>Ga0335070_10009178_pt1 | contig 11609 bp, 11 predicted proteins | sample Lox_Sample_13_FD_206722 | JGI IMG/M metagenome (GOLD analysis project Ga0335070, IMG submission 206722) | Soil microbial communities from Loxahatchee National Wildlife Refuge, Florida, United States - Lox_Sample_1.3 | ecosystem: Environmental > Terrestrial > Soil > Wetlands | place: USA...
CCTCTCGGAGTTGGGCACTGTTCACATCGGCTTCAAATTCCCGGCCTTCGAGCTCAATCGCATGACCTGGAACGACATCCTGATGGGAACGCTACTCTTCACCATACCCCAGATCCCCCTCACGCTCGGGAACGCCGTCATCGCCATCACGGCCGAAAACAACGAACTGTTTCCCGACCGGCCGGTAACCGAAAGGAAGATCGCCCTCTCCCAGGGAATCATGAACCTGATCGCGCCGTTCTGGGGTGGTGTCCCCATGTGCCACGGCGCCGGGGGAATGGCGGGCCACGTACGATTCGGCGCGCGAACGGGTGGGGCACTGGTTATCCTGGGGACCATCATCATCATGATCGCCCTCTTCTTCAGCGACTCCGTGGCGCTCATCTTCAAGATCTTCCCGAATGCGATCCTCGGGGTGATCCTTTTCTTCGCCGGCACAGAACTGGCGGTGGTGGTGAGAGATATCGGCGACAAGAAGACTGATTTCTACGTGATGCTGATCGTGGCCGGATTTGCCATGTGGCATATGGGAGCGGCGTTTCTCGTGGGCGTGGTGCTCGACAATGCCCTGAGGAGAGGCTGGATAAAGATTTGAGGAGGCGATGAATTCGGTTCAAGATGTAGTCGGCGAGTAACGTGAAGCCTCGCCGCCTCGCTACAGCCGTCTTGCCCCTGAGGAGATTCGGAACTATGCTAGCCCGCATTACGCACGAAACACCTGCTGCGACCGCGGGTCTGGCCGTCCTTCCGGGCGTCCTCGAATCTCGTGCCTTGCGTCGTACTATCAAGTACGCCTCAGGTCCGAGACCCTGTGGTTGCCCGGTGGCACGGCCATCTCCACTGTCTCGCTACGGCGTCTCGTGCATAATGCGGGCTACGCTCTCGGTGGTGATACCGAATCGACAACTAATCCCCTCCGCGCCGGTGGGTCGAGGTTCATGGACGATCCAGACATTGAACTCTTGCGGGCTATCGCCGCGGGCGATCACCTGGCGTTCAAGCGCCTGGTGGAGCAATACCAGAGCCGTCTGTTCAATTTCCTGTACCGTTACCTGCGGGACCGCGCCACGGCCGAGGACTTGACCCAGGAGGTGTTCTTGAAGGTCTACCAGGCTGCGCCCCGCTTCGAACCGCGCGCGAAAGTGAGGACCTGGATTTTCACCATCGCCTACAACCTAGCCGTGAACGAACTGCGGCGACGCCAACGACGAAGACTTTTCGGGCTTTTCGTCCATGAGAGTCGGGAAGGCGTCACGATGGAGGCCCCCGAGGCCGGCGAACGTTTGGAGCTCGAAGAGACCATGACCGAGGCGCTGGGTTTGCTTCCCCACAACCAGAGAGCCGCGCTCCTGCTGCGAGTCCGGGATGAGCTTTCATACCAGGAGATCGCGGCAATTCTCGGCGTCTCGCGCGCCAGCGTGGAATCCCTGCTGTTTAGGGCTCGCGAGCGCCTGCGGCGTCTCATCCGCAACCGCGGGGCGAGGTGAACCATGAAATGCGGTGCAGTGCAAGAAAGGCTTTCCGCGTATGTTGACAAGGAACTGGAGCCGACCCTCCAGCGGTCGGTACGGCAACATCTTGACGGCTGTGTGAGGTGTCGTGAGGAGTTGGCGGATCTTGAGGCGATCGATGCTGAGGTGCAAGCGCTGCCACAAGTCGGCATGGGTCTGGAATTTGCCGAAGCTGTGACCGTAAAGGTCTGCAAGGATTTCCTCGCTCGAGACGGGTCGCCTGTCGGACGCACCGGCCCGTTCGGCAGGCTGACGAACCTCCTCGAGGCTGTCTTCGAGCTGCTGGAGGCTTCCGGCTCACCGAGGACACGCACGCTGGACGAGTTCTCCGACTTTCCTCCCCTGTCAATGGGCCACGTTTACTGCAGACTCCTGGGACTCTGCACAGGAGACTAAGCGATGGGACTGGTTTTTTTCTTTCTCGGCCTTGTTTCCGGGTTGACCCTGGCAGCCGTTTCCGTGGCAGCGGTCTACTGGCAGTTCAAGCGGAGACGGTCCCGGCGGTTCAACGTCCAAGGGTACCTGGACCTGATCCCCGACCTCAGCGAGGAGCAGCGCCGGCAGGTCCAGGAGATCCGCCGCGTCTTTCTCCCGAAAGTGGCAAGGATCAGACAGGATCTCTATCTCAAGCGGGCCGAACTGGCCGATCTCCTCTTTACTGAGTCGCCAGAACGCCCGAAGATCTTCGAGGTGGCGGACCAAATCCTCCACCATCAGTCTGAGCTGGAACACGAAGTGATCGATCACATTTTGGAGGAAAGGCAGATCCTCACCCCAGCCCAAGAACGGAGATTCTACACCATTATCGTGGACCAGTTCGGCTCAGGAGGCCTCGGTGTCCACGACGTCAAGGCGAGGCGAACCTGAGCGGCCCGTCGGCCATCAGGGCATCGTCTTGATCCTTTTCTCCCGCCAGCGGTCTTTCTGACTCCTCCACCGCGCCTGCACTGGCGACCCTCCACCCGCTCATACCGCCGCCATGCGCCAGCGAGGACCATGTCGGTTCCCGATGTCGCTTTTGGTTATTCCAAGTTTCGTTTTGACTTCTCGGTAAGCCTCCATTAGAGTTTCACCTGAGTGCGGGTGCCGTTCGCCGCTTGCGGCAGAGTTGCGCGGCCGAGACTGAGAGGAGGCGCCGCCGTGTCCTCGCTGATGAATACGAGAGAACTGGCGAAATACCTTGGCATCAACGAGAAGAAGGTCTACAGCCTCATCAGCGACAAGGGGCTTCCCGCCACACGGGTTACCGGTAAGTGGCTGTTTCAGCGACATCTTGTGGAGCGCTGGCTCGAGCGCCATACTGACAACTATCCACCTGCAGAGGCGACGCCCGAGACCTACCAAAACTTACTCATAATTACCGGGAGTAACGACCTGCTGCTCGACCAGCTCCTCGAGCTTTTCGGTTGCCGGCATCAGTTGCCGATGCCGGTCTCCAGTAACCTGGGAAGCACGGGCGGGCTTCGCGCCCTCAAAGAGAACCTTTGCCACATCGCCTCCGCCCATCTCCTAGAGCCGGAGGGCGAAGAGTACAACTTTTCCTACCTCGAAGCAGAGCTCGGCGACACGGCCGTCGTGGTGAACTTCTGCAAACGGCTCCAGGCCGTCCTGGTGGCACCGGGAAACCCCAAGAAGGTGAAAGGGATCGCCGACCTCGCCTTGGGGCGCCTGCGGATCGCCAACCGCAAGGAGGGAACGGGTACGCGTCTGCTCCTGGACCGGGAGCTCGAGCGGCTGGGGGTGAGCGGCGACAAGATCCCGGGTTACGAGACCGCCTTCGGCCGGCATCTCGATGTGGGTCTCGAGGTGCTGGCGGGCCGGGCCGATGTCGGGCTCGCTATCGCCGCCGTCGGGGGTCTCCTCGGGCTTCACCAGGTGCCGGTGCGGTGGGAGAGGTACGATTTCATCATTCGCAAGGAGGTGTTTTTCAGCCGGGGAGTGCAGATGCTCCTCGGCCTCCTCCACGATCCCGAGTTTCGTCGAGGCGCCGAGGGCCTCACCGGTTACGATCTGAACACCTCAGGACAGGTAGTGTTTAAGGGTTGAGAAAGGAGAGCGGTATGGTGCGGAGCTGGAACCGGATTGGCGTGCTACTCATGTTATTAGTGGCTCTTCCCGCTGTGGCCATCGGCCAGGACAAGGTCCTCAAGATGTCCACCACCACGAGCACGGAGAACTCCGGGCTTCTCAATGTGCTCCTTCCCGAGTTCACCAAGGAGACGGGCATTCAGGTTAAGGTCTTTCCCAAAGGAACCGGTGCTTCCATAAAAGACGGCATGGACGGCAACGTGGATATCGTGTTCGTTCACGCCAAGGAGCTGGAAGAGAAGTTCGTGGCCGAAGGCTACGGGGCCTACCGACTGGCCGTGATGCACAACGACTTCATCATTCTGGGGCCGAAGAAGGATCCCGCCGGGATCAAAGGAATGAAGGACGCGGCCAAGGCTCTGGACAAGATCGCGAAGGCGAAGGCGCCTTTCGTTTCCCGTGGCGATGACAGCGGCACCCACATCAAAGAGCAGGAGCTCTGGCGGGCCAGCGGCCTGCCCCTCCAGACCCAGACCACCGAGGTCGTGGTGGAGGGCCAGAAGAAGGCCCTGAAATTCCAGTACCCCGGGGGACTCGGCGAACGGTACCTGTCCATCGGTCAGGGCATGGGTAAAACCTTGACCTTCGCCGAGGAGAAGCAGGCCTACACCCTTGCTGACCGGGGAACCTACCTGGAGTACAAGTACGGGAGAACGCAGGGCCTGGATCTCGAGATCCTCTGCGAAGGCGATCCACGCCTCTTCAACCCCTACGGAATTCTTCCCGTGAGCCCGAAGAAGTATCCCCACGTCCAATTCGAGTGGGCCGACAAGTTCGCCAGGTGGCTGGTTTCTCCCAAGGCCCAGGCGCTCATCGCCAACTACAAGATCCAGGGCCAGCAGGCCTTCTTCCCGGATGCGATCCCAGGGGCAAAATGAGGAAGTTGGCGAGAAAGGCTAGAAAAGCGGGAAAGGCGCGAAAGGTGCGAAAGGTGTCCGTTTTCATCGACTCCGGGGCGCAGACGCCGGTTCGAAATGGACGACGTGCGGATGGCGAGATGCGGGAGATTGATTACGTGGTGACCTCAGGCTGCGAACGGGGTGCCCTCGGGGCGCGAGCAGATCTCGCTCCCACAGGAGTGAGCCGCTGGCTGCACACCTTTAGGCAACAACGGACCACGGACAACTGACCAATAACGATGGCTTTTCTCTTTGACAGTTTGCTTTCGGCATGCTTGCTCATCTGGTCACTGGACCCGGAGCTAGTGAACATCGTTTGGGTGTCCTTGAAGGTGAGCTTCTTTTCGACGCTCATTGCCGCTATAGTCGGGATCCCGACCGGGTTTTTCATTTCCTTCCGGGAGTTTCGCGGCAAGCCCATGGTCATCACTGTTTTGAACACGCTGCTGGCGTTGCCGACCGTCGTCGTCGGGCTTTTCGTCTACGCCTTCATTTCGAGACGGGGGATCCTGGGAGCCCTCGATCTGCTCTACACCCAAAGGGCCATGGTTATCGGCCAGGTGATTCTCATCCTGCCAGTCGTCACTGTTTTTACCATCTCCGCCATCAGCAGGATCGACGATCGCTACCGGAAGACGGCCATGACCCTGGGGGCGGGAGCGCTGCAGACGGCACTCGTCATATTCCGCGAGGCGCGCTTCGGCATCATGGCCGCCGTCATCGCCGCCTTCGGCAGGGTGATCGCCGAGGTCGGGGTGGCCATGATGCTTGGCGGCAATGCCAAGGGGTTCACCCGGACCATGACCACGGCCATGGCTCTCGAGTACGACAAGGGTGAGTTTGTCCTGAGCGTCGCTCTCGGGATCGTACTCCTTGCCGTGAGCTTCGGGGTGAACATGATTTTCCACCGTGTCCAGGGGAGAATCAGGGTCTGAGTCCATGCTCTACGAGATCATAAACCTCAAGAAGATCTACGGCGGTCGCACCGTCCTCGACCTGCCGGCTCTTTCCCTCGAGCCGGGCAGGGTCATCGCCCTGCTCGGTCCCAACGGCGCCGGCAAGACCACGCTCCTCGAGGTCCTCGCCTTTCTCTCCCCTCCGAGCTCGGGCGAGGTTCGGTTCATGGGGCGGAGGGTGGATTTCCGCGCCAACGGCCTGATTCAGCACCGGCGTAGGGTGGTACTGGTGCAGCAGCACCCCATCATGTTCAGCACTACCGTCTGTCGGAACGTGGAGTTTCCTCTGAGGGTGCGCAATATACCGAAGGCGGAGAGGGAGAAAGTCGTGGAGGAGCTCCTCCGTCTCGTGGGGATGACGGAATTCAAGGAAGCGAAAGGCCACACCCTCTCGGGTGGTGAGACTCAGCGGGTGGCCATCGCCAGAGCCCTGGCCTGCTCTCCGGAGGTGATCCTCTTCGACGAACCCACGGCGAGTGTGGATGTGGAGAATCAGATCGCCATCGAGCGGATCATCGGGGAGATTAGGGGGCGGAAGGGGATCTCGGTGGTCTTCACCACCCACAATATGGTCCAGGCTTCGCGCCTCGCGGAACAGACCTTGTTTCTTTTCGAGGGAAAGCTGGCGCGTTCCACATACGAAAACATTTTTACCGGCCGCATCGAACTAGGTGCTGACGGCGATGGATACTGCTCGGTCCAGAGCAGTCTGCGGGTCAAGGTGAAGGCGGAGACTACCGGTCCGGTCCGCGTCGCCTTCGATGCCGGTTCCCTCCGGATCAGCCGCACCAGGAACGAGAGTCCCAGGGGAGACAGTCTCCAAGGGAGGCTGGTGCAACTCGCCGACGAGGGAGCCCGGGTACGGGCGCTTGTCGATGTTGGAATTCCCTTGACCGTTCTACTCCCCACCCAGGAATTCAAGGCCCTGTCCCCCACCGTTGGAGAGGTCTTTTGGGTCACCGTGCCCCCGGAGGCGATCGAGCTCATTTGAGTCTATGAGCGGCGACGCGATGGCTCTCTTCGGCCGCAAAACCACCAAGCCGAGGAGCGTCTGCATGTTGATCGCGCCAACCTTAAACTTCAGTTGACTTCGGTTGTTTCGTTCCGGTAGGGTGAGTATCGGGGGCCGCTGCCTTCAGGGTGACTCAGACTTGCACAGGGGCGGCGCCGGGAAGAACCCCGAGATAGGACGATAGGATCGTATGGCTAAGCAGAAACCTTCGAAGAAAACGGGTAAAGGACAATCTCTCTCCCTGGAAGAACAGGCTCAGCTCCAGATGCTGCTGGACCGGGTTGCGGTCCAGGACCCTGTTGGGGAGAGCCTGAAGCAGTTTCTCGGGAGCGTACGCTTGGTCCTCGAACAGTCGCCCGGCGTGGGTCTCGCTTTCGTCGAAGCCCTTGGTTCCATGACTACGCCGGTAGCGCTCAAGGCGCTTGAGGCCTTGCAGGAAATCCCGGCCGCCAAGCCTCTCAGACGCGCGGTCAAGACCGCCCTCTACCGGTTGGGACGGCATGGTCTGTCTCCAGAGCGGGAGCAGGGGGAGGCGGCGCCGCTGGTGCTGGTGCCGCGACCGGTAGACCGGCGAGCCGAGGCCTGGGCGGGCTGGCCGGAGGCTAGCGGCGATCGGGGCCTGATTGTTGTCGTGCCCGAAAGCGGGGCTGCGTATCTCCTCGCCATGGCGGTAGTGAATCCTGCGGTGGGATTTCGGGATCTTCAGGTGAGCGGCACCACCCGAAAAGGTGTCCGAGCTCTCGTTGCGGAGCTTACAGGTCACGAATCCACAGGTCTCCGGCCCATCCCACTCCCCCACGCCCTCTTCCTGCTCAACGAGTGTGCCCAGGCTCATCAGGCGCAGAACCAGGCTCTGCCGCAGGAGTACGAGGTGGTGCGCCACTACGTCGCCTCGTGGGTAACCACGCCGCTCGACCGGGGACACATTTACGAACTTCTGCATCGGGAGGAGATCGCGGCGGACCCGATTCTGCTCAGGGCGTCGGAGAGCCTTCTCGATCTCCCACCCCTCTCGTCCTGGCAACTCTCGCAGGAGGCGGCATTGCCTCTGGTGGAAAAGATCCAGGGGCTTGGCGAAAGTCGGCTCGTCCTTTCCCGCGGCTCTCAGTTCGAACGGGTTGACCAGTTGCTGCGGGAAGCGGCGGGAGAGGTCTTCACCCCAACCCTTCGCCAGTATTACCGCCGGCTCCTTGAGGAGGCGGCGCTCCTCTTCTGGCAGGAGGAGCGGGTGCAGGAGGCGAGATGGGCGCTCGCGGCCGCGATCGACCTGGAGCGCGAGGTGGGGCGGTTCACGGAGAACACCTTTGTCCTCGGCCTGCTCAAGCGTGCCCTGGGCGAAGCGTCCAAAGAGCAGCAAGGCGAGGAGACGCAGACGGCGGAAGAACGCACCACCGAGTCGGGGTTGATCATTCCCGGGCGTTAAGGAAGTGAAACGGGATTCAAATCAGGTCTGGTTGCTCGCGGGAGGTGCTTAAAGGGATTTGAGCGATTCTCGCCCCCCTCCCCCTCACCCCCTCCCGCCGAGGGCGAAGGGTAAATCTCTTGGTTCCAAGAAGTTCCCTCTCCCTTGAGGGGAGAGAGCAAAGGTGATCGTGATCGACGACCCATTGGGTCCTCCCAGTTGCTCCCCGTAAGGCCGTCAGAGTTTGTGCTCTTGAGTGAGCCGAAGGGAGAATCGCTCAGATTAGGAGATGCTTTCTTCGAGGTTCAGCAATGATCAAGACGATCTCCGTCAAGACTTCGGCCCGCACCGAGATGGTGGACGTCACCGCGCTGGTGGAGCGGGAGCTCGCCGGGACAGGCATTTCCGAGGGGCGCGTCACCCTCTACGTGCCACACACCACGGCAGCTATCACCATCAACGAGGGGGCCGATCCGGCGGTCAAGGCCGATGTCCTCATGATGCTCAACCGCATTGTTCCATGGGAGGCGGACTACAAGCACCAAGAGGGGAACTCGCCGGCCCATGTGAAGGCAAGCGTCGTCGGCCCGTCCGAGACGGTTCTGATCAGTCAGGGGCGATTGCTGCTCGGCACCTGGCAGCGCATTTTCTTCTGCGAGTTCGACGGACCACGCAATCGGCAGATCCTCGTTCAGGCGAGCTCCTGTTGAAGACCCTCACCGGGCGGCGAGAAAATTTCTCCTTGACAGCTATCAACGTTTCCAATAGAGTAACACGCCTAGAAATAAGTTTCACAAGGCTTCGTGAGACTTATGAGTTTCTCTCCTCCTGCAGGCGGGCGTGATGAGGAGGGGAGAGACAGGCTCCCGGCGGGCGTCATGGGAGCCAGGCTGCATGGCCGGGATGTAGTGATCCCCCTCTAAGAATACGTTACACGTTAGCGACAATAGTCTTAACATCACGGGTGGTGTAAGAGGCTGTCCTTCCCCGCACAACGCCACTCCGGCTCACCTCTTCGTCGATAAACAGACGGCGTATGGATTTCGCACGGGTTCTTGAGGGAAAAAAAGGCGTCATCTTGGACCGCTGGTTCGATCTGGTACTGGAGACCTACCCTGCCGATACGCAGCGGTTCTTGAAGAAGCAGAAGAGCCGCTTCGGCAACCCGGTGGCCCACGAGATCTCGCAGGGAATCGAGGGTGTCTTCGATCAGCTCGTGAAGGGCGCCAGTGAGGAGGCGATCTCCCCCTTTCTCGACCGGATCGTGAGGGTTCGCGCCGTCCAGGAATTTACGCCCGCCCAGGCGCTCGGGTTTATCTTCGGCCTCAAGGGGCTGATCAGGGAAGAGCTTGCCGGCTCAACCTCGCCGGCGGAGCTCATTGAATGCGAAGCGCGAATCGACCGCTTGGCGCTGCTCGCCTTCAACATCTACATGAAGTGCAAGGAGCAGATCTTCCAGCTCCGCGTGGATGAGGTGAAGAACAGGGTGGGGGCGCTGCTGAGAAGAGCGAAGCTCGTCTGCGATCTATCGGAGACGGACACAGACAACCGCAGCCTAACGTGAAGCGAGGGTACAGTTCATGGGTGCGTGGGTATCATTTCTTGCAGTGTTTGTCCTTATCTTAGTTGCCCTGGGAGGATCTCAGAACACCGGCCTCCAGACCGTCTTCGGGGTGGTCGTTCCCTACCTGGCCGTGCTCACGTTCTTCGTGGGGATCATCTACCGGGTGGTCGCGTGGGCGAAATCGCCGGTCCCTTTCCGGATCCCGACGACCGGGGGCCAGCAGAAGTCCCTGCCCTGGATCAAGTGGAGCTGCCTGGACAACCCCTCGACCAAGGAAGGGGCTTTCGCGCGCATGGCGCTCGAGATCCTCACCTTCCGCTCGCTGTTCAGGAACACCCGGCTGGAGCTCAGGGACGGCCCGAAGCTTGACTACGCCTCGAGCAAGTGGCTCTGGCTGGCGGCGCTCGCCTTCCACTACACCTTTCTCGTAATCTTCTTGCGGCATTTCCGATTCTTCCTCGAGCCCGTTCCCGGCCTGATCGATCTCCTGCAGAGGCTAGACGGGTTCTTCGAGGTGGGTGTTCCCGGACTGTACCTGACGGATGCGATCATCATGTTGGCCCTGCTCTACCTCTTGCTCCGGCGCTTCGCCATCCCCCAGATCCGTTACATCTCCCTTGCCGCCGATTACTTTCCCCTCTTCCTGATCCTGGGGCTCGTTCTTTCCGGGATCCTCATGCGGTATTTCATCAAGGTGGATATCAGGGGCGTTAAACAGCTTGCCATGGGGCTGGTGAGTTTTCATCCCGTAGTTCCCGAGGGGATCGGCAGCATCTTCTACGTGCACCTCTTTCTCCTGTCGGTGCTCATCGCCTACTTCCCCTTCAGCAAGCTCATGCACGCGCCCGGGGTCTTCTTGAGCCCGACAAGGAACCTCCCCAACGACAGCCGGATGGTGCGGCATGTCAATCCTTGGAACTATCCCGTCAAGGTGCATAGTTACGAGGCCTATGAGAACGATTTTAGGGAGAAGATGATAGAGGCTGGACTACCAGTGGAAAAGGAGTAGCGATGGCTAAGATAGCATCACCCGCTGAACTGGCGAAAATAGACTACGGCACTCCGAAAAAGGGGTGGATGGATACCCCGGCAGAGTTCAAACAGGGCAGGTGGTGTTACGCCTCCAAGCCGAAGGACCACCGGGTGCTGGGCTGGCCCAATCCGCGGGAGTGGTCGCCCGTCGACGCAGACTGGAAGCTCCCGGAGAACTGGCAGCAGATTGTCCTCGAGGGGATGAGGGAGCGGCTGCAGAAATACCGGTCCTTCCAGATATTCATGGACATCTGCGTACGGTGCGGCGCCTGCGCCGACAAGTGCCACTTCTTCATCGGCTCCGGTGACCCGAAGAACATGCCGGTGCTTCGGGCCGAGCTTCTGAGATCGGTCTACCGCGGTGAGTTCACCAAGGCGGGGCAGATCCTGGGAAGAGTCGCGGGAGCCCGGAGGCTCACCTACGACGTGTTCAAGGAGTGGTTCTACTACTTCTTTCAGTGCACCGAGTGTCGGCGCTGCTCCCTTTACTGCCCCTACGGCATCGACACGGCGGAGATCACGATCATCGGCCGCGAGCTCTTGAACCTCCTCGGCTGCAACATCGACTGGATCACGGGGCCGATGGCCAACTGTTACCGCACCGGGAACCACCTGGGGATCCAGCCTCACGCCTACAAGGATATGCTCGACTTCTTCGTCGATGAAATCGAGGGAGTGACCGGCGTCAGGCCGGAGCCCACCTTTAACCGGAAGGGCGCCGAGATCCTCTTCATCACGCCCTCGGGCGATGTGTTCGCCGATCCCGGTACCTATAGCCTCATGGGCTATCTCATGCTCTTCCACGAACTCAACCTTGACTATACCTGGAGCACCTATGCCTCCGAGGGCGGGAACTTCGGCTTCTTCAGCTCCAACGAGATGGCGAAGAGGCTGAACGCCAAGATGTACGCCGAGGCGAAGCGGCTCGGAGTCAAGTGGATCCTCGGCGGCGAGTGCGGCCATATGTGGCGGGTCCTCAACCAGTACATGGATACCTGGAACGGCCCGGCGGATTTCCTCGAGGTGCCGAGATCACCCATCACCGGCACCGTGTTCGACAACGCCAAGTCCACCAAGATGATCCATATCACCGAGTTCACCGCCGATCTCATCAAGAACGGGAAACTCAAACTCGACCCGAGTCG
>Ga0335070_10009181_pt1 | contig 11608 bp, 10 predicted proteins | sample Lox_Sample_13_FD_206722 | JGI IMG/M metagenome (GOLD analysis project Ga0335070, IMG submission 206722) | Soil microbial communities from Loxahatchee National Wildlife Refuge, Florida, United States - Lox_Sample_1.3 | ecosystem: Environmental > Terrestrial > Soil > Wetlands | place: USA...
TCAGCTTATCCCAGTGAATACCTGCGGTGACTACAGCATTGCGGTTGAGTCTGCGGGCGAGTTCCTCGGCAAGCGGTTTGACCAGCAGGTCTTCCTTGTGGCCCGCAAATGTGAAGACTGAGCTGGTAGCCGATGTCTCTTCAGGGTCTTTGAGGCTCTGGCGCGGCTGGGCCATTCCGACGGCGCCTACGTGAGGGTATGTGCCGCCCCATACGGCCACCAGAATGTCCGGACCCATCTCGTAGATGATTGCGCTTACCTTGAACTTCCCCTTTCTTACGGATACTGCGCCAGATTTTACAGAAGATGAAAGACCTGTGCCGGGAGCGGCTGCCACCTTACAGTGTCCCCGCCCGTGAGGCTCTTATCATGCCGTCAAGAATATCGACCGCCCGGTCTGCGAAAGCAGGTTCGCTTATGTGTACGTCGAGCTCTTCCACGGGTATGCGTGGATCAAGGAGCGATTTGAGCTTTTCTGTAAAGATGCGATCAACAGCAGGATCAAAGAGTGCCATACCTTGCTTGTCTGCATCCGACCAGCCTTTCGTGGGGATGAGCACCCGAGCGGGACCTCTACCTTTATTCAGCTTCTCTGCCACTATGCGAGCAAACTTTTCCATTTCAGGAGCTTCCATGCGCACACAGAACCGAGTGTCATGGCCGTGAATTCTTCTTCCCTTCAATTCGTCAGGCATAGGATAATACGGGCTGAATACGGCGTTGTCAAGCCCACCCGGCGCGAAGATAAGCGGGATGCCCATTCTGCCCGCGGTCTCAAGCCGCTCCGGTCCTATTCCTTTGCAGTACCCTCCGAACATCTCATCGGCTATCTCATGAGGATTGAAATCGAGCACACCTGCAATGAGGCCTTCTGCGATCATCTCTTCCATCGCCATACCGCCGCAACCATTCGCATGAAAGCCGATCATATCGTATCCTCGCGCGTCCAGAAGCGGCTCTGCGAGCACTGCGCAGCCGGAATTGATCCCGTACGCAGTAACGCCGACCATAGGCCGTTCTGTTCTGATCGTGCTCTCCTTTTCCATCATGCCGCAGACGGCATAGGCTGCCTGGGCGAGGATATGGCGCATGAAATCGTTAAACCCCAGAAGGTCTGCTACCGAGTGAAACATCAGGATATCTTTTGTCCCGACATACTCTCTGACGTCCCGTGACGCGACCGTAGACACGGCCACCTTGGGGAAACCGAAGGGCAGCGACCGCATGATTGAAGTTACTATAGCGGTTCCCGTACCGCCTCCGAGACCTATGACGCCGTCTATCTGACCTCTTTGTTGAAGGCGCGTTGCGATGATGGCCCCGCCCGTTTGAACGGTCCTGACTGCATTTGACCTGGTCTGCTTTGTGATGCTCGCAGCCAGATCTGAGCCGGCTGCAGATGCAAGATCGTCACGCGTAAGGTCGGGAGGCGCCTGGGGTGGGCCGAGGGTTCCCACGTCCATGAGCATTGTCTTGACGCCCCGCCCCTCGGCGCACTCCTTGATGTAGGCTGCCTCCCGCCCCTTGGTGTCCAGTGTGGCAATAACAAGAAGTCTTTTTCGTGAACTCATGCAAGCCTGATAGAATTCTCCGCTCGGTTTACTGCCCCTCTTCCTAGACGCTTTGGTCTGGCGGTGGGGTTCCGGGCGGTGTAGGTAGCGTCAATGGCCATCTCAGAAAAAAGGCGTTGTGGGCAATAAAGCCCGGTGCCAAAATACAAAGGTTGAGATAGATGATGAGTATGTTTATGTCTGCAGGAAGCTTGGCAGCTGCTACACTGTCAGCCACTGGTCCCAATATCACATTGCAGATGGCTATCCAGATGGCGCTGATCACGATCACTATTACGAAGGCCGCAACCGCCCTTGCCGCTCCCGTAAGCTTCGTGATCCCCCAGAACTGAAAATGCCAGGAGTAAAAGAGCGACCAGGTGATTATAGAAGAAGCCACGGCCCCAAAGGAGAACGAGGGGCTGACACCAAGTGCCAGGCTCCCCTGCCAGCAAATCAACGCGAGAATGTGCGAAAGGATGGTCTGGCCTATAGCTGCTCCGGGATGCCCCCATTTCCTGAACGGCCAGCCCTGCGTTACAAACACCGGGCAGAACACGAAAAACCAGGCGATTGCCCATACAATGTATCCGGTAAGCCAGTTCACATTGAGAGGACCTTTATGGTCCATCGGGGCATTGGCAACAGGTGTTCCGTCAAGATTGGTCAGGAAATTCCAGACTAGGATGGTAACGACCATGACAACAATGAACCCTGCCACCATAGTGCCCCAGGGATGGAGTCGTCCTTTAAAGGGCCAGGTGTTCCAGTTCTTGCCGTAGAGGAGCGTACACCAGAACCCTATTGCGCCAAACCAGAGATAGAGAGGCCCTATCGGCCACTGCGGATAGACGAACCGCATGAAAAGCAAGATGACAAACGTGAATATGCCCCACAGGATGGTCATTTTGACTCCCACTGCGAAGCGAGACATTGCAGGCGTCCAGTTACCTGCAGGAGGCGCGCACGGAAAGCAATCCCCTATAAGTACCAGGTGCCCTTCCGCGATGAGCATGATAAGAATGGCAGGCAGAAGTTTCAGTACAAGCAATGCCGGCGGCACGGCGTACACAAAAAGAATTGTGCCAAGGATGGTGAGACCGATGAATTGGATGAGGCCACCCAATCTCCCTTCGGGACCAACACCGATCTTCGATTTCGTATCGTCTCCAAGTACCTCCCCCGCGCCAATTGTTGCCTCTCTTTCATTCCCCATAATCTCCTCTCCCCTTTTTTGTGCACTTGTTCGATGCCTTGCACTATGCGCCGCTTGCCGTTCCCCACGCGGTCGCTTGCATCGCCCCATCTCTACCGATCAGCCGCTTCGAAACCTGCCGCTCTCTTGATCATCCGATGCGATTGAGCATGCGAACCTATTTTATCCTCACCCCCGTCAGTAACTGGCCTAAGATGCGGTCCATGGCATCTTTCTTCTGTTCAGTTTTTGGCGCAACCTCCTTCTTGCTCCAGACGGATTCAGGTCTCACCTGGAGAATGATGATATTTTCGGGGAACTGAAAATCGGCATCGATCCCGAACTCGATGTCGTAAGGTTTTCCATAATAGTTCTCGATCAATTTTCCGACGCGGGCAAGCTCTTTCAATTCAAAGTGTGTGAGACAGGGAACACACCTCATCTCCTCAGGCACTTCTGTCTGCAGGATGTCGCTCCCATTCTCCCGGTAAACGCATTGGGTCTCTTTGCTGCCTATGGTTGTCTTTATGGTGTCGAGGGTGATCTTGTCGACAAGGTATGTGTCTGGCGTTACCATGCCGCTGACTACAGCCTCTCCGAGACCGCAACTCGCATCAATCGAAATTTTTGAAAGATCGCCGTTCACGGGGTTAATGGTAAAAATTATCCCCGATACTCTGGAGTTGACCATCTTAGGGATACCGACGCCTATATTGAAGAGGAACGGCATTCCCTTGTTCATACGGTACATGATGGCTTCGACATTGTAGGCACTGGCCCAGCATCTCTTGACGTAGTCGATAAGGTCCTTTTCTCCGCGTATATTGAGATATGTCTCCATCTGGCCCGGCATGGATACGGCGCCACTCGATCTGACTGCCACAGGACAGACGCCCGTCTTGCTCCTTTCGCAAAGCTTCTTGTAATTGGCGAGTATATCTTCTTCTATGTCGGATGGTACCTGCGCGTTTTCAATTAAGCGAATGCCTGTTTCGCTTGCCTGCTTTGCGGTTTCAAATGTCACCTGACCAAGCTCAGTTAGCAGTTTCTCCAACTCTGATTTTATTCCCGTATCAACAATAAATTTCTCGTTGGCATAAATGGTGATGCAAAATCCCGGAGCGACCGGTATGCCCGCTTTGATCATTTCTCCGAGATTGGCATTTTTCTTACCGACGAGTGGAAAGTCGTTACCGTCCATTTCGTCGTACCAGATGGTGAGCCTTTTTTCTTTTTCTGTCATCTTGTTACCCCCGGACTCTGAGGCTAAGGCCAAGGTCGAGGTTATGAAATAATTGCATGATGCGAAGCGCTGATCTTTTCGTTTTTCTCAACCTCAACCTTAGCCTCAACCTGTTCTAACCTATTTTGCTCTTTCCAGTATCTGCACTAACCCGGTGTCGCCGTTGATCCGGAGCAGATCACCCGTTTTTATCAGCTGTGTGCCCTTGCCTGTCCCGACAACGGTCGGCAATCCGTATTCCCTGCAGACAATGGCAGCGTGGCACATAGGGCCACCCACGTCGGTCACGGCCCCTGCAATCTTGACGAACGCAGGTGCCCAACTGGGCGACGTGGTGGTCGCCACCAGTATCTCTCCCTCTTGAAGATCAGCAAGCTGGTCCACGGTCTTCAGAACCCGGGCCTTTCCTTCGACCACACCGGATGAGCCTGCAGAGCCCTGGATCTCATTCTGCGCTCCTCCTTCTGCGGGGCCGGCGAGCCACTTCTGGAGGGCATCGTTGGTGACTCCCCAGAGGACAATGGTGAAGGGCTCTGTCACAACGTCTGGTGGCACGCCAAGCGCCGGCGGCGGGGTCCACTGTTTGAACTTTTCGTAAACACCCTTTCTCCAGGCAATCTCTTTCGGCCAGTAGGAAGGTCCTCTCGCCCTCACCCCCGTTGCCCAGGAGGTGACATGATCCCAGAGCGCCTGTTTGATCTCATCACGCCTCAGGAACCAGATGTCCTCGTCGGCATTTTCGATGAATCCCGCATTCTGAAGGATCTGGCCCACCTGGCGGACCTTCCCCCAGAAAAGGCTGTGAAACCAGTGCTCCACGTAGAAATTATGATCCTCAGCGTAAGGCAACACCAACCGAGCTATAGCCAGGCCTTGATCGAATGCCTCTCTGTCAGCATCGGTCTTTATCAGCTTCCTGTACTCACCCGCGATCCGATCACGCTCCTTGAGAATCTGGGCCGTCGGTCTGCCGATCTCCTTGCCTGCTTTAAGGGTTTTAATGTTAGTCCGGATATTATCGAAGGGAACGTTAAGATTATCATTCCAGCTGATATGTGTGTGATACCAGCCTGTGCCTGTAGACATGTAGAACCACGGGTAGCGCGCTTTTTCCAGTTCCTTGAGCCACTCCTTGCCCACAGGATGCTTCTCCAGTTCCTTCATGAGCTCATCGGCTTTCAATGGTTTGGCGAATATGTCTTCGATACCGACTTCGATAGCGAGTTTCGCCAGCCTTATCAGTTCAGCATCGGGCTTGAAAAGGATAGGATCAAAACCGGCCGACATCTTGACCAGCGTTGATATCGGTACATCTGGAAAAATCTGGTTAGCCGTGCCGAAGAAAGTCACCTGCGCAGCGTAACACAGGTTCAGGAATTCAAAATGATACTGCCAGCACAGCAGGCCAAGGTCGATCAGCTCATCGTATCTTCTGAGGAGCTCGTAGCCGCTCCCCTTTCCAAGCCCGTCCTTGATGACGCTGATATCCTCCATCACGGGAAGGTCGGTAAAGTTCATTGATTCGAGTTTATCGATCGTGGCGGTCATCTTCTTCTTCCAGTTTTCATACAACCTGTCCCAGTTCTGGAAATAATACCCTGCGCGCTCCATAAAATGCGGCACCCGCTTTCCCACTTCCTCAGGGTCGGGAACGCCGACAGGGCTGATGTACACATACCCGTTAACGATCCTGTGGTCGATGCCGAGGGCGGGCGGGATGATGTAATGGCGGGTGTTATATTGCGAAAGAGCCAGAGACCACGCTTCATCCCAGATGAGATCGAAAGGATAATGAGGCTCCGGGTAATGGAGGCCATCATAGAACCATATCTGGCTGCTCTCAAATTTGGCACGTTCAGGATCTTCTTTGGAGAAGATATACTGATAAGGGTACAGCTTCTCCCAGCCTTCCGTTCCCGGAATCATTGGTACATCGTGTGGGTCCGTAAATGTTTTCGCCATAAATTCCTCCTCCCCTTTTTTTTAGTGGCGCTAACTAGAGTCTGAACCATCGCGGTTCATCGAACCGCTCGGTACAACGCAGCACACGGCTCGCGTAGTTCAATACATACTTACCCTTCAGCTTTAGGTTGAGTTTTCTAAACTCCTCGTTATTCAGGAGGCGCCCGATGTCCACCGGATCTTTGAAAGTGAACTCGCTGACGATTTCGCTGACTCCACCAAGAACAACGTTCCATCCGCCTGTCACTTCCATGTAATCTATTTTTTGGATAGTGGGCAGGTATTCCTTGACGATGAAGTCCGCGTACTCTTTTTTTACTCCCGGCTTCAGGTCGTAGTACTGATTAAATTTCCACACACCTTTCTGAATAGTGTATGTTTCTCGCTTTACCCTGCCGGTCGGCTCGAGGACGGTGGTCCTGTAGCTGTAGACAAGCGATTTAACATTTAGTGAAAGCTGTTTGAATCGTTCACTCGTAATAACGCGGGAAAGCAGTTCGAGGTCGGTTGCCAGGTTGACGCCTATCACCCTTGGGCCAAAACCGACCTCAACGTAATAGCCTCCGACCGGCGTGAGCCCTGTAGCTGCTAACTCCTTCAGGTAGGTACCGGCGATAAAATTCGCGTATTCGTCCTCTTTCCCCGGAATGATGTCATAGGCTGTAGTGAACAGAACAGACATAAAAACCTCCTTGGCTCATCGTGACATTACTTTACGTGGATCTCATCTCCACACTTTGATTAAGGCAGTTCTGACTACGATTGATTTGAATTTTGTGCAAAAACAGAAACATAACTGCAATTGTATAATGAGCAGTGAATATGTCAACTAATTTATTTTTATGCTATATAAGAAAAACTTATATGAATTTTGACAGACTTGTCCGCAAAAGAGTTGAGCCGGTAAATCGTAATCTGATAAACTGCGTCATGTCGCCAAAAGATCAGGCTCAAGGTTCAAGGCTAAAGGTTAAAGACAGGGGAGATGCTGGGTTTCGGCCGCAAACTCGTAGCCCACAACTGGTAAATCGTAACGGTTCTCTAAAGGCTCACCAAGGGATTCTCGGAATAGGCGGATCCGGGTAACCCCATGGCCATCCGCCTTCGCCCCTACCTTGAAGTCTACCGCAGCCGGCGTATCGGCCTGATGCTCATCTTCGGTTTCTCGTCGGGTTTGCCCTTCGCTCTCACGGGCGGAACACTCCAGGCATGGATGACCGTATCAGGAGTGAATCTCCGGACCATGGGCATCTTCTCGGCAATAGGTCTCCCGTATGCGCTCAAATTCCTCTGGTCGCCTCTTATGGACCGATTCGCAGTGCCGTGGCTGGGAAGACGAAGAGGATGGATCGTTTCCATGCAGGTCCTTCTCTTGCTGGCCATTGTTACCATGGCGTTTGCATCTCCCGAGCATGGGTTGGGGGTGTTGGCTTTTCTGGCGTTCTCAGTTGCATTCTTTTCTGCTTCACAGGACATTGTGATCGATGCGTACCGGACCGATTTGCTGCAAGAGGCCGAACGGGGCGCCGGGACTGCAGTCTACGTGACCGGCTATCGGATTGCCATGCTGGTCTCGGGGGCGGGAGCCCTCATCGTATCGGAACGTGCCGGTTGGAGGAATACCTATCTTCTGATGGCCTTTATGATGGTCGTGGGCATGATCGGCACGTTTATGGGGCCTGAACCGGATGGTACGTGGAGAGCCCCAAGGACGCTGCGGCAAGCCGTATGGGGACCGCTTAAGGATTTTTTCTCCCGCAATCATGCATGTGCCATGCTCGTATTCATTGTGCTGTATAAATTGGGAGACGCATACGCCAGCAGCCTGACCACAGCATTCCTCATCGGAGGCATGGGATTTTCCCGGAGCGATGTCGGAGAGGTGAACAAGGCGTTCGGAATGGTTTCTCTCATTATCGGGGCAGGTATAGGCGGCTCGCTCATGGTACGGCTCGGGCTTTTTCGTGCGCTCCTCTATTTCGGGATTCTTCAGGCGGTCTCGATCCTTTCGTTCACCGCCCTTGCGCTTGCGGGGAAAAGCTATCCCATGCTTGTATTTGCAGTGGGATTCGAGAATCTCACCGGGGGTATGGGCACGTCAGCCTTCGTGGCCTTTCTCATGGGACTCTGTGATCATCGCTACAGCGCGACGCAGTTTGCGCTGCTTTCGTCATTAGCCGTCCTCGGTCGGGTTCTCATTTCGCTCTCCTCAGGCCTTGCAGTGGAATTGATAGGGTGGCCGAATTTTTTTCTCCTTGCCACTCTCAGCGCGTTGCCCGGGCTCGCACTTCTCTGGTGGATGCGTGACGTAGCGATATTCAAGCATTGAAATAGTGGCAATATATGGATATGTTTACACATGCGCCGCATTTCGGCAATACTGTCTTCATTCCTTCTCCTTGTCGTCCTTTATAACTGCGCCAGCCTCCCCGATGCAAATGACGTTATATACGGCCCGTTAGACCTACGCTCGCCCACAGTGGTCGGCCCTCGGGGTGAACTCTCGCCCGAGCAAAGCAAGCACATTCTGGACCGACTCGGACGACAGTCCGGGTCGACTGATCTCCTCACGCGGCAGACCATCGTACTCGAGGAAATCAGTGGAAGTCCCCTCATTGCCGGGAACAAAGCCACTCTGCTTATAGATGGAGGAGCCACATATGGAGCGATGATGCAGGCGATTGATGGTGCCAGGGATCACATCAATTTCGAGACGTTTATCTTCGAAGATGATGATATAGGCCGGCGGTTCGCGGATCTCCTGGTGGAAAAACAGGGACAGGGTGTTCAGGTCAATCTTATCTATGACAGTGTCGGATCTATGCACACGTCGACCGCTTTTTTTAAGCGCCTGCGGGACTCCGGGGCCAAAGTGCTGGAGTTTAACCCGCTGAATCCCCTGAAAGCGAAGAAGGTAGATTTCCTGACGCATCGGGATCACCGGAAGATATTGATTGTGGATGGCAAAATAGCGTTTACAGGTGGTGTGAACATAAGCGGTGTCTATTCCTCCAGTCCCTCCAGTCCTACCTCCAGCGGCAAAGAGCCGTGGCGTGACACCGATGTTCAGATAGAAGGTCCTGCAGTGGCTGAATTACAGAAACTCTTTCTGGATACCTGGAAACGGCAGAAGGGCCCGGAGCTTGCGCAGACAAATTTCTTCCCGGAGCTCAAGCGGCAGGGAAGCGACCTGATACAGGTAATCGGAAGTACGCCGGGTGAGAGTAACCGGGAGACGTACATCATGTATATATCAGCGATCACATTCGCAGAAAAGAGTGTTCACCTGACCGACGCATATTTTGTACCGGACAGTCAGACCATGACAGCACTTACCGATGCGGCGAAACGCGGTGTGGACGTGAGATTGATTGTTCCAGGGGTCAGCGACAGCGACCTTGTCTTTTATGCGGGAAGGTCCCACTATGAGGATCTTCTGGAATCAGGCGTGAAACTGTATGAGCGGAAGGGTGGCATGCTCCATGCCAAGACAGCAGTGATCGACAGTGTCTGGTCCACGGTTGGTTCAACTAACCTTGACCTCTGGAGCTTCGCGAGAAACGACGAGGTAAATGCAATCATTATCGGCCAGGACTTTGCCGTTGAGATGGAAAGCATGTTTGCCGCTGACATACAGGCGTCGCAAGGAATCACGCCGGAGGAATGGAGACACCGGGGGGTGATCAATCGCATCAAGGAGTGGTTCTCGCGTCTCCTTTCGTACTGGCTTTAGGCGAGGTGTATGATGGAAAAAACAATTGGGTCGTTTGAGTTCAAGCAGTGTGTAATCGTCCCCAAGTCCACGGGTCAAAGCGCGGCAAACCTGCGCCAGTTAAGAACGCTGTTGACCAGTGTGAGCGATGAGTCGATATTCCACCACACGTATCAATACTTCCTGTCAGGTCACGTCCTCGAGTATACGAACGCCTTTGCCCATTGGGTTGCGGAGAGCCTTGGCGAAAAGGCGCTTTCGGAGCACTTGTCAAACATTGATCCCTATTCCTTTCCTAACATCGAAGCGTTTCGGCACGAGTTGTTGAAAGCGATAGACCTCCGGCTGGAAGCACTCCCTGAGCCTCGCGACGCGATGGTTGGGGAGGAGTTTTTCTTTAGTGAGGCATTAACCCTCATCTTTCCGTTGCATGTGAGGGCAAGAAATCTCGCAGAGTTTCTCATCGCGATCCGTTACATCGATAAGAGTTCCATCTACTATCATTTCTATGAGGCGAGGATGCGGCTTGGGGGCGGAACAGATGACTTTTCGAAATGGTTCAGTAACTCCGTTGGCCAGGAGAGCTTGGGCGAACGACTAAACGCAATAGACCCTTTCATGCACACCCTCGAAGGAATAAGGAATCACATTGTCGAGGCGGTGGAGGATGAAGTGAGAAGGGCTATGGAAGAGATAACGTCATGATTACCGATTATGCAGGTATTTCGCCGAAAGGTGATCTGTTGCTGCTCCAAAAGCTCGGCGAGAGATTGAGCGGTAAATCCTTCCTTCACATCAACTCGACACGGTTGGGCGGCGGCGTGGCCGAAATTCTGCAAAGAATGGTGCCGATTCTCGCGGAGCTCGGCATCGAGGCGCGCTGGGATATCATAGAGGGCGACCAGAGGTTCTTCGACATAACAAAGAAGATTCACAACGCCCTTCAGGGCGACCAGGTGCAGATTTCAGCGGAGATGTGGGACTACCACGCCGAGATCAACAAGAAGAACGCTGAAAGGCTGAACCTGGAAGCAGACGCGGTCCTGATCCATGACCCCCAACCGGCACCCTTGATTGAGTTCAGAACAGGCGGCAAGTGGATCTGGCGGTGTCATATTGATCTATCCAACCCGGCCAAAGATGTGGCTCATTTTCTTAAGGGGTACTGCGAGAAGTATGACGCAGCGATTTTTTCAGTGGCAAAGTTTGTCATGCCCATGACCATAAACCAGTTTATCATTTTACCATCCATTGACCCTCTCAGCGAGAAGAACAGAGAGGTGACAAAGGAGGAAATAGAGGAGACCGCCGAAAGGCTCCATATCCCTGCAGACAGGACCATTCTTCTTCAAGTCTCTAGATTCGACCTTTTCAAAGACCCCGTCGGCGTTATCCAGGCCTACAGAATGGTCAAGAAATACAACGATTGCATCCTCATACTTGCCGGGAGCCCCGCGACAGACGACCCGGAAGGGGAGGCTGTTCTTGCAGCTGTCAGGGAATTTGCAGCGGATGACCCGGACATATATATCCTGATGCTGCCAGCGAACAGTGATAGAGAAATCAATGTATTGCAGCGGATGGCCACGGTGATTCTCCAGAAATCTCTCAAGGAGGGATTCGGCCTTACCGTGGCAGAAGGCATGTGGAAAGGAAAGCCTGTTATAGGCGGAGCAGCGGGCGGGATCCCCATGCAGATCGTAGACGGCCTCAACGGCTTTCTTGTTCATTCGGTGGAGGGGGCGGCTTTCAGGGTAAGACAACTTCTCAATAACCCTGAAATGTCCCGGGAGATGGGTCAGCGCGCGAAGGATCACGTGAGAACAAACTTTCTCATAACGCGGCAGATACGGGACTATCTCGCTGTCTGGTATTCTCTGGAGCAGGGAGGAAGAACGGTCCTGGAGCTGTGGCAGCGTTAGAAAGTCGCGAGACCGGATCATGTG
>Ga0335070_10009182_pt1 | contig 11607 bp, 7 predicted proteins | sample Lox_Sample_13_FD_206722 | JGI IMG/M metagenome (GOLD analysis project Ga0335070, IMG submission 206722) | Soil microbial communities from Loxahatchee National Wildlife Refuge, Florida, United States - Lox_Sample_1.3 | ecosystem: Environmental > Terrestrial > Soil > Wetlands | place: USA: Florida...
TCCATGCGGCCCATTGGGACCCTGGCCGCCAAATTCGCGGTTGTCGTCGCTATTGTGGCAGTCGGTGCAGAACATCTGCGTAGCGACAAGGCGCCCCGAGGCCTGCCCAGTCAGCGTCGTCATGTTCGTCAGCAGACTCGGTTGTGGGAGTGGGCTATTGCTCGTATGCGTAACCGGATGGCTCGACGTCGCCGTCGGCGCAAGCTCGCTAATCACGTTCAATGGGTCAGTGCCCTGCACAACGCGTATCGGAGCATACCCATAGATCAGCAATCTCTGCTTGCCGGGGCTGGTTCCATGACACCGCAGGCAGGTTTCATATTGATTAACCGCTGGGATAAGGGGGGTAACCCCATCGACCGCACTGATTCCCGTAGCGCCCTGCTGCGGCGGCCGAATCGCCGGCGGCTGCGAGAACGTCTGCTCAGCATTTCCTGCGTGCGCATTGTGGCAATCGACGCACGTTGCGTGCCGGTTGTTATTCAACAGCGCAGGCTCCGCGGCATCATGAAAGTTATTGCCCGCGGGCAACGGATGGCTCGTCTTTCCAAGCTCCGCCATGATGTTCAGCGGCTGCGGCGAAAGATATGTTCCACCTTCGTGACACGTCATGCAGCTCTGCGTAACCGGATCGTATCCGGTGGCCGCAGGCGTCGCCGGCCGCAACAAGCGCGCCGGAGCGGTCGAGTCATGTCCCATGTGGCATGACGAGCAAGAGTTGATTCCTACGCTCGAGTACGGGCCCACATGCGCATCCGGCGAAACCGTGTTCGTCGCCGTCTGATGGATGCTATTCGTATAACCCGCCAGAGGATTTACTTGCCCCTGCACGACCCGGTTCGGATCATGGCAAGCCTGGCACATCTGCCCGCTTGAGCTGTCGCGCACCAGAAACATCTGCGCGACTGTATCAATATTCTGCACGTGCGGACTGTGGCAACTCGTGCACTCAATATTGCAGTTAACGAGCTTCACTGCCCCGGTAGGATCAGCGGTCTTGCACTGCGAAACAACCGACGCCTGCAGGTCCGGCGAATCCTTCAGCGGCACCACCAGGCTAAACGGATGCGAGCCCGTCAGGGTCGTGCCGAACGAATCCATGCTGTTCATCGACCCGACCATCGGCAACTGTCCATACGCCTGTGTCTGGCCGACTCCCACCGTGCCGTCATGGCAACTCAGGCATAGACTGCTGGTAATGCCGAGCGTTGGCTTCGTGTTTCCCGTCTCGACATAGGTAGAACTCGTATACGGCGCGTAACTCGCATTCGAATATTGCTGGTTCCACAGCGGCGAAATTCCTCCCAGTCCGCTATGCGGAGCATGGCAGAAAGTGCATCCGAGGCTGCCCTGGTTGTATACCGACGCACCGCTGGCCGCCGTCAGGTTGTGCATGCCGAGCACGTCAATCGTAGGAGACTGGTCAAGCGGCCGCGTTTTCTTTTGCTGCGCCGAAGAACTCACCACCAGCAACATGGCTCCGCCGACAATTGCCACCATCGCCGCCCGAACCATTCGAGGAGCAAGCAACCATCCCAGCTTCATTGCTTCCTCCCTTCAGCCGCAACCCCGTAGTAATGAAAAATCTGCACTCGCCGGTTGAACGAGTCCACCACATAAATCCGGTCCTGCTTGTCGACCTGCAATCCCGCTGGCAATTGAAACTGCCCGTTGTCCATGCCGCGTCCGCCGAAGTAATACAGCAGCCGCCCTTCCTTATCGAAGACCTGCACGATCCCCCACTGCCCATCGACAATGTACAGATGTCCCTCGGAATCAATCCCGATTCCCTTCGGTCGGAAGATCCATCCCGCGCCGTCGCCAATCTTGCCGATCGCGTACTCGAATTTGCCCGACCGGTCGAGCACCTGCACGCGAAAATTCATCGCGTCAACCACCACTAACTGGTCCTCATGCAGCCGCAGCTCCGTCGGAAAATTAAACTCGCCCTCGCCGGTGCCCGGCTTGCCAATCACCTGCAGCACGCTGCCCGACATATCCATCATGAAAATCTTGTTGCGCAACGTGTCGGTGACGTAGATCCGCCCCCCTGCCGAATCCACCGCAATCCCCGTCGGCCGCTTGAAATAACCCTCGCCGCCCTTCAAACTCCCGATCGCGCGCTTGTACTTGCCATTCGCGTCCCAGACAAAAACTTTCCCCGTCTGCGAGTCGGTCACATAGATATTGTCCTGCCCATCTACGGCGACGCACTGCGGGTTGAGCATCGCGTCTTTCCAGTTGTCGCGCCGCGATAGGAACTTATACTTCTGCGCCTGGAAGTCGAAAATATGCACGCCTACCGCCGCCGGATCGGTCACGATGATCCGCCCATGCGAATCAGTCACCACGCTGTAGGGGCTGACAAGATAATGAAAATCAGGCTCGCCGGCAATGACATCGACCAGCTTCGTCCAAAAGCTCCGCTTCGGCTTGACCTCGCGCTCCAGGCTGAAAGTCCGCTCCCAGCTAAGCTTGCGCCCCCCATCCATCAGCAGGTCCGGCGGAGGCGGAGGCGCCAGCGTGTCTTTCTTTTTCTTGGAAGCAAAGGCCGGCGCAGTCACAAGCCAGAGCACGAACACAACTGCAAACAGCGATGTCATCCTGAGCGAAGTGAGGTGAGCAAAGCGAGCCGAACGAGTCGAACGAGTCGAAGGCCCACTGACCGCCATGCCACGCTCATTCCCGCTAGTCCCGCGTTTTAGAAGAAGTCGAACCATCTGGAGAATCCCACGAAATACGAAGTCGTGCTCGCAGGCGTCCCCGCGGCGCTGATGCCCTGTGTGAAGCGCGTGTACCCCGCCTGCAGCCCGATCCGTCTCAGATGGTACTGCAACTGCGCGTTATAAATCTCGGTGTCGTTGTGCGAGAAGGTCTGCCCAAACGTGTTGCTGATGCCCCGGCTGTAACTCGCCGACAGCACCATCCGCCGGATCGGCTGCACCGAGAACGATCCGCTGTAGCTGTCGCCGCTATAAGTAACAAACTGATCGACGCCGGGCGTTGGCGGCAATCCCTGCAGGGTCCCTCCGCCGAGCAGCGACACGCCGGTCGACTGTGTATAGCTCGCATTCAGCGTCATCCACCGCGAGCCGAGCGATGTCGAGTATCCTTCGCCATGGTTCGTGGTTCCGCTGTAATTCGTCAACCCGCTGTGCGTTCCGTTGAAAGCGCCCGTCCACTGCCATCCACGAGGCAGGCGATGACGAATATTGGCGCTATAACTGTAGTAAGAGGTAGTGTAAGTCGCAAGCAGTGTCTGCACGTTCTGCGCGTAGCTGAAGGTCGCCGCCGTCTGCCAGCCCAGTACCGGGTGCGAGTAGTTCACGTTGGTGATGAACCCGATCGCGTTCGTGTCATTCGCATTGCTCGAATCGAGCACCGTCCCCGAAAAGCTGAACATGTTCAGCAGCTTCTTCGCGTAATTGACCGTGCCGCTCACGAACGTGCCGGTGTAGTTCTGGCCGAGGTAAAACTGGTCATAGTGCGTGGCCTGCGCCGTTGCGGTAAGCAGATGCGTGAACTGGTAGCTCGTTCCCGCAGCCATTGTCGTGGAATGCGATCCCGATCCCAGATCGACCGGCGGTCCACCCTGCACGCCCAGTTGCTGCGCGATGTAGCCGTTCAGATTGCTCGTGTAGCTCTCGGCAACATTGAAACTCCACTTGTTGGTCGGCCTAAAACTCGCGCCCGCGTTCACCGTATCGTCAATGTAGCTGGTGCTGCTTGAGCCGGTGCCGCTCGTGCCATAACTGCTGTCGGATGAAGTCCGGTTGAAATTCACGTAGAACGAACCGTGAATGGGCAGGCTGTGCTGCGTCGCAAATCCAATATCTTGTCCGGTCGAATCCTGAACTGATTCGCCTTGGCCGGTCAGGAACTCCGGATACTGCGAGTTTGAACTGTTCCGCGTGTAAAACGCGTTCATTCGGAATCCAAGCAGTTCGTAATTCGAGTGCACGTTGAAGATCTTTGTCTTCGAACTCGTCTCTTCGCTCGTGCCGTAAATGTTGCCGCTGCCGCTGCCCTGCGAGTATCCCACCGAGAGTGTCGGCCAGTCAGGAAACAGCGCGCTCCAGTTAATCGCAAATCCCTGGCCTTTGCCGATCGTCGTGAAATTCGGCTGGCCGGCGAGTCCGAATGTCCCGCTGGTGTTCCGGTCGTAGCGGTAGCTCACCGACCCCGGGAAATTGCTGCCAGTAAAGAAATTCGCGGTCCCGTCAATTCCGCTGGCTCCGGTCAGCGACTGATAGCTCGAATCCGAGCGCGATTGGTTGTAGTAAGGCGTCGCCGAAAAAGACAGGAAATTCGGATTGTAGTAGAAGCCGGAGAGCTTGCCGTCCAGTCCCCAGTTCAGGCCGTGGCTCGAAGGAATCGCATCGCCATAGTCCCCGGCATATCCGAAGGTGAACATGCCGCCCGCATTCATCTTCGTGTTCTCGCCTAGCGAGAGCGCGCTCGGTGCAACCTGGGCGAAGGTGATCTGAGCCATCACCAGCACCGCCACTCCGATGATGCGTTTTGCAACACCCATTGGAACTTGCCTTCCCACCCAGCTTCCCCAACCCGGGAGATGACCTACACCAGTAAGGGCAAAATCCATGCCAAACCCAAAGTCAGAATGAAATATAAACAGACTTGTTTTCAACAATTTACCGAACCAAATCCGTCGGTAGTTCGCCAATCACCAGCCGCAGTGCGGCATATCACACGGCAGCCGGGTCATTTAAATCATTCAGTCAATTAGTCAGTTAGTCAGTTAGTCATTGAAACCCCAAGACACACACCACCATAAAGGGTCTTCAATGACTAAATGCCTAAATGACTAAATGATTAAATGACCCAACCATCGAGTCATCCAGCCATCACGAAACCCAGCAATGCGCGGGAATCGTGGGTTTTCAATGCCTAACTGATTAAATGAACCAGCCTTATCGGCCTTTACACGTCCGGAGTGAAGCCCCAAAGATGGCCAGAAGTTCGTTGGCCTCTCTGAGGAGGTCTTTGGTTTTCTGAGGAGGGATAACGCCGGTTTCGCCGAAGAGTTCCTGCCAGAAGACCGTCTCATCGGCTTCTTCGATCACAACACTGATTTTCGAGATGAATTCAGCTTTCGAACGAGCTCTGCACGCCGCCCGGTAATTCGCTGCTACGGAAGTTCCAGAACGGAGAACCTGCCGGCCTAATGTCTGCGCATCCGGAGCATGTGGCAACGATCGAAACAGATGAACAATGCGGATGGCGAAATTCTTGGTGCGTTGTTTCAGCTCCCTGGCACGCTCCAGCGTGGACCCCGACTTTTGCGGCTCAACCATAATTGTGCCATTTAGTCATTTAATCAGTTAGGCATTTGGTCATGAAACCCTTCCTCGCGGCGTCCGTCGTGGGTTTTCAATGACTAAATGCCTAAATGACTAAATGATTAAATCGCCTCACCCAACTTCGATCTTCGCCTTGGCCCTGAGCTGTTTCGCCAACCCCGACCTCAGCCTTTCATATTTCGCCTTCTGCATCTCGTCTTTCAACCCCGCCTTCACCTCGGCAAACGGCTGCTTCCGCGCCGGATTATGCGCATTCAGCCGCACAATCGTGTACGCCGACTCGATCTGGATCAGCCCGCTCACGTCTCCCGCCTTCATGCCCGCAAATGCCTTCACGATCTGCGGCGGCAATTTGTCGCGCCCCACCGAATGGTGGTCGCCCATATTAACGCGGAAGTCGTCCTGCGAAATCGCCTCGGCCAGCAGCCCGAAATCCTGGTAGCTCTTCGTCGTTTTGGCCTTTTGCAGCGCATCTTCTGCCGCTTTCTTCGCCTGCTTGGCCTGCTCCGGCGTCGGCTTCAACGGAGGCACAACCGAAATGCTCTGGAAGCTGTACGACTCCGGCTGCGCGTAGTGCGCCCCATTCTTCTGGTACGCCGCCAGAACCTCGGCGTTCGTGACCGCGGACTTTGCCTCGACATCGGCCTTCAGCACCTGTTCGATCAGCAGCGAGCGCTTCATTGTGTCGCGCAGCTTTTGCTCCGAACCGCCCATCTCGGCTTGGAGGTATTGCTTGTACTCATCGGGGCTGTGGAACTGCGTTTTGAAATCGGCTTCGGCCTGTTTCATCTTTGCTGCCGGAACCGTCAGCTTGCGCCGCGCCGCTTCCTGGTAGACCAGCTCTTCGAAGATGATCATCTCCAGCGCGCCCTGCCGGATCGCCGCTTCCTGCCCTTTGGGAAATCCGTTGTGCTGCCGCGCGTAAGGAAAGATGGTAAACATCTCGCGCAGAAGGTCGCGGTCGGTCAGCGCGACGCCGTTGACGCGGGCCACAGGCTTATCGGTGACCACCATCGGCGAAGACTGCATCGCCCCCGCCGCCGGAACCGCAGCCGAGGCCACGGTAGTAGGCGCATGCGATGCAACCTGCCCGAACGCCGTTACTACTGCCAATCCAACCACCCCACAAATCAGGAGAGAGCGTTTCATACCATCCTCGTTTCTAAATCCTCACAGCTTGAGGTTCTGGGTCTTCAATTACCCAATTACCCGATTACACAATTACTAAATCCAAAAGAAAAGGGGAGAGTTCGTTCCCTCTCCCCCATTCGCAAACACCACGCTCAGGTCTACTGGAAGACCGTCGGAATGTTGTTGGTGTTGTTGGCTTCGTTCGCTTCGCCAAAGTGGCACTGGCGGCAGAACTGAGTCGTCGAGGCTGCCTGGCCAGCGGTGAGCTTGCCTTGCAGGTTCGGGTTGTACGGGCCGTTGACGAAGAAGTAGGTGGCATAGAACTTGCCGCCGCCGTCGCCCACGATCGGGCTATTCGCGCTCGACGTGTAAACGGTCATCACGTGCTGGTTGTGGCAGGTGGTGCAAAGAACGTAGGGTAGGCCTGCGCCATTGATCCCATACGGCTTCGACCACTTTCCAGGCGCCAGAGCCGGCCAGCCATAGTTGGCCACGAACTGGGCATAGGGCGAGCCGCTGGTTACGGTGAAGGAGTTGGTGCCCCAAACCAAGCCGTTGCCACTGGAGATCGTGGCATTCTGGCCGACTGGGTGATCGTTGGTGTAGTTGCCGGCGCCCGTTCCATCGCTGCCGAGCAGGGTTGGGATCTTCTGGCTGCCGTAGGTGGTGTTGGTCAGCAAGCCGATCTGTTGTTCATAAGACCAGTTCTGCATCATGTTGGACTGGGTCAGGGCGCCGTCATGGCAGCTCAGGCAGAGCAGAATGCCGCCGACTTCCTGGCTTCCAGTGGCGATACCGTTCGGCAGAACTTCAACGTACCGGCCGTTGTCGCCGAACGCGATCGACTTGCCGTATAGCGGGCTGGCGTCCTGTCCCCACAATGCATAGGACCCGGAGTCCGTAGAGCCGCCGTGACCGGAACCGAATGAGCCGCTGTGCGGGGCATGGCAGCCTGCGCAGCCACGGCCCTGATTTTGGTGCGCGCCCAACACGTCGACGGTCGATGACCATGTCTGGCCCATCATGAACGCCGCGAATGCCAGGACGAAGAGTACGAGCAACATCGCTTTCTTCATATTAAAAAACCTCCATAGATGTATGCAGCTACTTCAAACTCTCAGAGGCTTAGGCCCTCCACCGCTTCCTGGCACCTGGGCACCATTTGCAGTCGCCCCTCGCCGTAGAACAATGCAACTACCAAACCGAATTCAGAGGAATTTTTCGACATCCCAAAGATCACCCCAAACTATTGAAAAAATTGCCACTAGGGCATTTCGTTGAATTTCTCAACAAACCCGCAGGCCACGCTCTACTGGGGGAAATGAGCCACCCTAATCCAGCACACGGTGAAATCCCGCACCTCCGTGCGTTACTAGGGTCATCCATGCCTCCCATTTCGGGAACCACTCAAACTCAATTCCGCGACATTTATGTTGACTTGGCCGGCAACCGGCAAAACAATGGAATGAGCCTCGGTTAGCGCGGCAAGCCACTGCCTCCAGGAGAACAGCACTGGAGGTTCAAGAGATGAAAAGGGGTAGCTGAGATCCGAGTCCTGAAACTTCGACCAAGCGTGTAAAAATTACAAATTTTAAGGGGGGGAGGGGGGGTAGAGACCGGTTCAGATCGGTCACATCCCTGAAAGATGAAACGGCGACCATCCCTGACAAAGTAAGTGGGGATCTCCCCAAATCGGGAGAACTAAACGGGGACGCCTGAGACCTGAGACCTGAGACCTGAGACCTGAGACCTGAGACCTGAGACCTGAGACCTGAGACCTGAGACCTGAGACCTGAGACCTGAGACCTTCGAGATTCTAGTTCGGCTTGATCGGAACGACTTCCTTCTGTTCCGCTTTCTTCTGCAGCTGTTCTTCCCGGTCTTTTTTTATCTTGTCCGCTTCCGCATCGGTCACATAACGGAACTGCTGCACTCGTCCCGGATAAATTTCCGAAGTGAACACGCGATTATTCTTGTCGATCGCAATCTGAACCAATCCCTGAAATTGTCCCGGAAGCAATCCATGTCCGCCGAAAGTGATCAGCAACTGCCATTCTTTATTGAAGACCTGCACGCGATCCTGCATTCCATCTGCGACCCAGATGTGTCCATCGCCATCGATCGCAATCCCTTTCGGACGCGCGAAATATCCTGGTCCATCGCCGTTTTTCCCGTAGGTTGAGATGAACTTTCCATCCGCATCGAACACCTCGATGCGATCGTTCAGCGTGTCGCAAACGTAAAGATTGCCTTCCTGATCGACTGCAAGTCCGCTCGGTTTGGCCAAATCGCCAGGAGTTGTAAGTTCGTGATTGTGTCCCGTCGTTCCGATCTTCCGCTTCAGCTTGAGCGTGTCTGCGTCGTAAACCAGCACCTGGTCGAGATTGATGTCGGAGACGTAAAGCAGCCGATTCTCCTTGTCGAGCGCGAGCATGCTAGGTTCAACCATGCCATCGGTGATGACGTCAGTCGCCTTGTGCGTCGAGTCGAAGACCAGCACATGACGCAATCCAGGATCGGAGACGAACAGGCGATCGCCATCATCCATCGCGAGCCCGATAATGCGCTGGAAATGCGCATGCGTCTTGTTCTTGATCATGTCGAGGTCGCGAGTCTCGGTATTGAAGATGAAGATCGCTCCCACCTTCTGATCCGCTACGTATAGGTTGTTCTTGGAGTCAATCGCCATTCCATAAGGCTCGGCAAGTTGCCAGAGAACCTTGCCGCTCTCCGCTTGTGTCTGCGTGCCCGCAAGACGATCCATCCACTTCGCCTTCTTCGTCTGCGTACCTTCTTCGGCCTGCGCGATCTTCTCGGCCGAGTAAAACGCCTGATACTTGATGCGTGCGATCGCCGGCGGATTTGGCCACACGATGTTCGAGTAGTCGATCACTGGAGGAGCTTTCTTGGTGTCTTCCTTCTGGTCCTTCTTCTTCTTGCCCGCAAACGCCGAAGGAGCGACGAGCAACAGTGCGAGAATCGTCGCCAGCGCCAGAAGCAGCTTGCTGTTCAAGTGGTGTTTGATGTTCGGCATCGTCAGTCTCCTCCTCATCTCTCCCTTATCTCTTGGTCAGGTCCTTGTGGCAGCTCGAACAGAAGGCCATGTTGTTCGCCTGATCTTTCACCAGCAGATCGGCCTGCGCCGACGCATGCGGTTGATGACACGACAGGCATTCGATCTTCGCGCGTATCTTGGTGATATCCGTCGGATCGGTCAGATCGGCAACTGGATGTCCTTCGATTGGATGTCCACGACCGAACCTCACTGGAAGCACGACCACCTTGTTCTTCTTGAAGTAGTCTTCCGGCAATCTCACCGTACCGTTGAAGATTGCGATCAGATGTTCGGACTCCAGCGCTTTGGGCTTCGCGTCCGGACCATGACACTCCAGGCATAAATCGTTGGTCTTCTTCGTCCTCAGCAGATGCTCGTTGTCTCCGCCATGAGGTTCATGGCAGATCGAACACCGCTGCTTGAATGCAGGCTGATGCAGATGCGCCTTCTTGAACTGATCGGCTTGATCGGAATGACAGCCAAGACAGATGTCGACTCCATTCGTCTTGGGCAATCCAGGCTGCGCACTGGCATGTGGATTGTGGCAGTCAGTGCAGTCGCCAGCGGCTCCAGGATGTTGAACCTTTGCCTTCTCGATCAGCTCAGCCTTGTCGGAGTGGCAAGTGACACAAAGGTCCTTCACGTTGGCCTGCGTCAGCACCACTTTGCCATCCTTCGCCGGAGAGTGACACGTTGTGCAGCCGTCTTTGTCGGCAAACGGCGGATGAATGATCTTCGCCATCAGCTTCGGCGAAGCGGACTGATGTGGATCGTGGCACTCGAGGCAATTCGCCGTACCAAAAGGCTGTCCCTGATGCGTCTTGATGAGCGCTTCATCCTTCACGTCATGGCAATCGATGCACAGCGCCGGAACGCCTTTGGTCAGGTGCTTGTCGAACTCGATCTTCCCAGCCTCACCGGTCTTATGTGTCGTGTGACAGGCATCGCAGCCCATATCGAGCGCGGCGTGACGACTGCCTTTCTCGGGCACGTTGAGACCCTGCGTGTGGCAATCAAGGCAAAGATTCTTGCCCTTCTCCCCGCTAGTAGCCTTCAACAGCTGGTTCTTATTCTCGGCAACGTGCGGATCGTGGCACTTGATGCAGTCGCGTACCGCTGGAGGATGAACTGTGCCTTTGATCGTGGACGCGTCTTTGTCACCGTGACAGGTCAGGCAGAGAGCCTGCGGCGTCGAAGTGGTCAGCTTGACGCGAGTGATGTCTTTGTTGACGCGAATCTCGTGGCACGAAGTGCAGCCCATCTGGATTGCGGAATGGACCGCCTTGCCCTTGGTCTTGTCCTCATGACACTCGAGGCATGTCTTCGGGTCGGCATTCGGCTGAAGAGGAACTGGATGCACAGCTCCGAAGCCAAAGGCCCCGCACCACACCAGGAAGACCGAGACGAATGCAAACTGCTTCACGCCTTGCACCGGAGTTTCGGATTGGGGAAGTCCGTTCACGTGATTCTCCAAGGAGAATGCTTGCACGAATCTGACCGCTTCCTGACGAGTATCGGAAAATTCCGCCTTCCTGTTAAGTACTTGGAACTGAACGTCTCGCCAGGCAGAAATTGTGTCGGGAGAGATTGTACGTCGTGTGAATGACTGAGGAATGGGCCTTCTCCCTCACTGTCAAACGTGAAATGACGCAAGCGTTCAAATGAACAGGACATTCGAGACGTGAGTGCAGCGTGCAGACACAGTACCGCCGAAACGGAAACGAGGACTGCCGCGATGATCGCTGGACCTGAGGACATTTCCCCACCATGCTATTAGGGACATTTCATTGGAACTGTGGCGCAGGTATATGGTCGAAGTCACGTCACCGTGTGACTTGCGTCACAACGAGACGATGGCGATTGGGACAACCCCCAAGTCAAACAACTAGAATCTCCATGCTAGTTTCCATCTTTTGAGCGATATTGGACTGTGCCCCCACGGAATTGGTTCATTCGTACGAAAACAACAGTGATGGCTGTCACTTCGCGCAATACGCTATGCTGTGAGAATCAGTCCGGGATGGCACGATCATGCAACAAGTATTCAAAGCTTTAATCGTGGGCGCGGGTCCGGCCGGACTGACCGCGGCATACAAACTC
>Ga0335070_10009183_pt1 | contig 11605 bp, 14 predicted proteins | sample Lox_Sample_13_FD_206722 | JGI IMG/M metagenome (GOLD analysis project Ga0335070, IMG submission 206722) | Soil microbial communities from Loxahatchee National Wildlife Refuge, Florida, United States - Lox_Sample_1.3 | ecosystem: Environmental > Terrestrial > Soil > Wetlands | place: USA...
GTTATCGTCTGCGCGATTATGAGAAAACTGGTTCACGTTATCTTTGGAGTCCTGAAATCCGGGAAAAAGTACGATCCCAACTTTCTAACAATTTCAGCTTGACAAGAACGGTATCTACTTATCTGCAATACCAGATTTATCTGGGAGTTGATGATTACGGGAAGAAATTGACAAAAAAAGCAGGACCATTTCTGACCCTGCTTCAAAATGTTGATACTTTATATTTAAGGGGTAATAAGTCGTCTGGCTACTTCTTTATCCCGGCCATCTTCATCGCACGTTCTTTAAAGTAGTTGAGATTGTTTGACTGGCGTATGATTAATTTCTGAACAGCTGCCGGTCCGGCACCATGGGATGATTCCGTGGGGACGATTGATCCTTGTCCAACCAGGTACTCCACCAGCCGAGTGATACGCGCTCGGTTTTCAGTGGATACGTCCTCTTTGCCTTTGAAGTACTTGTCAACATATTTCGCTATATCCGGATTGTTAAAGTCTTTCTGACTCGGTATCGTACAAATAATACCGCCGGTAATCTCAGTAGCCAGTTTAGATCCTAACCAGACTGCCTCCACCGCCTGCAGCTTGGCGGCATTCACCAGGAGGGGGTCAGGGATGTATACCCCGGAAGCATGAGCTTTTCCCTTGTATCCTGACGCAAGAGCGGTACCGTATGCTAATGCAGAATGGAATGACATCTCGACGATCTTGTCTCTGATATGAGTCATTTTTTCACAGCCGTTATAGTCTGCCGCCACGGCTGCGGCTCCGCAAGTCAAGTCGCAATGTCCTGATTTGCAGCACGCAGAAGCCAGACGCTGCAGATGACCAAATATAGCAGCCAGTTCTCCGGCAAACTCGGATTCACCGCACATGAAAACCATTTCCCTGGGGATAAATACATCATTGAATATGATATGAGTTGAACCATGCACGCCATACTCAAAATTGCCAAAATCGATCTCATCATGATTATTCAAGCGCCGGGCATTAGGAGCCGGGGCTTCAGCGATATGAACTATTCCCGGTGCATTGGGAGGGACTGCGAAAGCTACTGCATACTGCTTTTCATTTTCTCTCAAGTTTAGAGTGGGAGCCACCAGGGCAAAATTGGACAGGGCAGCTCCTGATTGATGAGCTTTGGCACCTCTGACTACGATGCCATCAGCCCGTTTTTCCACCAGGCGCAGGTATAAATCGGGATCGGCTTGCTGGCTGGGAGCAAGGGCTCTATTCCCTTTAGGGTCAGTGACCGCGCCACTGACTACCAGGTCCTCCTTCTGAGCATATGTTATAAATTTTACCAGACGTTGATGATAATCAGTTCCTAATTTTTTATCCATATCGTAGGTGGCTGCATATAGCGCGTTCAGCGCCGCGGTACCCGCACAGCGGGCGCCTATACAAGCGCCGTGAAACGGGGTGAAGAACTTGCTCAGTTCAGCTCTTTGGATTAAATCATCTGGGGACTGCATGATGTGCAGGAAACGGTTAACCATCATGCCGGTAAACGGCGATTTGGCAGTCATTAAGGTTTCGTTTTGTGTTTCCTTGGCCATCTTGAAGGTAAGGCCAATCGCATTCAGAGTTGGAACGAAAACTGGATGGTCACACACCTGATCAACTTTTTCTCCAAACGCATACACAACCGGTCTCATGGCTCTGATGCTGTCTTTGTACTCTTGTTCGGATCTCATGGTCTAATATCCCTCCTAATCTCTAAACACTTCTTTGTAACTTGATTTGCTCACAATTACGAATATGCTGACACTGAAAGATGTCTAATAAAAATCTACTACAAAAGAAAATTTATATGAATTAAAAAATTACGGGAAGTACACGAACCTTCTCGTTTTCACCTGCAACCGTTCCGTGGTACAGATTCTCTTATTCCAAGTATGAGTATCATATAAAAGAAATTTATTAACGAGGCTAAGGAACCCCAAAACTTAGGTTAACACGTTAGATGTCGGGAAACTCCGGTGGCTTCTTACTGAGAAAGGCCGTAATGCCATGGATGCATTCACCGGAGATAATAAGTGAAACCGATTCCTGACATTCCAACTCAAGGGCCTGCTTCATAGTGAGATCGTGTACCTGTCTGATAACTGCAAGGGCATGCCGTACGGCTCGCGGACCGTTCTGGGCTATAATTTCTGCCATGGCCATGGCTTCATCCATGGCCATCCCCGGAGTGCTGATGCGATTGACCAGCCCTATTCTTAAAGCTTCATTCGCCTCGACCTTTCGCCCAGTCAAAATCATATCAGCAGCTCTTGAAGCGCCAATAAGCCTGGTAAGACCCGGACCGCCACCCCAGTCCGGTATGAGACCAAGTTTTACTTCGGCGAAACAGATCACAGCTTGTTCATCCATTACCCTAAGGTCGCAACGCGATGCGAGTTCAGCTCCACCTCCATAGGCATCCCCGTTGATAGCTGCAATGACAGGAACGGGCAGCGTTACCAGATCATTCACTGCAGACTGCAGGCGTTTTATTAAGGTTTCAATCGGAGGGAGATCCATCTTTTGCAAAGAGGCTATCAGACCGCTTATTTGGGGGTTATCTGGATTGACGTCGAATCCGGCGCAGAAGGCTTTACCAGAGCCGGTAACAACTACGACGCGTGGAAGGTGTTTTTTCAATTCCTTTACTGTCTGTTCAAGGCCGGACCACATTACTTCATTGAAGGCATTCCGACGCTCGGGCCGGTCAAATATTATCAGTGCGACCTTACCTTTTCTCTCAAGACGTACACCATATTCAGCCATGCCTAACTACCCTCCACTTAGGTTTTACTCAGTAGTCGAGATTTTTTGATAACACATTGCTTCTTTGAGGAAAAAGTATAAGAAGAACGATTTTGGGTGTCAATGAAAGATTGATCAATTAGTCAAGGTGGAATTTACTATTGGAAATAACCTCTGGGTTCAATCCTAAATTGAAGACTTGCATTTGAAATGTTGCATCCAGAAGGAAAATTCCAAAAATATCACTACACGAAGTTAGCTATAATAAAGAAGATCATTTCTTTCACCTACTAGGCATTAGAATCAAAATTACATTAACTTAATGTTTACTATTTGAAATCATTAGTGAAAAAGTTTAATAAAAAAATTTGCTCAATATCTATCTCTTCATACCATATTTTGTGAAAAAGCGTAAAATCGTCGGTATACTTTACAAAAATAAAGGCAATTGTATTACATTGTAATAATTTGTTTTCCCCCATTTTCCTTTAATAAATCATTTAGAAATGACGGTTTTCTTTACAAATTAAATCTTCAAAGTAAGCCTTCAAAGTATATAATCCCTTAATAATCACTAAGTTATGAAGTTGGTACAGTGATTGCTGCATTTATCTATTTTAAGGGCTGATGTTTTTTTATATTTTACCGATGCTGATTTGAGCAAAGTCCTTGAAAATATACAGCATCTTTAGCCCAGATAAACACTAATTTTGATTGGAGAATTACATTGCTACGGAAAAAGCCTGAAGAACTTTTGAATCTTCAAGAGAAAGAGATAACACCGTTAATCAGTAAGCTTGCCGCATTCACTAAACAGGTGCGAGAAGACATGAGACAAAACAGGATAAGCAAGGCTGATGGACGAAAGCTCATCTTAAAGGCAACCATGGTGATCAAGATGCTGAATAATATACGAACTTTCGCTCATTAATAATAGTGGTTGGTTATCAAGTTCAAGAATTAAACATACTTTAAGATAAGATTAATTAAAGGCAGTTTTGTTTGGCTCTGCCTTTTTATAATCGCAAGATATCTTCCATCACAAAGAAATTGGTTATAATAATAATGAGCGATTCATTGCTGCTAAAAAATCCTGAACATCTTTTAATCAGAAAGCTGAATGCCTTTACTGAAAAAATACAGGAAGACATCGAGAAAAAAAGGATAAACGAGGCCGATGGGCAAAGGCTTATCTTAAAAGCCACCTTGATAGTCGACTTGGTGACCAAAACATGAACTCTATTGTATACAAATTAGCACTTCCTCTTCTTAGCTTATTGGAAAAGGTTATTTAGCTAAAGTATGTAATAGTTCAAAATCAGCCTGTACTTCTTGGCCTATATCTTATGGGATTGGCAGGTATAAGGAGAAGGTTTAAAAAGTAAAGTATTTTTATCTTTCAGTAAAGCGTGCGTCAAGATTTAGAAAATGAAAGTCAATTCTCATTTGCACGTAATAGATTTGTTACCAGTCGTATATAGCAAGCGTCTCCCCGAGCTGTACGTAGTTTCTCCAGTCATCAATATCTCTGAGGATGAGGAGTACTATAATCAAAAAGTTATATACAGCAACGAGTATGGGGATGAAGAAACGATTCTTAATTATGGGAAGGAAATGATAAGAGGTATAGTCAAAATTATCACCATGACAAACATTAACACAAAGGGAAGGTACGTTAATATATTAGTCTGATAATACAAAGAGTTGAAATATATGGATGAAATATTTATACGCATTCTTACTAGAACAGGACAGTATGGCTTTGTGCTCGTGCTCTCATTGTACCTGTTTATTCAAGGACTATTTCCCCAAATTCTTCTGGTACCTGATTTCGCCCAGTATATCAATGCGAATAAAGTTATACATCTGACCAATATACCTGAAGTATCCTCGCTAAATTTCCTGAATGACGAAGGTCTGGCTGATATAAGACTGGCGGCCGGTATAAAAGTATATGATGAACTAATTGCATGGACTGCCCATAAATACAATGTGGATTGCGCGCTCGTGAAGGCTGTCATCAAAACCGAATCTAATTTCGACCACAAGGCAGTTTCAAAAAAGGGCGCCAAGGGACTCATGCAATTAATGCCTCAGACGGCATCAATACTTGGAGTAAATGACTGTTTCCGACCGGATGCTAATATTGATGGAGGTATTCGTCACCTCTCTTATCTGATTGATCTTTACAAAGGAAACATTAAACTGGCACTTGCTGCCTACAACGCAGGCGAAAATGTCGTTGCGAGGTATCGCGGTATTCCACCTTACGCAGATACTCGTGCCTATGTACGTCGCGTTCTCGATAACTACAACCAGTACAGACAGGAAGCAGATGCAACCACTGCCACGATAAAATAGAGATTAGTTGAACCTGACTTTCAAAACAATGGAAAAAATATTATTGATGGCTCTGTTTTTGTCTAAGGGGCTGATTATAACCAAATGATATATAATTTTGAAGAATGGAAATTGAAAAACAACATTACAGGAAGTCATCTGCACTTACAAAGATAGATATGGGAGTTCCGTGCCAGTCTATTGAATACCAGCTATAGGCAGTCCGTAAATGGACATGGCCAACAATTATTGATTACGAAACAAGGATAAAGAATAGTTTCGCTGCATTCTCGTATGTGGCTGAACGGATTAAACGATTCTTTGTTTCAAGCGATCCAATCTTTGACAGGCTGAAAACTATCGAATTTTCTCTGGAATACATATTCCCTCCTACAATGGTTTAACAAAAATACTTGAACAGAAAAACAAACCACCGCTCTCTATTGAGAAACGGGGTTTTAATAATTCACGGCATCCCCCTCACAAAAAGAGTTCAGATTACCTGTTAATCCATTGACGATGCATTAACAAATGGGGAGTACTTGGTCAACTGAGTCTTTTCGGCGCAAAATCAGAAATGCTGCAACAAACCTGAGTCCTAAAACATCTACAAAAATTGTTGATTATCCATCAATCGATGAAATTCTATATTTTAAATAGACATTAAAAACCCAAAAAAATAATCCTGACACAAATGGTTTCTTAGTACTTACCTGTAATAACATGTGGTTAGCGAATTTCATGAACATGGTAAATTGTATATGGCTACCGAATGTAATGGCATAATAGATGCAAATGAAATTCAAAGAAAAGTGAATAATGTATAAGGCAGGTTAATAAATATGAAAATAAATAAGGTTAAATTAGAAAAAAAACAAGAATGCTCTAAACGTTATCCATTGGCAGAGGGAAAAGAAGATTACTTGGAGAGCGAATATAACAGGCAATTGGAAAGACTTAACAACAGATTTAGCTGGCCTGCATGGATCGAAAAAAACTAGCGTTTAGGAGGTCAACATCAGATGAAAAATATGAAGATCAGAGAGATGATCAATACTCAAAAGCGTAAAGCAGTCATTGCGGTGTCTTCAGGCATGGCCGTATTTGTCGTAGGTTGCCTTATAAGCACAGTATATAAAATCATGTTCCCTGTCGCATTGATTGGATTTGCTGTTGCCTTGGGGGGCATCACGTTCTTGGAGTTTGGTCTCAGTTGCCCAGAGTGCCGAAGTCGCATAGGTTCTGCTATAAACTATCCGGGTAGGCCTTTTGCCACTTCACCGAACATACGCTATTGTCCGTTTTGCGGAGTTTCATTGGACTCACACCTTAAACCATCCGACCACAACATTTGCAATAGCCGTAACCCAAATTCAGGAGTAAAAGTATATGTTACTGTTCACAAAAGTCCTGATTCACGATGAAAGGCCACACGTACTGGCGTTCTTACTTAAACTTATATCAAGACGTGGTTACAATGCAGGTCTTGCAAAAGATGGCAATGAGATTATTACAATGCTCGCGAATGACCAGTGTGATATTGTTCTCACCAATAGTGGATATAAAGAACTTAATCCCGTCCAACATACGCAATTGAAATCTTCTTCTGTCTTAGTAATCGACATTAAAGATTCACTTACCCAGAATCAGGATATGAAGTTGAATGCTGATTTATATTTACCAAAATGCTTTTCGGTTTCTGAACTTTGGCAGGTACTGAAAAAGCTGTTCATGTTTTATGGATCGGCAATTGACGAGTAGATCGTAACTTGGTGACTTTGCCAAGACCAAGTTCAGCTTGTCCTATACTCCGACTGTTAAAAAGAGATTTTTTATCATATACATAATTAGCATTGAACGGGCTTGATTTAAGTATATATAAGTTAATGACGATAAATATTTTAAAGAAAAGTTTGATTCTGAGTAACATTACTTTCAGAAAAAGTGCAGATATTGATGATGAGCGATAAGCAGTAGCAACTTGAAGGCATTCCAATGATGGATGCGATTTCAATTTTCATAGGATGGTTTTAAGAAGGAATTCCTGTTTATATAGTATTCGTCGTATTAATTGCTTTGGAAGGCTGAAATGAAATTTCTCATCGTCGATGACGAGCCGAATATGGTTTATTTTATGTCTTTATTGCTTAGGGAATCTGGCTATGAAGTTGATGGTGCTCATGACGGGATCGAGGCTATGGAGCTCCTTGACAATAACTCGTACGATGTTGCTATCATAGATGCCATTATGCCTAATATGAATGGCTCAGAAGTTTGTAAATTCATAAAGTCGCATAATCTCGGTACATATATCATCGGTATGAGCGGCTATCCTGATTCTCTGGAAGAGCTAAGGAATGAAGGTGCCGATATTTGCTTCACCAAGCCTTTCAGTATTGAGCAAGTCAAGAGTGCTATAAAATATCAATTATCCCTATCCAATACTTGATTTAATTGTATTACGCAGTTCTGATAGACTTCTCGGAAGGTTTAACTTTCTGTCTGAAATGTCGTACGGATGGACTAATTTAGAAAAACAAGAGCTCATGGCGAACTAATTACTGCTTACACTTTTTTCAAAATTTGGGATCTGTAAATTTAGTTCCTCCGGCACACTGGCCTTCTTGTTCTCCTTATAATTAAAAGTCGCAATTACATTGTTGACATTGGCCATGATTTTTTAGCTTTGTGCTCACAGTATGATGATACATTATAAAGCGGTCATCCTCTATTTTCGTGACTGATGCGCCCACACTTGAAAAAAATATCTCTTCGTGCATCAATTGTAGTCGAAATCATATTACATCTGGCATGACTATCCATTTAATGTACCATATAGCATGGTCGATGTCCTGGTAAAGACAGACAACCCCACCGTTCTGGAACTTTACAGCAGTAATGTTTGACCGCTACAACACCGTTGATGAAGAAGATATGCGGAAGGCCATTGACCAAATGGAAGCCTATTTGCAGAGTGTTGACCAAACCGTTGACCAAGAGAGGATTTTACAATAAAAAAGGTCAGCTCATTCTTAGCTAACCCTTCGATATCCTTTGGTGCCGAAGCCGGGATTTGAACCCGGACAGGCCCATTGCCCACTAGACCCTGAACCTAGCGCGTCTACCAGTTCCGCCACTTCGGCACGTCTTTTAATTGAGAAGAACTGTTTCGGTTGTCTACACTGAGACTCAGTGCATTGTCAAGTAAAAATGGACTTGAAATTAACCACATAAATGCTATGTTAGCGCGGAAATTAATGGAAGGCGGGACACAGCAAACAAGCGAATGAAGGTCATAAGAGATTTAAATGATATACCCCCTGAATTCCGGGACGCATATGTGACAATAGGCAATTTCGACGGAGTCCACCTGGGCCACGTTCCGATACTTGAGAAACTCGTTGGTGGAGCTCATAATGAAAATCGGAAAGCCCTGGTGATTACCTTCGACCCGCATCCGAAAAGAGTGCTGCACCCGGATATCAAACCTTTTTATCTGCTAACCTCTCTCGAAGAAAAAATCAAACTTCTCGAAGATGCGGGGGTTGACGGACTTATCCTAATTCCATTTGACCTTGAATTTGCCAAGACCACTGCCGAGGCATTTGTCAATCGAATTCTCTGGGATAAGCTTCATATCAGGAAAATCTTCATCGGTCATGATTACACGTTTGGCAAAAATAAAGCTGGAAACGAAACATTTCTTTTCAGCCGTGGGAAAAAACTTGGTTTTGACGTTGATGTCATTCATGCGATTAAATTAGGAGACGAAACCGTAAGCTCTACCCGCTTGCGGTATGCGATTCTTAACGGTAATGTTAAAATGGCTTCAAGGCTTTTGGGAAGACCCTACAACATCAGCGGCACTGTCATCCCCGGCAAGAGTCGGGGTGCCGCTCTCGGAATACCGACGGCAAATATTAAACCGGATAAAGAATTGCTTCCTGCGCAGGGCGTGTACGCCGTCGCCGTCGATCTGCGGGGAGAACGCTATCAGGGTGTATTGAATATAGGTTTCAATCCCACGTTCTCCGATAGCGAGCTTTCTGTGGAGGTTTTTCTGCTCAACTTTAACGGTGATATTTACGGCGAAAAGCTGAACATTTTTTTTATCGAGAGAATACGGGATGAAATCAAGTTCGATAAGCCTGAACAGCTGGTAGCGCAGATTAAAAAAGACATCGATCAGGCGAAGACGATCCTGAAGACAATCGAGACGTCACCCTGAGTCCTGAGCTTGTCGAAGGGATCGAAGGGTCGTACTAGGATTCTCCCTCCATCATGAAGATCCAACACCTGCATCGCTGGGATGTTTCGTACAAAGAAGCCGTCGGCATCCAGCAGGAACTCAAGGAAAGACTCACCCTTCACGACAACGATTTACCTGCGCGTATCAAGACCATTGCCGGCGCGGATATATCCTATTCCAGGCACAGCGACCTTTTTTTCGCGGCCGTTGTCCTGCTGGAATACCCGGCCATGGCTGTTATTGAAGAGGCCTGTTTTATCGAAAGAGTTTTCTTTCCATATATTCCGGGCCTCCTGAGCTTTCGCGAGGGGCCGGCTGTTCTGAAGGCCTTTGAAAATCTTCACAACGTCCCGGATGTGGTCATCTTCGACGGCCAGGGGATAGCCCATCCGCGCGGTATCGGCCTTGCGTCACACATGGGACTTTTTCTGGATATACCGGCAATAGGCTGTGCCAAGAAGAGGCTGGTTGGTGAATATGGCGAAGTCGGTAATGAGGTTGGAGATTATGCGGATCTGATGCTGGACGGTCGGATTGTCGGTGCCGCAGTACGCACCAAGAAAAAGGTGAAACCTGTGTTTGTATCATCAGGGCATAAAATAAATCTGCGCAGAGCAATAGATGTGGTTCTTGCATGCTGCCGGGGTTATAGACTTCCCGAACCGGTCAGGATGGCGCACCTCGCGGTTAACAGGATGCGGTTGCGGGGCTGCTAGTGTCGCGAAGTTACATTGTCATTTAGTTTCCCTTTTATAAGGGGAGATTTGGAGGGATTTTAAACCTCCCCCAGCCCCCTCCAGAGGGGGACAACCACCCCCCACCCCCGCCAGCGGCGGATGGCCCCCTTTAGAAAAAAGGGTGAGTAAATCTATTTTCGTAGGAATGATAAGTGATAGAAGGACTGGATTCCCGATCGGGGTCGGGAATGACAGGTCGGGAAAGAGACCGGTTACTTACGCTTCTTGTAGAGATTCATGATCTCTGATCTAGTCAGAACAGCATCAACCCGGTCAACGTGTTTTTTAATGTTCTCTATGCCTCCCTCCTCGCGGTCAACGAGGGCGACCACTCGATCGACAACCAGACCGGCTTCTCTGGCGGCTTCTATCGCTGTGATAGCCGATCCTCCCGTGGTTATTACATCTTCAATTATAACGACCCTGTCGCCGGTTGTGACATTGCCTTCAACGGCCTTCTTTGTTCCATGACCTTTTACGTCCTTTCTTACAACAAACGATTTAATCGGTTTCTTCTTCTGGTATGAGATGAAAGACAGGGCATTGGCTATGGGGTCCGCGCCGAGTGTCAACCCCCCGGCGGCTGATATATCGGCATCAGCAAGCATATCAAAGATGACATTCCCAATGAGGTACATGCCCTCGGGGTCCATGGTAGTCGTTTTGCAATTGAAATAATAGTTGCTTGTTTTGCCTGATGACAGTGTGAAGGGCGGATTGTCTCTGTACTGAAAAGACTTCTCCAAAATGATTTCGGCTAGTCTTTGTTTCATATTACTACGAGTCATTTTGCGTCCTGCCTCTTCGATTTCACCAATTGTTCCACTACGCGCACTGCCTCCACGCCGTCTTTGGCATAGGATGCGCCGATGGCGGCGGCAAACGCCTTCGTGACAACAGCGCCGCCTACAATGAACGGGCATGAGAAGCCTTCAGTCTTTGCGAGATCAATTACCTCTTTCATGTTCACCATTGTTGTGGTCATGAGGGCGGAAAGGCCTACTACATCAGGATTCGTTTTTCTCATCGCCTCAATGATAACTTCGGCCTGCACATCCTTACCGAGGTCAACAATTTTATAGCCGTGATTTCTTAACATCAGTGTGATTATGTTTTTGCCGATGTCGTGAATATCCCCTTTTACTGTTGCTAGGACGACAATACCTGTCCCGGCCTCTTCTGTTTCTCGGCGGATCAAGGGCTCCAGGCGTCCTAGGGCCGCCTTCATCGCTTCGGCGCTGGCCATCAACTGGGGCAGGAAATATTTTCTTTGATCAAATAACACACCGACCCGTGTCATCGCGGGAATCATGATGTCATCCACGAGCCGGGTGGGGTCTGCTCCTGATGTGATGGCTGCTTCAACTATGTTTGTGATATCTTCCCTGTTTCCTTCCAGAATGGCCTCGTACAGCGTCTGGACAGGCGAGGTTTTCCCCACTAAAGGAGAGGCCTTATCGACTGCGGGCTGTTCGGAGAAATGCCGGATATACAAGGCAGCGCCCTGGTCTTTTCCGGTGAGCACATCC
>Ga0335070_10009185_pt1 | contig 11605 bp, 9 predicted proteins | sample Lox_Sample_13_FD_206722 | JGI IMG/M metagenome (GOLD analysis project Ga0335070, IMG submission 206722) | Soil microbial communities from Loxahatchee National Wildlife Refuge, Florida, United States - Lox_Sample_1.3 | ecosystem: Environmental > Terrestrial > Soil > Wetlands | place: USA: Florida...
CACCAGCGCCTGCTGCGAGACCTCGTCGTCGGCTCCGGACAAATCGGCGTGTTCGTCGAATACACGCCCTTGCCGGACGCCCGGTTCCCGACCCAGCTCGAGGAATGCTACGCGGCGCTGAAATGGGTCGCGGCCCATGGCGATGAGATCGGCGCGGATGGCAGCCGGATCGCGGTCGCCGGCAACTCGGTCGGCGGGAACATGGCGGCGGCGCTCCCGCTCATGAGCAAGGACCGCGGCGGACCGGCGATCGCCTTCCAGGCACTGATGATTCCGGCGACCGATGCCAGCGTCGATACCCAGTCCTATCTCGACTACGGAACCGGCCGGTTCCTGGCCCGCGATTTCATGAAATACGGCTGGGATCTCTATGCGCCGGACGCGAAGACCCGGGACAATCCCTATGTCTCGCCGCTGCGGGCCAGCCTCGACGAGCTGAAGGGACTGCCGCCTGCGCTGGTGATCACGGCGGAGAACGATCCGCTGCGCGACGAGGGCGAGGCCTATGCGCGCAAGCTGAAGGATGCCGGCGTCACGGTGGACGCGATCCGCTTCAATGGCACGATCCATGACTTCGTGCTGCTGAATGCCCTGCGTCAGGTCCCGTCCACCAAAGCGGCGATCGCGCAGATCGTGGACGGCTTGCACCAATATCTCGACCCGCAGGTCCGCTAATCGGCTCTGCCCGCGACGCGGCTGCGCCACGGCCGCGTCGCGGGTGCCGGGACATCACGAATTTCTTGCAGCTGGAGCAGGCCATCGAGATTATCTACTGCGTGCGACCGACCCTTCGGGAGACCGTCCCATGTCCTTTCCCCATCCGTTCCGGAGACCAATCCCGGGGTGGGCCGCCACCCTGGCCATCGGCGTTGCGCTCGGCGCGATCCTCCCGGCCCTGGCGGACCAGGCTCTTCAGCCCCCCGAGGCGGCCTTCATGACGGAGAACGATGCCGCCATGGCGAGGATGATGGCGGCGATGACCATCAAGCCCACCGGCGATGTCGATCGCGATTTCGTCGCCATGATGGTGCCGCATCACCAGGGCGCCATCGACATGGCCCAGGCGGTGCTGCGCTACGGCAAGAACGAGCACATCCGCCGCCTCGCCCAGGAGATCATCGTCGATCAGATGCAGGAGATCGCGGCGATGCGCCTCGCTGTCGGCGAGCCCCTGCCGCCCTCGAGCGCGGCGCCGACCGCACCCGCGGCGCCGCCCAGCCCGGATGCCTCGATGTCCGGAATGACCATGCCCAAGATGCCGTAGGAGGTTCCCAGGTGAAGTCGCTCGCTTTCCTCGCCGCCCTCTACGCCACCACCATGCTGAGCGCCGTCGGATCGGCGCTGGCCGGGCAGGCGCCGGGCACCGCCGACGCGCCCGACATTCCGATCAGCCACAGCGACCGGGTGTATGCCGCGGAGCAGTTCTCCAACACGGTCTCGGTGACCGACCCGGTCGACAACAAGCTGCTGGGCGTGATCCGGCTCGGCGATCCGCAGCCAGGCAATTTCAGCCCGCTCTACCGGGGCCAAGTCCTGGTGCACGGGATGGGCTTCTCGCCGGATCACAGGACCCTCGCCGTGGTCTCGATCGGATCCAATTCGGTCACCTTCATCGACACCGCGACCAACGCGGTCAAGCACGTGACCTATGTGGGCCGCGCGCCGCATGAGGCCTTCTTCACGCCGGACGGCAAGGAGGTCTGGGTGACCGTGCGCGGAGAGGACTATGTGGATGTGCTCGACGGCACGACCTATGAGGAGAAGCTGCGCATCAAGGTCCCCGCGGGACCGGGCATGCAGATCTTCTCGCCCGACGGCAAGTACGGCTATGTCTGCTCCTCCTTCAATCCCGAGACCGACATCATCTCGGTCGCCGACCACCAGGTGGTCGGGAAGGTGAAGCAGGACAGCCCGTTCTGCCCGAACATCGCGGCGACGCCCGACGGCAATCAGGTCTGGCTGACCTTGAAGGACACGGGGCGCGTCATGGTGTTCGACGCTAAGCCGCCCTTTGCCGTGCTGAAGTCGTTCGAGACCGGACCGATCACCAATCACGTGAACATCGTCCACAACGCCAACGGCACTTTCGCCTATGTCTCGGTCGGCGGATTGAACGTGGTCAAGGTGTTCCGCACCGACGATTTCTCCGAGGTCGCGACCATTCCGGTCGGCAAGCTGCCGCATGGCGTGTGGCCGTCCGGCGACGGCAGCCGGGTCTATGTCGGGCTGGAGAATGCCGATGCGCTCGCCGCCATCGACACCATGACCAACGCGGTGATCGCGACGATCCCGATCGGCCAGGCGCCGCAGGCGATCGCCTATGTGCCGAACGCCGTTCCAGCAGGCGAGGGCACTCAAAACCTGCTACCGCTGGGCCTTGCCGGCATGGCGGCGCATCTGATGTTGCGGCCGGTCGCGCGCGACAAGGCCGGCACGCCGACCAGCGTCTCGCTGTTCGACCAGGGCCTCATTCAGGTGCTGCAGGCATCGGTGACCGGTCTCGCGCCGAAGCAGCCCTACGTGCTGGCGTTTGCGGATGAGCCGGACGGCAGGGGAAATCTACAGCCGCTCGCCGCCTTCATGACGAATCCGGCCGGTGCGGCGATCGTCGACGCGACCGGACCCATCCGGCAGATCGTGCAGGCGGATGCGAAAGAGCAGCGGCGCTATCTGGTGATCGTCTCCGGCACGCCGACCGCGCTCGGCGCACCGGAACAGATCCAGGCGCCCTGAAGGCCACGTTTTCCGGACGGCGTCGTCACGCGACGCGGTCGAGGAGGGGTTGGCCGGCGAAGAAGGCGTCGAGGTTGTCGAGCGCCTTGAAGCCCATGGCGTTCCGCGTCTCGACCGTGGCGCTGCCGAGATGCGGCAGCAGGAAGACGTTGGTCAGCTCGCGATAGGCCGGGTTGAGGTTGGGCTCGCCCTCGTAGACGTCGAGCCCGGCGGCGAACAGCTTGCCGGACTTCAAGGCCGCGATCAGTGCTGCATCGTCCACCAGGGCGCCGCGCGCCGTGTTGATCACGACGGCGCCGTTCGGCAGCTTCGCGATCCGCTCGGCGTTGAGCCAGCGTTGAGTCTCCGCGCTGGCGGGCGCGTTGATCGAGAAGAAGTCGCTGTGCGCCAGCAAATCCTCCGGATCCTTGTGGAAGATGGCGCCCTCCTCGAGATCGTGCGGCAGGCGCCGGCGGTTGGAGTAGTGCACCGCCATGTCGAAGGCGCGGGCGCGCTTGGCGACGGCCTGACCGATACGGCCCATGCCGAAGATGCCGAGCCGCTTCCCAGTGACGTGGACGCCGAGCATGTAGGTCGTGGACCAGGATTTCCAGTTGGCCTCGCGCACGGCACGCTCCCCTTCATAGGCGCGCCGCGCCGCGCCCAGCATCAGCAGCAGGGTGATGTCCGCCGTGGCGGCGGTCAGCACGTCCGGCGTGTTGGAGACCGGGAGCTTGCGCTGCTTGCAGGCTTCGAGATCGATATGCTCGTAGCCTACCGAGAAGGTGGCGATCATCTTCACGGTGGCCGGCAGGCGCTCGATCAGCGCCGCGTTGATCTTGTCGGCGGGCGTCACCAGCAGGGCGTCGTGACCCTGCGCCTTGGCCACGATCTCGTCCGGCGTCATGATGTGGTCGTCGGGATTGACGATGGCGTCGTAGTCGCCCTGGAGCCGTTCGGTGACGGCAGGCGGCAGGCGCCGCGTCACCAGCAGCTTCGGTTTCATCGCCATCGCGGATCCCCCTTCCCCCCGAGCGGAATGCCCCGAATCCCGGCCCGAATTCGTCCATCGGGCGGGGCAGGGCGGCGGTATCTTGCGGTTTCGCGCCTTGCGATACTGCCTGGAAACGGCTTCAATTGGCATCGCAACGACAACAGGCCGCAATGCGTCACTTCAGCTTGCTGAGATTCCTGCCGGCGGCGTTCCTGGCGCCGGCCTTTGCCGTCGCCGCAACCGCGGCCCGCGCCGACGATCTGGTCGCGCATCGCGCGAGCTACATCCTGAGCCTCGCTCCCGACAGCGGAGCAGCCGAGGGCGCCGGCGGCGACGGGCTGATGGTCTTTGAGCTCAAGGACGCCTGCGACGGTTGGGCGACCGACCTCAAGCTCCGCTTCACCATGGAAGGCGACAACGGCGAGAGCCGCACCTTCGATGCTTCGCAGGTCGCCTGGGAGGCGAAGGACGGGTCGGCCTATCGCTTCACCATCAAGAACGGCTTCGGCGACCAGCAGGACCAGCTGCGCGGCGAGGCCAAGGTCGACGTCTCGACCGGCAAGGCCGAGGCAACATCGGACTTGCCGACCAAATCGCAAGCCGAGCTGCCGAACGGCACGCTCTTCCCGCTCAACCACACTCGGCTTCTCCTGAAGAAGGCGGCGGAAGGCGAGACCGTGGTCTCCGCCGAATATTTCGACGGCACCGCCTCGACCCAGGCCATGCAGGCGAGCGCGCTGATCGGCGCCGGAGAGAAGGACTGGCCCGGCCTCGCCAAATCCTTCCCTGCCCTGAAGGGCCTCACATCGTACCCGATCGGGCTTGCCTTCTACCTCGGCGACCAGACCGACGCGACGCCGGACAGCGAGCAGTTCCTGCGGCTCTACCAGAACGGCGTGATGGGCGCGTTCACCTTCTCCCTCGGCAACGTCAAGATCCACGCCACGCTGGACCAGCTGGAGCTCGAGCCCCCGCCGACCTGTTGATGCCGGGCGGCTGGAGTTATGGCTCAGGGCTTGGTCTCGGGAACGAGCCAGTAGAGAACGGCGCAGCCCATCAGCCCGACCGCGGCCAGGCAGAGGAACCCCGTCGCGTAGCCGAAGTATTGGACGACGTAGCCGGAGATGCCGGTGCTGATCGAGGCGCCGATACCCATCGCCGTGCCGGCGTAGCCTTGGGCGAGGTTGTAGTGACCCGTGCCGCGCGTCAGATCAGCGATCACCAGGGGCATCATCACGCCGATGACCGCTGCCGTAATGCCGTCCAGCGGCTGAAGCGCAAGCAGAATCCATTGGCCGGGCGCGATGGCGAAGACCATCGCGCGAATCCCGACCACACCGAGGCCGAGCAGTAGCAGCGGTTTGCGCCCCATTTCGTCGGTGCGGCGCCCGATCCAGATCGCGAGCAGCGCGGCGATAAGCTCGGGGATCACGACCGCCGCCGCGGTGACCAGCTCGGCGGTGTTGTCGTGACCGGCGCCCAAGCGGCCGGTCGCGAGCGGAATGAGCGAGGCATTGGCGAACTGGAACAGGACGAGACAGGCTACAAAGGCGTGCAGGTGATGGTTCTGGGCCGCGTCGCGCAGCCGGAGGCTGTTTCTTGGTCGGCTACGATCGGCTGCGGAGCGGACCCGGCCATAGTCGATGTCCTCGCCGCGGATCGTCAGCAGGGAGACGACGGCCGGGATGCACAGCAGGGCGGCGGCGTAGAACGGCGCTCGCACCGACAGCAAGCTGATGGCCCCCATCATGGCCGCAGTCGTCGCGTTGCCGAAGGACTTGAACGACTGGTTGCGCCCGAGCCGTCCACTGAGCGCACGATGACCGACCAGGCCAAGGCCGAGGGCCGAAAGCGCCGCCCTGATCACGCCACCCGTGCTGCCTTGCAAGGCCACCGCAACGATGATCGGCCAGAAACTCGGCCAGAGTGCAAACAACAACGCTCCCGCAGCGATGAGACCGATCGCGATGCCGACCAGGAGTCGCTCGGAGGAGACCGCGTCGATCAGGGCACCGCCCGGGGCCTGGCTTGCGATGCTGATGATGCCGCCAAGAGCGAGCACGAGCCCGATATGGGTCGGTTGCCAACCCTGGTATGCGAGATAAACCACGACAAAGGGCCCAAATGCCGTCTGCACGTCGGCCACGAAGAAATTCAACCAGTCGAGACCGCGCAGGCTCTGCCGCGACACGGGCGGGCGGGGCGATCCGGCGGCGGGATTCTGGGGGTTATGGCGCATCGTTTGCGTCGGAGTGCGGCTTCGCCCTGAAAGGTACGAAGCACTAACGGAATTTCCGACAATGAGTTTCCGCCGCCAATGCCGCCGGCCCGGCGAACCCTCGCTCCTGGCCGTTGATGTCCGGTTCGACGAGGCCCGCCAGCTTTGATTCAGAGCAAAGAGTTCAAGAAGGAGTCGTGCTACCGATACCCATCCCGAAACGAATGCTCCCTATAGCAACACCAAACACCGCCTAGACTTCCACCTCAGTCGCGAAGGTGCGTCATGATCCAACGACTGGCTGTCATTGGCGCCGGGCAGATGGGCAACGGTATTGCCCATGTGGCGGCGCTCGCCGGGCTGGACGTCTCCCTGATCGACCTCAGCCCCGCCGTATTGGACCGCGCGCTCGCCGCGATCCGCCGAAACATGGAACGGCAGGTAACGCGTGGCAGCGTCAAGGCCGAGGACGTGCAGGCCGCGCTTGCCCGGATCTCCACGGGAACGGAACTGAAGGCCGGCGCGAACGCCGATCTCGTCCTGGAAAGCGTGACCGAGAAGGAAGACGTGAAGCGCGAGATCTTCGCGAAGCTGACGGCGCTGCCGCTGCCCCCCGGCGTCCTGATCGCGACCAACACGTCGTCGATCTCGGTCACGCGGCTCGCGGCCTCGACCGATCGTCCGGACAAGTTCATCGGCCTGCACTTCATGAACCCGGTGCCGGTGATGCGACTGATCGAGCTGATCCGCAGCATCACGACCAGCGAGGAGACCTACCGCGCCGTTCGCGAGCTGACGCTGCGGCTCGGCAAGACGCCGGTCGATGCCGGGGACTTTCCCGGCTTCATCGTCAATCGAATCCTGCTGCCGATGATCAACGAGGCGGTCTACGCGCTGCACGAGGGCGAGGCCTCGGTCGAGGGCATCGATCTCGCGATGAAGCTCGGCGCCAACCACCCCATGGGGCCGCTCGAGCTGGCCGACTTCATCGGGCTCGACACCTGTCTCGCGATCATGGAGGTCGTGTACCGCGGCATGGCCGACACCAAGTACCGGCCGTGCCCGCTCCTGGTCAAATATGTCGAGGCCGGCTGGCTCGGCCGCAAGACCGGGCGCGGCTTCTACGACTACAGCGGCGAGAAGCCGAAGCCCGCGGGCGAGCGCATCCGCTTGGCCTAGCTCGGCTGGGCGTCAGCTGGGCTACCGATCCCCGCACGCCGAGCGCGTTCCTACATGCGCTCCAGTTCTGCGATCGCGCCGGCATGCTCGATGAAGGTCTTGGGGCAGGTGTCGGCGGCATGGCGGAGTTGGCGCCGCGCCGCGTCCTTGTCGCCGTCGAGCAGGGACCATTCGCCTTCGTAGAACGCCGTCTCGCAGTCCTGCTGCGGGGTGAGCTCCGGGTCGAGGTTTGCGCCGGTTTCCGGCTCCTTCTGCCCGAACATGGGCTGGGCGTTCCTGAACCGGCGCAGGATCGGCCCGGGCCATTGGTCGGTATCCACGGTCATCGTCTCGGTGAAAAGATCCATCGCCACGCCTTGGCCGAGGCGCCGCTGCGCAAGGACGTGCCAGAGCACCGCGTAGGCATTGCCGCGATCGTCCTCCACGATCTGCTGCAGCGCGTCCGCGGCCTCCTTCCAGCGGCCTTGGTTGTAGAGCACGACACCGCGGTTGAGCGCCGCCCAGCCCAGATAGGGGTTGAGCTTGAGTGCCGCGTCGAAATCCGCCAGCGCCTTGTCATAGGCGCCGATCTGGTCGTAGATGTTGCCGCGGGCATTGTGGGCAGCCGCCGCATAGACGAAGTCCGGCTTGAGATCAATGACGCGGCTGAAGCTCGCCTCCGCCTGCCTGTAGTCGCCCTTGCTGCCATAGGCCTGCCCGCAGGCGTAGTGCGCGGCGACGCTGTCGGCATCGAGCTTCAGCGCGGCGTTGCAATCGCCTATCGCCGCATCGAAGTCCCCGGTGTTGCGGTAGCCGAGGCTGCGATTGCTGAGCGCGGTCACGCGGTCCTCATCGGCGAGCGCCGGGGATCCCAGCGTCTTGCTGCAAGATGCGACCGTGGCGCGGCCGTCTCCGGTGTGGCCGGCATCGATGCAGGCCTGCAGATCGTCCGCCGGATCGGCGAGCGCGGGCGCGCTCACCGCAGCAAGAAGCAACAAGAACACCGGGCATCGTGCGTTCATCCGACGCTGCGCTTCTTCAATTCTTGTTGCACGCCTCGACAAGATAGAACCTTGGCGGGCCCACGATGCCTGCAGTGAACAGGATGGCGTCGAGCGGCGCAACAGGAGTCGGCTCCATGTGACCGGTGATGTCGATATCGCGCTCCGCCATGCTCCAGTGGATCGGCGCGAGGGCATCGCCATCCAGACGATAGACACCATCGCGCAGAAAGACCACGATCTCGCCGCCGAAATCCAGAAAGCGCGTGAAGAAGAGGTCGGTCTCCGCAGCGGGCGCGTGGACCTGCACCAGCTGCAGCTTGCCCGGTTCACCGCGCAACTCAAAGATCGATTTAGGGCTGGTGAGGAAGGTCCGGCGAGATTTGCTGGTCTCCTGAACCAGGAGATGTTCCGGTAGCGCCCCCAGAACCGGGTAAAGCCGCCCCCCATCGTAGGCATAAAGTGTATTGGTCGCGTCCTGGAACAACGCCACATGCCTCGCCTCTGCATCGCCGACGAAGCGGGTGAGGACGATGCGGCCATCCCCAACCTGTGCCAGGACGCCGGCGCGGAGCTCCTGGATCGAGCCGCCACAGACGATCAACCGCTCGATCGCCCTGCTGAACGTTCGGCAGGGATCGGTGCGGATAATCGCCGACAACCCGTTCCGTCGAATCCGCTCGCCATCGTCGTCGAAAATCCAGCGCATCACCGCATCCAGAGGGCTGTCCCTGTCAAGGAGGCGCACGACCTTGTCGCGGCTGAAGGCGCCATCCTTCTCGATGACATGCACCGCGTTGTCGTATTGCGCGCCCTTGAGGTAGAGCCAGCCAGGGTCGCGGGTCTCGACGATTTCTTCCCAGCCTCGATAGTCGTCGCCCGAGTTGACGGCACCGAGGTTCTGAACCCTGCCATCGGGCGTGAGAAATCGCAGAGTGTCGCCGAGCAGTGCAGTCACGCCTAGCCTCGGCACATCCGCCGCGATGTCGATAGGACTGTCGTCGATCGGTTGATGGCCGCGCCCCTTCAGCAGCAGAACCCAGGGCGCATCCAGATTGGCGACGATGTAACCATGCTGCAGGTCGCTCCAGAAGATCGATCGCAGCTGTGCCTGTGCCTCCCAGTCGTCATCGTCAAGGTGCGACGGCGGTCGATCCCATTCTTGCTGATAGATCCATTCTCGCCACGTCCGGCTGCTGGAGCTCGTGTCATAGCGACCGGCCAGAAACAGAAAGCGGCCGTTCGGATCGTGGCTGATGGTGTTCGCCTCTCCGATGAGACGCGGTCGGGGCGGTGGATTGCCGGAGAGCGCATAAGGCCCAATAAGGGCGCCGTCCGAACTCAAGTGCCAGAATATGGTTCGGGGTTGAGACGATCCGCTGGCTTGCGGCACCGGGACCTCGCCGTAGATGAGAGGCGGACGGTCCTGGCCCGCGTCGGCAAAGTATTGAGGGCGCATGTCAGGGCCTGGCGACTGGGCGGTGACTCCTGATTCAGCCCGAACGCTCGGGTCGGGCGGTCGCTCCGGCACCGGCCGAATGCAAAACGCCGCCGGCGATTCCGCGGTTGCGCTTCCAATCTGGCCGCAAGCGATCAGGAGGATAAGTCCGTAGCGCGTCATCCAATTCATGGTCGTGCACAGAGCACGGGATTGCGACGTGCTTATGGTGTGCTGGTGATGAAATGGCGACGCGTCACTGCAGGCTCCGGCCCTTGACGATCGCTTTGCCGCCCAATTTGCGGCGGACCTCGTCCATGGCGAGCTCCACCTTGCGGCGGCGCTCGGCGTCGGGATCGGCGAGGTCGGGCGGGTCGGCGTCGCCGGCGGGGTGCAGATCGTCGGCGCCGATGCCGATCAGCCGGAACCAGTTCCCCGTCGCTTCGCGCTTCAACAGCACCTCGCCCATCCGGTAGAGCACTTCCGCGAGCTGGGTCGGGGCGGGCAGGCGGGCCTGGCGGGTGATGATCTTGAAGGCGGCGGTCTTCAGCTTGAGATGCACGACCTGGCCGGAGAGCTCCGACCGCTTCAGCCGCAGCGAGACCTTCTCGCACAAGGGCCAGAGCTCCTTGGCGAGTGCGTCGAAGTCGGCGATGTCGGTGTCGAAGGTGGTCTCGGCCGAGATGCTCTTGGCCTCGCCCTCCGGATCGACCGCGCGATCATCCTCGCCGCGGGCGAGGTGGAAGAGATGAAGCCCCATCTTGCCGTAGCGCCGGGCGAGGTCGGCCTCGTCCATGGTCTGCAGCTGGCCGATCTTGGCGATCCCGTCGGCTTCGAGGCGCTGGCGCATCACCTTGCCGACGCCCCAGATCAGCGAGACCGGTTTCGCGGCGAGGAAGGCGAGCGTCTCGGCGCGGCCGATCACGGTGAAACCCCGGGGCTTGTCGAGTTCGGAGGCGATCTTGGCCAGGAATTTATTATGACTGAGGCCGATCGAGACGGTGATGCCGATCTCGCGCTCGATGCGGAGGGCGAGCTTGTTCAGCGCCCGCGCCGGGCTCATCTGGTGCAGCCGCTCGGTGCCGGAGAGATCGAGGAAGGCTTCGTCGATCGAGAGCGGCTCGACGAGCGGCGTCACCTCCAGCATGAGGGCGCGCACCTCCTTGCCCACCCGTTGGTACTTCGCCATGTCGGGTGGCAGCACCACGGCCTCGGGGCAGAGCTTCCTGGCCTGGAACATCGGCATCGCGGAGCGCACGCCGGACATCCGCGCGATGTAGCAGGCCGTCGAGACGACGCCGCGATGGCCGCCGCCGATGATGAGCGCGCGGTCCCTGAGCTCCGGCCGGTCGCGTTTCTCGATGGCCGCATAGAAGGCGTCGCAGTCGATATGGGCGATCGCCAGGGCACCGAGCTCGGGGTGGCGGAGGAGGCGCGTCGAGCGGCAGTGGCCGCAGCGCCGATCGCTTTCCCCCGCCGGCCGGCCGCAGTCGCGGCAGAAGCCGCTCCCGGCGCCCGGACGCTCCGCCGGTTCCGGATTCATCGGCGCGGCAGCGCGGAAAGGGCCTGTTGCGACCCCTGAGCCGTGCCTTGTAACCGTTTGGAAACGGTCGGATTTTGACCGTTCATCTTGGTAAACTCGGCCTTTGAAAAAGCAAGAAATCATTTACTATCATGATCTATATTCAGTGCGGCAGCACTATCGGCGTCCCCCATCCGATCGATCATGGGCGCGACGGCGAGACTGTTGCGATGGATTGCGCGTCCGGCCCCGGCACAGCGGGCGGAAGCGGGGGCAGCGCCCGCGAAAAGGCGCTCGTTGGAGGGGTTATGGACGAGGAGAAGCGCAAGCGCGCGGCCGGGAAGACGATCCTGATCGTGGAGGACAACGAGCTCAACATGAAGCTCTTCCACGACCTCATTCAGGCGCATGGCTACAACATCCTGCAGACCAAGGACGGCATGGAGGCGCTGAAGCTCGCGCGCCAGCACAAGCCCGATTTGATCCTGATGGACATCCAGCTGCCCGAGGTCTCCGGCCTCGAGGTCACCAAGTGGATCAAGGAAGACGACAATTTGAAGTC
>Ga0335070_10009187_pt1 | contig 11604 bp, 10 predicted proteins | sample Lox_Sample_13_FD_206722 | JGI IMG/M metagenome (GOLD analysis project Ga0335070, IMG submission 206722) | Soil microbial communities from Loxahatchee National Wildlife Refuge, Florida, United States - Lox_Sample_1.3 | ecosystem: Environmental > Terrestrial > Soil > Wetlands | place: USA...
CGCGGGGCTCGCCTTCGTGGGCCACCTGTCGGCGCTCGCCTATATTCCCCTCCTGCTGCTGGTACCCGTGATCCTGCTGATCCCGTGGCCACGTCTGGTGCTCCCGCTCGCCGTCCTCCTCGCCAGCATTCTGCTCAGCTTCCTGCTGCTCGACAGCCTCGTCTTCGCCGAGAACCGGTATCACTTGGGCGTCCTGACCTTCAGCATGCTGGAGACGCAGACCTGGGCGTTCCTCGCCTTCTACTTCCTCCTGGGCATGGCGGTCGAAGCGATGGTGGCCCTGTGGATCTGGAAGCGCACCGCACGTGGTCCGGGGCACTGGGTCGCGTGGTGTGTCCCGCTGGGCCTCGGAGGCTGCCTGCTGACGAGCAATCTGATCCACGCGTGGGCCGAGGCGCATTACTATGCGCCGGTGACGGGATTCACGCGATACCTGCCGCTGTACCAGCCGCGCACCGACAAAGGTCTGGTGAAGCTCGGTCTCGTGAATCGGACCCGCGCCCGCGAGCAGGGCGTGGCCGCCGCTCTCGGCTGGTCGACCGATCGCGCGCTGCACTACCCGCTGGCCCCGCTGCGGTGCGAGCCCCCCTCGCCGAAGCTCAATGCCCTGCTCGTGGTGATCGACGCCATGCGCGCCGACGCCCTCACGCCGACCGTCGCGCCGAGGATGGCCGGCCTGGCGCAGGACGCCATCCGCTTCGACGCCCACTACAGCGGAGGAAACTCGTCGCGCGCCGGCATGTTCTCCCTCTTCTACGGTCTCCCGGCGACGTACTGGGATGCATTCGGAAGCCTCACGCAGCCGCCGGTGCTGATGGATCTCTTCCAGCGGTACGGCTATCAGCTCGGGCTGTTCGCGAGCGCGCCCGTGTACCGCGCCGCCGCGCTCGACCGGACGGCCCTCGCACGCGTGCCGAACCTGCGCCTCCAGACCAAATCGCCGTATCCGGGATCCAGCGGAGCGGACCGGGCCGTGACCGAGGAGTGGCTCGACTGGCTCGACCACCGGGATCCGGCGCGCCCCTTCTTCGGGTTTCTGTACTATGACGCCGCGGTAGCTGTCGAGCCGCCCGACAGCTACCCTCTGGTCGTCCCCGTCCCGCCGGGCGCGTCGGTTCAGGCCGTCAAGTACGCCCGGTACCTCACCGCCGTCCACTACGTCGACTCCCTGCTCGGACGGGTCCTCGACGATTTGCGGCGCAGAAAGCTGCTCGAGAGCACCGTGGTGATCGTCACGTCCGATCACGGCATGGAGTTCGATGAAAATGGCCTGGGATTCACCAGCCATGGCACGGCCTTCAGCGAGCTTCAGATGCACACGCCGCTGGTGGTGCGCTGGCCCGGACGGCCCCCGGAGCGCATCGCGCATCGCACGTCTCACAACGATCTCGCGCCGACGCTCGTCACCGAGCTGTTCGGCTGCACGAATCCGCCCTCCGACTACTCGAGCGGTCACGGCCTCTTCGCGGGCGTCGGGTGGGACTGGCTCATCGGCGCCAGCTATGAGGACTTCGCCCTGATCGAGCCCGACCGGGTGACCGTCGTCTTCCCCTCCGGCTACGAGATCCGCGACCGGAACTACCGGCTGATGCCCAACCCGACGCTCCCCCGCGACCTCGTGCGGGCCGCGATGCACGAGATGAGCCGCTTCTACCGATGAGCGCGAGAACACGGCTCTGTCGCTGGGGCAGCTGGTTCGCCGTGGCCAACGCCGGGCTCTTGGCCGTCGTCGGTCTGCGTTACCTCTGGTACTACTCGCCCCTCGAGCCCGTGGTCGCGTGGGCCTATGCCGTGATCGCCTACGTCGGCCACCTCAGCGCTCTCGCCTACATCCTGTTCCTCATCCTGCTTCCCCTCATCCTGGTAGTCCCGCGCCCTCGCGTCGTGCTGCCTCTGGGCGTCGCCCTCGCGAGCGCCGGCCTCAGCTTCCTGCTGCTGGACAGCCTCCTCTTCGCCGAGAACCGGTACCACCTCAATGTGCTGACGTTCACCATGCTCGAGCCGCAGACGTGGGCCTTTCTCGCGGTCTATTTTCTCGTGGGGCTGGTCATCGAGGCGGCGCTCGCTCGCTGGGTCTGGGCCCGCACCGCGCGCCCCCCGACGCGCCCGATCGGACGCCATCTCGCGCTGGCCCTCGTGGGCTGCTTCGTGGCCGGCCAGTTCATTCACGGGTGGGCGCAACCCCGCTTCTACGTGCCGGTGACCGCGTTCGCCCGCTACCTCCCGCTGCACTACCAGCTCGTCAGCACGAACCTGATGGTGAAGCTCGGCCTCGTGGATCGAGCGCGGGCGCGTGAGCTCGGCGTCGGCGCCGCGCTCCGCCGATCAGCGGACAGCGTGCTGAACTACCCGCTGGCGCCCCTGCGCTGCGAGCCCCCCTCGCCGAAGCTCGACGTCCTGCTCGTCGTGATCGACGGCATGCGGGCCGACTCCCTCACCCCCGCCGCCGCGCCCACCCTCAGCGAGTTCGCCCAGGGCGCCGTCCGCTTCGACGCCCATTACAGCGGCGGCATGGCCTCACGCGCCGGCATGTTCTCCCTCTTCTACAGTCTCCCTGCCACCTACTGGGATGCCTTTGCCGACGTCGCCCAGCCCCCCGTGCTCATGGATCTGTTCCGAAAGTACGGCTATCAGCTCGGCTTGTTCGCCAGCTCACCCATCTACCGCGCGCAAATCGGTCTCGATCGGACGGCCCTGGCCCGCATACCAAACCTGCGCCTCGAGACGAGCTCAACCCTACCCGGGTCCAGCGGCAGGGACCGCACCCTGACCGACGAGTGGTACGACTGGCTCGGCAAGCGCGATCCTGCGCGTCCCTTCTTCGGCTTCCTCTACTACAACGCCGTCGTGGCGATGGAGCCTCCCGACAACTACCCCAACGTGGCGCCCGTCCCGCCCGGCGCCCAGGTCGAGGCCGTGAAGTACGCCCGCTACCTCGCCGCCGTCCACTTCGTCGACCGCTTGATCCGCGGCGTGCTCGACGATCTGGAGCGCCGGAAGCTCGCTGACCGCACGGTGGTCGTCATCACGTCGGATCACGGCGTGGAGTTCAACGAAAACGGCCTGGGCTTCACCGGCCACAGCACCGCGTACAGCGAGCTCCAGCTGCATACGCCGCTCCTGATACGCTGGCCCGGGCGATCACCGGGTCGCATCTCGCACCGGACCTCCCATTTCGACCTGGCGCCGACGCTGCTCACGGGCGTCTTCGGCTGCACGAATCCGCCCTCCGACTATGCCAGCGGCCAGAATCTCTTCGCCGACCATCAGTGGGACTGGCTCATCGCCGCCAGCTACAGCAACTTCGCCTTGGTCGAGCCCGACCAGGTAACCATCGTCTCGCCGACCAGCTACGAAATCCGCGACCGGAACTATCGGCTCATCCCCAACCCGACGCTGCCCCGTGACCACCTGCGGGCGGCCATGCACGAGATGCGTCGCTTCTACCGTTGACCTCGCCCCGCCATCTGAGTAGGGTATCGCCCATGCGCCTGCTCCGGCCCGGCCTCCCCTTCATCCTGGCCCTGGCCGCACTCGCTCTGCTCGCCGCCGCCCCGTCCTGGGCCCACACCGGCTCTGACGCGCCGCTTGCCCGCGAGGCCGTCGCTCAGCACGCCGATGCTCCGCCGGCCCCGGACGGGACCCCGCGTCAGCTCACGCTGAGCGCAGCACCCGAGACGCCAGGAATTCCGTGGCCGGTGCTGCTCGGCGCGTTCATCGTCGTCGCGCTGGGCTGGCGACGGCCTCGCCGCGCGCTGGTCTTCGCGGTGGTCCTGCTCCTGGCCGTCTTCGCTTTCGAGGACGGGCTCCATTCCGTCCATCACCTCGTCGATAGATCCACCAAGTGCGCGGTCGCCGTCGCGGCGGCGCACCTGAGCGCCACCGCCGCCGATGACGACAGCACCGTCGACGTGGTCCTGCCCGTCATTGTCGTTCTGACGGAGGTCAGCCAGACCGACCCCGTCAGCAGCTTCCTCAGCCCCGTTCAGGGGCGCGCGCCTCCGACGCTAGCCGGCTAAAGTCCCGCTGTCGTCAACGGCGCGCCGCAACCCGGCGGCCATGCCTCCCGGGTCGTGACGCGTGGACATCCAAACCTTTCATGTGGAGACATTCGCGCGCGTCATTCCGTATCGGCTCATCGTCGAGTCGAGCGTCGAAGCCCAGGAGGCTGACCCTTGCGTATTTCGATCATCGTCGCGATCCTATTACTCGCCACATCGGCCGGTGCGCAACCGAAGACGTCGCCGGAGCCTATCCCGACCCTCACCCCCGTCGTCGTTCCCGGCAGCGCGTTGATCGTCCCGGACCGTACCGCGACCACCGAGGAGGCCCGGCAGGAGATTCAGCGCACCGTTCCCGGCGGGGCCGAGGTGATAGGCGAGAGCGCCATCAAGGGCTCCATAGGAGAGAATCTCCGGGGCGTGCTGGACTTCGTCCCCGGCGTGCTCGTGCGGCCGCGCTTCGGACTTGGCGACGAGAGCCAGTTCTCCATCCGCGGCTCGGGGCTGCAGAACAATTTCCACAATCGCGACGTGAATTTTCTCTTCAACGGCTACCTCTACGGCAACGCCGACGGCTTCAGCGACTTCGAGTCCATCGAGCTGATGGACACCAAGCGCGTCGAGGTCTTCAAGGGCGCCAATGCCCTGCGCTTCGGCGCCAATTCCATCGGCGGCGGCGTCAACTTTGTCACCAAGACCGGCTACGACGCCGGGCCCATCGAATACTGGGGTGAAGCGGGATCCTTCGGCTTCTTCAAGCAACACATCGCCACCGGCTGGGTGCGGGGTCCCTTCGACCTCTACGGCGGCTTCTCGGCGGTGGGGCTCGAGGGCTACCGCGATCATGCTCAGCAGCAGCGCTATCGCCTCAACACGAGCACCGGATGGGACTTCGGCGGCGGGATGACGGCCCGCTTCGACCTGGGATGGGTGCGCAGCCTGGAGAACCTGCCCGGGGCCCTCACCCGCGGGCAATTCGAGGCGAATCCAAGGCAGCGCAACCCCTCCACCGCCTTCGCCAACGAGCAGCGCAACTACGACTATCCGAACGGAGCCTTCACCTTCCGATTCCCTCTCGCTCCCGACCAGCAGATCGTGTCGCTGACCCAGCTCAACTACCAGGACCTCAACCACCCGCTCTCGTTCGCCATCATCGACCAGACCACGTACAACTGGAGCCAGGAGATCCGCTACATCAACTCGGCGGCGCTCTTCGGTTACCGGAACCTCTTCACGGCCGGGTTCCAGTACTTCGGCACGCAGATGAACAATGCCCAGCAGCAGAACCTGGGCAATGCGCAGGCGGGGGCGCTGCTCGTCAACCAGGTCGACCAGTCCTACAACTACGGCCTCTACGGCGAGAACGTCTTCAACATCGCACCCACCGTCTCGCTCGTGACGGGCGGGCGCCTCCAGTACTCCTACCGGGCCGTGCGGGACCGCCTCTTCAGCGACGCCGACGGCAACAACTCCAACAGCATCAACTTCTTCGGCGCCACCCCCAAGGTGGGCGCCATCTGGCAGCTCACGCCTACCGCCCAGATCTACGGCAACGCCAGCCGTGCCTATCAGCCACCCATCCTGCTCGAGCTGACGGCGCCCGGCAACCTCTCCGGCAGCCTGCACGATCTCAATCCCACCACGGCCTGGCAGTTCGAGGTGGGGACGCGCGGGAGCTGGGGCCCGCGTGTGACCTGGGACTTTTCCGTGTACGACTACGAGTTCTGGGACGAGATTCAGAACGTCAATATCCAGCCCTTCCCGTTCGCGCCCTTCACCATCCCGCGCTTCCAGAACATCCGCCGCTCGCGCCACGTGGGCATCGAAGTGGGACTCGACGTTCAGCTCGTCAAGGACATCGCGCGCTCCCTGGGCATGGGGCAGGCCGGCGACCAGCTCCGCTCACGCGTCGCCTACACCTACTCGAACTTCCGCTTCGTGAATGATCCCGTCTTCAACAATAACCTCCTCCCCGGCGCCCCGGAGCACTTCATCCGCGCCGAGCTGCGCTACGAGAACGCCTTGGGCTTCTTCTTCGCGCCGCAATTCGAGAACGTGCCCAAGGCCTATCCGGTGAACAGCACCAACACGAACTCCACCTCCGCGTATGATATCTACGGCATCCAGATGGGCTACACCTACAAGCCGTGGAACCTGGCGGTGACCTTCCAGGGAGCCAACCTGGCCAACAAGTCCTTCATCTCCGCCGTCGTCACCGACGACGCCCTCGGCCAGTCCTACTATCCGGGCGATGGACGCGCTTTCTACGGGGGGCTCCAGTGGCGGTATTGATGCGTCGCCCGGAATGCTGAGCTGGCTCACGTACCGGCGGGCGCTCAGCTTCGGCGCCTCTTGCCTGGTCCATCTGGCGATCATCGCCGGAGTGGTGGCGACGGAGCGCTGGCTCCTGTCCGTCGCCACCACCACGCCACCCGTGTTGCTCGCCGAGGTCGTGACGATCTCGGAAGCGCCACCGCCGCCGGAGCCCATCCCCAAGAAGACTCCGAAGGCCGCGTTGAGATCGCTGCTTCATCTGTCGAAGCCCGCGGCGGCGCCGGCAGCCGAAACCGTGACTCCGCCTCCGTCCCCCTCGAGATCGTCCCCTCCCGAGCCGCCGGCGGCTCCGGCGCCGAGCGCGCCCACGGGGGCGAGCATGGCCGCGGTCACCGAGCCGGCGCCTTCCGCGGGACTGCCGGCAGGCGCGGCGGCGCCTTCGAGCAATGGATCGGCATCATCCAGGCCGTCTGTGGCGTCGGCGCCGAGCCGCGACGCCGGGGCGGAAGGAACGATTACCCAGAGCGCACGCCCCCAGGGCGGCTATCAGGTGCGGCCAAGCTATCCGTCCTCCGCGCTGCGGCAGGGCATCCAGGGAACCACCATGCTGAAGGTCCACGTCCTGATCGACGGCCACGTCGGCGACGTGATCGTCCAGCAATCCGCCGGTCACCCCGATCTCGATCAGGCCGCGATCGACGCCGTCCGCCGCTGGCGCTTCGAGCCGGCACGGCGCGGCAATGATCCCGTCGCCATGTGGGTGCTCCTGCCCGTCCAGTTCCAGATCAGATAGAGGAGATTCGCATGCGCTATCGCATTCTCGTGCCGCTGGTCGCAGTGGCCGCCCTCGCGGCCGCGGCATCGGCTCAGCTCGTGCCGCCCACACCTGCCGCCGAGAGCGCTCCGGCGGGCGCGCTGTCACTGGGCCCGCGTCTGGAGCTCACGCATCCCGGCAAAGGCCACGAAGTCCATCTCTCGGGCGTCGCCGTCGTGGCGGCACCGGATGGAGGCGCCCTCCTCACCTGGGGCGCCGCGGAAGGGCAGGGCAATCAGCTCTACGTCGCCCGGATGGGCGCTGGCGAGTCGAAACCGCTGCGCGTGAATCCGGACAATCTTTCAATCGAGGCGCTCCATCATCCGCCGCGCCTCGCCGTGGCCCCGACCGGAGAGGTCTATCTTTCGTGGTCCTCGGCCAAGCCCATCCCCGAAGGCGGGCTCTTCGCTTCAGACCTGCGCCTGTCCCGCTCGCTCGACAACGGAAAGAGCTTCACCGGTCATCTGCGCGTCAACGATGACCGGCCCATCTCGCATTCTTTCGACGGGCTCGCGGTGGCGCCCGACGGCACCGTGCTCGTCTCCTGGCTCGACAGCCGCGCGGGTGGTCCGAATGCCGGCACCTATCTGGCCCGCGTCGTCGACGCGGGGACGCGCGTGGACGGCGTGACCAAGGTCGGCGACGACACCTGTGTCTGCTGCCGGGTGGACGCGGCGGCGGGCCCCGGCGAGAACGTGGCGCTGATCTGGCGCAAGGTCTTCCCGGGCGACATCCGCGACATGGTGCTCAGCACGTCGCGAGACGGGGGGCGCTCCTTCGGCGCGGCGAGCCTCATCTCCGCGGACCGCTGGCGGATCACCGCCTGCCCTCACCGCGGCGGATCGGTGGGCGTCGACGGCCACGGCCGCGTCTACGCGACCTGGTACACGGAAGGGACGCAGGCGCGGCCGGATCTCTACTTCGCCACCTCGGACGACGGCCGCACGTTCGGGCCGCGCCGCCGGCTCCACACCTCGTCCACGTCCATCCCGGACCACGCGCGCATGGCGGTGACGCGCGACGGCCGCGCCGTCATCGTGTGGGAGGACTCGACGGCGGTGCGCCGCCGCATCGTGCTCCGCTACACCACCGACGGCGGGCGGACGCTCAGCGCCGTCCACACCCTGTCGACGGCCATCAAGGCCTGGGAGCCGGACATCGCCGCCGCCCCCGATGGAAGCTTTCTCATCGCGTGGCACGAAGAGCAGTTCCCGAGCGTGAAGACGGTGGTCCAGACCGTCCGCGCGCCGGGCCCACGGTGAGCCCGCGGCGGGCTACTGGATCACGGAGCGGGGCGTGGCGACGATGCGCGTCACCTTGATCTGCTCGCGGTCGATCATGGTCGGGACCCTCGGGCTGATCTCGTTCTTCCAGTAGTCGCTCTGGTAGACGGCATCGTAGAGTCGCTTGCGCTCCGCCTCGCTCTCGAAGCGGCGAATCCAGACGTAGACGCTGGCGTCTTCCTCGCCCACGAAGCTGCCGAGGACGACCATGCCCATCTTGACCTGGAACGGGATGATCTCCTCCTCCATGCACTTGACCCAGCTCGCCTGCTGCCCGGGGCGGATGTGGTATTGCCTCAGCTCGAAGAACATGCGATCTCCCTCGGTTCGAGTGAACTCCGCTCGCTTCTTCCGCGCACAGGATAGGCGGCCGTGCGACGGCGATCAACAAGACTCTGCTGAGGCCGCTACCGCGCGGCCGCCCGGCGGGCCGCCGCCTCCGCCGCCTTGATGAGCGGCGCGCGTCGTTGGCGCACGTCCTCGACGGCCGCCGGATCCGCGCGCTCTGGACTGCCGCTGGCGAACGGCGGGGCGGGGTCGTACTCGATGACCAGCTGAATACGACGAGCGTAGTCCTCCCCGCGAAGTTTCGCAGCGAGGTAGAGCCCAAAGTCGATCCCTGCGGTCACGCCGCCTCCGGTGATCCGACCGCGATCCTCGACGACTCGCCCGGGCGACTCGACAGCCCCCATGATTGGCAGCAGGTGCCTCACGTACCAATGTGAGGTCGCCCGGTGGCCACGCAGGAGACCGGCAGCCGCGAGGGCAAGGGAGCCGGTGCACACGCTGGTCGCATATCGCGCCCGCTGGCCGCGATCGGCGAGGAACGCAAGAGTTTCCGGATCGTCCATCAGCTTGATCGTGCCGCGAAGACCACCGGGCACGAATAGCACGTCGAGGTTCTGCGGGCAATCTGTGAAGGTCACGGTTGGTTGGACCCTGATGCCGACGTCGGTGGCAACCGGGGCGAGACTCTTCCCCACCAGGTGCACCTCGGCCATGAGCAACGAGAACACGGTTTGGGGGCCGGCCAGGTCGAGCAGGATCATGTCGGGGTGCACGAGCATGGCGATGCTCGGCCGCTTCCCGGATGGCGGGCCTTGCGCATCCGCTGCGTGTGCCCCGGCCGGACCGGCCACCGAGCCCGAAATGGCGCCGAGCAGCGCACTCGTGCCGAGGACACCGGCGAACTCCCGACGATTCATAGGGCTATCCATCCTTGCGCCTCCGTTCTTGCCTGCCTCATTCCCCGGCTATTCGATACTCTCGAATGCATTCTGGTCAATGACGTTTCTCGGTGCCTCCACGATCCACTCGGGCCTTCATGTGGGCTCAGCTTTGAGCTTTTCGCATTGCTCGTCAAGAACTTGAAATGGAATTTTAGCTGCGACCCTTGACCCGGGGGCAGTGGCTCGCTTACTGTGACGCACATGTCGAGGCGCGGCCGCTTTCCGCTTCCGTCGCTGCTGCTGGCTGCCGCGGTCATCCTCGCGGCGGCGGGACCAGGGTGGGCTCACCCGGCAGTGACCGGCCTTTCCGTCGAGTCGCCCCTGCCGGCGGTGATGGTTGACTCACCCGCGCCACCAGGACCGCCGCCGCTCGCTGGCACGCCACAGCCATCGGGAGTGCCGTGGCTCCTTCTCGCGAGTTCCCTCATCGTCGTGGCCGCCTTGTGGGGGCGCCCGTGGCCCATCGCACTGGTGCTCGCGCTGGCGCTGGCAGTGTTCGGATTCGAGGATGCGCTGCATTCGGTCCATCACGGCTTCGACAAAGAGGCGGCGAAGAGCTGCGTCATCGCTGCTGCCTCGGCGCAGTTGTCGGCTACAACGGTCAATCCCGTCGCGCAGGCCGATCTCGTCCCGCCGCCAGGAGAAAAACAGGTCCCCGAATGTACGGTGACACGGCCGCTTGTCCGTTTCCTGCACCCCGACCAGGGGCGCGCGCCTCCCGCCTGACGTTCTTCTCGCTCCGATAACGCGCACGCCGGCCGCCACTCGGCCGCCGACGTGCGTACCGTATCGCCCCCGGCCGGACCGATGGGCGCTCGTCTGCGTCACTGACCCGCAGGGGCGGCGGCGCGTGACATTGCCATTCGGGCCGTCGATCGGCGACATGACCGATGACATCACGCTTCTCTTGAGGAGATAGAGATGACACGCGCACTGAGGATGACCGTCATTGCGGCCACGGTCGTGCTATTGCTCGCGGGCCTGATTGGGTCGGCACCGTTTGCGGACGACAAGCCAATTCATCTGGACGGCGCGTGGGCTCGTCAAGCGCCGATGGGCGGGCACGGCGGAACCGGAGCCAAGGGGAATGGGGCCGTGTACATGAAGATCAGCAACCACGGCAAGGAGACCGATGCCCTGGTGTCCGCGACCTCGGACGCATCCGATGTGGTGGAGCTGCACGAGGTCATCAACGAGGGCGGGGTGATGAAGATGCGGCCGCTGCCGAAGCTGGTCGTCCCCGCCGACGGCAAGCTGGAAATGAAGCCCGGCGGCTATCACATCATGCTGCTCGGGCTGCGGCACGACCTCAAACCCGGGGAAAAGGTCAAAGTCACGCTCACCTTCGAAAAGGCCGGCGCCATGTCGATCGAGGCCCCGGTTCGGTAGGAAGAGGGCGCGATGCGCCTGGTCGGCTGCCGGGGCCCGCTCTGGATCGGGAGGGCCGCGCTCGTGCTTGGGCTCGTAGTGGCGGGATGGGCGATGGTGACCTGGATTTCCGGCATCCCGGCCGCGTCAGGCCACGCAATAATCCTCGAGTCCTCGCCCAAACACCAGGAGACGGTCGCTGCCCCGAGCCGGCTCATGCTCCGGTTCAACAGTCGCATCGAGAAGAAACTGTGTTCCGTGAGCCTCATCGGACCTGGGCAGACAACGATTCTGCTGCTGCGGCAAGAGCCGGACGCGCCGCCCAACATGCTGATCTATCACCTCCCGGTCCTTGGGCCTGGTGCCTATCACGTCAAGTGGACCGTGCTCGCGGTCGACGGTCACGTGACCCAGGGCACACTCGTCTTCTCCGTTGCTGACGGGAAACCGTGATCTGGGCATTCGGAGGCCTACCCGTCACGAGGTTCGCCCTGCTTCGGGCGACCCTCAATTGAAGGTCCGGAATGCGCTTCGTTGTGCCCGACCCTGTCAATTGATACGCCGTACGAAGGACTGATCATGGTTTCGACCTGGTCATCGCGATCATCGCCTTCGCGCTGGTTGGTCGTCGCCGC
>Ga0335070_10009188_pt1 | contig 11604 bp, 9 predicted proteins | sample Lox_Sample_13_FD_206722 | JGI IMG/M metagenome (GOLD analysis project Ga0335070, IMG submission 206722) | Soil microbial communities from Loxahatchee National Wildlife Refuge, Florida, United States - Lox_Sample_1.3 | ecosystem: Environmental > Terrestrial > Soil > Wetlands | place: USA: Florida...
AATTGCTACATGAAATGAAGCGATTACGAGCAGGTCATGAAATACCTATGGCAACATAAGAACTGGCCCACACTTTTCTGGGAAAGTGCGCCCTTATTGCCTCTAATCAGCCGGGCGCGGCTCGGACAGGGGAAGTTCCTGACCGAAGTGACCGCATTGGGCTTTAAGCTCGTCCGGGAAGCCCATGCTGAGAGTTTGACAGAAGAGGCGATCAAGACCTCCGCGATTGAGGGGGAGCGTTTAAACAGGGAATCCGTCAAATCTTCAGTGGCCAGACGCCTTGGCCTGCCTTGTGCCGGCTTACCGGAGCCGGACCGTGCAGTGGATGGATTGGTGCAAGTGCTGCTTGAGGCGACGGGGAATTACGATAAACCTCTGACTGCGGCGAGGCTCAAACGCTGGCATGCCGCCCTGTTTCCGACGGGCTATTCGGGTTTAACCAGAATTCATGCGGGCAGGTGGAGGGGTTCGCAACCCATGCAGGTCGTTTCAGGCGCTATAGGGCGGGAAAGAATCCATTACGAGGCGCCTCCCGGAGAACGAGTTGAGAGAGAGATGAGGCAATTTCTGTCATGGTGGAAGACGAGCCTTGGCCGCGAGGAGGGGCTTCTACGGGCAGGCATGGCGCACTTTTATTTTGTGACCATTCATCCCTTTGAAGACGGTAATGGGCGCATCGCGCGCGCCTTGACCGATATGGCATTGGCGCAGGATGAAAAGTTTTCTACACGGTATTACAGCCTTTCCACTCAGATCATGGCGGAGCGGTCTGATTATTATCGTGTTCTCGAAAAGTGTCAGAAAGGAAATGGAGATGTCACCGAATGGCTTATGTGGTTTTTAGGGTGTCATATCCACGCAGTCGAAAGTGGCGGGAAGCTTATCGCAAACGTCCTGGCGAAAGCCCGGTTCTGGCAACGTCATGACAAAATGGAGATCAACGAACGTCAGCGAAAAGTGATAAACCGTCTCCTGCAGGCTGGAAAAAGGGGCTTCGAGGGAGGATTGACGACCCGCAAGTACGTCTCAATGACCAGGGTAAGCCGGGTGACCGCCTATCGCGAGATATCTGATTTGCAGGAGAAAGGTATGCTCCGACAGAATCCTGCAAAGGGGCGCAGTGTCAGCTACGAGATCAAGTGGTAAGATGAGGTGGGTCGGAAAAATCCCTCTGGCCGGCAGGAAGATTGCCGCTAGCTGGCTGCAAACCTCATCAGGCCGCAGGAGCCCAAATATGCTTATACGCTTGCCTTCTACTTGAACCAGAAGGGAGACACCGCCGCCGCCGTCAGGACGTTAAATGCAATCATAAAGAAGTATCCGGGGTACAGCGATGCACAGATGCTTCTTCGGAAGGTTTCCAGCGGGAAGCGAATTGATGGAGAAAGGAGGGGGTCGAACTCGACACTCACATGATACAAATTAGAAGACGGTCATTCCTTATATTTCTACTCGCAAGTCTCTTCCTGACAGCCTGCAGCGCGGTCGGACCGGGGTCGGTAGTCCGCGATCGTTTCGATTATAATAGAGCCATCTCCGACTCCTGGAAAACGCAGATGCTCAACAACCTTGTCGGGATCCGTTACGGGGAAGCCCCGATCTTTCTGGATGTCGTATCCGTGATCAATCAGTATGAGTTGCAAACCCAGGCCAATCTGTCAGCCTCATGGCAGTCGCCCCTCAGGGTCGCCAACGGTAGCAATAATAACATCAATGCAAATACGTTAGGGCTGGGAGGGTCCGGGAGCTATACCGACCGGCCGACCATCACGTATAGTCCCCTGTCAGGCGAACAGTTTGCTCTCGGGTTGATGAAGCCCATCGTACCGACATCGATCCTTAGCCTTATTCAGGCCGGCTTTCCCGTTGATTTTATTTTTCGACTCTCTGTCCAGTCTATCAATGGGGTTCAAAACCGATACGGCGGCGCTGCCAGAGCACGTACCGCCGACCCCGCGTTCTATCGACTGCTTGAGCAATGGAAGCAGCTCCAGGCTTCCGGCGCGATTGCGTTGCGGGTTCAGAAGGTGAAGGACGAAGAATCCCTCGTGATCATTTTCAGGAAAAACGTTCCTGAAGAGACCGAAGCAGAGGGCGCAGAAGTAAAAAAAATGCTCGGGCTCAACCCGGAGAAACGGGAGTTCAGGGTGGTTTATGGCGCAGTTGCGTTAGGCGATGATGAGATCGCGATTCTCAGCAGATCAGTGCTGGAGATCATGATTGACCTGGCTTCCTATATCGAGGTCCCCGAGACCCATATTGCCGAGAAGCGCGTGGCTGCCACCTTCAAAGATGAGGGTCGTTTCGGGACCCCAGCCGCCCCTCTTATCCGGGTGCATAGCTCGCCTAAGAAGCCGAGTGATGCCTATGTATCTGTTCCTTACCAGGATCACTGGTTCTGGATTGACAACAAGGACTTACCTTCCAAGCAGATATTCTCCTCTCTGATGTTTATTCTTACGCTCGCAGAAACGGGCACCAAAGCAGGAACTCCGGTCGTAACCATCCCCACACGGTAAAGAGAGTGTCGAGTGTCGAGGCACGAGTGTCGAGTGGCAAAAACAGACTCGGCCATCCGGTGAGGGGGAGATTCGGAGAGACGGAGACACGTGGGGGAAAGTGATCGGTGACCGGTAAACAATTACTGACCGACGACCGACGACTTGATATTAGACCTGTAGGCCAGCGCATCTGACGCTTCTTTCCTTAAAGCCTTAAAGGACAAATGAACGAAAGAGACTTATCATGGATTAATGGACTGCGCATTATGAGATTCGCGCGTAAAGAGGCCAAAATGATTATTAAGGCTAGATTAGGATTGCCGGTAATCCTCGGGGCGCTGCTCCTCGGGACCGTGACTGCCTTCGTCTACACTCCGGTCCTCCATGGCCAAACACCGCAGCAAAAAGCACCGGAACCCCAGAAGACAGTCACACCGCCGTCCCCGACAGCGATCCCGGTCCCCGAAATCGCTACACAGGCAACGGAGGTCTCAAGTCTGCTCCGCACCCTGGGTTCCAGCCTGACACCCAGCGTGGAGATCGGGAAGATCGAAAAGCTCCTTCCCAGTATGAGCGAGCAGATCGATTCGAAACTCTTGGATCTGGCAAGAATCCTGGAAGAGCATCCCACCCTTGAAGCGCTCCAGGCCCAGCAACAGGCATGGCAGGAGATAGAGTCTGAAACGTCGGGCTGGCTGAAGGTATTGACCGAAAGAGCTGTCGCACTCAGGGCGTCACTTGACCAGCTCACCGTGCTGAAGCAGGTGTGGGTCAAGACCCTCGGCGCCGCTCAGGCATCGAAGGCTCCCGGACCGCTGATCCAGCAGGCCCAAGAGGTACTCGCTGCCATCGACACGGCTCGGGCACCAGTAGAGGCGCAACGCGCCTCCGTTCTGGATCTCCAGAGCCGGGTATCCCGCGAGTTGGAGCAATGCAGTAACGTGCTGGCTCAGATCGAAGAGGCTCAACGTCAGGCTGTTGAGGGTATTCTTGCGCGAGACAGCCTGCCTCTCTGGGGCCCGGAATTGTGGGCCCGTGCGCGAGACAGACTACCTGTGGCTGCCCGCAGCCTCGCTGCTACGTCTCAGAGAGAGATTTCGCGCTATGTAAGCGATTCTTCCAGGCGAATCTTTCCACAGATCTTGGTTCTGGCAGGACTGCTGCTACTCTTCTGGAGGATGCGGGTTGTTCTGCGCCGATGGGAAGCGGGGAGCGAAGGAGGAGCTTCCGCGGTCACCGGTCTTGACCGCCCGTACGCTGCAGCCTTTTTTGGCTTCCTGTTTGGGATCTCCGGGCCGCATTCTTGGGCACCCGCGACGATAAAGGCGTTGTTCGGGATACTGGCCATCGCCCCGATGATCAGGCTCACCAGGCCGGCGATCGATCCCCGGGCGGTGCCCGGTCTGTTCACCCTGTGGATCCTTTTCGCCATCGATACGGTGAGGCAGGCCCTTGGCGGCGCGCCGCTGATCGGCCAGGCCATCATTGTTCTTGAGACTCTGGTGGGAATGGCCGCGCTCGGCTGGTTCCTTTTCTTCGGCCACCTTAAAGGTGCCGCTGTAAGGGCAACCGGATCAGCTCAGACACGCGCCCTGCGGATGATCGCCGGTCTTGCCCTCCTCACCCTTGCTGCCGCATGTGTCGCCGGCGTTACGGGCTACCTGCGCTTATCCCGGATTCTGACGTCCGAAGTCATCGCGGGCGGTATCTGGGCGCTCGCGCTGTACGCTGCTGTTCGCGTGGTTAGTGGCATGGTTGCCTTTGCTCTCCGCGTGTGGCCGTTACGGGTCCTGCATATGGTCGCGCATCATCGTGACCTCCTCGAAGGCAAGGCTTACAGGCTCCTGGTTTGGATAGCGGTCATCACGTGGGTAAGTCGCTTGCTGGATTACGTGGGCCTGCTGCAGCCAAGCCTTTCCCTGGCAGGCTCGATTATCAACACGAAGCTGGAACGAGGCTCGATCAGCCTCTCCATTGGCGATATCATCGCCTTCTTTCTCACCGTATGGATCGCCTACCTGTTCTCTGCCTTTCTCCGGTTTGTGCTGCGTGAGGACGTCTATCCCCGGATAGGCGTTCAGCGAGGCGCTTCCTATGCCTTGTCGAGCGTGCTCAACTATGTGATCATCGCCCTCGGGTTCGTGGTAGCGCTCGGAGTCATTGGTGTAAACCTTAGCAGGGTGACGGTTCTCGCGGGGGCGTTCGGCGTGGGCATCGGTTTCGGCCTTCAGAGCGTAGTAAACAACTTTGTCTCAGGACTGATCCTCCTCTTTGAACGGCCGGTCCACGTGGGTGATATCGTCGAGATAGACGATCTGCTCGGGGAGATACGACGGATCGGTATACGGTCGAGCGTGGTGCGCACGTGGCAAGGTGCCGACATCATCGTGCCCAATGCTGATCTGATCAGCAAGCAGGTGACCAACTGGACCCTTGGAGACAGTCTGCGCCGCATCGATCTCGATGTGGGGGTGAATTACAGTGCCCGACCAGACGACGTGATACATGTGCTCGAAAGCGTGGCCCGCAAGCATCCTGACATCCTTCAGAATCCACCCCCCAGAGGTCTCTTTGTCGCGTACGGTGACAGTACAATCAACTTCCAGCTCAGGGCCTGGACAGACAAGTTTATGGAGTGGCCCAGGATAAAGAGCGATCTCGCGGTAGCTCTCTACGATGCGGCGCATGCGGCCGGGATGTCCTTTCCCTTTCCGCAGAGAGAAGTGCGCGTGCTGCACGATCCTGACGGCCGGCCCACCGCACCCCCTGTTGATGATTCCACAACGCAGACTGTAGACGAAACACAAAAAAGGAAATGAGGAGGAAAAACCTATGGCACGACAGGTTCGTGTCTATACATCGGCGGCAGTGAGCGGGGCGATGGCGGGAGTCAGTGAAGAATTCACCGCGACCGTTGAAGCTGACGCAAAACGCACAGCCGACGATATCGTGAAGAAATTAACGGAATTCTTCGCGGTTCAGGGGTGGATGCAGGTGAGCGCAGGAGTGCGGCGAAGGAGTGACGACCAAGCTTAAGGTTAAGATGAAAAAACCATGCCGTAGATGTGAGAAGAAAATGGTTAGAATGTAGGGTGTAGAAGTCTAATGAATGCAAAAGAATTTTTCGCGTTACCAACAAGATAAGGAGGAATTGAGATGATCAAAAGGAAAGGAATTGTGTGGATGTGGTTTGTAGCAATGCTCGCGATTGTTGCCTCGTCAGTCTACGGGCAATCCCCCGGTTCCGGACAGGCCGCTTCCCCCGGGGCCGGGCAGCCTGCAGCGCCGAGTGCGCTCGCGTCCGACACTACGAGCAAGCCCGCGTCCAGTGGTGACAAGTGGGAATTCATGATTGCCCCGTACATCTGGGCTGTGCAGATTAACAGCAAGGTGACGGTGAAGGGCTACAGCGCTGACACGACCACCTATTTCTCCGACATCGTGAACAACCTGAACGCCGGCTTCCTGGGCCACTTTGAGGCCACCAAGGGCGGAAGATTTGGCTTCTTTCTCGACACGATCTATCTGAAACTTCGTGGAGACGGGGACTTCACCCGCACACGGGGTCTCGGGCTGATACAACCCCCGACACACGACCTGACGCTCACGACAGATGCATGGATCGTGGAGGGTGGGGCCTTCTACCGGCTGGTCAATTGTCCCACGGCAGGTAAGCCCGGTCAGGCAATAACCGTGGATGCTCTCGGCGGGCTGCGCTATTGGTACATGAGCGCAGACCTTGATACGACCAGTCGGATAAATCCCACGGGGAATGACTCGTGGGTCGATCCGTTCATCGGAGCCCGCGCACAAATCGACCTTACCCAGAAACTGTGGTTCAATCTCAGGGGGGACGTGGGTGGCTTCGGTGTCGGTTCGCAATTTTCATGGAACACCCTTGGCATCTTCGGCTACCGCTTCACGCCTGCCATCACTGGTATGCTCGGATATCGCGCCATGTATATCGACTACAGGAAGTCATCGGCCAGTACGAAGTACGAAGAAACATTCTATGGACCCATCGCCGGGGTTTCGTACACGTTCTGACAGAGTTAAGAGGGACGAGTGACGAGTGAAAAGTGTCGAGTGTCGAGGGAGGAGTGTCGAGGGAGGAAGAGACGCGGAGACGCGGAGACACGGAGAGTGATCAGTGATCAGTGACCAGTCATCAGTCATCAGTCATCAGTGAACAGCGATCGGTGATCAGTAATCAGTGATCAGTGGTACGACAGCAAAAAAACGACGGGGGGCAGGTATGAAAACAGTAAGGGCAATAATGGCAGTCATGATCGGGTTTGCCCTCATGGCATCCGCAGGGTTTGCAGCAGAACCAAAGTACTCCGGTTTTCTCGGGGATCTCTATAAGAACCTGGAGGCTGGCCCTGAAGGCGGAGCCAAGATGCGCTGGTTGAAACCGGGGGTCATGTTCGGTAAGTATGACAAGTTCATGGTGGACAGTGTCATCTTCTTTTTTGCCGATGATTCGGCATACAAGGGCATCGACCCGAACGAGATGAAGGAGCTGGCTGACAAGTTCAACCAGGCAATCGTGGCAGCCTTTAAAGACAAGTACCCGGTAGTTACCGAGCCCGGGCCTGATGTTGCGCGGATCCGCATCGCTATCACCGGCGTTAAAGGGAGCAAACCTGGCGTGAGCGCGGTTAGCTCGATCCTTCCCATAGGCTTGGCGTTCAGTCTCGTCAAGAAAGGGGCCACCGGTTCCTATTCCGGGTCCGGCACCACGAGTGCCGAGCTTGAATTCCTAGATACCACTACTAACCAGCCCATCGCTGCTGCGGTTGATGAGCAATCTGCCGCATTCACTGACCGGTTCTCCAAATGGGAATCAGCCGAGGAGGCTTTCAAGTACTGGGCAGAGCACATCGTGGCATTTATCGACAACACCCGCGGCATGAAGTAGCAGGCCTGAGCGGCCGGCAATTCTTTAAAAGAAATTGGAAATGAGCCAGCAAGGAAAAGGGTCGCATGAGTTAGTCAAGGTATGGCCCTCATGGGTGATCGTATAGCAAGGTTCACGGAAGAACTATACCGAAAGGAGAAAGGCGATGAACAAAGGAGGTAGAATAATCTTCATCACTACGGCATTGGCACTGATCTTGTGCGTATCCGGCCTGCCGGCACTTGCCCAGGACAAACCTGAGGATACCATGCCGCTCGTCCGCGAAAAAGTAAAGGCAGACAAGAAATTATTTGTGGCTGAGGTCATGCAGCTTACGGAATCGGAAGCGAAAGCATTCTGGCCGGTCTACGACAACTATCAGAAAGACCTGGCAAAGGTTTACGAGCGCACCATGCTGATGATCAAGGACTATGCCAATAACCATCAGTCCATGACGAACGAAATAGCGAAAAGGCTGACTGTCGAGCTTCTGGCTACGGAGGCGGACTTCCATAATCTCAAGGAAAAATATCTGCCCCTGTTTCGTGGCGCATTAAGTGACATAAAGGTTGCGCGCTACTACCAGCTCGAGAACAAAATCCATGCCGCAATAGCCTACGATGCTGCGAACAACATACCGCTTATCGGCAAGTGATAGTAACCGGTAGACAGTAGGCAGTATACAGTGACCAGTAATCAGTAAGAACGATCCACAGAGAATCGGAGGCAACAAAGTTGAGAAGACTGAAGGCCAGCCGAGTAAGCGTGTTACTCCTGGCACTGATCGCGATAGGTCCCTTAATGCTGTTGCTGTCCTGCTCGACCGTACCTTTTCACGAGGCTGACCAGGCCAAAAGTCTTTCCGATGCGGGACAGTACCAGCAGGCGATCGTCATGTATACTAGGAGCATCGACCTCGATCCGTACAATGTGGATGCATACCTCGGCAGAGGATTTGCCTATGAGAAGCTGGGGGAGTACGATAAAGCGCTAAGCGACTACAGCCAGGTGATTGCGCTGAAGCCGAAGGACCCACAGGCCTATTTCGTCCGTGGACTCCTCTATGATCTCCTGGGCAAGACCGACCAGGCCGTTCAAGATTACACCGCGGCGATCAGCCTGAACCCCAACAATGCCGATTTCTACTATTACCGGGGCATGGGGTGGGAGAAGCTGGGGAATACCGATAGCGCCAGAGCTGATTACCGGAACGCGGTCATGTACGGACGCGCAGATGCAGAGGCTAAGCTCAGAGCCCTCGGAGGCAGCATGGCGATCGGCGGAACAAATTAAGGGGAATTACAAACCTCTTATGAAAAATACGGAGCGAAGGAAATGGTTGAAGCCAGCGCGGATTTTGACAATACCAATTAACGTGAAAGGGGGCTTACTATGAAAAGATCGATTCTGCTAGTGATAGCGTGCGTTTTGCTGATGGTTGCGTGTGCCAGTACCAACAGCGGCCCGCCAACGGTTATCTATCCTGATGCGGAACAACATCCGCAGGATTATAATCCGGGTCAGCGTTGAGGAAGACCCCGTTCCATGGACGCCTGGGTACCCGCTTGCGGGTGCTACTTTTGAATGCAACGTGATATAGCTTATTGAAAACTACCTTAGCATTTGTCCCCCTACCGGGCAGAATCCGGTAGGGGGATTTTTTGTCCAAAAATTCGGCGCGACCTTTTATAAGCCTTTATGGTTAACCTTTTGGGCCGACCAGAAATAGCCACATGGGTTATTGAGTTTCTTCACGGGCTGATCTAGTGTTTCATAACGGCGAAGATGAGAAAACGGATCATATTCGCATTAGCTGGACTCCTGCTCCTGGAGGTCGGCTTTCTTGTGTACAAGCTTGCGTTTGTCGGATAGGACAGTGACCAGGGCGCGAAGCTCGCGCGTGAGCCACGGCAGGTCGCCTTGAGCGAGGAGGGGCCAAAGCATGGCTAAGTATTATGTTCTTCCAACCTACTTCGTAGTCCTTGACCTTATTTGTCTCAATATCGCCCTGTGGGGTGTCTTGGTTATCGCCACATCGACGGCGATTCTGATAACGGTGTGGGGTAAGTCTGAAGCAAAGATAATCTCTCGGGGCGTCACAGGCGCTCGAATATAGACAAACCTTTTACTTATTTCGGATTCTTCTCCGTCTTGTCTTAAGTTCTGTTTCCTTCAATTCGACAAGTATTACGTCAGTATTCGTATCTTCTATGTTTTCGCCGATGTGTATATGTGCTTTCATCCAAACAACGCTCCCCGCTTTGACGTCAACCTCCTGCTTCCGACCATCAGGAAATATCAAACGCCGCTTGAAAGAAGACTCCGCGTACAATACGTAGTCGGGGTGAGGGTGTTGCAACGTTCTGTCCCCGGGCTTATCGTGGTATCTGAGCACCTAACGCGTTCGTTTTCTAGAACAACCGAATACTTGTTCCCATCTGTTACAACAGGGTCTTTATGCTATCTTTTCTGCTATAGTTTGCCTCTCAACATTCCTTTGACAAAAAGGCGCTCCCCGTGATAATCAGTTGCTGCAGCCGTGCTTTCAACCGGACTGGAGAAGGCATCGAAAAAAAAGATCGACGGAAAGGGCTTGGTGCATGGACAGCGGGAAGGCTGCCCATCTCGTCCGCGGAATCCGCTTACGGAAGACGAGAAATAGATGGACGAAAGCCCACAACACGTGACATGAGCGTTCCGGTGTCTAAGGCGTCGACATGTAAGAAGCAGTCATGAAAAGACGGGCGACGGTGCTCTTGAAAAGGAGGGAAAATGAGCGCACGCAGGAAGAGAGATCAGTGGTCACTGGATCGCCGTACATTCATTAAAGCTGCGGGACTGGGGATCGCTGGTGCTGCCATGGGTAGGTTCCCCTTTGAATCATTTACTCTGGATGAAGCTATGGCCGCCGCAGCCAAGGCGGGCGAAACGGCTATACCGACTATCTGCGCCATGTGTGGCCCCGCAGCGAATTGTGGCGTCTATGCGTTTACGAAGAACGGCAGGTTCACTAAAGTCGCAGGCATGAAGGAGTCGCCGGTAAACAAGGGTGGAGTCTGTCCCAAGGGCCAGGCGGCGCCGCAATGGGTCTATTCGCCCGAGAGGCTCAAATACCCCCTGAGGAGAGTCGGGAATAAGGGCGAAGGGAAATTTCAGCGGATCACATGGGACGAGGCCATCGGCATCATCGCGGAGAAGCTGAAGGAGCAGAAACAAAAGTACGGTCCGGAATCTCTCGGCACGCTTTCCCCTGCCTCAAGGACTTACAGCGAATACGTGTACCGTTTCCTGATAGCCCACGGGAGTCCCAATTACGGGCACAGCGGGATATGCTCTACGCAGATGTCCTTCGGCTTCCATTATACCGTCGGAGACTTTCCGAGGACCGTGGACTATGCGAACAGCGATCTCGTGCTCGTGTGGGGAAAACAGCCATTCTATTCGGGACCCGCGCAGGAAGCAGCCAGGGCCTATGTCAATGCGAAGGCACGCGGGGCGAAGCTCATATCCATAAAGCCGTCCGTGGAGCCTGATGTCGGGCTGGCCACCGAATGGGTGCCGGTCAGGCCCGGGACCGATGCGGCCCTCGCTCTCGCCATGCTCCATGTCGTTGTCAGCGAGGATCTCATCGACAAGCCATTCGTGGAGCAATGGTGCTACGGGTATGACAAACTGAAAGGGCACGTGCAAAAATATCCACCGGCGTGGGCCGAAAAGATCACCGGGGTCCCGGCAGATCAGATCATACGGATTGCGAGGCTCTTTGCCACGACGAAGCGGGCAGGCATCGACTTAGGCAACGGCGTCGAGCATATGCCGGCTTCGAACGACACCATCAGGGCAGTGGCAATCCTCATATCGATCACAGGCCACCTCGACAGACCCGGCGGGAACGTCTTCGGCCGCGCCAGCAAGATGCCCAAGCCGAAGAACGTTAACCTGGTAGAACGGTACACGAAAGAATGGGTCGACAAGCTTGTCGCACCGGAATTCCCACGACCTTTTCAGCCGTTCACCCATTCGAAATCGGCCGGCACAACATCTTACTACTTTGGTCTGTTCGACAGCGTCCTCACAGAAAAGCCCTACCCCATACGCGCCATCATCGCTCCGGGCTCCCAGGCAATCGTGACGACGCGTGGCGGGAAACGGGTCGTGGAGGCCCTCAAGAAACTGGAGTTCTACGTGGTGGCTGACGTGTCG
>Ga0335070_10009190_pt1 | contig 11603 bp, 12 predicted proteins | sample Lox_Sample_13_FD_206722 | JGI IMG/M metagenome (GOLD analysis project Ga0335070, IMG submission 206722) | Soil microbial communities from Loxahatchee National Wildlife Refuge, Florida, United States - Lox_Sample_1.3 | ecosystem: Environmental > Terrestrial > Soil > Wetlands | place: USA...
CGCATGGACCTTCTCGTCCCAGACGTGCAGGGCCGCTTCCCGGATGAGGATGGAAAGCCCGATGGTGATGATGATCATGCGAAGCACGCCGGGATTCTTCAGCCAGGAGAGAAACACGAGCTGGACCAGCACGCCGACCACTCCCGTGGCCACGACCGCCACGGCAATGCCGGCCGGCATGGGGAGGATCCCCTGGAGCGAAACCGCGATCATCCCTCCCAGCATGAGGAACTCTCCCTGGGCGAAATTAATGATGCCCGTGGAGTTGTAGATGATGTTGAAGCCGATGCCGACGATGGCGTAGACGCTTCCCGTGGTGACGCCTGAGAGGATATATTGCAGAACCTGGGTGCCCATCGGGACTCCGCGCGTTGAGAACGGGTGCCCGGCGGAAAGGCCGCCGAACGCCTCTCTGCCGCGCTACCGCTCTACCGCCCCAGGAGAGTGAAGCGGCCGTTCTTCACGGTGAGCATCTCGAACGCGTCGATGGTCAGGCCGTTGTGGTCCTCCGGGGAGAACGAGAAGATCCCCGCGGTCCCCACGACCCCGTGCACTCCTTCAATGAAGTCCCTGACCCTGGCGCGGTCCGTGCCGGCCTTCTTCACCGCCTCGCTGATGATGGTCCACGAGTCATAGGCGTGACCGCCGAACGTGCTTGGCTCGTCCTTGAACATCTCCCGGTATGCCTTGCGGTAGCCCATGAGCAGCTGCTTCTGCGGATGACCCGCGGGAAGGGCGTCTGCCACGAGAATCCTGCCGCAGGGGAAAATGATCCCCTCTGCCGCCTTGCCGGCAGCGGCAACGTAGTTGAGGTTCCCGAAGCCGTGGCTCTGGAACAGGGGGACGTCGAAGCCGAGCTGTTTCATGTTCTTGGCAACGATGGACTGCGCGGGCTCTGTGGACCAGTTCACGACCGCCTGGACGTCCTCCGCCTTGATCTTGGTGAGCACGCCGGTGAGATCCGTGGCCTCCTTGTCGTAGACCTCGGAGATGAGAATGGTGATGCCGGCGCCCGGGGCGAGCTTCTCCAGCTGCGCCTTGCCCCCCTGGCCGAAGCCCGAGTTGCTGGACAGCGCGCCGATACGCGTGATCCCCATCTTTTTCATCGTGACGAAGATCATGCGCGCGGCGAACGAGTCGTTGGGCGCGACCTTGAACACCCACTTCGCCACCGGGTTGACGATGGTCTCAGCGGCCGCGCAGGAGAGGAGGATCGTCTCCCCGTCATCACAGATCCCCTTGAGCTTCATGCTTTCCCCGCTCGTGGAAGGCCCGATGATGGCAAGCACCTGCTCCTCCTCCATGAGCTGCTTCGCGTACGAGATGGCCTTCTCAGCGTTGCCCTGGGAGTCCCGCAGGAAAAGCTCCACCTTCCTGCCGTCGATCCCGCCCGCCGCATTCGCCTGGTCCACGAGCATCTGCAGGGTCCTGGCCTCCGGCGTGCCGAGGTTGGCATTGGGCCCGGTCACGGCGAAGATGGCGCCGATCCTGACGGTGTCGGCCCCGGCGGCGAGGGCCGATGCGCCAGCCAGCACGAGCGCACAAGAGACGACGCATGCAAAAAGCTTCGCTGAGCGTGACATAGGACCCCCTTTGTGTTGTTGGAACGGGCTCGATTATACAGCAAAAACCGGGTGCCGGGGTATTACCTGCCCAGGAGCGCGAACGCGCCGTCCTTCACCGTGAGCATCTCGAAGGAATCCATGGTGAGACCGTTGTGATCCGTGGGAGAGAAGGTGAAGATCCCCGCCGTGCCGATGAGCCCCTGCGTGCCCTCGATGGCATCCCGGACAGCGCGCTTGTCGATGCTTCCCGCTTTCTTCACCGCCTCCGTGAGAATGAGAAACGCGTCATAGGCATGGCCGCCGAACGTGCTCACCTCTTCCTTGAACTTCGCCTCATATGCCTTCTTGTACCCGGCAAGGACTGCTTTCTGCGGGTGCTCGGCGGGCAGCCTGTCCGAGACGAGGAGACGTCCGCAAGGGAAGATGATGCCTTCCGCGGCCTTTCCGGCAGCTTCGACGTATCTGATGTTGCCGAAACCGTGGCTCTGGAAGAGCGGAACGTCGAACCCCATCTGCTTCATGTTCTTGGGGATGATGGACTGCGCCGGCTCCACGGACCAGTTGACCACCGCCTGGACGTTCAGCGCCTTCACCTTGGCAAGCACGGCGGTGAAGTCTCCCGCCGTTGAGTCATAGACCTCGGAGATGGCGACGCTGATCCCGTATTCCGGGGCAATCTTCTCAAGCTGGGCCTTACCGCCCTGGCCGAAGCCGCTGTTGCTGACGACCACGCCGATGCGGCTGATGCCCATCCTCTTCATGGTGGCAAAGATCATGCGGGCCGCGAAGCTGTCCATCTGCGGCGTCTTGAACACCCACTTCGCTACCGGGTTGACGATGGTCTCGGCGGCCGCGCAGGAGATGAGGATGGTCTCACTCTCATCGCAGTAGCCCTTGAGCTTCATGCTCTCCCCGCTCGTCGTTGGTCCGATGATGGCAAGGACGTTCTCCTCCTCCACGAGTTGCTTTGCGAAGGACACGGCTTTCTCCGCGCTGCCCTGGGAGTCCTTGATGATCAGCTCGATCTTCCGTCCCGCTACGCCGCCCGAGCGGTTTGTCTCATCCACGAGCATCTGGAGCGTCCGGGATTCCGGCAGGCCGAGGTTTGCCGCGGGCCCGGTCACGGCAAGGATCGCCCCGACCTTGACGACCTCCGCTGCGACAGCGAAGGCCGTTGAGACGACCAGGAAAGAGACCGCGAGCCCAATGACAAAGAGGCTTCTCCGCGACATTTTCCTCTCCTCGATTGGATTGGCGCCATGAATAGATTTACATATTCTGCATAAATCCGAAGCGGCGTCAAGTACGCTGCGGCGTGCGCCTGCGCGCCAGGGTGCCGGCCACAACGCCCGCCGCGGCCACGCCCACGCCGGTCCAGCCCGCGGAGACAATGAGCGGGTGGGCCGCCTGCTTCTGTATGATGCCCACGAGCGCCCAGATAATCACCGCGGCGTAGGCGACATCACGATACAGGATCCCCATGAGAAGCGCGACCAGTCCTGTCAGGACGCAGAGCGCTGCTGTCCAGGGTGAATTGGGTGCGCCAAGCCCCGCGAAGCCTGTCCAGGAGAGCACGTCGGAGATGTTCGCCGTGGCGGCCACGGTGATCCAGCCGAGGTAGATGCTGAACGGAAGCCGCACCAGCGCTCGCGTGGCCAGGTCCGGAGAGTCACGGTCCCGGCCTGACGGATGGATGCCCGCGTAGATGATGATGAGCGCCAGGAGGAGGACCAGCATGACGAAGACGGACAGCGGATACAGCCCGTAGTGCCAGGCGAACAGCCATGAAGCGTTTGCCAGGCAGCTCAGCGCGAACCACCAGTCCGTTGCGGAAACGAAGAGGTTGTCCCTCTGGCCGGGGAGGAGCTGGAAGACGCCGAATGCAATGAGACAGAGGTAGATCAGTCCCCAGATGGAAAAGACATAGTTCGCGGGAACGAACAGGGACGCGAAGCTGTCCGAAATGGACGCCGTGGAACGGCCGTTCAGCGGCAGCGTGATCGCCAGGACGTTCACGACAATGACCGCGGCGATGAGCGCTGCGTTCACGACGGCAAACGCGGCCGACCTGCTCTTCATGCACCCCCTCTACAACGCCTTCAACGCCTGCGCGTTCAGCGTGGCCACTCCCTCATCGGAGAGAACGTCGAGCGCCCTTTCGCGATCGTCGATCTTGCAGATCACGATGGCGTTGTCCTTCTTCTTTTCCACGTACGCGTACATGTACTCCACGTTCAGCCCCGCGGCGTCCAGCACGGCGAGCGCCCGCGCCAGGCCTCCCGGCTTGTCCTCGATTTCCACGGCAATCACCTCTGTCACCTGCGCCACAATGGAGTTTGCCTTCAGGACAGCGAGGCAGGCATCGGGATCGTTGACGATGATCCTCAGCACGCCGAAATCCGCCGTGTCCGCCAGGGACAGCGCGCGGATGTTGATCTTTTCCGCGGCCAGGAGGTGCGTCACCTCCGCGAGGCGCCCTTTCTTGTTTTCCAGGAAGATCGAAATCTGCTTCACGCTCATGCTTTTTCCCTTTTTCGATGCGCCGGCTCAGATGGTGCGCTTGTCGATGATGCGCTTCGCCTTGCCCTCGCTGCGCGCAATGCTCTTGGGCTCCACGAGCTTGACCTTCGTGTGGATGTTGAGCGTGGCGTACAGGTCGGATTCGATCTTCCGCTCCATCTTCTCCAGGCCCTTGATCTCGTCGGAGAACATGGACTCGTTCATCTCCACCTGCACCTCCAGCTCGTCCAGCTGGTCGCGGCGGTCCACCACGAGCTGGTAATGAGGCTCCACGCCGTCCACCTGGAGGATCACCTCCTCGATCTGGGAGGGGAAGACGTTCACGCCGCGGATGATGAGCATGTCGTCCGTGCGCCCCAGGACCCGGTGCATGCGCGCCGTGCCCCGTCCGCAGGGGCAGGGGGACCGGTCGAGGTACGTGATGTCCCGGGTGCGGTAGCGGAGGACTGGCGTTCCCTCCTTGGTGAGCGTCGTGATCACGAGCTCACCCTTTTCACCGTCCGGCAGGACCGCTCCCGTTGCCGGGTCGATGATCTCGGGGAAGAAGTGGTCTTCCTGGATGTGGAGACCGTCCTGCTGCTCGCACTCCGTGGCAACACCCGGGCCAATGATCTCCGTGAGGCCGTAAATGTCGATGGCGAGCGTGGAAAGCTTGTCCTCGATCTCCTGGCGCATGCTCTCGCTCCACGGCTCGGCGCCGAAGAACCCCGCCTTGAGGTTCACGCGGCGCAGGTCGAAGCCTTCCTCCCGGGCTGCCTCTGCGAGGAACAGAGAATAGGACGGAGTGCAGGTGAGCACCGTTGATTTGAAATCCCGAAGGATGGCGAGCTGGCGTTTCGTGTTGCCGCCAGAGATGGGAATGACGGTTGCGCCGATCAGACGCGCGCCGTAGTGCACGCCAAGGCCGCCGGTGAACAGGCCGTATCCGTAGGCGTTCTGGACAATGTCGTGGCGCGTGGTCCCGCCCGCCGCAAGCGTGCGAGCCATGACTTCCGCCCAGATCTCGATGTCACCGCGGGTGTACGCATCCACAACGGGGGTGCCGGTGGTGCCGGAGGAGGTGTGGATCTCCACGATCTCCGGCAGCGGCACTGCCAGGAGTCCGTAGGGATAGATCTCCCGCATCTCGTCCTTGGTCGTGAAGGGAAGCTTCGTGATGTCGCGGATCCCCTGGATGTCCTGCGGCTTCACGCACTTCTCCTCCATCTTCCGGCGGTAGAAGGGGACCCGGCGGTAGAGCGTGTCCACGAGCCTTCCCAACCGCTCCCCCTCCAGCGCGTCCAGCTCAGCGCGCGGAAGGACCTCGAAATCCGTGTTCCAGATCATAGAACTGTCTTCCTCCACCTTTTTTCACAGGAGACAGGGCGAGCTTATGACTCTATCACGTCCTGTCCTGCGGTCAAGATGAGGAGGATCGGAGGGGGTGTTCAGCTTACTTTTTTGTCGTCCAGGTCATGGACGTGATCTTGCCGTTCTGAACCACGGCGCTCAGCGCGAGAGGCGTGGGGCTGTGGAACTCGTCGGAGACGTTCTGCACCGTGAAGACCCCGGTCACGTTGTCACCGCTGGCCTGGATTTCCTTGATTTCTAGGCGGGTTTTCAGAGGGATCCACCCGTCGCGAATCCAGCTCAGGATTTTCTGAGATCCGCTGGGCTGGCCGATGGCCGTGATCCACTGCGCGTCCGGCGCGAAGAAGCTCGCTGCCGTCTCCCCGTGCCCCTGGTTGATTGCTTCGAACACGGCACGGACCACCGACGCCGGGTCTGTCGGAACGGCCTTGGGGGCACAGGAAGCGACGCCGAGCAGAAGCGCGGCGGCGCACATCGAAAGCAGGAAACGCAGGGTGAGTTTCATGGCAATCCTCCCGCTGAACTCTTCGGCGGCCGGGGCAGCGCTCCGGCCCGCTGCGCCCCGGCCAGCGACGTGCCCCTAGAGCGGGGCTTTGAGGGTGAGGTTCATCACTTCCTTGCAGATTGTACGGCTCGTTCCTTCCGGAAACCCCTTCGGCGGATTCATCAGCACGAAGTCCATCGTCCCTTCCAGGCCGGCGAACTTGCCGGTGGCCCCGATGACTTTCCCCTTGCCCTTGTTCGTGCCGATCGGGAACCCCCAGATCTCCCAGATGACCTTGTCGCCGTCCTTGTCCACGTGGGTCTCATACCCGCGGTACTGAACGCCGGCCTTGTCCCCGTACATGATCATCCTGATATCCGTGGAAATCAGGTGAAAGGGGCCCTTGCCCGTGTCGTCAACGCGGATCCCCATCTGTTCCACCGTAGCCAGCCAGCGTTCCTGGTCGATGGGGTAGATCTTCATGGTGCTCGCTCCGTAGTTCGTCCCCGTCGTCGTCATCTGGGTCTGACCGGCTGCCTGCCCGCCCAGCGCAAGAACGAAAACAAGACACGCAGCAACTTTGAACCATTTCATGGCATGCCTCCTTGCCGCCTGCAGTCTATGACGGGAGGCGGATTCCCGCATGCGTAGAAGCTACGTATTCGCGCTTGACAAATGCCGGCGCCGGACTGACAATTGTTCTTTCACCGGAGTCAGGCCGACAAACCCGTAAGCGGGTTCCTGGAGGCGGTATGGCGGACTCTGGGAGAATCCCTTGGCCACGGGTTCAGGAGTATCTCGTTCGCGTCGGTTCCTGCCGGACGAGATGCGAGTTCCTGCGCACGGCAAGCTCTGAAGTCCAGGCGATCATTCCTTTCGACGCCGCATGCTCGGTGTACAGCGCGAGTGACGGCATGCTCCTTGACGGCGTCGGGCACACGGACTCCGCGGTTGCCGCGTACAACGGCTACTACCGTATGCGCCGGCCGAGCAGCATTCCAGAGAACGGGCTGCCGGCGTCGCTCGTCGGGCTCGCGCACGTCCTTGACTGGAGGACCTTCGCTCAGACCGAGTTTGCCGTCGATTTCATGCTGCGAAACGGACTGTGCCGGACCCTTTTCGGCCACGCTCTGCCCCGGCACGCCATTTCCCTGGCCATTCACCGATCCCGGTCGGCTCTTCCCTTTTCCGAATCCGAAATGGGCGTCGCCGGACTGATCAGCGACTTCCTGAACGACTCTTACTCCAGCCTTGAGAAGCGCGCGGAAACGTCACTCACCGTGCAGAGGATCACGGACACGTTCGGCTTTCTGTCCCGACGGGAGGCTGAGGTCTGTTCCCTCGTTGCCCTGCGGCTCAACCGCTCCGAAATAGCCGCATGTCTTTGCATCAGCCCGCGGACCGTGGAAAAGCACATCGAGAGCATCTTCGACAAGCTCGACGTGCGGTCCCGCGAGCAGTTGAGATGGTGCCTTGGCGTCTTTCCCCCCGCGGGCCGGCTCCCGGGCTGATGCCTCGAGCCCTCGCGCCCCGAGCCCGGGACCCTACAGCTTGTAGATCTCCGCGTCCGAGATGAGACGAACCGGGCTTCCCGCCAGCGCCTTTTCCGCCTCGGGGAATTTTTCGACCTCGAAGACGATTGCCGCCTTCTTTCCCTCTTCGATGACGAAGCCGTAGCAGTCTTCAACGTTCACGCTGCGGGATGAAAGGTTGACCAGCAGGTCGTGCATGGCGCCGGGCCGGTCGTCGATCAGCGCGACGAGGATCCGCCGCTTGGTGGCGGTGAAGCGGCTTTCCTTCAGCGCCGCGAGCCCGGCATCCGGGTCGTTCACCAGGATGCGCACCACCCCGAACTCTCCCGTGCTGGCCATGGACACCGCGCGGATGTTGAGGCCGCGCTCGGTGAGCACGCGCGTGATCTTCTCCAGCTTGCCCGGCTCGTTGACGACGAAGATCGACAGGTGATACGCCATCGCTCAGCACTCCCTTTTTCCATGAGGACGCAGGTCCACCACCCGCACCGCCTTGCCTTCCGCGGCGGGGAGGCTTCCTCCTTCCAGGAGCTTCACCACCGGCGTCACGCCGGTCTCTTCCTTGAGCGCGGCGAGGACGCGGCCATGGAGGCCCTCCACGCCGGACAGGGTCCCCTGGAACGCATCCGCCGACATCTCCACGCTCACGTGGAGCTTGTCCATGAAGTTCTCCTCGTGGATCTCGATGAGGTAGTTCGCCCCGATCCCCGGGATGCGCATGAGCGTCTGCTCGATCTGCTGGGGGAAGATGTTCACGCCATTGATGATCATCATGTCATCCGACCGGCCCAGGATCCGGTCGATGCGCCGATGCGTCCGGCCGCAGGGGCAGCGGCCCGGGATGATGCGCGTCAGGTCCCGCGTGCGGTACCTCAGAAGCGGCGTTCCCGTGCGCGTTATGGAGGTGAGGACAAGCTCTCCGCATTCGCCCTCCGGCACCGGTTTCCCCGTTTCGGGGTCGACGACCTCCACGCAGAAGTGGTCCTCCCAGATGTGCATTCCGGACTGCTCAGGGCACTCGAAGGCGACGCCCGGGCCGCACATCTCCGACAGGCCGTAGGAGTTGTACGCCTTGATGCCCCATGTCTCCTCGATCCGGCGTCGTGTTTCCTCCGTGTGAGGTTCCGCTCCCACGAACGCGATGCGCAGCTTGAGGTCCCTGCGGGGATCAAGGCCCATCTCCTGCACGTGCGTGGCCAGGCGGAGGGCGTAGCTCGGCAGGACGTGGATCACCGTGGTGCCGAACTCCCGCATGAACCAGATCTGGCGCTTGCTGTTTCCCGGGCCGATGGGAATGGTCATGGCACCGAGCTTTTCCGCCCCGTAGTGGAACCCGATGCCGCCCGTGAAGAGGCCGTAGCCCATCATGTTCTGGAATACGTCGGTCTTTCGAACCCCCGCCATGTACATGCAGCGGGCAACGAGGTCCTGCCAGTCATCGATGTCTTCCTTTGTATGGTAGATGACCGTGGGGTTCCCGGTCGTGCCGGAGGAAGAATGGAGGCGCACCACGCTCTCCAGGGGCACGGCAAGGAACCCGTACGGAAAGGCCTGCCGGAGATCGGCCTTGCTCGTGAAGGGCAGCCGGGAAAGCTCGGAAAGCGACGAGATCCCGCGAAAGCCGTCCCGCGACAGGAGCGTCTTGTAGAACGGCGCGCGGGAAGCCTTCTCCAGGGTGGCGTTGAGCCGCTGAAGCTGCAGGCTTTCGAGTCTGCCCCTGTCCAGGGTTTCCAGGTCCTTGTTCCAGTACATGGGTGTACCCTCGGTGTATACCGGACAGGAATGCTTTTGCAAGCGGGAAATCCTCGGTACATTCGAACCGTGAATCCCGAGTGTCTCATCCTGGGGCCGAGCACGGCGCTGTGGTCGGCACGAACGATCCTGGCGATTCATGGCAAGGGCAACAACGCGCGTGACTTTGCCCGGGCGTGGGAGCCGCTCCTGGATGAGGGGTGGACGCTCGTGGTGCCCCAGTCGACGCAGGAATATCGTGACGGCGGATTCTGCTGGGACGAGGCGGACACGGCGCGTGATGAGCTGCGGGCGCACCTCGACAAGGCCGCCCGGCAGGGGGTGGACCTCGAGGAGCTGGTCATTGCGGGAGTTTCACAGGGAGCGCAATTCGCGCTGGAGATGGGCAGGGAGCGCAGCCGTCCGTGGCTCTGTGTCGTGCCCTCGTTTCCTCGGAACTTCGATATCTCGGCCTGGTCCGCGGGAGTCCCCCTGCCGCCGGGCGGCTTCATCTTCGGAGAGCTCGATCCTGCCCGCGCGGGCGCGCAGCCCGTGCTCCGTTCCCTGGAGTCGGTGTGCGTCGGCGTCACTGTCAGGATCATGAAGGGAGTCGGTCATGCGCTGCCGGACGATTTTGCCGTCCATGCGTCGTCCGTGCTTGACGAGATCAAACGGGCACACGAGGCGTTCTTTTCCCGGAGGGACTCATGAAATCTCTTCTCACCAGGAAGCTCACAGAAACCTAACAGAAAAGCGTCACGATCGAAGCGAAGTTGATCTCCGGGCTCTCCAAGTGCATTTTTGTGCCTGGCTGGCGTTTGAATTCATCTGGGGAGAGGCAATGAGAGGGAGCAAAACGTGAAGAAGACGATCCTGCTGCTCGTCGCCGTCATCGCCCTCGTGGGGTGCGGGGCGGGACGAGTGCCGCTGCACATCCTGTCAGGCTCCGAAAACGAGACCCTTGAGCCGCTTCTCTCCGAGTTTTCCCGCGCGCACGGCATCGACGTTCAGATGAGCTACAAGGGCTCCGTCGACATCATGCTGGAGCTGCAGAAGGGCGCCGCGGATTATGACGCTGTGTGGCCCGCGAACAGCCTCTGGATCTCCCTGGGGGACTCCGGACGCAGGGTCAAGCTCGCGCAGTCGATCATGACGTCGCCGGTGGTTTTCGGCATCAGGATGGAAAAGGCGAAGGAGCTCGGCTTCGTCGGCAAGGAAGTCCACGTCAGGGACATTCTCGCTGCCATCCGGCAGAAGAAACTGAGCTTCGCGATGACCTCGGCTTCCCAGTCGAACTCCGGCGCGAGCGCCTATCTGGGATTCCTGCATGCCCTCCTGGGAGACCCCGATGTCATCACGATCTCGGATCTCTCACGGCCGGAACTGAAACAGTCTGTCCGGGAGCTTCTGGGCGGAATCAACCGCTCCTCCGGCAGCTCGGGCTGGCTGAAGGAACTTTTCCTGGCGTCCAACTACGACGCCATGGTCAACTACGAGGCCCTTGTCATCGAGGCGAACCAGGAGCTCGTGAAGACCAGCCGCGAGCCCCTGTACGTCGTCTACCCCGTTGACGGCATCGTCATGGCAGACTCCCCGCTGGGCTACGTGGACCACGGCCAGAAAAGGAAGGAGGAAGCGTTCCGGACCTTGCAGGCGTTTCTCCTCTCAGAGGGCGCGCAGAAGCGGATCAGCGCCCGGGGACGGCGCACGGGGATCGGCGGCGTGGCCGCGGGTCTCGATCCGTCCGTTTTCAATCCGGCCTGGGGGATCGACACGGCCCGCATCCTCTCGCCGGTCAAGCTTCCCGCCGCGGATGTCATTCTTCAGGCTCTCACGCTGTACCAGACCGAGTACCGCAAGCCCTCGCTGACCGTGTATTGCCTCGACTTTTCCGGCAGCATGGCTTCCAACGACGGGGCGCGCCAGCTGAAGAGCGCCATGGGCCTCCTGCTCGATCAGACGAAGGCCCAGGCATACCTCCTGCAGACCGGCCAGGATGACGTCGTCAGCGTGATCCCTTTCAATGACCGGCCGCTGGCCCCGTGGGAGCAGGACGGCAACGACACCGCCGGGATGGAAGCTCTCCTGACGCGGGTGACTGAGCTGCAGCCCGGAGGGTCAACGGACATCTATACCCCCGTGCTCCGGGGACTTGATTTCATTGCGCGGTTTCCGCACGCGGATCGATTCATCCCCGCGATCGTGCTCATGACGGACGGACGTTCGAATACAGGGGCAACGTTCGCGGATCTGAAGTCCGCATTCACGGCGGCCGGTCTCGATGTCCCTGTCTTCTGCGTCATGTTCGGTGACGCATCGAAAGAGCAGCTTCAGGAAATAGCAGATCTCACGCGGGGTCGCGTTTTTGATGGCCGAAAGGACCTTGTCACGGCGTTTCGTGCCGTGCGGGGCTATAACTGA
>Ga0335070_10009192_pt1 | contig 11601 bp, 13 predicted proteins | sample Lox_Sample_13_FD_206722 | JGI IMG/M metagenome (GOLD analysis project Ga0335070, IMG submission 206722) | Soil microbial communities from Loxahatchee National Wildlife Refuge, Florida, United States - Lox_Sample_1.3 | ecosystem: Environmental > Terrestrial > Soil > Wetlands | place: USA...
ATTCCCCCTATCACCTGCATCGCGGATGCACGGCGGCGAACAGCGAGCGCTACGCCGCGGCCTTGCGGCCGTACTTGCACTGATATCGCGGCCGGGTCGTTTGGGCGAGCGTTAGCCCGGCGCTACACCCGCGCCATCTTGCGCGCCACGTCGTCCAGGAACGTCTTCCGCGCCGCGGCGCCGCAGGTCTCGACGTTGTACAGCGGGTGCCAGTCGAGACGCGCCTTGGGCGAGCACAGCGCCTTGAGGCCGGCGTCGAACACCTGGCGCACGGGATCGCCCATCGCGCGGATCTCGGCGGCGCCGGCGCCGTAGCTCGTGATCACCGTCACGCGCTTGATCTTCTTCAGCCGCGGCTTGAGGTCGCCGCCCTTCAGGTCATAGGCGACGCCGGCCCGCCACACGCGCTCCAGGTAGCCCTTGAGGATCGCGGGCGGGCCGAACCACCAGACCGGAAAGATGAACACCAGCGCCTCGGCCTGGCGCAGCGGCTTGATGAACCGCGCCAGCGCCGCCGGCGCGGGCTTGCTGTAATACGTGGCGCGTTCCCGGGCCGAGAGACAGGGCTGGAAGCGCTCGCGGTAGAGGTCGAGGTCGGCGACCTCGTGGCCCGCTTGGGTCAGCGACGTCACGACGACGCGGTGGACGGAAGCGGTGAAGCTGCTTTTCTGCGGATGCGCAAAGATCACATGCACGTTCATCGGCCGCACTCCCTGTGAGGAGGCCGACGCTAGGCCGCGTCGCGGCGACGGACCTTGATGTGGGTCAACGGCCGGCGTGCGGCGGACTGGCGGCACTGCCGGAAGAGGGAGCCTGCCTTATTATGGGGCGGGGACGCTCCGACGACCCGCGGCGTGAAGCCCGGGGTTAGATCAACGGTGCGAGATTGGCGACGCCGTAGGTCTTGAACTCGGCGACCAGCTGGCGCGCGCGATATTCGGCCGCGTGCTGGGTATGCCCCCAGATCAGCATCGGCTTGGGCTCGATCTCCCACGGTTGCGGCGCCCACTTGGCGACGCGGCTGAACGTGGCGATCCACGCCAGGTCCTGCTGCGAGGGCGGCATCTCCGAGGTGACATAGACGTCGGGCGGCGGCGGCCGCACCGATTTGGCATAGGACGCCTGCCGGTCTTTCTGCTCCTGCACCGCCATGACCATGTTCGTCCGGACTTTCTCGGCCTCCTCTTCCAGCTTCTGGATCATCTCGAGGTAGTTCGCCAGCTTGAGGCCGGCGGCGGTGAACGTCTTGCGGACTTCGGTCGCCTTGAGCTGGTGCTTGTCCCACGCGGCGTACAGGCGCGCGACCGCGCTGATGATCCAGCCGATGATGCCGAAGAACATCATGACGGAGAGGAATTCGATCATGCGCCTGCGCGCCTCCCGCGCCGAAGCTTTGGCGAAGCGGCGATCATCCCGCCGCCTTCAGGAGCGGCGGCTGCGGCGGCTGGAACGCCACCATCTCGCCGATCTTGTAGCCCTGCTTCTCCTGGAACTGCCGCTCGGCGGTCGCCTTGGCGGTCACGACATCGTCCGCCCACACCTCGATGAAGTTGGTGCAACCCCACACGGCCTTCTGCGCGCGGTCGGGATTCGCCGGCAGCGTCTTCGTGATCGGCGCCCGGAAGCACGGCCCGGGATTCGGCGTCCCGATCACGTGGATCAGCTTGGGCATGACCTTCTGCGACTCCGCGAACGCCTTGTCGGCCTCCTGGATCTGCTTGCGTTGGCGCTCGGCGTCCACGTTGACGGTGCGCAACGCGATCTGCCGGTCGTCGATGCGCTTCTTCGCTTCGCGCAGGTCGCCATAGGTCTTCTCGAGCTCCGCTTCCATGTCGGCCAGCTTCTTCGAATCGAAGAGCTTGTCTTGACCGACCAGCAGCAGCGCTTCGAGCGCGACAGCGATAATAAGGACGACACCCAGCCACATGGCGAACCTGGCCCCTCCCGAGACCCGGGTTGGCGTTTGCTAAAACCGCAAAAGCCTAAAGCCCAGGTCCTAAGAGCCGGTAAATCACGCCGGTGATTGGCGTCAAATTTTCACTAAAATGCGCGCTAACTCGTGATCCAAGGCGCGAGGCCGGCCGTATTTGGCCCATGATCCATCGTCACTCGGCCGCGCGTCATCCTTCCGAGGCCACCCTCATCACCCGTGCCGCCGGGACCTTGCCGCCGCTCCACGGGCAGGTCGTGGCCATGCACATCGCGGATTGCCCGGGCTGCCGGGCCGCGGTCCGTTTCGGCGAGGCGCTGGGCGGTGCCCTGCTCGAAACCGCGCCGCCGGCGACACTCGCGCCCGCAGCGCTATCGCGTAGCTTGGCGCGCCTCGATGAGGTTGTACCGGAGCCGCCGCCGGCCGACCCGGTCACCGTCGTCGGGCGCCGCCGGCGCTGGCGGCCGCTGGCGCCGGGCATCCGCCTGATGCCGCTGGTGCCGCGCGACGCGACCGGCACGCGGCTCGACCTGATCCGCGTGGCCCCCGGCGTTGCGTTGCCGCGGCACGACCATCGCGACCGCGAGACCACGTATGTGCTCGCCGGCGCCTTTGTCGACGAGAGCGGTGAATATCGCGCGGGCGACATTGCCGAGGGCGATGCCGGACTCGATCACCGGCCGCGCGCCCTGGCCGGCGCCGATTGCGTCTGCCTGATCGCAACGACCGGCGCTTTGCGGCCGCATGGGCGCCTGGCCTGCCTGCTCCAGCCGCTCTTTGGTTTTTGAGCCGCGGGGCCCTGTGCGCAGGGGCGTCCGTTTGAGAGCTTGACCCACGGGGCGCTTACTTTATTTATCTCCTTATCAATTCGCCGATCGGGCGGGATAGGGAGGACGAGTATGATCCAGCGGAACATCCGGGGGCTCGCCCCGGCCTTTGTCGCAGTCCTGGGAGCGGCCGCATGGGCGGTGGTGTCGGCCGGTGGGGCGCCCGCGAACGCCGCTGATCCGTACAAGGTCAACGTCGTCCTGCCGCTGACCGGGGGCGCATCGTTCGTCGGCCAGGGCCAGCGCGACACGCTCAACGCGCTCGCCGAGTACGTGAATAAGACCGGCGGCATCCAGGGCCAGAACCTCGAATTCATCTTCGGCGACGACCAGAGCACGCCCCAGCTCGCGGTGCAGCTCACCAACTCGGCGCTGACCTCGCATCCGGCCGTGATCATGGGGTCGAGCCTGGTCGGCATGTGCCTGGCCATGGCGCCGCTGATGAAGAACGGGCCGGTGCATTACTGCCTGTCGCCGGCGATCCATCCGACACCCGGCGGCTTCACCTTCTCGGCCAGCGCCTCCTCGATCGACCAGCTCGCGGCGGTGATCCGCTACTACCGCCTCAAGGGCTGGACCAAGCTCGCCGCGTTGCAGACGACCGACGCCAGCGGCCAGGACGGCGACAAGGCGATCGACCAGATCCTGCAGTACCCTGAGAACAAGGGCGTGAAGATGCTCGTGCGCGAGCACTTCGCGCCGACCGACGTCTCGGTCTCGGCGCAGATCGAGAAGATCAAGGCTTCCGGCGCGCAGGCGATGATCGCCTGGGTCACCGGTGCCCCGGCCGCGACCGTGTTCAAGGGCATGGTGCAGGCCGATCTCGACATCCCGGTGGCGCCGACCAGCGGCAATCAGACCTTCGCGGCGATGAACCAGTGGAAGAGCTTCCTGCCGAAGCAGGTCGTGCTCGCCTCGGCGCTCTATCCCGAGCACGAAGGCCTGCTCAAGCTCGATCCGCGTATCGAGAAGGCGCAAGCCGACATGTACGCGATCCTGAAGCAGCACAAGATGAAGGCCGACAACATGGTCGGCACCTCGTGGGACGCCGGCCTCATCGTCGTTGCCGGGTTGCGCAAGCTCGGAACGAAGGCGACCGCCGCGCAGCTGCGCGACTACATCGCGGGCTTGACCGACTTCGCCGGCGTCGATGGCGTCTACGACTTCAAGAAATATCCGGAGCGCGGCCTCGGCCCCGACGCGTCGACGGTCACGACCTACGATGCCAAGACCGACGCCTGGGTGTGGCTGTCCAAGCCGGGTGGCGAGCCGCTGAAGAAGTGACGGGTTCGTCACCCCGGCAACAGCCGGATTCAGTCAAAAAGGGCGGCGCTGCGAGGCGCCGCCCCTGGTTTTTGCGGGCAGTATCCGCGCCGCGGCATACCCCCGATGCGGTTTTCGCAGGGCGCGGCCGGCCGCCGTCGCCCGTATAGTATGGCCCGCTCATATGCGGAGGCGACGGTGGTTTCAGTGCCGGCAAGCAGCATCGGCCCGACACGGGCGCAGACGATCTCGGTCCTCGGCGGGGCATCGTTGATGCTCAGCCTCAGCATGGGCATGCGGCAGAGCCTCGGCCTGTTCATGCCGTCGATGACGCACGACCTCGGCATCACCGTCTCCGACTTCACCTTCGCCCTGGCCATCCAGAACATCGCCTGGGGGCTGACCCAGCCCTTCGTCGGCGCCTATGCCGACAAGTTCGGCTGCCGTCCGGTCACCCTGGCCGGCAGCGTCCTGTACGCGCTCGGCATCCTGGTCACCATTTACGCGACCGGCGCGTGGATGCTGACGCTCGGCGCCGGCCTCCTGATCGGCGTCTCATTGTCGTGCACCGCGTCCAATCTGGCGATGGCGGCGAGTGCCCGCACGGTCAGCGCGTCCCAGCGCAGCATGGTGCTCGGCATCATCTCCGCCGCGGGCTCGCTCGGGACATTCTTCGCCGCACCGCTCGCGCAAAATCTCATTGCCTCGCACGGCTGGCAGTTCGCGCTGGTCGGCTTTCTGGCCCTGTGCGCGGCGATGCTGCCGGCGGCGTTCCTCACCGGCAATTCCGACCGCTATCGCGGCCGCGCCGTGGCGCGCGGCATCGACGACGTCGACGACTCGGGCATGACCATGCCGGGCGTGCTGCGCGCCGCCGCCCGCCATCCGGCCTATGTCACCATGTCGGTCGCATTCTTCGTCTGCGGGCTGCAGCTCGTGTTCCTCACGACGCATCTGCCGACCTACCTCGCGCTGTGCGGCCAGGACCCGATGCTCAGCGCCGAAGCGCTCGCCACGATCGGCGGCTTCAATGTCGCCGGCTGCTACATCCTCGGCTGGCTCGGCGGCCGCTTCCCGAAGCACATCCTGCTCGGCCTCGTCTATGTGCTGCGCTCGATCACGCTCGCGGTCTATTTCATGATGCCGGCGACGCCGACCTCGACCCTCGTCTTCGCCGCGATCATGGGCTTCCTGTGGCTCGGCGTGGCGCCGCTGGTGAACGGTCTGGTCGCGCAGATGTTCGGGCTGCGCTACATGGCGACCCTGACCGGCATCGCCTTCTTCAGCCACCAGGTCGGCTCGTTCCTCGGCGCCTGGGGCGGCGGCCTCATCTACGACGCGCTCGGCTCCTACGACCGGGCTTGGCAGATCGGCGTCGCCATCGGCATTATGGCCGGTGTCGCGCAGATGCTGGCCGACGACCGCCGCACGACCGGACTTCTGAGGCCGGCCGCGGCCTGACATCGCGCGGGTCCGCGTCCGCTGCCTCTCAGCGGACGAAGAGCGGGAGGCGCGCATGGAACGACGGGTTTTCATCGCCGGGATGGCGGCGGTCCTCGCCGCCGGATCGTCGAGGACCACGAGAGCAGATACAGATCCGGGCGTCCTGCGTGAGCTGGCGCCGTCGGGAAAACTGCGGGTCGGCGTCGGCGTGGGGCCGGTCGGCTCGGCGTTCTGGGCGACGAAGGATGCGGCTGGGACGCCGCATGGCGTCACGATCGATCTCGGAACCGCCCTGGCGCAGAAGCTCGGCGTTGCGCCCGCGTTCGTCGTCTACAACAGCTCCGGCGAAGTCACCGAAGCGGCGGCGGGCGGCGGCTGGGACGTCGCCTTCATGCCGTCCGACGCGGAACGCGCGAAAAAGGTCGAGTTCGGCCCGAACTACTACCTGACCACCAGCACCTATCTCGTGGCGCCGGGATCGTCGATCAAGACTATCGCCGACGTCGACCGGCCGGGCGTGCGTGTGTTCGGCGTCGCCAACACCACGACGATCCGTGGCGCGGAGAAATCGCTGAAGCAGGCGACGATCACGGGGGCCGCCACAGTCGACGAGATCGTCGCACGTATGAAAGGCGGACAGGTCGATGCGATCGCGCTTGGCCGCGAATCGCTTGAAAGCCTGGCCGAGAAGATCCCCGGCTCGCGCGTGCTCGATGGCTACTTCCACGCCACCGGCACGGCCATTGCCGTGCCTAAAGGGAAGCCGGTAGCGCTGCGCGCGGCGACCGACTTCATCGAAGAGGCGAAGGCTTCCGGCCTGGTCCGCCGGGTGCTCGACGCCCACGGCATCAAAGGGCCGGTGGCGCCGGCGGGCTCGCATTTCGAATAGCTGGCCTACGCGGGGGCGAATGACGGATTGGACGTGGCTCGAGATCGTCGGCCGTGACCTGATCGTGGCGTTTTTCGTGATTGCCGGCCTGTGCAATCTGACGTGCGCCCGGATCCAGGATCACATCGACCGCATGATCGCCTTCAAGACACCGGCGCCGGTCTTCCTGTTCTGGTTCGGCATCGTGCTGCAGTTCTCGAGCTGCGCCTTGATCCTGGCCGACTGGCACGCCGAGTTCGGCGTCGGCGGCCTGATCGTGTTCACGGTGGTCGCGACCGCGATCTTTCACCGCTTCTGGCAGATGCAGGATCCGGCCAAGCGCAACGGCATGCGCCTCGGCCTGCTCAACAACATCGCGATCGTCGGCGGCTTGTTGCTGCTCCTGCAGCGGACGATGCGCTAGCCGATCAGTTCGGCTTGGCCCCCGACGCCTGGACCACATGCGCCCAGCGCACGCGCTCCTTCGCCGCCCAGGCCGCGAATTCCTCCGGCGTTCCGCTCTTCGGGGTGAGGCCGGCGGCCGCCATCTTGGCGCGGACGTCGGGATTGCTGACCGCCGCGTTGAGCTTGGCGTTGAGGAACGTGACGACGTCTTTGGGCGTGCCGGCGGGTGCCACCAAGCCCGTCCATGACGTCGAGGTCACGTTCGGATAGCCGCTTTCGCCGATGGTGGGGACGTCCGGCAAATCGGGATGGCGCGTCTCGCCGGTGACGGCAATCGGCCGTACCTCTCCGCTCTTGATGCGCGGTGTCACCAGGTCGATGAGGAAATCCGCCTGTTTGGCGATGACCGCGGTGAGCGCCGGTGCGCCGCCGCTGAACGGCACCAGCACCGCATCGAGATGGCTTTCCATCTTCAACAGCTCATAGGTGAGATGCGGGAGTGTTCCGGTTCCCGACGAGGCGTAGTTCAGCTTGCCGGGATTGGCCTTACCGTAGGCGATCAGCTCGCCGATCGTCTTCACCGGCAGGTCCGGGCGGACGAGGAACGCCTGCGGCGAATTGGTCGCGAAGCCGATCAGCGTGAACGCCGTGGCCGTGTCGTACGGCATCGTCGGATAGAGCGCCGGATTGACCGCGAGCACGCTCGAATTGGCGAACAGCAGCGTGTAGCCGTCCGCCGCCGACCGCGCGACCGCCTCGCCGGCGACGACGCCGCCGGCGCCGGGCTTGTTCTCGACGATGAAGCGCTGCCCCGTCATCCCGCTCAGCGCCTCCGAGACGATGCGCGCCGGCAGGTCCGTCGGGCCGACGCCTGCCGGCGCAGGGACGACGATTTTTACGGGCCGTTGCGGGTAGGGCTGGGCGGCGCCGTCACGCGAAAAAGCCGCCGCGACCGACACGATCACAAGCGCTGCGACGATCGTTCCACGCCATGCTGGCATCGCATCCCCCCATAGATGGCGCCCGTATTCGGGCCTTTGAATTTTATATTACGCGTCCGGCATCGCCGCCAAAGCAAAAAGCGCGCAAGCAAAAAGCGGTGGGCCCATTGCTCATGCGTTGGGCCCACCGCTTCGGCTTGTCTTGCAATTCCGGCTCGGCCTAGTGCTTCGTAGATTCGCGGATTTTGTCCTTCATGCCACCGACGGCATTCTGTACCTTGCCGCCGGCCTTTTCCGCGGCACCTTCGGCTTCGGTCTTCTTGTCGCCCATCAGCTTGCCGGCGTCTTTCTTGATCTCGCCCTTGGCTTGATGGCCGACGCCCTCGATCCGGTCTTTATCCATGGTGCACTCCTCGTACTGATGCACCCCGGATAACCCGCGCCATGGAGGGAAGTTCCGGCGGTATCGAAGCGCTGCGGTACGATCATCCGCCCCATACCTCGCGTGCGGTGTCCACGACCAGCTTGAGTTTGGCGATCTCCTCCTCGACGGTGATGAGATTGCCCTCAACGGTGCTGGAAAAGCCGCATTGCGGACTGAGCGCCAGCTGGTCGAGCGGGACGTATTTCGCCGCCTCGTCGATCCGGCGCTTGAGCTCGTCCTTGGTCTCGAGCTTGCCTTTCTTGGTCGTGATCAGGCCGAGCACCACGGTCTTGCCCTTGGGCACGAAGCGCAACGGCTCGAAACCGCCGGCGCGCGGCGAATCGTATTCCAGGAAATAGCCGGTGACGTTGATCTCGTTGAACAGCACTTCGGCGACCGGCTCGTAGCCGCCTTCGGCGATCCAGGCGCTGCGCGCGTTGCCGCGGCACAGATGCATGCAGATCGCCATGTCCGCCGGCTTGCCGGCGACCGTCTGATTGATCAGCCGCGCGTAGGTCTTCGGCAAGGTCGTCGGATCCTCGCCCAGCGCCTTCACTTCTTCCCGCAGCGTCGGATCGCACAGATAGGCGAAGTTGACCTCGTCGATCTGGAGATACCGGCAGCCGGCGGCCGCGAGATCGCGCACCTCTTCGTTGAACACGCGCGCGAGGTCGGCATAGAAACCGTCCATGTCCGGATAGGCCTTCTGGTCGATCGCCGCGCGCCCGCCGCGGAAATGCATGTTGCTCGGCGACGGGATGGTGAGTTTCGGCACCGCGCGTGCGACCGACTTCAGGAACTTGAAGTGATCGACGAAGATCGGCTGTGTCCGTTCGAGCTTGCCGCTCACGAACAGGCCGGGCGGAGTGCGCTCGATGTCGCCGGCCTCGGTGTGGAACTTCATTTTGACCGTCGGCGGGACGATCTTCACGTTCTCGAAGCTGACCAGGAAGTCGCGGTGCCACGAGCCGCGGCGGTACTCGCCGTCGGTCACCGCCTTGAAGCCGATGTCTTCCTGCATCCGCACCACGTCGCGCACGGCCTGGTCTTCGATGCGCGCGAACTCGGCGGGGGCGATCTCGTTCTTGTCGCGCTTGGCCCGCGCGTCGAGCAGCGCCTTCGGTCGCAGCAGACTGCCGACCTGATCGGCTCGGAAAGGCGGGGTCTGTCGTTCGGCCATCGCGATACTCCTTGTTGATGGCGTGAATATCGCGCGAGGGGGAGTGCGGCGGCAAGCCGATGTTCGTGGGCGTTCGCCCATCCTTGCGTTGACAAATATCCATGGACGGCCATAGTCCGGAGACAAAGTTCCAGGAGTAGCGTATGGCACGGCTCGCCGCCGCATTCGGCTCGTCCCACAGCGTGATGCTGACCTGCGAGCTCGAAGACTGGCTCACCCGGTTTCGCGAGAGCGATCTGCGGATGCCGTTCTTCGACGCCGAAGGCAACAAGTGCAGCTACGGCGACATCCTGGCGGGCGCCCGGCCGAATGCCGCCGACCTGGTCACGGCCGACGTCATCACTCAGCGCTTCAAGACCACGCAGGCGGCGATGGATGAGCTGAAGCGCCGCATCGCCGCGGCGAAGCTCGACGTCCTGGTCGTGCTCGGCGACGACCAGTACGAGCTCTTCCACGACCAGCATATGCCGGCGATCGGCATCTATTATGGCGACACCATCGCCAACGGGGCGCGCCAACCGGTGGCGGCCGAGGAATGGTACAAGCGCGCGCAGATGCGCCGCCGCGAGCCCGAGCACCCGGTCGACTACCCGGCGCATCGCGGTCTCGCCCTTCACCTCATTCAGGGGCTGGTCGACCGCGAGTTCGACGTGTCGGCGATCTCCGCACTGCCGAGCGGGCAATTCGAGGGGCACGCCTACTCGTTCATCCACTACCGATACCTGCGGGGCGCGGAGCGCGTGGTGCCGATCGTTCCGATCTTCCTCAACACCTACAATCCGCCGAACACGCCGACACCGCGGCGCTGCGTGCGGCTGGGCAGCGCCATCCGCGAGCTGGTCGCCGCCTATCCGGAAAATATCCGCATCGGCCTGATCGCCTCCGGCGGGCTCAGCCATTTTGTCGTTGAAGAAGACCTCGATCGCGCCGTCATCGACGCGATCCGCCGCAACGATCTGGAGTTCCTCGGAGGGCTCGATCCGCGGCGGCTCAAGGCGGGGAGCTCCGAGATCCGCAACTGGATCGCGGTCGCCAGCGCCGCCGTCGACTTGAAGCTCGATTGGATCGAATACATCCCGGTCTATCGCACGCCGGCGCTGACCGGCATCGGCCTCGGCTTTGCCGAGTGGAAGACCTGATCACGGAGACTGCACCATGACCCAGAACGCGAAAACCATGAAGGCGGCGGTGACCGGCGCGAAAGGCCTCGAGGTGCGCGAGGTGCCGCGCCCGCAGCCGAAACCGAACGAGGTTCTGGTGCGCGTCCGGGTCGCCGATCTCAACCGCGCCGATCTCTCCGGTGCCGCGCATCAGCCGGGCGCTTCGGCGGAGCTGTTCATTCCCGGGCTCGATTGGGCCGGCGACGTGGCGGAAGTCGGCGCCGAGGTCAAAGGTGTGAAGGTCGGCGACAAGGTCATGTGCTCCGGGGGCGGCGGTTATGCGGAATATGCCGTCAGCGACTGGGGACGCACCTTGCCGTTCCCGTCGAAGAGCCTCTCCTACGAGCAGGCGGCGACCTTGCCGGTGGCGCTGATGACCATGCATGACGCGCTGATGACCAACGGCCGGCTGAAGCGCGGCGAGACGGTGCTGATCCAGGGGGCGAGCTCCGGCGTCGGGCTGATGGGCCTGCAGATCGCCAAGCACATGGGCGCGCGGCTGGTGATGGGCTCTTCCACCAATGCGGCACGGCGCCAGCGCCTTTCGGAGTTCGGCGCCGATCTCGCCATCGACACCAGTCAGCCGCAATGGACCGACGAGGTGCTGAAAGCGACCGGCGGCAAAGGCGTCGATCTGGTCGTGGATCAGGTGTCGGGCAAGCTCACCAGCCAGACGATGCTGGCGACGGCGATCCTCGGCCGTATCGTCAATGTCGGCCGGCTCGGCGGCACGAAGGCGGAGTTCGACTTCAACCTGCACGCGCTGCGGCGGATCGACTATGTCGGCGTCACCTTCCGGACGCGGTCGCTCGACGAGGTGCGCGAGATCTCGCGCCGCATGCGCGCCGACCTCTGGCCATTGCTGGAGGCGGGCAAGCTGTCGGTGCCGATCGATCGCAGCTTCCCGCTCGAGCAGGCCGAGCAGGCGCAGGCGCACATGCGCGCCAACGCCCATTTCGGGAAGATTCTGCTGAAGATCGGCGATTAAAAGACGTCATTGCGAGCGCGCTCGCGCGAAGCAATCGAGGAGTCGGTGTCGCTGCCCTGGATCGCCCCGACCTTGTGCAAGGGGCAAAGCCCCTTAAACACCCGGGTCGCTGCGCTCCTCGCGATGACGGCAAGGAGAGAATGCGCTTCCGCTAGGCCCGGCCGGCGGCCTT
>Ga0335070_10009193_pt1 | contig 11600 bp, 9 predicted proteins | sample Lox_Sample_13_FD_206722 | JGI IMG/M metagenome (GOLD analysis project Ga0335070, IMG submission 206722) | Soil microbial communities from Loxahatchee National Wildlife Refuge, Florida, United States - Lox_Sample_1.3 | ecosystem: Environmental > Terrestrial > Soil > Wetlands | place: USA: Florida...
CGCAGCCGGCGATCAGCCCGGCATAGAAGGCACTCGCGGACCCACGAACCTGAAGCATCATGCGGCGGTCGAAATTGAGCTTCAAGATTCCGATATCCAGCTCACTCGCTGCCCATCTCATCGCGGCCCTGCTCGACTCCTTGCAACATTTTGATTGTTATAGGTGAGTCTCCCCAAAATGGCCGCCGAGTCACGCCTCACCCGGTGAATGCCGGTGATTATCATGATGTTCCGAAGCCCAGGAGATCGAAGCCACGCGGATCGCAATCTTCGTTCTGCTCCTTGCCTACAGCGTGGCCGTGAAGCTGCCGGTGGCGGCGGCCGCCGGAGATCCCGACGCCGCAACAAGTCTGATCGCCGATAAATGCACGAGTTGCCACGAAGTGCCGGGCTACAAGGCAAGATTCGAGCGCGCGGACTTGGGCGCGCCGACCTTCGAGACGATTGCAAAGACTCCCGGTGTCTATACCCCGGCCCGGCTAAGAATGTTTCTTCAAAAGCCGCACTGGCCGATGACCCAGTTCGTCCTCTCCCTCAGCGACATAGACAACATCCTCGCCTTCATCGAGCGGTTACGCCGAAGCTACACCAGCGGGAAGAACACAGGACTTCCCGGCGCGCTGGACACGCGTCGCAGCTTAAACTCGGATATCAGTCGCGCCGGCGGCCCATCAACTGGGTCAACATCAGAAACAGATTCAAGAAGTCGAGGTAAAGCGCGAGAGCGCCCATAATCGCTTTCTTGCCGGCGATCACCTCGTCATCCTCTCGCAGATACATCAGCTTGATCCGCTGCGTATCCCAGGCCGTGAGTCCGGTGAACACAGCAACGCCAATGACGGAGATGGCGAACTCGAGACCTGAGGAAGCCAGAAACAGATTCACCAGCCCCGCGACAATGATGCCGATGAGCCCCATGAACAGAAAGGAGCCGAACCGGGACAGGTCGCGCTGCGTAGTATAGCCGTACAGGCTCATGCCGAGGAACATCGCGGCCGCGATGAAGAAGGTCTGGGCGATACTAGCGCCCGTATAGACGAGGAAGATTCCCGACAGCGAAAGACCGACCAGGCCGGCATAAGCCCAAAAGATCAGCCGCGCCACGCCGAGGCTCATCCTCTCCACGCGGAATCCCAGAAGGAGAACAAGCCCCAAGGGCGCCAGCAGCACCACCCAGAAGAGCGGCGTGCCATAGATCGCGGCGTAGACGCCGGTCACGGCCGCGAGGTAGGCCACGAGGCCGGTCAGAGCGAGGCCTCCTGCCATGTAGTTATAGACCCTGAGAAGGTACTGACGCAGCCCGGCATCGATGTCAGCACCCAGGGTCGGCACGCCCCGCGAGCCTGCGGTAGGATCGGTATATCGGTTTGTCATCGCATGGTCCTCTTGCGGCCGCGCTGTCCGACCCGAGGTCGAAGCCAACTTATCGAAGCGTAACAAGGTGTCGCATGAGCCAAATTGACATGCGTCAACCGGGCGGCGATCGCGTTCGACGGCATCGCTCTGCTGCAATGAGGTCGGCCCAGTTCATATCCATTCTTTAATGCTTCGGCGCCAGCGAGCGCGATCTGCCGCACGGTTGATTTGCGTCAAGGCGAGATCAGCTCCTCCGTGGTGGATGCTCGGTTGTAGTGAACGAGGCGTGTGGCATGCCGGTTTGGCATTGGATGGCCAACCGCCCATCATCGTCACGGGCCAGAAGGAGGCATGTCTATGAAAGTAAAATCGACACTGGGCGTTCTCGCTGTTGTCGGACTCGTCCTGCTTGGCGGCTGCACGGCCAAACTCAGTGAGCAGGATCGCTCCCTGCTCGAGAGTGCGAAAACGGCCGCGACGCAGGCACAGCAGAGCGCCGCCGCTGCAGCGCAGAGTGCCAGCCAAGCACAGCAAAGCGCTTCCGCCGCAGCGCAGAGCGCAGCCTCTGCAGCGCAGTCTGCAACGACGGCGCAGAACTCCGCTCAGCAGGCCGAGCAGATCTTCAAGAAGCTGCAGCACAAGTAGGCTGCTGGCGGATTTCCGGACAAAGGCGGGGGTGGCCTGGAGCGGATCGCCCCCGCCTATGCTATTGGCTTTTCAATTTTCTCCTGACGCGGAAGAGATCGCTCTTCTCCAACGCAATGCCGTGCGCTCAGTCGTGCCACGCTACTGCGCACCCGGCGGTGCGGCGGCATTGGCATCGGCTCCATAAGCAGGGGCCGTGTAGGGCTGCACCGGGATGTCGGACGCGAGCTCCCAGAAGTCGAACGTCGACAGGTTGATCGGCGTCAGCACCGTTGTCGCCAACTGGGCGGTACTTATCACCCGATTCCAATCGATGGCGGCGGTGCGGTCGCCGAGATAGCCGACGACCGCGGCGACGGCCCTGTTTGCCGCAAGGGCCGGATCGTCCGTGGGATCCGAGAAGCCGAACGCCGCCAGAAACAGCACGCCATTGCGCTCTCCGACCAGCTCCGGCTGATCAATGATGCGCACCGGCGTCCCGGTCGACACTTTGTCGAATATGGCTTCCGCATCTTCCGGGTAGAGATGGATGCAGCCATGACTGACGAGCCCACCCACACCCCATGGCTCGTTCGTCCCATGGATGAAGACCTCCGGGAAGCCGGTCTCGAGCGCCAGTAGGCCCATGGGATTGTTCGGGCCCGGCGGCACGACCGGTGGCAGCGGATTGCCCATGAGCTCATGCTCTTTCAAGATGTTCCGAGGCACCACCCAGGATGGATTGCGGATCTTGTCGATGATGCGGGTATTGCCCAAGGGCGTCGGCCAGTCCAGCCGGCCGATACCGATCGGAAAGGTGAAGACCGTTCCCTTCTGCCCCCGGGGCGGTTTGGGAAAGTAATAGAGACGCCGCGCCGATAGATTGATGACGATCCCCGTCCATGGCCGCGGCGGGAGGATGAACTCGGTCGGCACGATGATCCGTCGCCCACGCCCGGGGACCCACACATTCACATCGGGGTTGCTGCGCGTGATCTCCTCGAACCCGAGATCATAGTGCCGCGCGATGTCGTACAGGGTGGCGTCGGATTCGACGGTAATCGCGCGAACCTCGCCGACGATCGTGCCATCCTCCGGCAACAGGAATTCCGCGGCGAACCCTGGAACAGAGGGATGCCCGATCAGGATCGACAAAAAGGCAATCCGGACCGCCGTCATCGCCAAACCACGCGGCCAGGCAGCGCCACGGCGCGTCGAACCTCGCTCATCTTCAGGATCCCGGCGGCGACTCGTAGCGGGAGGGTCACCCGCGGCGCGTCCCGGTTCCCACGTCATATTGGCATCGGCGCCCTTGGAGATCACCTCACCCGCTCCTTCGCCATTACAGGCGCGCCCGACTGCCTTCTCTCGGGTCACAGGGCGGATTTTGGGATGCCATCCGGGCAAATCCACCTCGGGCGCGTTCCCATCCGGAAGGTGGCCCCACCGCCGATGGGGCCGCAATGCCGTCCATCTGCCGCACCTCGCCACGCATCGCGAGATATGCGATGTTCCCACCCAGTCCCTTGTTAAGCATTTATTAGGGCTTCGGCCGATCAACTCGCCATGTTGAGCTTGTCCCCTCGCCAGGCCTAAGCTGCGCAGCGGCGTCTGCCAGATTGACGAGGGCGGCGTCATCCGTTGGACCGCATCATCGAAGGAAAGAACTTGCTGAAGCTTGTCAACGCCGCAATCCTCTCCGCCTGCGCCACGCTCTGGCTCATCAAGGCCGCTCTTGCGGCGACCGGGGCCGCCCCTTGCGATCAGGCCATCGTCAGCCAGATTCCGCCACGCGCATCCACCGCGCCGACAGGCAGCGAGTTCGCCCGCCGTGTATCCTCCATGAGCGAGTCCGACCGCGAAGCTGCGATTGAGGCGGAACTCGTCGCCGGCAACATCCCGGCCTTTCTGAGGAAGACCGCGCCGGTCACGCTGAGCGGCAAGCTTCCGGATGGCCAGACCGCCCATATCACGGTCTGCACTCTCGTTGACTATCTCGCCATCGGCTCCGACCGCGACTTCATCTATGTGCCGATGCGTCTCCAAACCGCCCTCGTCCTGGCCGGTCGCTTCGATGCGACCCTGCCGACCGACAGTATGGTCGACGCCATCTACGACCAAGCGACCGTGAAACTGTCGCCGCAGCCACTGCCAGCGGGCCCGGAGATGCGCTCGACCGCCTATTACATGCATCATAACCAAGTCATTGCGAAGCAGCGGGCGACCCTGGGCGCCATGCTGGGCGTGCTGACCTCGGGCCACAAGAAGGACCTGGTCCTTGCCGATCGCCTCTGGCGCTACTCCGATCGCGTGGCCATCTATGGCTGGCTCAAGGGGAGCCATGATCCGATTCAGCCCCTGAGCACCTGGCATGGCGCGCGATATGCCGATTACAGCCATGGAGCGCGGTTGATCGCCACGACCGTCTATGTCGACGGTCAGCCGATCGCGATCTTCGATGCTCTCGCCGATCCGAACCTGTCCCGGATCCTCAGCGGCGAGGGGCCGGTCACGCGTGGCCGTGAGCTGGTCGCCATGCTGGCGTCGCGCGACCTTACGCAGCAGGCGGCCTCCCAGGCCACCCAGCCGCCGAGAGCGCCTTCTCTCCTTGTCACTGCCAGCGCGACGCGCTGACCGGGCTCCCCGAGGGTCGTCCACACGTGACCGTGGCCCGCAATGACGGCCTCTGAATGCCCTTGCAATGAGGTCGGTCCGCACCGCCCAAACCCTATTCAATCGCCGTCGAGCGTCTTGCAGCAGCGGAAGCCCAGATGATAGTTCTCGTGGCTATGCGGATCCATGACCCGCGAGCCATGCCAGAAGGGGGCCCGCCAGCGACACCAGTCCGGATGGGCACGATAGCTGTCGAAGATGAACCAGCTCCCTTTCATCTCGGTATAGCCGAGCTCCTTGCTGCCGAGGCTCGCCATCTGGCTCTCGTTCAACGGCAGATTCATATGCTCCGCGGCATTGCCGTTCAGGTCATAGACGCCGAGCGCGCTGTGACAGGCGGGAAAGTCGCCCGCCGGATAGGTGTTGGAGCCGCACTGCGTCCATGAGCCGCCGTTGCAACCGGGACTCTTCTGGCTCCCCGTCGCGCAGATGCCGGTCCGATAGGCGGGCCCGTAGCTCCAGGAGGCCTGGGGCGCGTCCGCCTTGTTATGAGCCGCCGCCATGCGGGCGATCGCGACATTCGGACTAACGCCCTGGGCCAGATCGAAGCGGTAATCCGGCGGCTCGAGACGCCCGGCACAGGCGCCTTCCCATTCATGCGCATCGCAGAGCCGCTTGCCTTCGGCCTCGCAGAGCTCCGCCGCCTCCACCGCGCGCACCCACACGACCGGGTAAGCACAGGGGATATCGGGATACTCGAATTGATCGATGCAGGCCTTGGCCTGATCCGGCGTCTGAGTACGCGGATCGTAGAGCGGCGCCATATAGGGGCCACCGCAAATCCGCTCGAACTGCAGGTTGGCATAATGCACGCCTTCGCGCTCGAGCCGCGCCTGGCATTGCTCGGGCGTTTCAGGATGCCGGGCGACTGCCGGGTTACCCTGCCCCACATAGCCCGAACGAGCAAAGATACGACGGATCTCCTGCATCTGCGCATCGCTCAGCGCGCGGACGGACTGCATCTGACGGAACAAACGGTCGTTCTGCTGCTGCAGTAACGTCTCGTCCGCAACAGCAGCCAGCGAAAGCGCCGCCAGGAACGCCAGCGCGAGCAGTCGCTTGATCATGGCGTCATTGCCTTGCGATAGAGATAGAAGAAATCCCGGTCGTCCGGGTAGCCAAGAAACCTCCCCAGCGAGTTTGGGCCTGCCCTGCTATCCACCTCCGCCATGCCCTGGATCAAATACTCGATCCTGAACTGCGCCTTCGACTGGAGATAGAGCGCGAGATAGGTGTGCTCAAGGGCATTCATGTCCAAATGCATGGCATAACGGCAGCCATAGGCTTGGAAGACCCGCGCCATCGCCGACGGTGTCGCGGTTGAAAAGTAGCCATAGACGAGAAAACGCCGCGTCGGAGTCTCCTGCAAACATGCGCCGGCCCGCAGCGTCCGCAGCTTCTCGTCGACCGAACCCGACCAATTGCCTTGGCCCCATCGCGCGACCAAGAGGCCGGGCACCGGCTCCTTCGATAATGGGTCCGGCTCGATCAGCGATACGCCGTTCTGCCGGGCATCCTTGATCCTGGGCAGCAGGGCGTTGTCCGCCGCAGCCCACGTCTTCATGCCGACCGTGCCGTCGTCGAGAACATAGAGCGTCGACAGGCCCGGCTGCAGCTTGCTGAAGACCGTGCCCTGCTCCACGAATCCGTAGTGGCTGCCATGGTTGATCTGGGCTAGCGGGCCATAGCGGAAGGCACCATGTTCGCGCTTGAAGCCACCGGTGAAGGTCGCGACCGTGCGCCCGACCAGTGTTGGCGTGACAAGGCCGTTGGTGACGAGCGGTGCCGACGTACCAACGCCGTCGGGCCCGGGCAACCCGTTGCGCACCGTCTCGGGCGGCCGGTCCGACCAGCTCAGCCGCGGATGATCGGTGCCCAGCGCAAAGCCCAGATCAAAGACCGTGAGATCGAACGCGACGAGATAGACCAGCGCCCTGCTCTCCACTTCGTCCAGGGGGGTCACCCGATCGCCGTAGCTCCCGAGAATCGAAGGCGCGATCATGCTGGGCTGCAGGAAGCTCGCGTAGATTCCACCAAGCCCCTTCACCGGATACCAGCGCCCCGCGGCGAGCGTGTCCGCCGGGTGATCCAGTTCGATGCCCAGCTGCTGGGGCGCAATACCGCGATCGGGATTCTTCGAATCGAGCAATGCGGGTAGAGGCCAGCGCGGATCGCCGGAGCCGCCACCGGTTGTGGGAGTTCCCGCCGGCTCGCCTCGATCCATGAACTCGTCGCTGAAGAACTCCCTCTTGATAAAGCCAACGATTTCCTCGCCACCCCACACATAGTCGCGAAGAAAGTCGGTGGTGCGTTCGAGGTTCGTGGCGCGTCCGACCACATGGTTGCGCAGATAGAGGCGGTTGCCGCAAAGCGGCACGTAGGCAACATCCGATCGGCGCGCCGCCTCCAGCGAGCTGCCGTTGTCGGCGGACCACAAGGCGCAGCTCGCGCTGCGACCGCCAGAAAGGATCTGGACGCCATAAGGATCACTCGCATTCAGACGAACCTCCTGCCCGCGCGGATCCGCATTCTCGAGATGATAGAACTGGGCAGGACTCCCTTGCCCCCAATCGAGCTTCAGCAGGAACCAGGCATTGATCCGCGGATTGAGGTTGATGAGAGTGGCTTGGCCGCGGCGCCCGCTTGCATCTTCGGCATCGATGGCGTCCGTGCGCCGGTACTGCTGCAGTTCCACGATCGTCTTGCCGGCGTCCGCCTCGTACTCGGCAGCCTGCCGCGCGAGGAGCGCCGCATCGAGCGAATCGCTGTGGCCCGCCGCCGGCAGTGCCAGCGCAAACAGCGCCGTCACAAGGGCCCTTCCAGCGGTCGCGAAGTGTGCTCGCGCGACGGCCAAGGCCCACCGAACCCTCGCGACACAAGAAGGGCGGAAGTTGCCACCGGAAGTGTGCCGCTCCGAATGGATCGGGCTGGGCCGCCGCATCCCGGTCCCCTTGCGCGGCGTCGGCACATTCATGTCGCCACCAGCATGGTGACTGCCATGAGGATTCCGACGGCTCGGCTCACCCGGTCCGTCAGAGCGAAGGTCACCGGATCGCTCCTGATATAGCCGCGGCCTGCCAACAGCCACATACGGATCGACCAGTACAAAAGCAGCACCAGGACGACCCAAGCCAACTCGTAGCGGGAATGCAGTGGATGTTGGACGACGAGATGGGTGGCCACTGGCAGCAGCGCCAGACAGCTACTGAGGCTGCCATAGACGGCCACCAGGCCGCTATCTTCGACCGCATAGGCACGAACTCGAGCCTGCAGTCCGTGGAGCGAGCGGATCGTCACCATCTCGGCGTAGCGCTTGAGCAAGGCCAGTCCCAGGAAGAAGAAGAAGGAGGAGACAAGCAGCCAGACCAGCGTTTCGATCCCTTCTGCGACGCTGCCCGCCACGACCCGGAGGCCGTAGCCGACCGCCAGGGCGAGAACATCCCAGCCGCCGAGATCCCTCAGCCTCAAGCAGTAGGCCACCATCAGCACCACGTAGACCACCATTATGGTGAGGAATGGCGGGGGTTGAAGGGCGCTCGCCAAAGCAGCAGCGAACAGGAGCAGCGGCGCCACGGCAAGCGCATGGCCCACCGGCAGGCGGCCGGAGGCCAGCATGCGATCCTTCTTGTGCGGGTGACGTCGGTCATCCGGCAAATCGAGCAGATCGTTCAGCAGATAGACGGCCGAGGCGCAAAGGGTCACCACCACGAAGGCGAGAAGAGCATGGGTGAACCTGGAGGCATCGTAGAGTTGATGAGTGACGACCAGCGGCAGGAACACCAGCGCGCTCTTAAACCAATGATGCGGGCGAAGCGCTCGTAAATAAGCGTCCAACCCGGGCGATGGCCTCTCGAAAGTCCGCCCGACATTGCCGTTCTGTGCCGAGATCTTTCGCAGCGCGGTCGCCGGCGCCACCAGGATGGCCTTGCGCGCGACCTGGCACAGCTCGCGATCTCGATCGCCCTGACCGACATAGTCGAAGCCCTTCTCCCCGAATTCGGCAACAAGCCGTTCGCACCTGCGCGGTCCCGTAAGATCGACTACGCCGTCGCTCGCGAGCACGTTGTCGAAGAGCCCCAGGAACCTCGCCACACCGCGAGCGAGCCTCTCGTCGGCGCTAGTCGCCAGGACCAGCTGGCGCCCCGCCTGTTTCTGCGTTCTGAGAAAGGCGAGGAGTTCGTTGTTGTAGGGAAGCGTGGCAATGTCGGGCATGGCCTCCATGGCCAGGCGCCGTTTGAACCAGGCCCGGCCGCGGGCGAGCCAGAGAGGCAGCCGGAGCACCTGCAGCGGCCTGGCCTTGGCGAAGACGAGGCAAGATTCGAGCAGCGTATCGGTGGAGACGAGCGTACCGTCGAGGCCGACAACCAGCGGCACGGTCGTTTCGCTCTGCTGCTCGGCGGCGTCCCGTGGGCCGGCGCCTGGCGAGAAGGCCACCTCAGCTTCCTGCGATGGCGGGAGCTCCGGATCGGCGGAAGGCGTGTCCATCCGGTTGCGACCCTGCGCTGCGGGCCCGGGGCGGCCTTTGGCCGGTCGCCGAAACCAGGCGCGAATGCCATTCGCGATGGCGGGACCGGACCCTAGAACAGCCACTTGGCGATCTCCAGAACGCCTTTCTTCCACACCGTTCGATGGGAGATGCCGGAGAGGCGCGAGATCTCGTCGCGGTGCGCGACGTACCAGTCATAGTTACGCATCAAGGCCTCACGGGTGGAATATTTTGGTGCAAAACCCAGCTGGCTGACGATGCGTTCGACCGAGACGAAACTGTCCTTTCCCGCAGTTTCATAGATCCATCTATAGAGCGGCGACAGATGCCCCCACTCGAGCAGCCGCAGGGCGGCGATCGCCGGCCGAGCGGGAAGGCCGACAATCCTCTTGCCGTGACCGGCCCGGTCGAGGACGGCCTGAAAGTTCTCGCGCATGGTGCCGAATGCCGTCGCTCCAACATTGAAGGTGTCATCGACAGCGCCGCGTTCGAGCGTCGCGCAGAGGTAGATCGCCTCGCAGAGATCCTCGACGTCGAGGAGCTGGTAGAGATTGTCGCCGGGCCCCAAGACCGGAAAGTTCCTGCCTTCATAGGCCCACTCATAGAGCAGCTCGAAAGCGCCCAGCCGCTCGGGCCCGACAAAGCTTTTCGGCCGCAGAATTGGCGTGCAGCTTCCCTTGGCCCGGCTCTCCTCGCACAGCCGCTCGGCATCGATTTTCGACTGCCCGTAAGGTCCGACACCCTGCAGCCGATCCTGTTCGCGGATCGGGTGGTGATCGGGCACGCCATAGACAGCGGTCGAGGAAATATCGATGAAGCGTGCGACCCCATGCCGATGAGCAGCGTCGAGAAGAATCTCGGTTCCCGTCACATTCGTCGAATGAATCTCTTTCGCTGAACTCAGCGGCAGTGCCGCAGCGCAATGAACCACGACATCGACCCCTATCACGGCGCGGTTGACCGCTCCGCGATCACGGACATCGCCCAGCATCGCGTCGACTGCCCCGCGTTCCGGATACTCGAAAGGCGCAATGTCGAGCGAACGCACGGCGTGGCCCCGCGCAAGCAGGAAGCGGCATAGATTGATGCCCAGGAAACCCGATCCGCCAGTGACGAGGTAAAGCAAATCCGTTAGATCCCACGCAGGAGGGCACCGGGACCTCCTCAGGGAAGCTGAAGCGGCCACTCTACACGCGCCATCCGCTCCAAACCTCGCTAGGCCGCGAGCCAGACGCGACGCCGCAAATGCTGGACCGTGCTACCCAGCATAACCTGAGTGCCGGGCTGCCTTTGTACAATTAGTAGTCGGCCCCAGGGCCATAGCTCTTTGATGCAGATCAACCGGACCTCCCGCAAGCGCCCACGCCGAGCCACAGCGCGAAGACATCAGCTCGAGGTGAACGCAATTTCATGTTAGCGAGAACTAGCCAGTGCCCCCTCGCTCGAGATGATGAAATCGACATGCATTCAGTCCCGCGCCCCGTTGTGCTTACCGAAAACGCGATCCGGCACAGGAGTGAGGCGCCCAAGGCCGAATCGTGTCATCATTTCGGCCCATGCTCGGGACGGTGAAACTGCTCTGGTACTGGCTGGTCTCGCTGACCAGGTCGTACCGCCGGCTCGAGGCCGAGATCCTGCTTCTGCGCCATCAGTTGAACATTTAGCGGCGCGAGGCGCCCCGGCGCATGCGGCTGTCCAACGCAGACCGGCTGGCGTTTGCGTGGCTCTATCGGCTCTGCCCGGCCGCGGCCGATGCGATCACAATCATCAGGCCGGAGACGCTGATCCGCTGGCATCGGCGTGGGTTCAAAGCGTTCTGGCGCTGGAAGTCCCGCTCCCGCGGAGGCCGCCCGGCAATTCCCAGTAGCTGGGGGGTCCTCATGCAGTTCATTCACGACGATGGCACCTATGATCGGCATCGCATCGGCCATCGCCTCCTGAATCACCTCGAGCCCAACGCTGGGATGCATGTGCTCGATATCGTTTCGGATGTCCGCAAGCCGCCTCAGTCTTGAAAGGTCAAGATCCAATTGAAGCTGCTTGAAGATTTCTTCAATCTCGGCCCGATCTATCGTCTTCGTACCGTCGCCAACAAATCGAACAGCGCCATCCGCGTCCTTAACCACCGTCTTCCTCGTTCGAACGCTTATCCCGTTGTCCCAGGGAACACAATAGGTAGGGCCCCTCCAAAAGGCTCATCCCCGGTGATGCGGCGGCTCGAGGATGACACTGTTTCGGATCTTGAATCACGTCGAACCCGCCCGCTCCGTACGGAGCATGCATTTCCGATGCCGGTCAAATTCGGGATGCCGTGACCGGCGAATTCCGTTCTTGGCAGAAGAGCGGGCGCAGCGCGGGGGTGTCGCTGAGGCGGGGTTTGACCCAATGTATGGTCCGGCCGTGCGTCGCAAGAGGGTTCAGCGATGTGGCGGTGGCGGTCTTGCATCAATGTATCCGGCCT
>Ga0335070_10009194_pt1 | contig 11600 bp, 10 predicted proteins | sample Lox_Sample_13_FD_206722 | JGI IMG/M metagenome (GOLD analysis project Ga0335070, IMG submission 206722) | Soil microbial communities from Loxahatchee National Wildlife Refuge, Florida, United States - Lox_Sample_1.3 | ecosystem: Environmental > Terrestrial > Soil > Wetlands | place: USA...
GACGTAGAAGCTGTTCTGATCGGTTGGGTTCGGCTGCACGACTTCAAAACGCACGTCCACAAAGTCGCTCGAGAGCGTTTGTCCCGCAACCGGCGTAAGAATGCGGATCGCGGCACTCTGCGGATTCGCATTCACGGGCGCGCCCGTGGGGGTTGTACCGCCCGGCTGATTTGTGACCGTCTGGTTCGGCTCCTGCGCGATAAGGCCCGCAAACGCCAGAACTAAGGTCGGGATGAATACGCCAAACTTCATGATTCCCTGGAATTGCTTCGTTTACACTTACAGTAACTACAACCGATGTTTACTGCCCAATACACACTTGCGGAACGAATGTGCTCAGGATTGGCAGCAGCTTGCAACCCCAAATCGCGTTCTAACCCTCGACAGAGTATTGCAAAGCTGCGTTTTGCCTGTTCTGAATGCGAATCAGGCTTTCCAAGGCAGTGCCGCTCCGCGATTCACCGTAGATGTTAGCAAAGTAGTAACCAAACCGCCAGCTCTGAGCAGGATTTCTGAGACATTTTTTCGTGGTACTAAGTCGAAGCTGACCTCCGCTCTGCGTGCTTTGGGTAATTGACACCTTCCGGCTACACTGAAAGAATCCGAGTAGGTGAATGAGAATAGGTGTCCATTCCAAGTTGGACGTTATGCCGGTAGTCCGGTTGTCCTAAAAGGAGCCTTTTATGAGTGAGGAAGGTCAGGTTCAGTCCGGATCAGACTTGATTTTGAAGATCGCCCTTGGTGTCGTCGGGGTGGTAACTATCATTCTGCTTTTCGTGGTGGTCAACCTGCGAGGCAGGGTTGCCGAGTTGGAAGGCACTGCCAAGAACGCCGCAGCCGCACAAAAACAGCTTGAAGAGCGACTGCACGCGACCAACGCGGACCTGAGGAACACGGCCCAGGCACTCGGCTCAAAGGTCGGTATGACCGAAGAACAACTCGCTGCCAGGACGGCTGAACTGCGCCGACAGCAGGAAGCTTCCGCCCGCGCGTTGAGCGCCGAGCAGAAGAAGACCGAAGCCGCCTTGAGCGGCGTCAGCAGTGAAGTCAGCGGCGTGAAGAGCGAACTCGGCGGCGCAAAGTCGGACATCGCCAGCACGAAGACCGACCTGGAAGCCACCAAATCGAAGCTCGAGAAGACCATTGGCGATCTTGGCGTGCAAAGCGGGTTGGTCGCGCGCAATCACGACGAACTCGAAATCCTCAAGCACAAGGGTGATCGCAACTACTACGAATTCACGCTGAAGAAGAAGTCGCGCCAGCCGGTTTCGACAATCGCGCTGGAATTGAAGAAGACCGACCCGAAGAAGAGCAAATTCACGCTGAACGTAATGGCTGACGACAAGACGATCGAGAAGAAAGACCGCACCGCGTCTGAGCCGCTTCAGTTCTACACCGGACGCGACCACAGCCTCTATGAGCTTGTCATTTTCACCGTCACGAAGGACACCGTTTCGGGATACCTCAGCACGCCAAAGCAGTAAGAGTTCATCGTTACCGTTTAGAGCCCGGTACTGACCGGGCTCTTCTTATTGGGCGCATGTTGTGCGAAATTTCTTTGCAGCGACTATTTGGTAATCCAAGAAGATCAGTTTGGAGGCGAGATGCTGACAAGCGGAACGGTGCTTTTGTCAATCGTGGCGCGCACCGCAAGTATCTACCTGCTGGTGCTGCTGGGCGTTCGATTGACAGGCAAACGCGAGGTGGGACAAATGACTCCGTTCGATCTTACGTTGCTGTTATTGCTAAGCAACGCAGTGCAGAATGCGATGACCGGCCCCGACACTTCGCTCGTCGGGGGCGCCGTTGCCGCCTGTACGCTGCTATTGCTGAATTATTTCGCGGCGGAGTTAAGCGGAGCCAATCGCCGCTTCCGCAAACTGATTCAGGGCCAGCCTTCGCTGCTGATTCACAACGGCGAAATGATCGTCTCACACATGGCGAAGGAGCACGTGACAGTTGACGAGATAGAGCGTGCCCTGCGTGAGCATGGCATCGCCACGGTGAAGGATGTGTCGCTGGGTGTGCTTGAGGTGGATGGGTCCATCAGCCTGCTTCGCATGAATGATATGCCGACCCATTGGCACTCGAAGCACCACACCAAGTTTTTGAACAAGAAGCAATAAGAACGAAGGGGCGCAGCGCCCCTCTGTTTGCTCAATGCTTCAGCACGATTGGGCGATTGTCGTAGAAGCTCACCGTTGCTTCCAGGCTCTGCCTCGACTGAATGTCTCCCTCCGTGAGCGGGAAACTGACAATCACCGTTCCATTCACAGTTTCTCCCGGAGCGATCTTCTGCTCGCGAGTGAGCAGTTGAGGAGTGGAATGCTCTTTCAGCGCTGGGAAAGCTGCGAAGTAACGCGGCGCGTCGGTGGCAGGCGCAAAGTCATCGTTGCTCTCGCCCCACCCTCCGCGCGCACTCACCACCACGTTCTTCAAAAAGATCGGCTTGTCACTTATATTCTTGACCTTCAATTGCACGGCCAACAGCGAAGAATGCTGATGCGGAATTTCAACCGCGAAAACGGGGCCGATGCTTCCTTCCGCTACGGGCTTAGCTCGCCATACCCAGGCAACAATGGCGAGCGCCAAACCGACAAGAAGAATCGCGCCGATTACTGGCGCGGCGCTGGGCATCGTGTACTTTGAGCTGTCGATTTCCTCTGTAAGAGGTACATGCCCGGCATCCTGAGGTTCTTCAGGATTTGGAGTGATGTTGGGAGCGGCCATATTGCCTCCTCGACGCACCAGAAGAGGGGTGGCGCGCCTTGTGGCTCAGAAGTTTACTCCAACTCCGGGTTGCCGGATCGAATTCTTCGATTGCCATCACCCGATGAATGTTGCTGGATCAGCTTTTCTGCCGCTTTGCCCACGTGTGCAGGAACTTAGAAACCGCCTCAGGGTTGTAACCTTTGCCTTGCTCAAGCACATCTGTGTCCTGGGAATGGAGCAACTTGCCGTCGGAGTCGAGCACAAACAGATGCGGATAACCCTTGACCTTGGGATATCCCGTGAGAAATGCGGAGTTCTCGTTTTCCCGGCTGAAGTTCACCTTCATCACGACGAAATGTTCGTCTCTGAACTTGCGCAAATCAGCGTGCTCTTCAAAGAAGTGATCGAAGTACTTGCACCAGCTACACCATTGCCCGCCCACATCGAGCAGGATGAGCCGATGGCTTGCTTGCGCCTCTGCAATGGTAGCTCTCAGATCCTGCGCCGGGTCTCTCGTCGGATCGAATTTCGAATCCGGACCGAAGGCGGTTGCCATCTTCGTTGGTGTGGGGGGCTGGGCGCACAAGGAAAGTGCGAGTGCGAGCGTAAGGAATCCAAAAATCAAGACGCGACGAATCAAAGTTTCCTCCCGGAAATAAAAACCTAAGGAGCCGACACAAAGATTAGTAGCTGCAGATATCGCAATGCAAATTTCCGCGACGCCTCACCTTTGCGAAAAATTCACGCGCACCACTTGCAAACGAAAGCCCCACTCTCGCGAGTGGGGCTTCGTTACAGATGGTCCGTTGTTGTCTAGTACATTCCGCCCATTCCGCCGCCACCCGGCATCGGAGCTTCCTTCTTATCTTCCGGAATTTCCGAGACGAGCGCTTCGGTGGTCAGCATCAGCGCGGCGATCGAGCCCGCGTTCTGCAGAGCCGTGCGGGTAACCTTGGTCGGGTCGATGACGCCGGCCTTCACCAGGTCGGCGAACTCGCCAGTCTGGGCGTTGTAGCCGAAGTTCTTGTCCTTGTGATCGCGGATCTTGCCGATCACGACAGCGCCTTCTTCGCCCGCGTTGCCGACGATCTGACGCAAAGGCTCTTCGAGCGCGCGGCGGATGATGTTGGCGCCGATCTGCTCATCACCTTCGAGTTTCAGGCCCTCGACCGCGTCGATGCAGCGCACCAGCGCCACGCCGCCACCCGGGACGATGCCTTCTTCAACGGCAGCGCGGGTCGCGTGCATTGCATCTTCCACGCGAGCCTTCTTTTCCTTCATTTCGGTCTCGGTTGCGGCACCGACTTTGATTACCGCAACGCCGCCCACGAGCTTCGCCAGGCGCTCTTGGAGCTTCTCGCGGTCGTAGTCGCTGGTGGTCTTGTCGATCTGGGCGCGAATTTCCTTCACGCGGCCCTGGATGTCAGCAGCCTTGCCGTTACCCTCGACGATCGTCGTGTTGTCCTTGTCGACTGTCACCTTCTTGGCCTGGCCGAGATCTGCAAGTGTCAAGCTCTCCAGCTTGATGCCGAGGTCTTCGGTAATCGCACGGCCACCGGTCAGGATCGCAATGTCCTGCAGCATCGCCTTGCGGCGATCGCCAAAGCCTGGAGCCTTCACGGCAGCAACGTTCAGCGTGCCGCGCAGCTTGTTGACCACGAGGGTCGCGAGCGCTTCGCCATCGACGTCTTCCGCGATGATCAGGAGCGGACGGCCGCCCTTGGCAACCTGCTCGAGCAGCGGGAGCAGATCCTTCATCGAGCTGATCTTCTTTTCGTGGATCAGGATGAGCGCGTTGTCGAGAACGGCTTCCATGCGCTCCGCGTCGGTCACGAAGTAGGGGGAAAGATAGCCGCGGTCGAACTGCATGCCTTCCACGACTTCAAGCTGGGTCTCCATCGTCTTCGACTCTTCGACGGTGATGACGCCATCCTTGCCAACCTTCTTCATCGCTTCGGCGATGATGTGGCCGATGGTCTCGTCATTGTTGGCCGAGATGGTGCCAACCTGCGCAATCAGCTCTTCGCGATCGACCGGCTTGCTCAGCTTGTCGAGAGCACCGGCGTTGCGATTGCCTTCCTTGTCGACGGTGCCGACAACAGCAGCAATGGCCTTCTCGATGCCGCGCTTCAGCGCCATCGGGTTCGCACCGGCGGCAACGGTCTTCACGCCTTCGCGGAAGATGGCCTGCGCCAGAACGGTCGCGGTCGTGGTGCCGTCACCGGCAACGTCGCTGGTCTTGCTGGCGACTTCCTTTACCATCTGCGCGCCCATATTTTCGAGCGTGTCCTTCAGCTCGATCTCCTTCGCGACGGTCACGCCGTCCTTGGTGATGAGCGGAGAACCAAATTTCTTGTCAATGACGACATTGCGGCCCTTGGGACCGAGCGTCACTTTGACAGCATCGGCCAGGACGTTGACACCACGCAGGATCGCCTGGCGGGACTCCTCACCTTGAACAATCTGCTTTGCCATAGCTTGATAGCTCCTTCAAATTTCTTTGTCCGCGCTGTGCGCGGGAAACTCACTGCTGGGCGCAATTGCCCGAACTCAATTCAGTGCGCGAGAGACCCTTCGCGAAACGCGCTTAGGGTAGCTCGCTCGCGGGCTCAAACGCCCGCGTAAACGCGAGCTACTTCTTCGCGCCCTTCGCTGCGCCTTCCAGAATGCCGAGCACTTCTTCTTCGCGCATGATCAGGAATTCTTCGCCGTCGATCTTGATCTCGGTCCCGGCGTACTTGCCGAACAGAATGCGGTCACCCACTTTCACATCGAGGGGGAACACCTTGCCTTCATCGTTGCTCTTGCCACGGCCCACGGCGATTACTTCGCCCTCTTGCGGCTTGTCCTTGGCGCTGTCTGGGATGATGATGCCTCCACGAGTGGTCTCCGCCTCTTCCACGCGGCGGACCACAATGCGGTCATGCAGCGGAGTTAGCTTTGCTGCCATGCTGAAGCTCCTTTCAGTTCGGTTCTAGTTGTAGTTTTGCGCCGGTCACACCCGGCGAATTCTTTGCGAGAGGCTCGGCTGTCAGATTGCCGATTGCTAGCACTCAATTGTCGCGAGTGCTAATTTAAATGCTTCGCCGTAGCGGTGTCAACACGGATTGAGTGACTTGCGCTCATATTTTTGTTAAATGTTTGTTTCATCAAGACGGTCACCCTCCTCATGTGTAAGAAAATCTCGAAATCGTGAGCGCCTCGCACTGGCGGACAACTCTCACGTTTTCAGCAATATCCAAGTTCAACACAAAGTCTGTTCCTCGGTTAGCGCCCGGAGCAAACAGAGGGAAGACTTGGCCCGCGCCATGTAGTTTTCTGCTGGACCGCTGGCGTGCGTGCGGCGGAAGTTCTTTCCTTCTCAGGGCTTTAGGGCGGTGGTTATGGGATCGGTACGTACGGCTCATAGGGGTGGAACCGGGAAAGCTTTGCATCTGCTGCGCGACATTGGCTTGGCCGCGCTCTTTCTTTTCCTGCTGAAAGCCGCCGGTTGGGGACAGTTGCCGCAAGCACCTCCAGAATCCTCTGCGGCCGATCAGACTCAGTCTGCCTCTGAGGCTTCGACTCCTGACCCTGATCTTGCTCATCCCAGCCCCGATGTGACCACCCCGGAGTGTCGCGTTGGCACCAAGCTCTCCCGCCACGTGAATCCGAAGTACGACGTCAGCAAGATTGGGAACCGCGATGTGGCGAAGGGTGTGAACTTCTATTCGATGGAACGCGAGCACGAAATGGGACACGAGCTCGCGATTGAAGTTGAGCAGAGTTCAAAGCTCATCAAGGACCCCGTACTGAATGAGTACGTGAATCGTGTCGGGCAGAACATCGTCCGGCATTCGGACGCCAAAGTTCCGTTCACCATTAAAATCCTCGACAGCGATGAGATCAACGCGTTCGCACTTCCAGGCGGGTACTTTTATGTCAACAGCGGTCTCATTCTGGCGGCAGACAACGAAGCCGAACTTGCCGGCGTCATGGCGCATGAGATCGCACACGTAGCGGCCCGCCACGCCACACGCAATCAAACGCGTGGACAGATCTTCGATATCGCAACCCTCCCGCTGATTTTCGTGGGAGGCCCCGTGGTGATGGCCGCGCAGCAGATTTCGCAACTCGCGGTGCCAATGACCTTTCTTAAGTTCAGTCGCGACGCGGAGCGCGAAGCTGACCTGCTCGGTCTTGAATACGAGTACGCCGCTGGGTATGACCCCGCGGCATTCGTGCAATTCTTCGAAAAGATGAAAGCGACAGAGAAGCAGCAAAAGAGGGCGGGCTTCTTCTCGAAAGCTTTCGCCACGCACCCCATGACCGACGACCGCGTGCGCCAGGCACAAAAGGAAATCCAGGAATTCCTCCCTGCGCGCGAAGACTACATGGTTGATAGCAGCGAGTTCCAAGAGATGAAGGCCCGACTGGCCTCCATCGAGCGCATCCCGAAGGGAGCCGATCCGACCAAGCCAATTCTTCGCGGCAAAGGAAACCGGCGAGCCGATTCGAGCGTGCCCGGCGACGATTCGGATCGTCCAACACTGAAGCGCGCTCCCGGGGCGGACACCGACAATGGCGCAACCACTACGGCAAGCAACTCGGGAGCCGGAACTGATCGCTCAGGCGATGATCCGGATCGTCCGACGCTTCACCGGACGCAGCCGACCGATTCCGGAACTGCATCGGCAAGTTCCACTCAATTGCCAGGCGAGCCACTGCCGGGCGATCCACCGAACTCGGCTCCCGGCGGATCCTCCCCGGGGGCTATGGGCGGCAATGCGGGTGGGGACCCCGCGACGAGTGGCCAAAGCTCTGGCAGCGACGCTAAGACTCAAGGTTCGAATTCAGACGACGTCCCTGTCCTGAAGAGAGCTCAGCAGTAATCATCGGGACACATCTTTGCGCTGGCTAGTTCGGAGCGGATAGGCGCAGTACAAACAAAAACAGCCGCCCGTGCTGGGCGGCTCAGTTGGGTTCCGACCGGGGACGAGGGCATGCCCCGGTCTGCCGAAAGGCTAGTGGTACTGCTCGGGAGTTTGGGCGGAAGCGACCTGTTGGAGTTCCGGCGCCGGACGGACAACGTCAATCCGGACTTTTGCCAAGCCCCGATCCTTCATACCGATTTCCTTGGCGGCCTTGAAGGACAGGTCGATTATGCGGCCCGGTACGATGGGTCCGCGGTCGTTGATTCGTACGATCACCGACTTCTTGTTATGCAAGTTGGTGACACGTACCCAAGTTCCCAGAGGGAGCTTGAGGTGGGCAGCGGTATAGTCGAGCATGTTGTACATCTCACCGCTGGCCGTTTCTTTTCCCTGGAAGAGTTGCCCATACCAGGAGGCTCTGCCTACCTCGTACGGTTGCTCCTTCAGGAGTGGCTTTTCTGGCCCCTTGTTGGCTACCGTTTGGAGCCCCGGGATGATATCCGTGGTCCGGTGTCCGGGAGCCGCCCCCAAAGCTGAGGTCAACAGCACCAACAGCATTGGCTGGGTCAGTACTCGTCGCATTTGAACACCTCGTGTCTTCCTATAATTGTTGCCCCCGTTCAAATGCCAACGCCTGGGGTGTGCCCAGGCGACTTAGAAATTGTACGGACCTGGAGTGAGTGGGTCAATCGTCTGAAAAATATTCCTTACAAGGGTCTTGCAAATGTCGGGAAATTGTGATCCGACAACCCGAGCCCGTCAATTCGGCATTGGGGCAACTTTTTTCTTAGTTCGAAGGGACCGGTCCGGATGTTGGTTGTACGAGCAGCCCTCCTTTCGTGCGCACCCGAGCCTTGTACGGCTGGACAGGGTCCCCGGCCAGAGCCGCTTCAGACGCGATCGCGAGATGTAGCCCAGTGTTCACGTCGGCCAAACATGCTGGTTCGGGACGGGCGAGGCTGGGTGGACGCTGTAAACATAGGCGTTCCAGCGGGTGCTCATCTACAGGCTTTGCAGCGGCTTTCGAATGGAGTAAGGTGCCGGTATGCCGAAGTTGTCTCCCTCGGTACCACCTCCCGTGGTACTTACCGTCGCCGGTTTCGATCCCTCCTCGGGTGCAGGGATTACGGCAGACCTGAAGACCATCGCCGCCCATAGCTGCTATGGCGTTGCTGTGGCAACCGCCCTCACCGTCCAGAACACGCTGGGCGTTTTCGGGGTGGAACCGGTTGCCCCAAGCAACATTCGGGAAAGCATCCGTCGCTTGGCCGAGGACTTTGAGATCCGGGCGGTAAAGATTGGCATGTTGGACAACGCCAAGGCCGCAGAGGTCGTGGCTGAGATGCTCGAGCGGCTCGCGCTTCCAAACATCGTTCTTGATCCGATTCTGCGCTCGTCCTCGGGGGCCCGGCTTCTGGATGACGTAGGACTGCAAGTGCTCCGAATGCGACTGATTCCCATGGCCTCGGTCATCACGCCAAATACGGCTGAAGCGGCTGCATTGACGCGTACGGAAGCCGCCGGGGAACTGGAAGGGAGCGACCTGCGGATCCGTTTATTGCTCGGTATGGGAGCCAAAGCAGTCGTCATCACCGGCGGGGACCTCGAACGCCCCGACGACCTGCTGATCACCCAGGGCCCGGACGATGAGCCACAGGTAGTCAGGGTCAAGGGCGAGCGGATAGAGTCTCAGGCGACACATGGAACTGGCTGTGCTTTTTCCACCTCGATTGCATGTGGTCTGGCAAACGGTCTAGGTCTGGAGGAGGCGGTCAGGCAGGCGAAGCACTTCGTTCGGCAGGCAATTGAACTAGCTCCAGGTTTGGGCCACGGTAAAGGCCCACTCAACCACCTTTGGCCTCTTTTCGAGCAAAAGAAATAGGGCAGACCGTTTGGCCTGCCCTTGCACCTCAATGTGATCTAGCGCTGCGACTGGGCTTGTCCCTGGCTCGCCTGAAGCTGGGCGCTGTTGCGCTCGGCGATGATCTTGCGAGCATTGTCCGCAAGCTGTTTCGCCTGCGGCAGCAATTCCAACCCCTTCAGCACCACGGGGTCGCTCTCAGCGTGAACCCGCAGTCCCTCCTGCTGGCCAAACGCGCTAATAAACAACTCGGACTTGATGTTCGAGCGAACCCATTCGTCGTTATCGTGCAGGTCGGCTTCGGTGAACGGAATCTTCTGATCATCGAGGAACTTGCGGAATTCCTGCATCACGTTGTCATCGACTTGGAAATCCTTGCCGATCTTGTGATTGATCGAGTAGTGCTTGGCGAAGTTAAAGAACGCGTACTTCAGGAGGAGCGAATCCTGGAACTTGTTCGTCTTTTGGGCAGGCAGCTTCACGTCCGGCGTGATTCCGCCGCCACCGTAGACCGTGCGTCCGCTGTCCGTGAGCTTCACTTCGCGATTGGCGTCCGCCTTTGCCGCGGATTTGCCGCTGTCATCACCGTCTTCGCGGTTGTAGTAGTAGTCGTAGAGGGAAAGGCCGTTGTAGTCGCGCTGGATCAGGCGTCCACTGGGCGTGTAGTAACGGGCGGTCGTCAATGCCAACCCGGTGTTCTCCGACAACGGGTAAACCGTCTGCACCAACCCCTTGCCGAACGTGGTCTCGCCGACGATCAGGCCTCGATCATGGTCCTGAATCGCGCCGGAGACGATCTCAGCGGCTGACGCTGTGCCGCGGTTTACGAGAACAACCAGCGGATAATCCTTGCCGTTGTTGCCGTGCGGAGCACGGTAGATGCGCTCGGGCGAATTGCGCCCATGATGGCTAACGATAACCTGCCCTTTTTTCAGGAACTTATCCGCAACGCCAACGCCTTCACTCAGCAACCCACCGGGGTTCTGGCGCAGGTCGAGAATCAGGCCCTTCAGGTCTCCCATCTGATCGAGTGCCTGGGTTACTTCCTCTTCTGTCGTCTCTTGGAAGCCGGTGATGTGCAGGTAGCCGATCCCGGGGCGGATCATGAAGTGCAGATCGACGCTGTAGCGCGGAATCTCGTCACGAATGACGGCGAACTCCATCGGCTTGTCGTTGCCTTCGCGCAGAATGCCGATGCGGACTGTTGTGCCCTTAGGGCCTTTGAGCAACTCGGCGACATCGCTGGTGCTCATGTTATCCGTGGGCTTGCCGTCAACGGATACGATGATGTCGCCCGGGCGGATTCCGGCGCGATACGCCGGGGCTCCCGCGAACGGAGCGATCACGATAACTTTGTTGTTGCGCGGACCGACCTGCATTCCCACGCCGTAATATTTGCCGCGCTGTTCCTCCCGCAGCAGCGAGTACGACTTCGGATCGAAGAAGTTCGAGTGCGGGTCGAGCACGCGGAGCATGCCGGGAATCGCGCCGCTGAACACCGCCTTGTCCGGATCGACCTTCTCGGCGTAGTTCTGTTCCACCACGCTGTAAATGTCGGAGAAGGAGCGAACTGAGTCGTTGATCTGCGCGTCACTGGAGACCGCGGCTGCGCCTACTCGCTGACCGAAAACGGCGCCTAGGCATCCGCAGAGCAGAAGAACGAAGAAGACAAGAATGAGGGAGCGACTTTTACGACCGGCCATGTTGAATCCCTTTGGCTTTGAGCGACTCTGAAGGCGAAAGCTGCGCGAGCAGGACTCCCGTCGCCAGTATTGCTTGATTATTGCCGAGTATAACAGGGCACATCGTGCCCCGGAGGCAGTAGCAGTCCAGTGACAAAGCAGATTCTGTCCTGCAACGGCCTTTGTTTATGATGCGAGTGGCGGGGTGCAAGGTTCGGAACAATCCTGGGATGCCCACGTGTTTAAGACGGTTCAACTAGACGGATGTGAGCACTCGACTTAGTCGTGTGCCGGAATTCCACCTGATGCGCTTTTGGGCGTGACGGTTTGACTGTATCCCCGTGTAAAATGGCGACATGAGTACTGGCGAATTGATCTTTCTCTTCGTGCTGGCGCTTGTGGTCTTTGGACCCAAGCGGTTGCCGGATATTG
>Ga0335070_10009195_pt1 | contig 11599 bp, 12 predicted proteins | sample Lox_Sample_13_FD_206722 | JGI IMG/M metagenome (GOLD analysis project Ga0335070, IMG submission 206722) | Soil microbial communities from Loxahatchee National Wildlife Refuge, Florida, United States - Lox_Sample_1.3 | ecosystem: Environmental > Terrestrial > Soil > Wetlands | place: USA...
GCGAGGGTCATCCCAAGAATGAGGCGATTGCCATCAGCCCGTTTGCATTCCACATCGAAACGCACCATCGTCGGAAGTGTCACCGCGAGCCGTTCGTCGGACTGCTGATTGGGATGCCAATTGAAGTCCTCCCGCCACGGCCTCCCCATAACCTGGTTCAGCGTATAGCCTGTGGCTTCCTGCGCCGCCGGATTGAACGATGTGATGCCTCCCGACGCATCGGTGGTAAAGACGCCGCTGCTAATACTTTGGACGATGTTCTCGTGAAAGGCTCGCAGGCGGGTGAGCCCCTGCTCCTTCTCGCGCAACGACTGATCAGCCTGCTGCAGTTGGTCGGCCAACGCCCCGCTCAGGAAACCGACAACCAGGAAGGCCAATCCATAGGCCCCGAACGTTTGAAGGGTTTCTGGACCGGTCAAGCGACTCTTCGGCAACCATCCCCAAGGTTCGAGCAGGCCATAGAGTTGGACATTCGTCACTATTCCAAACAAGATCATGCAGGAACAGGCTGTCAGGACCCCGACGCGGCGACGCGGCACGAGGCTCGCAACCGCTACTGTGATCACATACAGCACGGCAAACGGGCTTTCGACTCCACCGGTCTTGGCCACCAACATTGTCTCAAGCGCGAAGTCGATTCCTACCTGGGCCCAAAAGAATGTGGTGAGCGCCAATGGAGTCGAGAGCGATCGGAGTAACAGCGCTGAAGGAATAGTGAGAGCGTAGGTTGCAATGATGAGCGTATAGAACGTTTCGACCCGTTCACCGTTCGAGGCCTGGAAGGCAAGCGAGAACCCCAGCAAGAGGGTGACGACGGCCACTCGTAGGGCCATTAACCAATGCAATCTATTGCGCAAGTCTTTCATCGAGCGCGGCTCTTCCTACTGACGGCTGAATTCCCCAGGAGTTGAAACAGATTCTCGTTGGCAGGCAGCAGATACCCACCCAGGAGTACGAAAGAGTAGGTGCCTTGGTCGAGTAGCGACACGTCTGAGGCTTCCTTGGTGGGAAGCCTCAGCGTCTCTGCACTAGCCGATCGCGTTCGCCATTTGGAAAATCGGGAGATACATCGCAATGACGATGAATCCGATCACGACGCCCAACACCACCATCATGACCGGTTCAAGCAACGAGGTCAGCGACGCGACGGCTTGATCGACTTCATCTTCGTAGAAGTCGGCAATTTTCCCCAACATCCCGTCGAGGGCCCCGGTGGACTCACCAACCGCGATCATGTGCGTCACCATCTTGGGAAACACCTCGCTCTTCGCCAGAGGCTCGGCAATGGTTTTCCCGCCACTGATACTCACACGGGCATTCATCAACGATTCCTCGATGACCTTGTTGCCGGACGTCTTGGCGCAAATCGACAGACCTTCCAATAATGGAACGCCGCTAGAAAGCAACGTACCGAGGGTGCGTGTAAACTTGGCTACCGAGGCCTTTCGAATCAAATCCCCGATGACAGGGACCTTGAGCAAGAACTTGTCAATATTCATCCGGCCCTGCGTCGTTCCATAATATTTCTTGATGCCGATTACGAGAGCGACGATGATGCCGATCATGACATACCAGTAAGACTGGAACACATTGCTGATGTCTATGACGAGCTGCGTCGGGCCCGGCAGTCCCATTTTCCCACCGGACAATTCATTGAACATCTTTGCAAAAATAGGAATGACCCAAATCATGAGGACCGAAATGACAATGACCGCGACTCCAATGATGGCAGACGGATAGACCATCGCGGACTTGATCTGTCCCTTCAGCTTCATCGCTTTTTCGATGTGCTTGGCCAACCGTGTCAAAATCGTATCGAGCAACCCACCGACTTCTCCTGCATGCACCATATTGACATAGAGATCATCAAAGACCTTGGGGAAGCGCCGGAGGGCATCTGAAAAGGTCGAGCCACCTTCGACTTGCGTCTTGACTTCGCCAATAGCGTCGCGGAGAAGTTTGTTTTCAGATTGGGTTGAGAGGATTTCTAAGCACTGCACCAACGGTAGACCTGCGTTGATCATCGTGCCGAACTGTCGGGTAAAGACCACCAGGTCCTTATCAGTCAACCCCGATCCCAATAAGTTCTTGATATCGAACCCGCCGCCCTTCCCGGCTCTTTCTTCCAAGCTCGTGACAACCACGTTTTGTTTGCGCAGCTGATCGACCGCTTCATCGCGAGTCTTGGCCGTCAATTCACCTTTCTTGACGGCGCCCGATCGATTTCGCCCGACGTATGCAAATGTAGCCATAAGGGGCTCTCGTCTTTCGCTGTGGCCCAGGTCACCGGCCGGTTTGAAACTGCGCGGAATACCTCTTGAGCGAGTCTACTGGCGACCCCAAAACCTGTCAAACAAATGCACAATCTGTGCGCAGCGCAGTCATTCCGGTCATCGGCTCCAAAAGGAATGACTATGCCTGTTGTGCGTTGGCGTGCCGGTAGCCGCGATAGAGGTAATGCAGCCCGGAGAGCAGTGTGAACGCGACCATCCCCGCCAGGAGGGGTTCGATGAGAGACAGGTCGACCTGTCGAGAACTCAGATAAATGACGAGGAGAACGTAGGTCAACTGAAGAAAAGTCGTGCCTTTTCCTAGAAATGTCGGTGTGATGTCGACTGGCGTCTCGGTAAATTGAGCCACGGCGGTGCCCAACAACAGCATCAGATCACGACTGACCACCACGATCGTCACCCATGACGGGATGAGGTGAATCGCGGAGAGCGCGATGAATCCCGACGTCAACAGCAATTTGTCGGCGAGGGGGTCCAAAAACGCACCCAGCCGAGTCCGCTGGTTCGTCACCCGAGCAATGGTGCCATCGAGTCCATCTGTCACGCCGGCGAGAAGAAGGACGAGGAGCGCCCGATCATACTGCTCATACACCAACAGGCCGATATAGACAGGAATCAGAAGTATACGGAGAATGGTCAAACTGTTGGGGATGTTCATGCTCGTCCGACGAAAGTCGGGCACTTCCATGGAGCGAAATGGATAATAGAGAGGGGTCGGAGCCTTGTCAACGTATTGCACTCGAGCCGGGCACACCCCTATAATCGAGCCACTAAACTCCAGGTACGTGGCGTCGAGGGAGGTCGCGATGAGTTCACTTCCGCTGATGTTGAAAAAAGAAGGACTGGTTGAGAAGCATCAGCTCGAAGGAGTCGATCCCAGCGAGCGCTATTTCAATCGCGCCATTCTGGTCAATCGTATGCCGTCCGGCTACTCAGCTAAAGTTATGTACGAAGCCTTGACCGTCGAAGGACATACTCACCCGACGATTGCTGCAGCAGTCAAGGAAGTGGTGGAGAAGCTGCAAGGATTGGGATTCAGCCGGATGCGGACCCGCACCAACTTCAAAGGCACAAAGTACCTCGCTGAAAAAGAAACCTGGATCGAGTACCAGGATCGTTCCTAGGTTCATTCTACCTCCCGGCTACATATTCCCGGTACACGAGATCGTGAATCAGCGGGCGAAACTCACGAATCTTCTCGTTTTTCCTCGTAGGATAGACGCGATTCGATAAGAGAACGACTTCCAATTCACAGCTAGGATCGATCCATAATGATGTGCCCGTATAGCCGAGATGGCCGAACGCCTTGGGTGACAGACACGACCCGGACGACGACGGCATTGAAGGGGTATCCCACCCGAGCGCCCAGCTGGAATTCGGGACATGCGACTCTCGCGTAACAAACCGTCTAACCAGCGGAGTCGCCAGGATTGACGGTCGATGGTGATAGGCGGCCAGCCACGCGCCGGAGACTGCCAGCACCGCCTCGGCCGTTCCGAAGAGGCCTGCATGACCAGCCACACCGCCCAGCGCCGCGGCATTTTCGTCGTGCACTTCGCCCTGCAATTGCCTGTTGCGCCATGGGTCGAACTCCGTCGGGGCAATCCGTGTCCTCTCGATTGCCTGGCTTGATCGGTCCGCCGGCCTTCCAATCGCAATCGGGCAAAATGTCAGCGGTTGCGCTCCAAGAGGTTGAAAACACGTCTCCCCCGCAAACTGGTCGAGGGTCGCTCCACTGATCCGCTCAACCATGAACCCCAGCAACATGAATCCTAAGTCGCTATATAGACTCTTCTCGCCCTTGGCATAGATGAGGGCCTCGTCACGAATCAAGTTGATAACTCTTTCTTTTGTCCGTCGAGCCTGATCGGGCGAGGAAGCCACTGCTCCCTCATCCGCCAACTTCTCATAAAGCGGCCGCCAGCCCGGCAATCCGGAACTGTGGCTCAGCAGATCCTGTATCCTCGCCTCCCCGATTGCCGAGCCTGCCAGTTCAGTCAGGACATTGCACGCCTGATCGTGCAGCCCAAGCCGACCTTCTTGGACCAGGAGCAGAATCGAGGTCGTGGTGGCCAACGGTTTGGTGAGGGAGGCGAGATCATACACGGTCGAGACCTGAGCGGGAACTTCGGATTCGCGAGAAGCCAAACGTCCCGCTGCAATCAGGCATCGAAGCTCTCCACGAAGACGGACTGCGAGTACAGCGCCTGGGAATACTCCGTCCTCTACGGCCGATTGCAACGCCGCCTCGATGACGTGATTGGTCTTCATCTAATGAGGGTGGGTGACCCGCCGGTGACGCGCGAGTCCCGCCGCGCGCCAGACCGAGACAGTCACGTCTCCGTCAGAGGGAATACTGACGGGGTCGCGTGGCGGTCACAATGCCGGGCTGGACTCTCCTGCGAGCTTGTCCTCCGAAGACGTCGTCGCATCATGGTACGCCTCGTGCTCTTCGACTTCCAACATCCGTTCGAAGGTGCGAATCGTCGCGCGCAGCCGCTCCACCATCAGCAACCGTTGCTTCTGAAGGGCGGAAAGATCGCGCTGCGTGTCGGTGAGCTCGACCCTCGCTTGGCGGATCAGCTCTCCGGCTTTCAGCTCAGCCTCCTTCATGACAAGGTCCGCTTCACGCTGCGCGGTACGTTTCACATCTTCCGCGAGCGACTGCGCCGAGACGAGGGTATTGGAGAGCGTCGCTTCCGTCCGCTTCAGTTCGGCCAGTTGTTGCTCGAGAAACACGATCTTGTCCCGCAAGATTGCATTATCGCGGTTTAACTCTTCGACCGTTTGCGCCAGTTCCTCGAGGAATCGATTGACTTCTTCTTTGTCATAGCCGCGAAAGCGGGATTTGAACACCATCTGTTGAATATCGAGCGGTGTGATCTTCATGACATCCCCCTTGATCCATTCAGTTCAGGCGTACGGCCAAATCTTTGAGCGTTTGGACGACTGCGATCTGGAGAAATGCGATCGCCAGAATCGCGATGATCGGCGACAAATCGATGCCCATCCGCCAGCCCAGCCACCGACGAATCGGTGAGAGCACCGGTTCCGTGACACGCTCGAGAAATTGCACGATCGGATTCCATGGATCCGGATTCACCCATGAAATCAACGCGCGTGCAATAATGATCCACATATACAGCCACAACACATAGTCTACAACCGTCGCTGCTGCCAACAAGACATTGCCGACCACGAACATCAGCGTCCCAATTCCTGCGACCGGTTCGTGGCTGCTTCGACCGCCGCGATCAAGGTTGCACGGAATCCGCCCGACTCCAATTGGTGAAGCCCGGCGATGGTTGTTCCGCCCGGCGAAGCCACCCGATCCTTCAACTTCGCGGGATGCTCTCCAGATTCTAGCACCAGGCGCGCCGCCCCTAAGACCGTTTGCGCAGCCAACAGCTCCGCCGTCGCGCGAGGAAGTCCCATCTTTACGCCGCCGTCGGCCAGCGCTTCGATGGCCTGAAAGACATAGGCCGGGCCGCTGCCGCTCAAACCCGTCACCGCATCCATCAATCGCTCCTCGACCAACACCACCCGCCCCACCGACTCGAAAATTTGCCGTGCAAGGCGCATCTCATCCTCGGACACCCCGGGTCCTTTTGCAAGCGCAGTCATGCCTTCACGAACGACGACCGGTGTGTTCGGCATGGCGCGAATGACTCTGGTCGACGGAGTCGTGTGATCCGTGATCGAACAGATCGTGGCGCCTGCCACAATCGAAATGACCAAGAGCCTCCCCAGGACCGTGTGTGTTTCCTCCAGAACGCCAGCCAATGTCTGCGGTTTCACTGCCAACAGCCCGATGTCGGCCCAGGCAATCGCCTCACGATTGTTTGCACCGACCCGAATTCCAAACTGACCCTTCAATCGATCGCGCCGGTCGGCCAACGGATCGGTCGCCCAAATCAACTCTGGCACACAGACCTGCCCGGCAAGGAGCCCGCCAATGAGCGCCTCTGCCATCTGGCCGCCACCGATGAACGCGATTTTGTTCTTCATTGTCCGGCTAGTTTCGCCTGGTTCCAAAAATAGCGGTGCCGATCCGTACAAATGTCGCCCCTTCTTCAACTGCGACCACATAGTCGTTCGACATGCCCATCGATAGCTCATCCATAGACAGGCTTGGTGCATTCCGACTTAACCTCTGTGCCAATTCCCTGAGCTGGCGGAAGTACGGACGGGCCTCTTCAGCATCCGAGGCTGGGGGGGGAATTGTCATCAAGCCTCTCACCACCATAGAGGATAATCGACTCAATTCGGGGAGCAACGATAGGAGTTCGTCGGGTCGAAAACCGGCTTTCGTCGCCTCATCCCCGATATTGACTTCGAGTAGCACCGCCTGCTGTAGACCGGCATCTTTCGCACGTCGGTCGATTTCCTGTGCCAACTCAAGGGTATCGACTGAATGAATCAGGTCGAACACGCCGACTACCGATCGCACCTTCCGCCGTTGAAGTCGGCCGATGAAATGCCAGCGAACCGGTTTTCCTCGCAAGGCCTCGATTTTCGGAAGCGCTTCTTGCAGTCGGCTCTCGCCGAGGATAGTCAACCCAGCCGCAAGACCTTCTCGAATCGCCTCGACCGAGACAAACTTTGTTGCCGCAACCAGGCGGACACTATCTACCCGACGTCCGACCGCGAGGGCTGCTCGATGAAGCCGTTCATAGACGGCCCGCACGTTGTCGCCGATCGAACGGCTCGCTTCTGCATCCATCCCGTACTTAACACAGACTATCCCCGCCGCATGACACTCTCGCCAGCGAATATTGTACCCAAAATGCCTGGCAATTGGCACAGCAACGACGCGACCTCATTATCGACGGGACACGAGGGCAATTCCACTGACCATGCTCCCGAGGACTCGCCCTTCTCGTCGATACGAATAGAACAGGTCGTCGTGGCAAATCGTACAGAGATTGACGACCGACACCTGTGTGGAATCGACCCCATGCCGTTCAACCTGTCGGCGAATGAGACCTCTCAGGTCGAGGCGAGCCTTGTCGCCGTCACATCCGTGCACCACGCTGGGCCATTCCGCAAAACCTGCTCGCAACTGATGTAACACAGGCCCGTCGACCTCGTAGCAGCAGGAGCCGGCCGAAGGACCGATACTCACTCGAAGGTCAGCCATGGAGGAACCGAATCGACTGTGCATCAATGCCAGCGTCTTGGAGACAATGTCGGCAACGGCACCACGCCAGCCCGCATGGATAGCCGCGACGACTCGACGGCGCGAGTCATAGACCAGAACCGGAACGCAGTCGGCCGTCCGAACCGTCACCGTAACACCCGGCTGGTCGGTCACTAAGGCATCCCACCCGCCATCGAACCGATCGGAGTCGCGAATTGGTCGATCAACGACCAGCGCGTCGGTTCCGTGCACTTGCTTGACCGAGAGCATCCATCCTCGCCCCTTAGGATCCAGTCCCCTGGCCGGCACACCGATATCGAGCGCCAACGTCTCGGCATGGCGGCGCGTCCCGAAAAAGTGATGGACGCCAACTCGCGACGAAGCGAAAGCCGGAACCGTGATAACCGGTGCCTGCATGTCGTCCTCAACCGTACTGTACCGTCTACCGCGGAGGTGATCAGTCCACTTGTTTGCGCAAGAACGTGGGGACATCCCACTCGTCATCCGACACAGCCGCGACACGGTCCATATTCTCCCTCGGATCATTCGTCCGGCGCAGGAAGGCCGGGCGATCGAGATCCTTGCGCGGTCGTTCGCCCAGCGTGGCGCCGACCCCTGCGAGAACCTGTTGATTTGTCCTCTGGCTACGGGCAGTCGCGAGCCGATCCGCAGCCACGGCAACCGGTTGGTCGTCCCGTTCGAAGCCAGTCGCGATCACGGTCACGACGAGGTCATCACCCATATCCGGGTTGATGACCTGCCCAACAATGATGTTGGCTTCGGGATCGGCCGTTTGCTGAATAATCGACGCGGCTTCCTCGATTTCATGCAGCGACATGTTCGGACCACCGGTGATGTTCAGCAATACCCCGCGCGCCCCCTCCACGCTTCCTTCTTCGAGCAAGGGACTGCAGATGGCCTTCTGTGCCGCCTCAATCGCCCGGTTGGTCCCCCGCGAAACGCCCATCCCCATCACCGCACGGCCCGTGTGCGACATGACCGTCCGCACGTCCGCGAAGTCCACATTCACATGGCCGGTCGTGGTGATGACATCGGCGATCCCCTGGATGGCCTGTCGCAGCACGTCGTCCGCGACTTTGAAGGCTTCGAGCAACGGGGTCGCTTTATCGACGATGCCGAGCAATCGTTGATTGGGGATGACGAGTAAGGTATCGACATGCCGGCGTAAATCTCGGATCCCTTCTTCCGCATAAGCCGCACGGCGATGCCCTTCGTATTGAAAAGGTTTCGTGACAACGCCCACCGTCAGAATGCCCAACTCGCGTGCAATGCTCGCCACGATAGGAGCGGCTCCCGTGCCGGTTCCGCCGCCCATTCCCGCCGTGACGAAGACCAGATCCGAGCCTTCCAGGCACTCGCGAATATGATCTTTGCTCTCGAGCGCGGAATCCTTTCCGACTTCCGGCTTGGCACCGGCACCGAGTCCTCTCGTGCGCTCCGGCCCAAGCTGAACCTTGTACGCCGCCTGCGACCGATCCAGGGCCTGCACATCGGTGTTGGCCGCGATGAAATCGACCCGTGCCAACCCCGAGGTGATCATCGTATTGACGGCGTTGCACCCGGCACCGCCGACTCCAATGACCTTGATCTTCACGGGGGATGCGAGATCCTCCTGAAATGAAAACATCATGGCACCTCCCTTACGTGGCTCGGACGCGGCGCCATACCGCGCACGAAGGTTAAAAAAACTCGAGCATCCAGGACTTCATCCGATCGAACACCTTGCCAAACGGTCGTCCATTCCGAAGACCCGCGGTCGCCAGTTCATCCATATGCCGCCGCGCGTGCAGCAACAATCCCACGCCGGTTGCATGCATGGGGTTGCTCACGATATCGCGTAATCCGCCAACACCGGTCGGGATCCCTCGCCGAGCCGGCAAATTCAACACATGCTCGGTCGCATCAGGCATCCCTTCCAAAAGGGAGGTGCCGCCGGTAATGACGACCCCGGCTCCCAACATGCCCTCATAGCCAGCACGGGCGATTTCTCTTCGAACCAGTTCGAACATTTCTTCGACACGAGGCTCCAAAATTTCCGCGATGTCCCGGCGTGAGAAGGTCCTGGCCGGACGATCGCCGACCGAGGGTACTTCGACGGTTTGATGGGCCTGCACCAACTCTGTCCGCGCGATCCCGTGCTGGATCTTGATCTTTTCCGCCTCGGTCTGAGAGGTCAGCAGCCCGATCGCGAGATCCTTTGTGAGGTTTTGCCCACCGATCGGCAGAACCGCGGAGTGACGGATGCTACCGTCGAGGAAGATCGCCAGGTCGGTGGTCCCGCCCCCCAGATCGACCATCGCGACGCCGAGATCGCGCTCTTCCTGACTGAGCACCGCCTCGCTCGAGGCCAAGGGCTGCAGCACGATGTCCACCACGTCGAGCCCGGCGCGATTGACGCTCTTGATGATGTTTTGGGCCGACGTCACGGCTCCGGTGATCACGTGGACGTTCACTTCGAGACGATTCCCCGACAGACCCAGCGGTTCGCGCACGCCTTCCTGTCCGTCCACCATGAACTCACGCGGCAAGACGTGAAGGATGCGCCGCTCGTGCGGCACCACCGCAAGGGTCCGCGCGCTCTCCACAGCACGCTGGATGTCATCGCGCGTGACTTCAGACTTTTTAAGAGCGACAACGCCCTTACAGTTCTCCGCTGAAATGTGGCTGCCCGCGATTCCGGTATAGACGGAATTGATCTGGACGGCCGCCATGAGCTCCGCTTCTTCGACCGCTTTTTTGATCGATTCCACGGTGCTTTCGATATCCACCACCACGCCCTTTCGCAGACCACGCGACGGACTTGACCCTACCCCGATGATGTTCAGGATCCCCTCCTCCGTCACTTCGGACACGATTGCGAAAATCTTAGTCGTCCCGATGTCGAGCCCCACGAGAATCTGATCTCGTTTTGGCACAGCCCTCACCCCCTTTCGCGCACGATCACCCGGTTTTCGTACCGGAGATCCACCTCGCTCACCTCGCGTTTCTTGCCGTCGAGCGCGGCGAGTCTGAGCGACGATTTGACCTTGTGGAAGCGTTCCCACTGATCGCTCAGCGCCTCACTGGCGAACTGGAAGCGAACCCCTCTCGTCGACGCCACGAGGCCCGATGGATGCGTCGCATCAATCTCGACCCGCCCATCGAACGTTGCTGCGATCATCTTCGCGATGCCCACGCCGGAGCGGACGGCTTGTCGTGCCGGCCCTTCTCCCTTACCCAGTGCCTTCGCATCGAAGCCGATGAGCAACGGGAGCGACGGATCGTCCTGACCCCCCACGTGACTCAGGACGGAAGCCTCTTGATCGCAAAGGAGATAGCCGGAGGCGGTCCGAAGAACCGCTGCCGGTATGCGTTCGACCACCGCAACGGCGAGCGTATGAGGTGGCAGTGGTTCGACTGTTGCATCCTTGATCCAGGGATGAGCGCGAAGCCGTTCAACGAGGAAGGTGCCGCTGACTTGATGAAGCGCAAGACCTTTTTTCAACGCGAGTCGATCGAGCACTTCCTGTTGTGTCACATGACGGAGGCCGGTCATCTGTACCTCCCGGATCTCCAACCCTCGTTGGAGAATCGGGGCGATTTGCCCTGCGGCCAACGTGATGCCCCACACAGCCACGGCACCTCCGATTATCCATCCGCTTGTCAGCAGGGCCCGGCGCCATCGCGCCCACCTTCTCGTTCGACGCGCTTGCTGCCGCTCATGAGCAGCTTGGGCCGCACGCGGTCCCTTCCAGTGATTCTGTCGGGGCCCGGTTGGATGCCGCGGTCTCTTGCGCACCCACATCATCCAGTCATCCTCGCGATGAAGTCGCTACGCGCTCCTTCGCGCGGACCAACGCCGATCGAAGAATCCGCTCCGTCAACTCGTCATAATCAATTCCGGCTTGGGCCGCCGCCATGGGCAACAAGCTGGTTTCTGTCATCCCCGGCACCGTATTGATTTCCAGGACATAGGGACGTCCGCGCGGCGTGATCCGAAAATCGACCCGAATCGCTCCGTCGCACCCCATCACTTGATAGGTCTTCAACGCTAACGCGTTAATCTGTTTGGTGATTGCCGCCGACAACGGAGCTGGGCAGAGGTATTGGGTTTTCCCTTTTTCATACTTGGCGGAAAAATCATAGAAGCCATCCGGAGCCACGATTT
>Ga0335070_10009196_pt1 | contig 11598 bp, 8 predicted proteins | sample Lox_Sample_13_FD_206722 | JGI IMG/M metagenome (GOLD analysis project Ga0335070, IMG submission 206722) | Soil microbial communities from Loxahatchee National Wildlife Refuge, Florida, United States - Lox_Sample_1.3 | ecosystem: Environmental > Terrestrial > Soil > Wetlands | place: USA: Florida...
TTCGCGCACGGCGCGAACCTGCCGCCGGAGCCGGTGGATCTCGAGGAGGTGGTCGACGAGGCGCTGCGCGTGGCCTCGGCCCAGGCGGGTCCGGACGTGCGCTTCGAGCGAACGCGCGGCGCAGTGCCCTTCGTGCACGGCTCCGCGGGCCGCCTGCGCCAGGTGGTGGTGAATCTCGTCGTGAACGCGATCCACGCGACGGGCAGCGCGGGCTGCGTGCGCGTCGTGACCGAGCGGCGCGGGCGCCAGGTGGTGGTGCGCGTCGAGGACGACGGCCACGGCATCGCGCCCGAGATCCGCGCCCGGCTCTTCGAGCCGTTCTTCACCACCAAGCCGGTCGGGCAGGGGACGGGGCTCGGGCTCTACGTCTCCTACGAGATCGTGCGCGCCCACGGCGGCGAGATCCGCGTCGACTCCGAGCCCGGCGAGGGCAGCCGCTTCGAGGTGCGGCTGCCGCTCGGCAAGCCCGGCGAATAGCCGGAAGATCGGATCAGATCGGACGCGGCTGCACGAGGCCCATGCCGTTCTCGCGCATCACGAGCCGGATGTCCGGCTGCGAGAAGCCCGCGAGGTCCTTCACGAACTCCGTCGGCTCGGCGAGCCCCTCGCCGTGCGGGAAGTCCGAGCCGAACAGCATGTGGTCCGCGCCGATCTCGTCGCGCAGCTCGGGCAGCGGATCTTCGTAGTAGGGCGACACCCAGACGTGGCGGCGGAAGGCCTCCACCGGATCCGTCTTGAAGGCGAACGGCATCTGCCCGTAGGCCTTCTTCAGCTTCGAGAGCAATCCCGGCACCCACGAGCTGCCGGTCTCGATCGTGGCGATGCGCAGGTTCGGATGGCGGTCGAGCACGCCGCCGCAGAGCAGCGCCGCCAGCGTGTCGGAGATCGGCTGGGCCGACATGCACAGGCGCAGCGGATCGAAGTCGAAGGACTTGAAGTCGCCGCCGACGCCCCAGGCCTCGAAGAACTTGAAGTAGCCCGAGTCGCCCGAGTGGTAGGCCACGGTGATGCCGGCCTCGTTCGCGCGCGCCCAGAATGGATCGAAGCGGCGGTCCGCCGGCGAGCAGCCCCTGCCGGGCGTCGCGACCGGCGCGGCGCGCATGACGATCACGCGCGCGTCGCGCGAGAGCGCCCACTCGAGCTCGGCCACCGCCGCATCGACGTCGACGAGCGTGATGTAGGGCGCCGCGAAGAGGCGCCCCTTGTACGCGAAGCCCCAGTCCTCGTCGAGCCAGCGGTTGAAGGCGCGGAAGGCGGCGACGAGCGCCTCCGGGTCCTGGGTCAGCGCCTCCTCCATGCCGACGCCGAGCGTCGGAAACAGGAAGCACGCGCCGAGCCCCTGCGCGTCCATCAGCGCGAGGCGCGCGTCGCGCTTGCGGTACGCCGGGTTGATCGGCTCGAGGTCGCCGAAGATCTCGCGGATGCTCTTGCCCTCGGGATTCCGGCCGCGGAAGTACTCGTCGAGGCAGCCCGGCTTCGCGACGGGATCGAAGGTCGGGTTCGGGATGAAGCGGTTCACCTTGCCGCCGACGAGCAGCGTGCGGCGGCCGCCGACGTCCGCCCACTGCATCGCGCGCCGCGCCATGCGCGGGTCGATGTGACGCGTGAAGGCGTCCTCGGCCTCGTAGTAGTGGTTGTCGGCGTCGAAGGCCTGGAAGTCGAGGGCGGCGGGGTGGCTCACGGCGATCTCCTCTTGACCGATCGTTCGGATGCGGGATACTAGTATTCGAACAATTGAACCGCAATTCATGATTCCGATCTCTGGTTTCCCCGCGGGTCGCCGGAAGGACCGGCCCCGCTGGACGGCCCCGAGAGCGGCCCGGAATCGAGGAGCGAGTCCCCTGGCCGTCAAGCCGCATGCGAGGCAGCGGATCCGCGAGGCCCGCAACGATGCCTACCGGAGCCTGATCCTCGAGGCCGCGGAGCGCGTGTTCGCGGCGCGGGGCTACGCCGAGGCGAAGGTGCAGGAGATCGCGGCCGCGGCCGGCGTCGCCACCGGGACCGTCTACGCGATCTTCCCCTCGAAGGAGGAGCTGTACCGGGCGGTCCACCGCGTGAACCTCGAGGAGCTCGCCAAGCTCTACGCCGAGATTCCGGGCGACCGCGACAGCCGCGACGTGATCCGCGACCGTGTCGCCGTCTCGACGCGCTTCCTGACCTCCCGCCCCGACTACCTGCGCATCTACGTGCGAGAGGCGGCGGGATGGGGCTTCGACGCCACCGCGCTGCCGAAGGGCGCGGCCGACTTCGTCGACCAGGAGCTCTACCGCCGCGGCGTCCTGCGCGGCGAGCTCGTCGACGAGGATCCGGCGCTGCTCTCGAGCCTCTCCATCGCCGGGAGCCACGTGATCCTGTTCCACTGGCTGAAGGGCGGCATGCGCGAGTCGGCGGACGAGCTGACGCGCCGCATCCTGGCCTACACCGAGCGGACGCTGTTCCGTCCCGAGTGACGGAAGTCTCCGCGTGAGCTCGCGGCGCGCACTCGTGGTCGGAGGCACGGGACCCACGGGTCCGTACATCGTGCAGGGGCTGCTGGCGCGGGGCTACGCCGTCGCGATGCTGCACAGCGGGCGCCACGAGATCCCCGAGACGCCGGCCGAGGTCGAGCACATCCACGCGGACCCCTGGTCCGGCGACGCGCTCGAGGCGGCGCTCGCCGGCCGACGCTTCGACGTGTCGGTCGCGACCTACGGCCGGCTGCGCGAGGTGGCGCGCGTGCTGCGCGGCCGCAGCGACCGCTTCGTCGGCGTGGGCGGTGTGCCGCTCTACCGCGGCTGGATGCGCCCCGAGGACTGGACGCCGCCGGGCCTGCCGGTGCCCACCGCCGAGGACGCGCCGAAGGTCGAGAGCGAGGCCGAGCTGCGCAAGGGCTGGATGATCCGCCGCACCGAGGAGGCGGTCTTCGAGCACCACCCTCGCGCGGCGATGTTCCGCTACCCGCACGTCTACGGGCCGCGCCAGCTCGTGCCGCGCGAGTGGTGCATCGTGCGGCGCATCCTCGACGGCCGCCGCTTCATCCTCCTGCCCGAGGGCGGGCTCACGCTGCACACCTACGGCTACGCGGAGAACCTCGCCCATGCGGTGCTGCTGGCCGTCGACCGGCCCGACGCCGCCGCGGGTCGGTCCTACAACTGTGGCGACGAGCAGGTGTGGACGCTGCGCCAGGTCGTGGAGCACGTGGCCCGCATCCTGGACCACGAGTGGGAGATTCTCTCGCTGCCCGCCGAGGCGGCGCTTCCGGCGCAGCCCCTGCTGGCCCACGAGCAGGCGACCCACCGCGTGATGGACCTCGCGAAGCTGCGCCGCGAGCTCGGCTACCGAGACGTCGTCGCGCCCGCGGAGGGCCTGCGCCGCACCGTGGAGTGGCTGCTCGCGAACCGCCCCGAGCCCGGCGGCCTCACCGAGCGCATCCTCGGCGACACCTTCGACTACGCCGCGGAGGATCGCCTGGCCGCGATCGCGCGCGACGCGCTCGCGCGCATGCGCGAGGTCCGCTTCGAAGCGCGGCCGGGGCCGGGGCTGTCGTACGTCAGCGACGCAGATCGCGCGGGAGGCCGAGACCGCGCTCGCCGATGATGTTGCGCTGGATGTTGGAGGCGCCGCCGGCGATCGCGGGGCCGAGCGAGAACAGGTAGTTGTAGATCGCGCCGCTCGCGGTTCCCGTCAGGTCGTAGACGCTCTCCTCGCGCGGGTCCGGCTCGAGCAGCCCGTCGCCGCCGATCAGGTCGTAGGCCGCGCGCGCCACCTGTTGCATCACGTCGGTCGAGTAGAGCTTGATCATCATCATCGGCAGCATGGCCTTCAGCTCTTCGCCGCGCACCGTCGCCGACAGCATGCGCAGGTTGCAGGTCTCGACGGCGCGCACGTAGCCCTCGAGCTCCGCGATGCGGTCGCGCACGCGCGGATCCTCGATGGCGGGGCGCCCGTTGCGGCGCACGCGGCGCGCAAGCGAGATCAGCAGCTCGAACTGGGCGCCGAGCAGCTTCGGGTTGCCGATCAGGTTGCGCTCGTGCCTCAACGTGGCGCGCGACACCGCCCAGCCCTCGCCGCGGCGCCCGACGATGTTCTCGGCCGGCGTGCGCGCGCCGTCGAAGAACACCTCGTTGAACTCCATGGAGCCCGTCATCTGCTTGAGCGGTCGCACCTCGATGCCCGGCGACTTCATGTCGACCAGGAGGTACGAGATGCCCGCGTGCTTCGGCGCGCCCTGCTCGGTGCGGAACAGGCCGAACATCATGTCGGCCTCGCGGGCGTTGCTGGTCCAGATCTTCCGGCCCCGCAGCACCCAGGCGTCACCGTCTAGCGTCGCGGTGGCCTGGAGCGAGGCGAGGTCGCTGCCGGCGTTCGGCTCGCTGTAGCCCTGACACCAGCGCATGGTGCCCGCCAGCGTCGGCGGGAGGAAGCGGCGCTTCTGCACCTCGCTGCCGAACTCGAGCAGCGTCGGCGCGAGCAGCCCCGCGCCCTGGTCGAGGCGATTCCCCGGCGCGCCCGCGCGCGCGTACTCCTCGAGGATGATGCGGTCCTTCAGCGCGTCGTGAGGCTGGCCGGATCCGCCGTACTGGGAGGGGAAGTCGCGGTAGACGTAGCCCCGCTCGATGCCGCGCTTCCGGAAGATCCGCTCCTGCTCGGCGCGCGGCAGCTTCGCCTCGTCGCCCGTGAGCGGCCAGCCCGCCAGGAACTCGCGCAGCTCGGCGCGAAACGCCTCGTACTCCTCGCCGTAGCGCAGGTCCATCTACCAGCCTCCCAGGTCCGCGCAGCGCGCGCGGTGCTGCTCCGGCGTGCCGAGGAAGGCGCGATCGAACATCGCGCGCTTGAACCAGATCTGGACGTCGCACTCCCAGGTGAAGCCGAGCCCGCCGTGCAGCTCGACGGCCTGGCGCGCGACGTCCGTGGCGCGGTCCGTCAGGTGATGCTTGGCGATCGCCGCCGCGCGCTCCGCCTCCTGCGGCAGGTGATCGAAGGCGTGGGCGGCGTACCAGAAGAGGCCGCGCGCGGGCTCGAGCGAGGTCGCCATGTTCGCGAGCTGGTGCTTCACCGCCTGGAACTGGGCGATCGGCTGGCCGAACTGCTGACGCGTCTTCGCGTAGTCGATGGTCATGCGGGTGAGCTGCCACGCGGCGCCGAAGGCGTCGGCCGCGAGCAGCACGAGCCCGGCGTCGCGCAGCCGCGCGCTCGCGGCGGAACCGCCCGGCAGCGCCTCACACGCGGCATCCTCGAAGTCGAGCCGCGCGACGGGGCGCGTGCGGTCGATGCCGCGCTCGTCCTCGGCGCGCACGCCGGCGCCGCGGGTCACCAGCGCGAGCCCGCCTCCGGACGTGCCGACCACGAGCAGATCCGCGTCGGCTCCGTGGGGCACGTGGCGCTTGCGGCCGCGCAGCCGGCCGCTCTCGGTGCGCAGCGACCACTCGCCGGGCTCCCAGCGGTCGCCGTCTTCGGCGAAGGCGACGCTCCCGATCTGCTCGCCCGATGCCAGCGCGGGCAGCCAGCGCCGCTGCTGCGCCTCGCTGCCCGCCAGCACGAGGGCGAGGCACGCCAGCGAGTGGCCGAGCAGCGGAGCCGGCAGCGCGCCGGCGCCGAGCTGCTCGGCGACCAGCGCGAGCTCGAGCAGCTCGAGCCCTGCGCCGCCGAAGGCCTCGGGCACGACGAGCCCCGCGATCCCCATCTCGGCGAGGCCCTTCCAGAGCGCGGGGTCGTGCCCGCGCCCGGCCTCGAAGAGCTCGCGCAGCCGCGGCGGCGGACACTCGGCGGCGACGAAGCCGCGCAAGGTCTCCTGGAGGAGCTCCTGCTCCTCCGTCAGTCCGAAGTGCATGCGAAGGGCCTCCGCGAGGCGCAGAGTGATAGGGGATCCCGGCGGCGCTTTCCAAGCCGGCCCCATAGGATGGACTCGATGCCCCACGTCCTCGTCGTCGGCGCCGGTCCCGCCGGTGCCGGGCTCGCGCACGTGCTCGCGGACCGCGGCATCGAGGTCACGCTGCTCGAGCGCCAGCTCGACTTCGCGCGCGAGTTCCGCGGCGAGGTGCTGCTGCCCGGCGGACTCGACGCGCTCCAGCAGATGGGGCTCGGCGCGATCCTGGGGACCGTCCCGCAGCGCCAGCCCCCGTCGGTGGCCGTGTACTTCGACCGCGCCGTCGTGCTCGCCCTCGAAGCGGATCCCGCGCTGTTCGGCGGGCGCCTGCCCGTGGCGATCTCGCAGCCCGCGCTGCTCGAGGCGATCGTCGCGGAGGCGGCCAGGCGGCCCGGCTTCCGCCTGCTGCGCGGGGCCACGGTGCGCGATCTGCTGCACGAGGGCGCGCGCGTGGTCGGCGTCCGCGCGCACACGGCGGACGGCCTGCGCGAGCTGCGCGCCGATCTCGTCGTCGGCGCCGATGGCAGGGCTTCGGTGGTGCGGCGCCGCGGCGGCTTCGAGGCCCGCGAGCAGGCGCCGCCGATGGACATCGTGTGGTTCAAGGTCGACGCCTTCGACGGCTTCGAGGGCGCGCGCGCCTACATCGGACGCGGACACCTGCTGATCGCCTACCCGAGCTGGGACGGACGCATCCAGGTCGCGTGGGCGATCCTGAAGGGCACGTTCGGCGAGCTGCGGCGGCGCGGGACCGCGGAGTGGGCGCGCGAGATGGCGGACCACGTCTCGCCGGACCTCGGGGCGCAGCTGCGGGCGCAGCAGGGCGCGCTGCTGCACCCGTTCCTGCTCGACGCGGTCTCCGACCGCGCGACGCGCTGGGCCGCGCCCGGCGTGCTCCTGCTCGGCGACGCGGCACACACCATGTCGCCCGTCGGGGGTCAGGGGCTCAACGTCGCGCTGCGCGACGCGATCGTCGCGGCGAACCATCTCGTCCCGGCGCTGCGCGGCGGCGCGCGTCCCGAGGCGATCGACGCGGCGGCGCGCGCCGTGGAGGCAGAGCGCCTGCCCGAGATCCGGGCCGTGCAGCGCGCCCAGGCCCTGCCGCCGCGCATCATCCTCTCGCGCGCCTGGTGGGGCGAGCCGGTGCGGCGCGCCGTCGCGCGCTTCCTGCGCGCGGGCATCGGGCTCGGCCTCGCGGCCTCGCCCGCGAGGCTGTTCCTGTTCGGCGCCGCGCCCGTGAAGCTCGAGGTCTGACAGGGCGCGAGCCGCGCTCGTTTGAATCGCACGCCAGCGTCCGGGATACTCCGCCCGTCTTTCGGGGGGAAGATCGCGCGGTGAAGAAGCTGACCGTCCGCGAGGCCGCCGGGCTGCTGGGCACCTCGGAGAAGAGCGTCTACCGCTGGATCAAGGAAGACGCGCTGCCAGCCTACCGGGTCGACGACCAGTACCGGATCAACCGCGCGGAGCTCCTCGAGTGGGCGACGGCCCACCGGATCCCGGTGTCGCCGGAGATCTTCGCGGAGCCCGACGACGAGTCGGAGCCGACGCCGACGCTCGAGGAGGCGCTGCGCGCGGGCGGCATCCACTACCGCGTGCGGGGCCGCGACAAGGCCTCGGTGCTGCGCCACGTCGTGGAGGCGCTGAAGCTCCCGGACGACGTCGACCGCGAGTTCCTGTACCAGGTGCTGCTGGCGCGCGAGGCGCTGGGCTCGACCGGCGTCGGCAACGGCATCGCGATCCCCCACGTGCGCAACCCGATCGTGCTGCACCTCTCCCAGCCGACGGTGACGCTGTCTCTGCTGGAGCGTCCCATCGACTTCGGCGCGCTCGACGGCCAGCCCGTCGGCACGCTCTTCACGCTGATCAGCCCGACCGTGCGCGCGCACCTGCACCTGCTGTCGCGCCTCGCCTTCACGCTCCGCGATCCGAAGTTCCTGGCCGCGCTGCGCGCACAGGCCGCCGAAGACGAGATCTTCGATGCGCTGCACGCGGCCGAAGCGGCGGTGATCGCCGCGCGGCCGACGCAGCGACCTCGCGCCGGCGCAGACTGATGGGCCTCGAGGCGGCGCAGGGCGGGCTCGCGTGGAACGGGCTCGACACGAGCGTCGCCGCGATCCTGCTGATCGCGCTGAGCGGCGCGCCCGGTCTGGTCTGCGGCCGCCGCTCGGCCTGCGGCGAGCGGATCGCCTGCGCGATGCTGATCGCCGGCGCGCTGGCGGGATCCGCCGCCGCCCTGCGCGTGCTGCTCGGCGGTCCGGTCGAGGCGGCGGCGTGGGCGGGGCCTCTGCCGGAGCTCACGCTCCACCTGCGCCTCGATGCGCTCTCCGCCTTCTTCCTGATGCCGGTGTTCCTGCTCGGCGCGGCGGGCGCGCTCTACGGGCTCCGCTACTGGAGACAGGTCGATCACCCCGCGAACGGGCGCAAGCTGCGCGCCGCCTTCGGCGTGCTGGTCGCCTCGCTGGCGAGCATCCCGCTCGCCGCGGACGGCGTCGCCTTCCTGTTCGCCTGGGAGATCATGGCGCTCTCGGCGTTCCTGCTCGTCAGCACCGAGGACGAGCAGAGCGAGGTGCAGCAGGCCGGCTGGATCTTTCTCGTCGCGGCCCACCTCGGCGTGCTCGTCCTGTTCGGGCTCTTCGCGCTCTGGTGGGCGCTCACCGGGTCGCTGGAGCTGCGCCCGCTGCCGGAGGGCGCGGGCGGAGCCGCGACGAGCCTGCTCTTCCTGCTCGCGCTCCTCGGCTTCGGCCTGAAGGCGGGTATCGCTCCCCTGCACTTCTGGCTGCCGTCCGCGCACGCCAACGCGCCGTCGCACGTCTCGGCGCTGCTCTCGGGCGTGGTCCTCAAGATGGGGATCTACGGGCTGCTGCGCTTCCTCACGCTGCTGCCCGCGCCGCCCCCCGCCGTCGGCCTCCTGCTGCTCACGCTCGGCGCCGCGAGCGCCGTCTGCGGCGTGCTCTTCGCCCTCGGCCAGCACGACCTCAAGCGCCTGCTCGCCTATCACAGCGTCGAGAACATCGGGATCATCGTGATGGGTCTCGGCCTGGCGCTGATCGGTGTCAGCGCCGGACGGCCGGCCTGGGCGGCGCTCGGGCTCGGGGGCTGTCTGCTGCACGTCTGGAACCACGCGCTCTTCAAGGGGCTGCTCTTCCTGGCCGCCGGATCCGTGGTCCACGGCGCCGGCACGCGCGAGATCGACCGGCTCGGCGGACTCGCGCGGCCGATGGCGCGCACCGCGACGCTCTTCGGGATCGGCGCTGCGGCGATCTGCGGACTGCCGCCGCTCAACGGCTTCGTCAGCGAGCTGCTGATCTACGTCGGGCTGTTCCGCGTCGACGGCGACGGCGTCCCGGGTGCCTGGGCCGTGGCCCCGCTCGCCGCGCCCCTGCTCGCCATGGCCGGCGCCCTCGCCGTCGCCTGCTTCGTGAAGGCGGCGGGCAGCGTGTTCCTCGGTCCGCCGCGCAGCGAAGCGGCCGCGCGGGCGCACGAGTCGCCGCGGGCCATGCTCGTCGCGATGAGCCTGCTGGCGGCCGGCTGCATCGCGATCGGCGTACTGCCGGTGCTCGTGATGCCGCTCGTGGATCGCGTCGTCGCCGCCTGGCTGCGCGCGGGTCCGCCGCCGCCCGCACTCGGAGAACTGGTGCCGTGGACTGCCCTGATGGGCGCCGACGCGGCGCTGCTCGCCGCCGTCGGCGCCCTCGCGCTGTGGCTGCGCGTCCGCTCGAGGCGAGAGCCTCGAGCGCAGGTCGTCACCTGGGACTGCGGCTACGCGCGGCCGGGACCGACGATGGCCTACACCGCGTCCTCGTTCGCGCAGATCCTCGTCGCGCTCTACGGCTGGCTGCTCGCGCCGCGCGCGGCCGGCGGAACGAGGCCGGAGCTGTTCCCGACCAGCGGCCGCTTCCACTCGAGCGTTCCCGAGCGCGTGCTGGACGACGTGCTCGTCCCCGCCTGGGCGAGGCTGCGGCGCGCGCTGGTCCCGCTGCGAGCGCTCCAGCAGGGGCGCATCCAGCAGTACCTCGTGTACGTGCTCGTGACCCTCTGTCTCCTGCTGGTGTCGCTGCTTCCGCTGGGCGAGATCCGCGAGCGGCTGCTCGGATGGTGACGACGCCCGTCGAGCTGCTGCTGCTCGCCGTGCTGTGTCATGCGGCGAGCGGCATTCCCGGCTGCCTGCTGCGCCGGCAGGGCGCGGCGGGCGAGGCCACGGCGATCGCGCTCGGGCTCGTCGGCTCGGCCGCGGGCCTGGCGGGTCTCGCGCTCCATGCGATCCGCGTGGAGACGCCGGTGCTCTCGTTCGGGTCGCTCGCGCTCGGCCGCGTCGAGTTCGCGCTCGACGGACTCTCTGCGCTCTTCGCCATCCCGATCCTGCTCGTCTCCGCGCTCGGGTCGCTCTACGGCGCGGGCTACTGGAGCGAGTCGGAGCGGCGCGACGGCGCGCGACGGCTGCGCTTCTGGTGGGGGATCATGACGGCCTCGATGCTGGCCGTCGTGCTGGCTCGCGACGCCATCCTGTTCCTGATCGCCTGGGAGGCGATGGCGCTCTCCGCCTTCTTCCTGATCTGCACGGAAGAGGAGCAGCCCGAGGTGCGGCGCGCCTCGTGGATCTATCTGGCTGCCACCCACGCCGGCACGCTGTGCCTGGTCGGCTGCTTCGCGCTGCTCGCGAACGCGCAGCAGTCGTTCGCGCTGTGGCCGGTCCTCGCCGGCGACGCGCGGGGCTGGCTGCCGGCGACCATCTTCGCGCTCGGCGTCCTCGGCTTCGGGCTCAAGGCGGGCCTGATGCCGCTGCACGTCTGGCTGCCCGGTGCGCACGCCAACGCGCCGAGCCACGTGTCCGCGCTGCTCTCCGGCGTCCTGCTCAAGATGGGCGTGTACGGACTGGTGCGCGTCTGCGGCCTGCTGCCCGAACCGCCGCTCTGGTGGGGAGGGTCGCTGCTCGGCATCGGCGCGCTGTCGGGCGTGCTGGGCATCGCCTTCGCCCTCGCCCAGCAGGACCTGAAGCGGATGCTCGCCTACAGCAGCATCGAGAACGTCGGCATCGTCGCGATCGGGGTCGGCCTGGCTGCGGTCGGCCGCTCGCTCGGCCGCGAGGATCTCGTGGTCCTCGGCCTCTCGGGCGCGCTGCTCCACGCGCTGAACCACAGCCTCTTCAAGCCGCTGCTCTTCCTCGTGGCCGGCAGCGTGCTGCACGCCACCGGGACGCGGCGCGTCTCGGCGCTCGGCGGCCTCGCGCAGCGCATGCCGCACACCTTCGCGCTGGCGGTCGTCGGGGCCGTCGCGATCTGCGGACTGCCGCCCCTCAACGGCTTCGCGGGCGAGCTGCTGATCTACCTGGGCCTGTTCCGCTCGGCGTGGCTCGGCGCCGGCGCGAGCTGGGCGTGGGCGAGCCTCGCCGCGCCGGCGCTCGCGATGATCGGCGCGCTCGCGGTGGCGGGCTTCGTCAAGGTTCTGGGCGTCGCCTTCTGCGGCGCGCCACGCACCCCCGAGGCGCTGCACGCCCACGATCCCGTGTCGAGCATGCTCGCTCCGATGCGCGCGCTCGCCGGCTTCTGCCTCGCGCTCGGCCTCTGGCCGGCCGCGGCGGCGCCGCTGCTCTCGCGCGCCGTCGCCGCGTGGGATCCGCAGCTCGGCCCTGCCGCGCCTGCGCTCGCCGCGCTCGCGCCGCTCGCCTGGGTGTCGGCGCTCGGAGCGGCGCTGCTCGCCGGCGCAGGTCTCGTCGCCTCGCGGCTCGGCCGGCGGCGCGCCCCCGCCGCGACGGTCAC
>Ga0335070_10009197_pt1 | contig 11597 bp, 8 predicted proteins | sample Lox_Sample_13_FD_206722 | JGI IMG/M metagenome (GOLD analysis project Ga0335070, IMG submission 206722) | Soil microbial communities from Loxahatchee National Wildlife Refuge, Florida, United States - Lox_Sample_1.3 | ecosystem: Environmental > Terrestrial > Soil > Wetlands | place: USA: Florida...
TGAGATGCGACGGTCCCAGTTCCTTGATTTTCTGAGTAAAGCTCCGGATCACCTCGGCAAACCTCACGCCCTCTGCGGAGGAGATCCAATCGAGAAATAACCGCTCTTCCTGAAATCCCGTAAACCCTAAGAGCTCTTTTAAGACGGCCATGCGTTTGATGGTCATATAGTTTCCTTTGATGTAGTGGCAATCTCCAATGTGACAGCCGGCCACCAGCACTCCGTCCGCTCCTTTCTGAAAGGCTTTCAGAATATGGTGGGGAGAAATAGTAGCTGTGCACATCACGCGAATGGTTCGGGTATTGGCCGGGTACTGAAGCCTGCTGACCCCGGCGAGGTCCGCGCCTCCGTAGCTGCACCAATTGCATAGAAAAGCGATGATCTTGGGTTCGAAACCTTGTGAACTCTGACTCTCTTTTGCCATACGATCTTCTCCCCTTACCCGGGAAAATTATAATGACTCAAAAGCCTTCTCAATCTGAGCATAGATCTGATCAGACCTGAATCCCCTGAGGGCAATGCTTCCCGAAGAACAGGTGGCCGCGCACCCTCCGCATCCTTTACAAAGCACCTCATTGACTTGGCACTTCGCCTCCTTCTCTTCATAGGAGATGGCGGTGTACGGGCAAACATCGATGCAGCCCTGGCAGCCCACACAGAGTTCCTGGTCAATGTGAGCGATCGCTCCTTCGGTCTCCAGCTTCTCCTTCGACAAGATCGTGCTTGCCCTGGAGGCCGCGGCATGGGCCTGAGAGACGCTCTCGTCGATGGCCTTCGGATTATGACAGAGGCCACACAAGAAGACTCCGTCCGTAGCAAAATCGACGGGACGCAGTTTCATATGGGCTTCCAAGAAGAAGCCATCCTGATTGATGGGAACTTTGTAAAATTGAGAAAGGGCTTTGTTGTCCTCGGGGGGAAGGATTGCCGTCGCCAACTGCAAAAGATCCGTATCGATGGCGAACTTCTCTCCGAGGAGCACATCGGTGATCACAACCTGCAGGAGATCTTTCCCATTTTCCTGGACCTTCTTCACAACGGGTGGGTCTTCCGGATCGAATCGAAGGAACACAATCCCTCGCTCCCTGGCCTCATTGAAGAAGTCTTCCATCAGCCCATAAGTCCTCATATCTCGGTAGAGGATATAGATATTCATTTCCGGATTCAGTTCCTTCAGCTTCAACGCATTCTTGACCGACTTTCCGCAACACACGCGGCTGCACCAGGGGTGTTCCTCATTCCGAGAACCAACGCACTGAATCATCACCAGGTTACTGCAATTCGCATATTTTTCAGGATGGAGGGCCAATTCTTCTTCAAGTTCAAGGCCTGTCACGACCCGCTCATCTTTTCCATAGTAATATTCCTCCGGCTTGTACTCCCGGCCACCGATGGCAAGAATCGTGATTCCGTGCCGAACCTCTTCTTCGGTACCATTCCCCACATTCAATCGGCTGATGAAGTTACCGACGTAACCGGAAGAATCGACCACCCGGCTCGAAAGGTAGACCCGAATTCTGGGATGATCCACGGTCCTGGCAATTTGCCGATGCAAGAACGTCTGCACGTCTCCACCGTTTAATGTCCGATGTATTCGGTTTGCGATCCCGCCCAGGCGATCCGATTTTTCCACCAGGCTGACTTCGAAACCCTGGTCAGCAAGGTTCAGAGCACTCGCCATTCCTGCAATGCCTCCCCCGATCACGAGAGCGCTTGGGGTGAGATCTACCGGCATGCGTTTTAAGGGTTCGATTAATCTTGCCTTGGCCACGGCCATCCGGACAAGATCCTTTGCCTTCTCCGTCGCCCCTTTCGGATCCTGTGCATGGACCCATGAACATTGGTCCCGAATGTTCGCCATCTCAAAAAGGTACTGATTCAAACCGCCCTCCTTCAGGGTTTCTCTGAAGAGAGGCTCGTGGGTCCTGGGACTGCAAGAGGCAACCACCACCCGGTTGAGGCGATGTTCCAAGATCTTCTGCTTAATAATCTCCTGAGTATCCTGGCTGCAGGTATACAAATTGTTGTCTGTAAAGACCACGTTTGGAAGGACCTTCGCATACTCGGTGACCTCCGGGACGTTCACGACCCCTGCGATGTTGATGCCGCACTTGCAGACGAAAACCCCGATCCTCGGCTTCTCTCCAGCAACCTCTTTCTCCGGAGGATACTCTTTCTTTCTCGTGAGGGTATGTCTCGCCGAGGCAAGCAAAGCTGAGACCCTGGCTGCCGCCCCGCTCGACTGCATCACGGTTTCAGGGATATCCTTAGGGCCGTTGAAGGCTCCACACGAGAATACCCCGTCCCGGGTTGTGTCCACGGCCATGAATTCTCTAGATCGACAGAACCCGTATCGATCCAGCTCGATTCCAAGCTTGTCCGCCAGTTCCTTGCCTTCTTTAGGCGGATGAAGACCCGCAGAGAGGACGACCAGGTCGAAGGACTGCCGTTCGGTCTTACCGTCCTCCGTGGTGAAGCGAAGAGAGAGTTCACCTGTGCCGTCGAGCGCTTCAATACCATATACCTTGGAGCGAATGAATTTCACACCATGCGTTTTCTTCGCCTGTTCGTAGTATCGATCGAAATCCTTCCCGTACGTTCGCATATCCATGAAGAAGATCGTCGTGTCGAGGGGCTGCTCACTGTGCTCCCTGGCGATTTCAGCCTCCTTGATCGCAAACATGCAGCAAACCGAACTACAAAAACCGCATCCGTTTGCCGGATCCCTGGACCCCACACATTGGATCCAAGCCACTCTTCGGGGCGCCTTCCCATCAGAAGGTCTTCGTAAATGGCCCTCAAAGGGACCTGAAGCGCTTAATATCCGCTCGAACTCCGTGGAAGTCACCACGTTTGGCAATCTTCCATAGCCAAGTTCATAGAGAGGAGTGGGATCATACTCCTCAAAGCCAGGGCTGGCGATGATGGCACCCACCTCGAATTCTAAAGTGGTATCGCCCCGTTTGTGATCGATAGCCTGGGCCTTACAGGCACCCACGCACATCAGACATTCACAGCAGATCCCGCAATTGAGGCACCGATTCGCTTCCTGCAGAACCTGCTTTTCCGAAAACCCGAGCTCCACTTCCTCAAATCCAGCTTTCCTTCTCGCCAGGGGAATGTTTTGCATTCGCTGCCGAGCCTTCGTTTCTTGACCAAGAGGGATTCCGCTGAGGTCCCATTGTTTCGCCTTCTCACGCAACTGCCGATCCTTCCGCAAGTCCTCTTTGCGCAAGTAACGGTCGATCGATTCCGCTGCACGTTTTCCCGCCTCCACGGCACCGATAGCGATCCACGGTCCGGTCTGCATATCACCACCGGCAAAGATGCCTTGTCGGCTGGTTGCCAAGGTAAGAGGATCGACTTCCACCGTTCCGCCTTTGTTGAGCTTTACGCCGCTGGCTTCAAGAAAACTGATTTCAGGCACCTGGCCAATGGCCACGATCACCATATCCGCAGGGATATAAAACTCAGATCCTTCAATGGGCACGGGTCTGCTCCGGCCGCTGGCATCAGGAGGGCCTAAGCGCATCCGAATGGCACGCAGGCCCCTGACCTTTCCCTCTTCCTGGAGCAGTATTTCGACGGGGGCCGCGAGGTAGGTGATCTTCACGCCCTCCGCCAAGGCGGCCTCGATCTCTTCGTCACTGGCTGGCATCTCTTGTCTGGACCTTCGATAGAGAATGCTAATGTCCTTTGCCCCTAATCTCAACGCTGATCGGGCTCCGTCAATGGCGACGTTACCGCCTCCAATGACGACAACCTTTTCACCCATCTCCATCTTTCTGCCGAGATTAAAATCCCTCAAGAACTTTACGCCAGACACAACTCCCTTCGCATCCTCCCCCCTGATGTTCAGAGGCAAATTCCCATGAGCACCCATACCCAGAAAAATGGAAGCGTAACCCTCTTTAAAGAGATCATTCAAACCCAGATCCGTGCCAATAGGCGTGTTCACCCTGATCTCCACTCCAAGATCGGTTACATTCTTAACTTCATCGGCCAGGACATCTCTCGGGAGACGATATTCAGGGATGGCCACAGAGAGCATCCCGCCAACCACGGGGAGTGCCTCAAAAACCGTGACGCCGTAGCCGCGAAGCGCGAGATAGTAGGCACAGGTTAACCCGGCCGGCCCGGAACCCACCACGGCGACTCGTTCAGGCCTTCGCTCTGCAACTTGTGGCCGGCTCTCACCATTCCCAGACTTGACCTGATCCGCCACGAATCGTTTGAGACCGCAAATGGAAACGGGTTCATCAATCAATTCACGATTGCAAACCCCTTCGCAGGGATGAGGGCAGATCCGACCCAATATCCCTGGGAAGGGAAGTTCCCTTTTAATCACTTCTAACGCATCGTGATACCTTCCCTGGGCGGTCAGGGCCACGTAGCCCTGAACATTCACGCCAGCAGGACAGGCCATCCCACAGGGCGGCCTCTCCGCTTTCTGAATGGTATAGACATTCGGGATCGACTGGGCATAAGGGATGTAAGTCGCCTTTCTCTTGGCCAGACCTTCCTGATATTCACTGGGCAATTCCACCGGACAAACTCGAGGACATTCCCCACAACCCGTGCACTTCGAGGGATCGATATATCGGGTGTGCTCCTTCACTCGAACTCGGTATCGCCCCGGTTCACCTTCGACGTCCAGAATCTCGGCATAAGACAAAATCTTAACATTTAGGTGTCGACCAAGCTCGACGAGCTTGGGCGAGAGGATTCACATGGCGCAGTCGTGGGTAGGGAAGGTCTTGTCGAGTTGAGCCATCACTCCCCCGATGCCAGGAGCCTTCTCCACCACATAGACAAAATAACCCGATTCGGCCAGATCGAGAGAGGCTTGAATCCCGGCGATACCTCCTCCCACCACCATGACAGCTCCAACCTTGTCGTTTTTTGTCGGTAATGTGACCCGATCCATAGGTTCTCCCGTTCTCTTCTGATTAAAATTTAGGTTCCAAAACCTCGATCCGAAATCGACCACCTGCCGTCTAAAGCATTCGGCATTCGTCCCTCAAATTGCTCTGTCTGAGCGATCTCTTCGATGATCCGAGGAATCGCTTCCTCTACCAATGGAGAGCAGGTCTCACAGAAAGTCTGGTTGTCCTCGACCTCAATGCCGTATATTCGAATCTCTCCAGGGATCTCCATTCCCAACCGCTTGCCCAACTCGAGGGCTGTGGCCAGATTGATGTCATGCGGACAGCTCAAATGAAGCGTGGAACGGAGATCGTCCAGGTTCAACCGATAAAGATCTCCTGGTTCGCCCCCTTCCGTTTTGATACTGTCCACAATGATAAGTCGATCATAGCCACCGACGAAATCCAGTAGATCGATATTTGCAAAGCTCGACTCTTGGACATCGACCTCTTCCTGAGTCACCCTTTCTCCGAGCGCTCTGACCACGCGGAGACCCACGGCGTCATCTTTCAAAATGGAATTGCCCAAACCCAATAAAAGCGTCTTCGCCATTTCAGTCTCTCGAAATTGTCTTTACGATCTCGCCCCGGCTGTCTCGAATCATGACCTGCAAAGGCATCTGCCCTGGCAGAGAATGGGTGGCACAACTCAGGCAAGGATCATAGGCGCGAAAAGCCATCTCGATCCGATTGAGCAAGCCTTCGGTCACGATGGTGCCTGCTTTGATCAGCCCCTGGGCAGCCTTTCGGATGGACATGCAAATCGGGGCATTGTTATTGGTAGTACCGACGATGAGATTCACTTTAGTGACCATCCCCTTTTCATCGGTCTTATAATGATGGTATAAGGTTCCTCTCGGCGCCTCCACGACGCCCACTCCTTCGTCAGGCATCTTGTTAGGAATCACTCGAACCTTGGGGTCTGTAATCTCAATATCCTGAACCAGCTCCAGCTGTCTTTCCGCAGCGTAGATAAGTTCCACCAGCCTGGCCCAATGAGTGGCCAACGTCGAATGGACAGGCTTTCCTCCCAGCGTATCGAAGTATTTCTCATAGGCCTCCTGGGCCAGCGGGGTGGCCATCCCGTCCGCCACATTCAACCTCGCCAAAGGTGCCGCCCGGTAGATTCCGCTCTTCGGACCTTCCACAAACCCCTTCCATCCAATCTTCTTCAGGAAAGGGAATTTTAAATAGGACCATGGCTCGACATGCTCTTTGATATGTTGAAGGTAGTCGGCCGGCTTAAACTTCTCAATCTCCTTGGCTTCCGTGTCCACGACTCGGATCATGCCTTCATAAAAATTGACCTTATTGTTCCGGTCCACCAGGCCCATGTAATTAGTCACGGTCTGATAGGCATCGCTCAGAATCAGGTCGACATAAGCCTGATTTTTGAGGACCACTTCCTCGAAGAGCTTCAGTGCGAATTTCGCAAACTCCATGTTGACCTTGGCCATCTCCAGGATTTTCTTTCTCTCTTCCTCGGTGATCCCTTTGCTCACGCCTCCGGGCAGACTCCAAACGAGATGGGTCGCCCTTCCTGCAATGATCTTCTGAGTCTCTTGCGCGAAGGCCCTGTTCTTGATGACTTCTTTTCCAATATCCAGGCCCACCTTGCTAATCAGACCGAGGATATTCCTCTCCGCAGGGTTCGCATCCGGGCCGAGAACAAAATCGGGAGCGGCTAAAGCAAAAAAGTGAAGGGTGTGACTGTGCACATAGTGGGCAGAGTATAAAAGTTCTCGAAGCTTTTTTGCCGCCCTTGGAGGATCAGTTTTGTAGACAGCGTCAACGGCCTTACCCGAGGCCAGATGATGAGCGGAGGGTCAGACGCCGCAGATTCGTGGAACGATCCGGGGAAGTTCTTCAACAGGTCTTCCCAAGCAGAAGACCTCGAATCCTCTCAGCTCGGGGACCTGAAAGTAAGCGTTTTCCACATCCCCTCGGTCGTTCAAAAATATCTCGATCTTCCCGTGTCCTTCTAATCGGGTGATCGGATCAATCGATATCGTTTTCATAGAAACCTCTTCTTCCTCAATGCCGAAGCAGGCAAGCCGAAGCGATAAAATGTCCCCAAGGGATCGACAATCCCATCAATGACCTGTTCGATCTTCCCGGGATCCTGAGAATCAATGATCGAACCGACAGCGCTCAACATCTTCACTCCTTGATCCGTCACATCTGGAGGAGGCCCATAGCATCCCCGACAAGGCATGTTGGACCGAATGCACCTCGGTGGATCGCTGCATCCACCCCGTGTGGCCGGACCAAGGCAGATGAGGCCCTGCTCCAGAAAGCAGCGTTCGGTGTCGAATAAGATTTCATGAGGCCGATAAAAAGCCTTTACCTTCTTCTCTTCCCTTTTCCTTGGGCACGAGTCACAGAGAGCCTTGTCCAGCGCGCCCACTACGGACCCTTTGGGAGGCAAATTTCCTGCCGCAATCGCACCTACCACCTCCAAAATACGAGCAGATTCCGGAGGACAGCCAGGTAAATAATAGTCCACCTCCACAACCTGATCCAAAGCCATGACCGTATCATAGAATCTGGGCAATTTCAGCTCGCCCTCGGCAACGGAGGTAGTCTCCTGAGGGTAGACTCCCTTCTGCGAAACCGTTGAAGGAGACTCATGATAAACGTAATCCAAAATCTCCTGCCTTCTCTTCTCGTTGGCCAAGCCCGGGATTCCACCTAACTGAGCGCAAGCTCCAAAGGCGACCATCACTTTCGACTTCTGACGGAGCAGGTGTGCAATATGTTCATTCTCAGAATTACGAACCGCGCCGCTAAAAAGGCAAACATCTACATGCTTGTCAGCAAGCTCCTCGACATCGTGGTATTTAAAATCCATCGCAACTGGCCAAAAAAGGATATCGGCTGCAGCTGCAATATCGAGCAGCTTCTCATGGGTATCCACCACCGCCACATCGCAACCGCCACAGGCTGCACCCCAATAAAGGGCAAACTTCAATTTCCCCATAACCTTTTCCTTCCCGCCTTCAGGATTACTGCTTGAGAGGGCCCAATCTGCGAAGCCTCTCTGTCATCTCTCCGACCAGACCGGCGAAACGCTTTCCTTCGGCGACCGAAACCCATTCCAGCCTCAGCCTCTCTCTTTCCAGGCCGAATTGCTCCAATGTTTTCTGGAGGAGGCGGAAGCGCCTCAAGGCACTATAGTTTCCGTTTCGATAATGGCAATTTCCCAGATGACATCCCAGGATCAGAACCCCATCCGCTCCTTTTTTGAAAGCCTCGATGATCACTTCTGGATCCACAGAGCCGGAGCACATGACGCGAATGAGGCGGAGATTGGGCGGATAGGAAGCCCCTTCAACCCCTGCGGCGTCGACCCCCATCTGGGAACTCCAACTGCAGCAGAATCCGATGATTTTGGGTTCAAAATTATCCATAGACTAGCCCCTTTTGAAGTATCTAAGCCAAACCTCCGAGATAGGCATCGACCATTGCGATCATCTGTTGCTTTCTGAATCCCTTCAGTTGTGCTGCACCGGTTGGACACGCACCACAGCATGTTCCGCAGCCCTTGCACACGAGTTCATCGACCCTGGCGACATTCTCCTGGGGGACAACAGCAATTGCGCCGTAAGGACAGAGTGCCTCACAAACCTTGCACCCACAGCATACCGATTCCTTTACCGTCGAGATGATTCCGTCGGTGAGCAGAGTCTCACGGGCAAGGAAGGTCATCGCCCGTGAAGCCGCGGCTTTCCCTTGATAGATACTCTCCACAATCGAAACCGGACTTCTTGCCATCCCTGCCACAAAAATTCCTTCCTGCATGAAGTCGACCGTGCTCAACTTCTCGTAGGCTTCCTTAAAAAACCCATCCTCGTTCAAGGGGACACGAAATAACCTGGCGAGCGCATGATTATCCTCCGGCGGCAATACAGCCGAGGCGAGCACCACAAGGTCTGCGTCGATTTCTAAGCGCTCACCAAGAATGATATCTGTCACCGCCACTTTCAGGATATCGCCTTCTTTTCTGACTTCGGGCATTCTGTCCAGGTCGTGCCGGATGAAGATCACTCCTTTTTCTCTCGCCTCCTGGTAGTAGGATTCTCGAAATCCATACGTCCTCATGTCCCGATAGAGCATATAGACGTTCATCTTCGGGTTCAAGTCTTTGAGGCTGATGGCATTCTTTACCGACTTCGCACAGCAAAGCCTGCTGCAGTAAGGCCTCACCTCATTCCGAGATCCCACGCATTGGATCATCACAATGGTCTTGCTCTCTGCTACCCTTTCGCTCACACGATCGATCTCCTCCTCCAGCTCAACTGAGATGATCACCCTGGGATCCTGTCCACAGAGATATTCGTCAGGCTTATATTCCCGTCCTCCAGCGGCGATGACCGTGACCCCGTGTTTGATCTCTCGCTCCTCTCCCGACGTCGACCTGATCCGAGTCGTGTAATCCCCGACCCGACCTTCGTGTGAAACCAATTCAGAATTCTTGTAAACATGAACTTTCGGATTCCCATCAACCTTTTCTATAAGATCCTTCAAATAAGCTTGGACATCGCCTCCCTCCAAAGTATGACGGATCTTCAGGGCGTGACCTCCCAGCTGAGAACTCTTCTCTATTAAATGGACCTCAAATCCTTTATCGGCCAAGCTGAGAGCGCTCACCATCCCTGTAATTCCCCCGCCTACCACGAGGGAGGAAGGATTCATGGTCTTGGAGATCCGATGCAATGGCTCCAGGAATCTCGTCTTGGCCACTTGCATTTTAATCAAATCCTTTGCTTTCTGCGTGGCTTTCTCCGAGTCACGGCCATGGACGCGAGCACATTGGTCCCGAAGGTTGACCATCTCCATGAGAAATGGGTTTAAGCCACCCTCCCGAAGAGTCTCCTGAAAGAGGGCGCCGTGAGTGGAAAAAGAACAAGATCCGATGACCACCCGGTTTAGCCCATGGGCTTGGATCGCTTTCCTCATCTCGTCCCGTGAGTCCTCTGAGCAGGCATAGGACCTTTGATCGCAATAAGCGACGTCTGGAAGACCCGCGGCGAATTCTTTCAGAGAAGGAACATCAACCGTCTTTCCGATATGATCTCCGCATTGGCAGAGAAACACTCCTATCTTCACCGCTTCTCCGGAAACATCCCTTTCGGGAGGATAGGTCTTTTGAGGGACATGGCCAAATCGTGCTTCGGATAGAATTCCCAAGGTATCTGCCGCGGCTCCACTCGCCTGCATCGCGGATTCGGTGATGTCATTGGGGCCACCGAAAGTTCCGCAAACGAAGAAACCTTGTCTCGATGTCTCCAAAGGTGAGAACGGCGATGCCCAGCAGAATCCATAGGGGTTGAGCTCAATACCAAATTCCTTGCTCAGGCTTTTGGCAGTCACCGCGCATTCCAGACCGATCGATAACGCCACCATATCAAATCGGGCCGTGGACACTCCGCCTGTCTCGGCGGTGTAGGTGACCACAAGACCCTTTCCGTCCTCCGCCTCCTCAACTTTGGATACGCCACTGCGGATGTATTTCACTCCGAATTGTTCCTTCGCCCGATGAAGATATCGCTCTGAATCCTTCCCGTAAGGTCTCTGATCCATAAAAAAGATCGTAGGTTCAAGATCCTTTACGTATTCCTTGGCGACGATAGATTCCTTCAGGGTGAAAGAACAGCAGGCGGCTGAGCACCAAGGGTTCCCGATCTTAGGATCCCTCGAGCCCACACACTGGATGAAGGCAATCCGACGAGGTATCCTGCCGTCGGAAGGGCAAAAGAGACCTACCCGTTCATGAATCATCTTTTCCAGCTCAACGGCAGTGACAACATCCTTATACCTTCCATAGCCCAATTCAGGCAATGAAATGGGGTCAAAGAGTTTAAAGCCTATGGCCATGATCACCCCAGCTACGTTGACCCTCATCTCCTCGGGATTAGGCTTTACAGGCACGGTGTAGAGTGGAAGTTTATCACAGATCGGACAGCCTCGCTCATTGATTTCAGGAAGGCGTCGGATCGTAGCAGTGAAGTGACCGGGCTCTCCCTCGACCTTCACAACCTCCCCATGCCGAAACAGGGTGATCTGTGGATGAGTGATCACCTGGAACGCCTTCTCGCTCACCTGACAAAGCATGCAGCGGTTGCACTCTTCCACACCTTTGCAGCAGTTACTTGCCGCTGCACCCATCAAATTACCTTTTCGTTCAATCAGGTTGACATGATATCCTGACTCGGCGAGATCCAGTGAGGCCTGAATCCCGGCGACTCCGGCTCCTATCACCAACACGGAACCTATATTTCCGTTCATGGTCTCAATTCCCCTTCCGCTTTTTGCTCTTAGGAGGCTTAAGCCAGTTCTTTGGCCACTCGGTTCAGCAACTCGCCCGGGTTCAAGGTGAAGGATTTCCCCTTCTTCGCCACAATAGATTTCATTAATCGATGCCTCACTTCCTGGGAGAATCGATCGAGTTCTTTTGCCTTCTGGAGAAAAGACGAATCCACATACCCTTCTTTCACTGCCATATCCCTCAACACCCGCATGATATCAGTAAACTTCACATTTTGTGGACAGTGACCACTGCAAGTGAAGCATTGGGTGCAGTACCAGATAAAATCGGAGGAAAGAACTCTTTCTTTCATTCCCATGAGGACCATCCGAATGATCTTCCGCGGATCGAAGTCCTCCGAAACA
>Ga0335070_10009198_pt1 | contig 11597 bp, 7 predicted proteins | sample Lox_Sample_13_FD_206722 | JGI IMG/M metagenome (GOLD analysis project Ga0335070, IMG submission 206722) | Soil microbial communities from Loxahatchee National Wildlife Refuge, Florida, United States - Lox_Sample_1.3 | ecosystem: Environmental > Terrestrial > Soil > Wetlands | place: USA: Florida...
GAGAGACACCGGGCTGCCCTCGAGGTTTCCCGTCGGCCAGGAGTGACTCTCCGCGCAGTTCGCGCCAACCACCAATGCGTGCCTGTCACTCAGATCAACCGAGACCGGCTGAACGCAATTCGAGGCGAGCGGGATGTTGCCGGCAACTCGGATGGACCCGTCGTCGCGCACCAGGCGGCTTAGATTATTCGAGCCGTAGTTCACGACTGCACCGGCGGAATCGCGGAACTGCACTGCTCCCGCATTTCCTCCGGCTCCTCCCTTGCCTCCCGTTGGTAGCGTGTTCACGAAACTCAGTGACGCCGCGCCTTCGGAATTCAGTCTGAATACGACAACCTGATTCGCATTCGCATCATTGCTGCTGGTGAGAACGAAAGTGTCTTTGTTTGCATGGCGCTCAGCCGCCATGGCGGAAACGGCTGCGAGAAATAGCACAATCAGCATTGCGCTGACATGAGACAACTGTTTTTTCACAATACTCTCCTGTTTCAGTTCTGGTTGTGCTGCGTTGAGGGACTGAGGGGACACAGACTCAGTCGGCGACGAGGCTGGCAACACACCACGCCACCCGAGGTCTGGACAGGGGATCCCCGATGCTTCTAGTTCGGATCGTGCGCCCGCATGCAGCGCGCAAATCGGATGAGGGGATGCGAGAAAGGTTACAAACCAATTTATTTCGCGCTCTTGCTCTCAACTGGAGCCCGTCTCATAAATGGGTTTGGGAAGGGCACAGCCTAAGCCGTGCCGTTAAAGCCGCATAAAATCCGGGCTTTAGCCCCAGAGGGAGCACCTTGCGCCCGGCAACACCGCTTATGAGATTCATTGCAGATGTTCAAAGGAAACTTCAGCGCAGCGGCCTGCGCAACAGGCTCATCGTTCAGGACTCAACTCCCTGGGCGGTTCTTGCGCATACGCCCCGATCGCTTGCCACTTCAAGGAATCCACCGTCTCCTGCTCTGGGCAAAACATCCTGTTCGGCTGAAAAACGATGATCTTGTACACATAGCGTTTGTGATGCGGTGCATCGTACGCCAGTTCGAATGCGATGCCCTTCTTCTTGTCGATCCAGAACACCGGAGGCCGCGATCCCAGTGCCGGCGACGGAGGTGTCAGCAACACCCAGGCACGCAGGTCCTTGTACGATTTCTCGACTTTTTCAGGGGAATCGAAAGTCGTAATATCCTCCGCTGTGTGAAACCGAGTCGTCGACGACTCGATCTGAAACACCTTGCCTTTCTTGATTCGGATGAACACGTCTCCGTGCCCCACAGGATTCGTGCTGTCGACCCAGTCGATGGTTGAGCCGCACGCATCCTCCCATTCTTGATCGATATCTTTCTTGGGAAACACCTCAAGGGCGCGCTCCGAGGAGTCGCCGACTTTCAGCGGTCCCACGCTATGACCACCCTCAATCATAGTGGTGTTGAAGCGTGGTTCTTCCATAATCTGGGCCAGGGAGTAAGCAGTGATGGCAAACAGAGTTAAGAGCATCAGAAGTGGAGTCTTCAACACAGTTTTTTGCCGCCGATCCGAGCTTGTTGGAGGTAAAGATCTTGGGAAGGGCACGGCTTTAGCCGTGCCGTCCGGAGAGTCTATCGAAGCGGCCTTAGCCGCTGAGGGCAGATCGCCCGATCCGGAAAGATCATCTTTGACACACGGTCCAACTGCATCGGTGTTTCCCTTGGCGGAATTTCCGTAAGACCGGCCTTTCCAGGCGACAGTTCCCTTCCCGTACATCCGCTTCGAGCGCAGGAGCAGATAGGCGAACATGGGCATGCCGAACCAGGCTCCGAGAAACTCCATCGCCAAATCGAAATTGGCGCGCTGAAGTCTCGCGATATTCCCAGCCAGCGCCATTGTGATTACGACGCTCCACCACCAGCGATGGTGGAGTTCCCCGAGTCCGGATAGTGGGAATGTCAGAAGCAACCATGGGATGCCCCAGAGAAGTGAAATCTTCAATGCGAGCCAGCCTGGTCTCGGGAACAGGAGCGCCAGATTCTTCGTCCATCCCTCCCGCAGCTGCGCAAAATTCCGATACATCCGTGTGCGCACGGCATCGGCAGCGTAGCGAAAACGCATCTTCCGGCCAGACGCCTTCACGCGCCGCGCCAAGGCAACATCCTCAAGGATGTCCTCCGCGATCGCCGCATGTCCGCCGATCGCATCATATGTTCCGCGCCGGATCAGAATGAACTGCCCATTCGCAGCCGCAATCGGCGAAGCCGGATCGCTTACCTTCGACGGAGGATACTGCCGCGCCAATTCTGCGAACACCACAGGCAGAATCGCCCTCTCCCAGAACGTGACCGCAATCTGCTCCGGTGAATACGACAGCATCTCAACTTCGTGCTGCTTTGCCTCGTCGAGCGCTCGGGAGAGTGAACCGGGTAGATGCACCGTATCCGCGTCGGTGAACAGCAGCCATTCGCCCAGAGCTTGCCGCGCTCCGCAAGCGACCGCGTTGTTCTTCCCCGTCCATCCTGGCGGAAGTGGCCCTGCCTCGATCACACGTACTCCCGCGAACGATGCCGCAATCTCGCCAGTGCGATCGGTCGAATGATCATTCACCACGATGATCTCGAACTCCACTCCCGTTTGGGACACAAGTGATTCCAGGCACGTCGCCAGCAACGCTTCCTCGTTCCGCGCAGGAACGATGACCGAGACTTCAGGCCTCTTCCCGGGAATGTGGCTTACAGGCATACTTGGTGTCGGTCGTGCGTTGTGAGTAGTCCAGCAGCGTGAGAGATCGTACGCGGACTCGAGAACTCCGCCAAGCACCGCGCAGGAATTTACTATTATATCTGGGCCTTAGTTCTCGCTCGCGAATCGCGGGCACGGCACACAAAGCTATCCCTTATAATAGAAAGATTCGTTAAGTCCCCCGGAACGGTCTGAGCGGGTGCGCTCGGGTTCCGGTGTGTGTTTCGGCCTGATTCGATGTCTTCGAATTCGACGCAGAAAGATAGCATCGTTGTACGCGGCGCCCGCGTCCACAACCTCAAGAATATTGACATTGAGGTTCCTCACAACACCCTGACGGTGGTCACGGGAGTGTCGGGATCGGGCAAGTCCTCGCTCGCCTTCGACACGATCTACGCGGAAGGCCAGCGCCGCTACGTCGAGTCACTCTCGGCCTACGCCCGCCAGTTTCTCGAACGCATCGAGAAGCCCGATGCCGACATGATCGACGGCATTGCCCCAGCAGTTGCTATACGGCAGAAGAACACGACCAGAAACCCACGTTCCACGGTCGCGACCGCTACAGAAATCTACGACTATCTGCGTCTGTTGTTTGCTCGCGTCGGCCGCACCTACTGTATCAACTGCGGCCGCGAGGTGAAGAAAGACACGACCGATGAGGTCGCTGACACGATCCTCGCCTTGGAGCCGGGAACGAGATTGCAGGTATTCTTCCCGCTGCAGCGAGCCGGCGTGACTGCCCAGCAGCCAACCGAGAAAGTGCGCGCCACAAAATCACGAAAGCCCGCGGCGAAGACCGGGAATGAACCGTTATCCGATGCCCTGAAAGCGCGGCTATTTGATCTTCGTAAAGCCGGCTTTAACCGCCTCTATCAGGCCAGCCAGATCTTCGAGTTCTCTACGCCCGAGTCCCTGCTCGACATCAACTTTGCGGATCCTGTCTCCGTCCTTGTCGACCGGCTCACCGTTGAGGCCGAATCTCGCACTCGGGTCGTTGACGCCATCGAAACCGCCTATCGCGAATCCGGAGAAGTCATCTTCGAAATTCCCGGCGATGAGCGCACCGGGACCAGACAACTACGCTTCGCCCAGCGCTTCGAGTGCAAATCCTGCAACATCCGCTATGAGGAACCAGAGCCCCGCCTATTCTCCTTCAACAATCCTTATGGCGCTTGCCCCAAATGCCAGGGATTCGGCAACACTATCGACTTCGATCTCGACCTCGTCATCCCCGACAAGATGAAGACTTTGGCCGAGGGTGCCATCGAGCCCTGGACCAAGCCGAAGTACCGCCCCCTGTTCACGGACCTGAAGCGGTACGCCAAGCAGGCCGGAATCCCTCTCGACATGGCCTGGATCGACATGGCAGAGGAACATCGCAATCTCGTCCTCAACGGCGAGGGCAAGTTTCTCGGAGTGCGCGGGTTTTTCAATTACCTCGAACGCAAGAAATACAAGCTCCATGTCCGCGTCTTCCTCAGCCGCTATCGCGGGTACTCGACATGTTCGGAATGCAACGGAAGCCGCCTGCGCATGGAAGCCCGCCAGGTGAAGATTCAGGGCCGCAACCTTTGCGAAGTTTGTTCTCTCACGGTCGAAGACGCATCGAAATTCTTCGATCAGCTGAGCTTGACTCCGGCCGAAGCGGACATCGCCGACAAACTGCTGCAGGAAATCCGCGACCGCCTGCGTTTCTTGAATGACGTGGGCCTTGAATACCTGACCCTGGACCGCCTGTCGTCCACGCTCTCCGGCGGAGAGGCCCAGCGCATTCAACTCGCGACGTCGCTGGGCTCCCGCCTGGTCGGCACGCTCTACGTGCTGGATGAGCCGTCGATCGGCCTGCACCCGCGCGATACGCACCGCCTGGTGAATATTCTTCACGACCTGCGCAATCTGGGAAACACGATTCTCGTGGTCGAGCACGATCCCGACATCATGAAGGCCGCGGATCGCATTCTCGATCTCGGCCCCGGCGCCGGTGAAAATGGCGGCAAGCTCATCGCCGGCGGCACATATGACGAGATCCTGCACAATCCCGCTTCGCTGACCGGTCGCTATCTGTCGCACGATCTCCGGATTCAGCCGCCCGCCTCGCGCCGCCGGCCCGGTTCGCAGCAGATCAAAGTCAAAGGCGTTCGCGCCAACAATCTGAAGAACGTCGACATCAGCATTCCGCTCGGGTTGCTGGTGGCCATCACCGGCGTCTCAGGGTCGGGAAAGTCCACCCTGCTGCATCAAGTCATCTACAGAGCGCTCACGCAGGCCAAGCAGCAATCCGCAAATGGCAGTGGCACACCCGCTGCTCTAGCCACATGGGAACGCCTCGAAGGCGACCAATATATCGATGAAGTTGTGCTCGTTGATCAATCCCCCATCGGCCGCACGCCGCGCTCCAACCCGGTCACCTACATCAAAGCGTTCGACGCCATCCGCGACCTGTTCGCTTCCCTGCCCGAGGCGAAGAAGCGCGGATTCAGTGCGGGCCACTTCTCCTTTAACATCCCCGGCGGCCGATGCGAAATCTGCCAGGGCGACGGCACCGTCACGGTCGAAATGCAGTTCCTCGCCGATGTGGAACTGATTTGCGAAGAATGCAAAGGTACGCGTTACAAGCCGCAAGTGCTCGAAGTTCGCTATCGCGGCAAGAACGTGCATGAAGTTCTGAATCTCACGGTTAGAGAGGCGCTGAAGTTTTTCGCCGAGGCGCCCAAAGTCACAGAGAAGCTGCGCGCGCTCGAAGAGGTCGGCCTGGGATATCTCCGCCTCGGACAGTCGGCAACCACGCTCTCTGGAGGCGAAGCCCAGCGCATGAAGCTGGCTGCGCACCTGCAACCCGCCACGCGTGAGGGTGGAAGGTCATCCAACAGCGATCGGAAGCGCCGCCTGCTCTACATCTTCGATGAGCCCACGACCGGCCTGCATTTTGACGACGTCAGCAAACTCCTGGCCGCCTTTCGTCGTCTGATTGAAGCAGGGGGCTCGATCGTGGTCATCGAGCACAATCTGGAAGTCATCAAAACGGCCGACTGGGTCATTGATTTAGGCCCGGAAGGCGGCAACCGCGGCGGCAAGATTGTCGGTGTCGGGCCTCCGGAGGCAATTTCCAAATTGCCCGGCTCATACACGGGAAAATATCTAGCGCCGGTCTTGAACGGCAACGGAGCTTCCGGCTCAAATGCGCGGACGTAAGCGAGTGGCGTGGCCCAAAGCCTTAGGCGGATTAGGGTGGCGCAGCGCTTCCAGCGCTGCGATGACCGCTTTCCTTTGTGTGTCGGCTTTAGCCGCTGAGGTGAATTCCCCGGCAGTGCTCCGGCCGGAGATTTTTCTATCGTACATTTCAGTTCCTCAGGCGCAGGGTTCCAGCCAGTCTTCCTCCAGCCAGAAGCCTCATCGCAAACCTGCCCGTCGCATCACAGTGCCGGAAGAGGAATCACCATCTTCAGACATCGCCAAGGCTGAGGAACTGATCCAGAGAAAGAAATACTCCGAAGCCCAAGCTCTGCTAGGCGAAATCCTGAAGGACGAGCCCGAAAACTACATCGCCTGGTTTGATCTTGGATTCGTCGAGAATGCCCTCGGCAAACCCGATGACTCCATTGCCGCATATCGCAAATCCGTTGCGGTCAAGCCCGATGTCTTCGAGTCAAATCTGAATCTGGGCTTGCAGCTTGCGAAAAATGGCCAGCCAGACGCCGAGCAATTTCTGCGCGCGGCAACGCAACTGAAGCCGACCCGCCACGTTGCCGAAGGACAGGCCCGCGCATGGATCTCGCTGGCTCACATGATCGAAACCGCTAAGCCGGACGAAGCACTGGGCGCCTACCGCCAGGCCGCCCTATTGCAGCCGAAAGATCCCGAGCCGCACTTGGCCGCGGGCCTTCTGCTCGAAAATCAGAATAAGTTTTCTGATGCCGAGAGTGAATACAAGCAGGCCCTGACTTTAAGTCCAGAATCTTCAGATGCGATCGTCGGTCTCGCTAACATCTACATGCGTGGCAACCGCTTTCCCGAAGCCGCCATCGAGTTGCGCAAACTCGTCGCCGCCCATCCCGATCTCGCTTCCGTTCATGCGCAGTTGGGCCGAGTCCTCGCCGCGCAGGGCAAGAACGACGAGGGCATCGCAGAATTGGAAACCGCGGCCAAACTGGCCCCCTCCGATACTTCCCTGCGTCGTGATCTCGCCGACCTCTACACCACCGCTGGCAAGAACGACAAGGCCGCAGCCGAATACCGCGAATTGGTGGCCGCTCACGCCAACGATGCCTCGTTGCATCACGAACTCGGGAAAGCATTGCTCCGCCAGAAAAAATATGCAGACGCTCAGCAGGAATTTCTTGCCACCGTAAAATTGAAGCCCGACCTGGGCGCGGCTTACGGCGATCTGGCCTTCGCAGCCAACGAAAACAAAGACTATGCGCTGACCCTCAAAGCCCTCGACGAACGCGCACAACTCCTTCCGGAAATCCCGATTACCTATTTCCTCCGGGCTACCGCGTACGATCATCTGCGCGATGTCAAACAGGCGGTCGCGAATTATCATCTCTTTCTTCAAGGGGCGAATGGGAAGTATCCTGATCAGGAGTGGCAGGCGAAGCATCGTTTGATCGCGCTCGAACCCAGAAAATAGTGGATATCGGATCATGCATGAGATGTCTGATTCCTTAATGTGCGCAGCAGCCTCGCAACGGGACTCGTTACCCTTCTCGGCAAACACGCACCCGGACGCTCGGCCGATGAGCCGTCTCTCTGTTCAACGTAAAATTTCAGGCATTCTCCTGCTACTCGTCGCCGCTTTTGCAGGGTTGGCGCATGCCCGCACAGAGCCTACAGTAGAAGAACTCAAGGCCCGGGTTTCTTCCGCCAATGTTGGCGACAAGGCAAAGATTTGCCTTGCGATCGCCGAGAAGCAGTTAATCGCCGCCGACAAGCTCTACACAGCGGATGACATTCACAATGCTCAGACTAGCCTGACCGACGTGGTCGCCTTTTCCGAGCTGGCGCGAGACTACTCCATTCAGTCTCGCAAGCATCAAAAGCAAACAGAAATCGCTATCCGATCGATGACGCGCAAACTCAACGATCTGCTGCACGTAGTCGGCCGTGAAGAGCAAGGCCCATTAAAGGACGCGATTACCCATCTGGAGCGCGTGCGCGACGATCTGCTCGCGGCCATGTTTCCCAAAGGTGCCAAATGAAAGTTCCCCATCTCCTGTGCCCACTCATGCTGTTGCTTCTCCCTGCCCTGGCGTTTGCGCAGCGCCATCGCGATCCTCTGACTCAACCCGAGATCGATCAGGTTCGCGACACCAGCTGGGAGCCGAAACTCCGTTTACCCCTCTATGTCCAGTTCGCCCGTGCCCGGCTGATCAAGCTGGAAGAAGTTCGCAGCGATGCCAAGGCCGCCAAGGACCGCGCCAAGCAGACCCACGACCTGCTTGACGATTTCCAGCTCCTCTACGACGAGCTGAACGACAACATTGACACGTATGTTGAGCGCAAGAACGACATCCGCAAACCCTTGAAAATCATTCTTGAGGCCGACACGGAATTTCAGGCGAAACTCCGTGCCCTGAAAGATGCTGCCGACGTCCCCCGGGCCGAGGCCCAGCAGTACGCCTTTGTCCTGGATAACGCCATTGAAACGGTCGACAGCTCCACCGACGATCACCGCAAACTGCTAGCCGACCAGGAAGAGTTGGCCAAACACAAAAAGCTGATCAAAGACCCATCCAAGGGCACAGGCGTCAGTCCGGAGTAGATCCGCGATTGGGCGTGTTCCGGACTCCGGATTTGTATCGATCATAGATAAGAAAAGGGAGCCCTCGCGGACTCCCCTTTTTGCAGGAGTTTCATTTCTCGCTTAGAACGGTAGTCCAGGCAGGACCGTCGTCTGCTCCTGTCTCACCGCCTGCAGAGCATCGGGATCCAGTCCCAACGCCTTGAGGATGGTAGGAGCAACCTGGCGCGTCTCGACCGGGTTAGTGTTAGTACTGGCGGAAAGATTGGGGTTAGCCACCAACAGCATCACGTTGCGATCGTCGTTGGCAAAGCCGCCGTGTTCTGAGATCTTCTTGGTCCCGCCCGTGTACGTCACCCCGACGTCGGGTGCCACCACGATATCCGGCGGACGAGAATCAATCGCGGGATCGTTGAAGAACAGTTTCAGTGACGGCCCAAAAAAGATTTCGCCGCCGCCGATGACCGACTCGTTGGCTTCGAGCGTCCCAACTGCAGTTGCGAGTTGGCTCTGGTTGTTCAGCCAGATCAGCGCGACGTCGTCTTCCATGGCCCAAGCCACCATCGATCCGAGGACGGAGGAGGGTGGCTGTAGCGCGGAATTGTCAGCCGGGATGCGCAGAATCCGGTTCGGATCGATCGGAGACTGTCCGTGTTTGGCGGTAACAATGATCAAGGTGGAATCCAAAAGATCTTGCTTGCGGAGTTCGTCGGCCATTTTACCCACGGACTCATCGGCAAACTGGATCTCACTCAGCAAAGCATCGCTGGGAGTACCCGAGGAATCCTTGTAACCGCCCGTGACTCCGATCGACTGTTCCACCAGTTTTTCTCCCACGCTGACTGCCTGGAAGTTCATGCCGAAGATAGCAGGCACCGGGGCGCGGTGAGATCCATCGTGCGTCTTGCCATCAATCTCGTTCAGGATGGCTTGCACTTTTAATCCGTCGTAGCACTGGATGTCCTGGAAACTGGAAGTCCAATCGCCGGAGGGGTTCGGGTCGGGCAAGGTGTGACACGCCGGCAGATCGTATCCGGGCTGATTGAGAGGCGCAGGATTGGACGCAACTTCGGGGTTAAAGACATCGTCCACTCCAGTGCCGCTGGGACCGTTGACGAAGTCGTAGGCGCGGTGCTTGTCGGACCATGCGGTATAGCCCCCTGCCGTCTTAACCACTTCGAAGATCGTATTCACCCGCAGGAAGTTGTGCGGATACACCGGTGCGCATCCGTGCTTCGGATCCCTCGGCAGAAAGTTGGGATTGATGCCTCCTCCGCCGTCGATACGAGTGTTATCGATATCGATCGATTCGTCGAAAGCCACCGGGGTACCGATCACTCCCGGACACGGGCCGGCGGAAATTCCGGCTGGCGTATCTTGAGGTGGCGGCGAGAGCGCACGGTCGTAGGAGACGTCATAGTAGGTGCCGGTGGAGCGAGGTGTGCCCCCGGTGATCAAAGCTGTGAGTCCAGGGAAGGAATCGGAGGGCCGCGAAGTGTAGGCTTGCAGATAACTCACACCATGATTCGACAGCTTGGCCAGATTGGGACAATAGGGCGCACCGCCGTTCACGCTACTGATGCCATGGGAGCAATTGGCGAAGTCCAGAGAATGCATACCATCAATGCTGATCAGTAGCACGTGGCGGATGTGCTTACGGTTGTTGGTGCGCCGGTCGGCCCGGGCAGTCGGGGCGAATAACGCCGTGAGCAGCAGAAGACCCAGGGTGATCCCAAAGGTCGGCTTGCGAATAAGACTCATTGTTTCCTCCAGATGAGATTCACGCCCCGGAAGTGCGGCAAGTCTAGCGCCGGTGGCGGAGGAGGAGATGAATGGCTTATGAATAATTGATGAATCGTGCCTGAAAAACAGTGAGCAACTGGCGGTTGTGCCCCGGACTCGTGAGGTTGCGTCGCAACTTTTGATCGTCGCACTGCCCGGAGGTTCACGATTCCGAGACCAGAAGTCCGCACGGATTCGATCACCAACTCAAGGACTAGAAGCGCTCCGTCGTCCACATGGCTATCGTAAGGGCAGTGACCAGTAGCTCCGATCCAACTGCGATGACGAGAAACTCGGGTCTTGAGGCCGACGCCTGACGCCCGCCTCCCGTGCTACCCTAAACTCCACCGTGCGTCCCGGCGTCGTCGAAATCTTCCAGGAAACCTACAGCGAGCTCCGTCCGGGCACGGCGCTGCCCGAACTGAAGATCGAGTTCTTCGCCTTCGCCAACGTCAACAACACGATTCGCCTGCGCAACGGACGCCTGCTGGTCCGCCTGTCCGATCTCCTGGAAGGCGCCCCCGATACGGTTCTGAAAGCCATCGCGCACATCCTGCTGGCGAAGATGTATCGCCGGCCCGTCGACCGTGCCCACGCGGCCCGGTACCGCAGGTACGTAGGCAGCCACGAGATCGTCAGCAAAGCCCATCTGGTTCGTCAAATGCGCGGTCGCAAGCGCCTGCGCTCCCCGCGGGGCCACTTCTACGACCTCGAAGCCGTCTTCGAGGACCTGAACAGCCGCTTCTTCCACGGCCTGATGGCGCGTCCCCGCATGAGCTGGAGCCAGACCAAGACTCGCCGCATCCTCGGCCACTATGACCCCGCCCACAATGCCATCATCATCAGCCGCATCTTCGACCACCCCGGCATCCCGCACTACGTTCTCGAATACATCGTCTACCACGAGATGCTGCACCTGAAGCACCCCGTAAAGCTGCGCGGCAGCCGGCGCTGCGTCCATTCCCCCGAATTCCAGGCAGAGGAAAAACTTTTCCCACGCCTGGCCGACGCGAATACCTTCTTAAGGCGGCTGTAGCCCCCGTTCCGCTGAAAGCCGCATGGAATTAGGCCTTTCGGCCGATTTTTTCGGCCGCAAAATTGCACAATCCGTTGTAGAATGCTGCCCTCTTTCAGTGGGGTGGGCCCATGCGAATCTGTTCCTCTCTCGACGTAAGCCGCCACGAGAAAGCCTTGTTCCAGATAATCCCTCTCGCCGTCGTGTTCCTCGCCGCGATCTGCGCACTGGGCCAGACGCCGATCCCAGGTGATGATGAGAGCCCCACCCACGCTCCGCAACCAAAAGAGGACGGCCGCCGGGAAGGTCCCAAGAAGATCGCCAAGTACGACATCAATCTCATCGGCCACCGCG
>Ga0335070_10009199_pt1 | contig 11595 bp, 9 predicted proteins | sample Lox_Sample_13_FD_206722 | JGI IMG/M metagenome (GOLD analysis project Ga0335070, IMG submission 206722) | Soil microbial communities from Loxahatchee National Wildlife Refuge, Florida, United States - Lox_Sample_1.3 | ecosystem: Environmental > Terrestrial > Soil > Wetlands | place: USA: Florida...
TCGTCCCGGCGGGGCCCGAGCGCGAAGACGGCGGTGGGCACGCTCGCGAGACGTCGGCGCTCGCGCTTGAGGAAGCGCCGCGCGCCGCGGTGCCAGCGCCCGCGGTAGAGCGCGCCGCCGAGCACGACGGCGTCATAGGCGCCGGCCTTCCGCGCCTTTCCGGCCGGCTCGACGTCGACGACGTGGCCGTGCTCGCGGAGCGTCGCGGCCACCGCCTCGGCCACCTCGCCGGTCGAGCCCCGCCTCGACCCGTATGCGACGAGCACTCGCTGAGCCATCGAAACCTCCCGCGGCCGATCTGTACGAGGAGGAAGCCCCGTCGCATCCGTGGCAGCGCGGATCCCTGGTGCCAGGCACGGTGCCTGGCACCGAGCGCCGACCCCGGCGGGCTCTAGACTGGCCTGAGTGATCGCGCGCTACTCCCGTCCGGCCATGGCCAGGATCTGGTCGGACGAGGGCAGGCTCGCCTCCTGGCTCGAGGTCGAGCTGGCGGCGACGGCAGCGTGGGCGGAGCTCGGCGTCGTCCCGGCCGGGGCCGCGCAGAAGCTCATCGAGAGCGCAACCGTGCCGGCGCCGGAGCGGGTGGCGGAGCTCGAGGCCACCCTCCATCACGACACCGCAGCGTTCGTCGACGCGGTGGCGGAAGGGCTGGGCGAGGAGGGCCGCTGGTTCCACTACGGCCTCACCTCGTCCGACGTCGTCGACACGGCGCTCTCCCTGCAGATGCGCGCCGCAGGCGCGCTGATCCTCGAGGGGATCGAGCGGGCGCTCGCCGCCGTGACCGCACGCGCGGAGGAGCACCGCCTGACGCTGCAGATGGGTCGCACGCACGGCGTGCACGCGGAGCCGACGACGTTCGGGCTCAAGCTGGCGGGCTGGGCCTTCGAGCTCGACCGCGGGCGGGCGCGCATTGCGCGCGCGCTCGAAGGTATCCGCGTCGGGAAGCTCTCGGGGGCCGTCGGCACGTATGCGGCGACCGACCCCGAGCTCGAGCGCATCGCGTGCGAGCGCCTCGGGCTCGCGCCCGCTCCCACCTCGACGCAGATCCTCCAGCGCGACCGCCACGCGGAGCTGCTCGCGACGCTCGCCGTGCTCGCCTCCTCGCTCGACGCGTTCGCGCTCGAGATCCGGCATCTCGCGCGCACGGAGGTAGCCGAGGTGCAGGAGCCGTTCGGTCGCGGCCAGAAGGGCTCGTCGGCGATGCCGCACAAGCGCAACCCGGTCGTGGCCGAGCGCATCTGCGGGCTCGCGCGCGTCGTGCGGGCGGCGGCGGTGGTCGGTTTCGAGAACGTCGCGCTCTGGCACGAGCGCGACATCTCGCACTCCTCCGCCGAACGCATCGTGATCCCGGACGCGTTCCTCGCCCTCGACTACATGCTCGACCGCTTCACGTGGCTGATGGAGGGGCTCGTCGTGAAGGCGGAACGAATGGAGCGCAACCTCGAGTCGAGCCACTACCTCTTCTTCAGCCAGCGCGTCCTGCTCGCGCTCGTCGAGGCCGGCCTCGCCCGCGACGACGCGTACCGCCTCGTGCAGCGCAACGCGATGCGCGCCTGGGACGAGGAGCTCGACTTCCGCGTGCTCGTTCGAGCCGACGACGAGATCGCCGGCAAGGTCGACCTCGACGCCGTCTTCGACCTCGATGCGTACACGCGGCACGTCGACACCGTCTTCGCTCGTCTGCACACCCTCGCCGGCAAGGAGGAACCGGTTCATGCCTGAGGCCACGCACGTCGCGTCCGGGAAGGTCCGCGAGCTCTACGCGCTCGACGACGAGCGCCTGCTGCTCGTCGCCAGCGACCGCATCTCCACCTTCGACGTGATCCTGCCCACCGAGATCCCCGACAAGGGACGTGTGCTGACCGGCCTCTCCGGCTTCTGGTTCGGGCTGCTACGCGAGATCGTCCCGAACCACATGCTCGCGATCCGTGGCGACGGGCGCTCGATGGAGTGCCGCCGGCTCGAGATGCTGCCGATCGAGTGCGTCGTGCGCGGCTACCTCGCCGGCTCCGGTTGGAAGGACTACAGGGCGACCGGCTCGACCTCGGGCCACGCGCTGCCGGCAGGCCTGCGCGAGTCGGAGCGGCTGCCGGCGCCGATCTTCACGCCGGCGACGAAGGCGCAGACCGGCCACGACGAGAACATCGACCGCGACCGGGCGGCGGAGCTCGTCGGCGGGGAGCGGCTGCGCGAGGTCGAGCAGGTCGCGCTCGCGCTCTACACGACGGCGGCCGAGCACGCGCTCGCGCGCGGGATCATCGTCGCCGACACGAAGTTCGAGCTCGGGCTCGACCGGGAGGGAAGGCTCGTACTCGGCGACGAGGCGCTGACGCCCGACTCGTCGCGCTTCTGGCCCGCCGACGCGTACGAGCCGGGCCGCGCCCAGGACAGCTTCGACAAGCAGTTCGTCCGCGACTTCTGCGAGACCACCGGCTGGGACAAGACGTATCCGGGCCCGGAGCTGCCGGACGACGTCGTCGCGGCGACGCGCGCGAAGTACGTCGAGGCGTTCGAGCGGCTGACGGGGATCCCCTTCCAGGACTACCTCGACCGCCCAGCGGTGGTACTGCGGTGAGGGTCACGGTCCTCGTGCGACCGAAGGAAGGGATCCTCGACCCGCAGGGGGAAGCCGTCGAGACCGCGCTCGAGCATCTCGGCTTCGCGGTCTCCGGAGCCCGCGTCGGCAAGGTGGTCGATCTCGAGGTCGACGCCGCCGACGAGGCCGAGGCACGGACGAAGGTCGAGCAGATGTGCGAACGGCTGCTCGCGAACCCGCTCATCGAGTCCTACGAGATCGAGCTGCACGGTTGATCCCGCAGCCTCGGATCGGCGTCGTGATGTATCCCGGGTCAAATGACGACCACGACGCGCTGTGGGCGCTCGCCGCGCTCGACGCGGAGGCGGTGCCCGTCTGGCACGGTGAGCCGGAGCTGCCGGAGCTCGACGCCGTCGTGCTGCCCGGCGGCTTCTCGTACGGCGACTACCTCCGCTGCGGCGCGATCGCGCGCTTCTCGCCGGCGACGGCGGCGGTGCGCGACTTCGCGGAGGCCGGCGGGCTCGTGCTCGGCATCTGCAACGGCTTCCAGGTGCTCTGCGAGGCCGGCCTGCTCCCGGGCGCCCTGCTCCGGAACGAGTCGCTGCAGTTCATCTGCCGCGACGTACGGCTGACCGTCGAGCGGGACGACCTGCCGTTCACCGCACGCTGCACCCGCGGGCAGAGGCTCGTGATTCCCGTCAAGCACGGCGACGGCCGCTGGTTCGCGCCGCCCGACCTCGTCGCCGAGCTCGAGGCTAACAGGCAGATCGTGCTGCGCTACGCCGAGCCGTGCAACGGCTCCGTCGACGACGTCGCCGGCGTCTGCAACGCGCGCGGCAACGTGCTTGGCCTGATGCCGCACCCCGAGCACGCGGTCGACCCGCTGCTCGGCTCCGCCGACGGTGCGCTCATCCTCGCGGCGCTCGTCGACGCGGCCCGCGATCGCACGCTCCGCACCGTCCTTCCGTAGAAATCCCCGATGTCGCGCGCAGGCGCAGTCGTAAGCGTTCCCGCGTGGCGCTCGACCTCGCACGCTGGCAGTTCGCCGTCACCACGCTCTACCACTTCCTCTTCGTGCCGGTCACGATCGGGATGGCGTGGTTCCTCGTCGGCATGCAGACCGCCTGGCACCGAACGCGCGACGAGAAGTGGCTCCGCCTGACGCGCTTCTACGGGAAGCTCTTCCTGATCAACTTCGCGCTCGGCGTCGTCACCGGCATCGTGCAGGAGTTCCAGTTCGGGATGAACTGGTCGGCGTACTCCCGCTACGTCGGCGACATCTTCGGCGCGCCGCTCGCGATCGAGGGGCTGGCGGCGTTCTTCATCGAGTCGACCTTCCTCGGGCTCTGGATCTTCGGCTGGGATCGCCTCAAGCCGAAGGTGCACCTGGCGACGATCTGGCTCGTCGCGATCGGGACGACGGCCTCCGCCTACTTCATCCTTGCCGCGAACTCGTGGATGCAGCACCCGGTCGGCTACAAGCTGAACCCGGTCAAGCACCGCGCGGAGCTGACCTCGATCGGCCAGGTCCTGACGAACAACACGCTGATCCGGGCGTTCGGGCACACGATCGCCGCCGCCGTCCTCACGGGCGCGATGCTCGTGCTCGGAGTCGCCGCCTGGCACCTCCGGCGCGGCGCCGCGGCGTCGCTACACCGGCCGGTCGTCGTGATCGCGCTCTGGGCGACGCTCGTCGGGGGCCTCGCGACCGTCCTCATCGGCCACGCGCAGGGGCAGCTGATGACGAGGGAGCAGCCGATGAAGATGGCCGCGGCCGAGGCGCTCTACAACACGACCTCCGGCGCGCGCTTCTCGCTCTTCGACCTCGGCCCCTGGCAGAAGTACCCGAACAAGAGCCTCGTCTCGATCGGCATCCCGCACGGACTCTCGATCCTCGCCACGAACTCGTGGAACGGCACGGTCGAGGGGATCAACGACATCCAGCAGCAGGACGTCAAGAAGTACGGCCCGGGCAATTACAAGCCGATCGTCGGAGTCACGTACTGGACGTTCAGGATCATGACCGGATTGGGCTTCCTCGCGCTGCTGCTCGCGATCATCGGGCTCGTGCTCGCGCGCAAGCCCGGCCGACTCGAGCGCAGCCGGCGCTATCTCCGCTTCATGGTCTGGATGACCGGGCTGCCGCTTCTCGCCAACCTGGCCGGCTGGATCTTCACCGAGATGGGCCGCCAGCCGTGGATCGTCCAGGGCCTGCTGCTGACGAAGCAGGCCGTCTCGCCGAGCGTCGGCGCCTGGTCGGTCGGGCTCACGCTCGCCGGCTTCACGCTCCTCTACGGGCTGCTCGCGGCGATCGAGGCGGCGCTGATGATCCGCACCGCGAAGGCCGGCCCCGACCCGGAGGGCACGTACGACGGCGCACTGAGCGACGACCCGTCCACGCCTGCCCGCGTCCCGGCGATGAGCTACTGAGATGACGCTGCTCGCCGCCTCCACGCACGGCTACTGGAACCTGCAGACGCTCTGGTTCTTCCTGATCGTCGTGCTCTGGATCGGCTACTTCGTGCTCGAGGGCTTCGACTTCGGCGTCGGCGTGATGCTCCCGTTCGTGGGCCGCAACGTCCAGGAGCGAGGAACGCTGATCCGCACGATCGCCCCGGTCTGGGACGGGAACGAGGTCTGGCTGCTCGTCGCCGGCGGCGCGACCTTCGCCGCGTTCCCCGGCTGGTACGCGACGCTCTTCTCCGGCTTCTACCTCGCGCTCTTCCTCATCCTCGTCGCGCTGATCGTGCGCGGGGTGGCGATCGAGTACCGCAACAAGCAGACCGACGACGAGTGGCGCGGACGCTGGGACGTAGCGCTCACGATCTCGAGCGCGCTGCCGCCGCTGCTCTGGGGCGTCGCGCTCGCGGACGTCGTCCACGGCGTGCCGATCGACAAGAGCGGGGAGTTCACCGGCAACCTGCTCGACCTGCTCGGCCCGTACGCGCTCTTCGGCGGCCTGACCGCGCTCGCCGTTTCCGCGTTCTACGGCGCGCTCTTCCTGACCCTGCGCACGACCGGCGAGCTCGAAGAGCGGGCCCGGTATGCGGCAACCCGCCTCGCGCTACCGGCGGCCGCGCTCGTCTTGGGCTTCCTCGTCTGGACGTACGCGAACGCCGCCTCCGCACACGACAAGGGGCTCGTCCCCGGCGTGATTCCGATCGCCGCGATGCTCCTCCCGTTCGCCGCCTGGGGCTTCGTCCGCGCCCGCAAGGACGGCTGGGCGTTCGCGGCCACCGCGGCCTCGATCGCGCTGATCACGCTGACGCTCTTCCTCAACCTCTACCCGCGCGTGATCGTCTCGAGTACGAACAACGCGTACAGCCCGACCATCTTCACGACGAGTTCCTCGCACTACACGCTCACCGTGATGTCGATCGTCGCGCTCCTCTTCACGCCTGTCGTCCTGCTCTACCAGGCGTGGACGTACTGGGTCTTCCGTGGGCGGCTCGGCGACGAGAACGCGGCGAAGAGCCGGTCGCCGATGGACATGCTCGAGCGGTCGCCGCTCGGGAAGGGCCGGCCCAGCCCCGAGGGCTGATGCGCGCGCTCGACCCTCGGCTCCTGCGGGAGGTTCCTGCCGCCCGCCGCTTCCTCGTTCTCTGCGTGGTGCTCGGGCTCGGCACCGCCGCGGCGATCGTCGCGCAGGCGGCGCTGCTGGGGCACATCGTCGCGGTAGCGTTCCTCGGGCACCGTACGCTGTCGCAGCTCGCGGCCCCGCTCGCCGCACTCGCGGCCGTCTCCGTCGCGCGCGGCGCGCTGGCATGGGCGTTCGAGAGCAGCGGCAGCCTCGCCGCTGCCGGCACGGTCACGACTCTGCGCTCCCGGCTCTTCGCGCACCTCGTCCGTGCGCGCCCGGGAGGCATCGGCGACCTGAGCGCAGGCGACGTCGCCGCGGCGACACTCGACGGCGGTGATGCGCTCGAGCCGTACTTCGCGCGCTTCCTCCCCCAACTCGTGCTCGGCGTCTGCGTGCCGCCCGTCCTGCTCGTCTGGGTGGGGTTGCACGACGTGACGTCGCTGATCGTGCTGCTCTGCACGCTGCCGCTGATTCCGTTGTTCGGGATCCTGATCGGCGGCGCAACCGCGCATGCGACGATGCGGCGCCGTCACGCGCTCTCACTACTGTCCGCGCACTTCCTCGACGTCGTCCGCGGCCTGCCGACGCTGCGCGCGTACCGGCGCAGCGCCGCCCAGACGGAGTCGATCGCCGCGTACACCGACGACTACCGGCGCACGACAGTGGCGACGCTCCGGATCGCGTTCCTGTCGGCGTTCGTGCTCGAGCTCGCCGCCTCGCTCGGGACGGCGCTCGTCGCCGTCGAGATCGGCATCCGGCTCGTCGACGGCGGGATCGCGCTGCAGCCCGCGCTCGCGATCCTCGTGCTCGCGCCGGAGCTCTACGCGCCGCTCCGGAACGCGTCGGCCCAGTTCCACGCGAGCGCCGACGGGCTGGCAGCCGCCCGGCGCCTGTTCGAGCTGTGCGACCTCGAGCCCGCCGTCGCAGCGCCGGCCGTGGCGGCACCGGCGCCCGATCCTGCGGACGGCGCGGTGCGGCTCGACCGGCTCGCAGCGGCGTATCCCGGACGCGGCCGCGTGCTCGAGCGTGTCTCGCTCGAGCTTCGGCCGGGCGAGCGCGTCGCCGTGCTCGGCCCGAGCGGTGCCGGCAAGTCGACGCTCCTGGCCGTCCTGCTCCGCTTCCTCGAGCCGTGCGCCGGCACGATCTCCGTCGCGGGCATCGAGCTCCCCACCGTCGACGGCGATGCGTGGAGACGCCGCGTCGCCTGGGTGCCGCAGCGGCCCCTGCTCGAGCCGGGCACCGTCGCCGCCGCGGTGCGTCTCGGCGCCCCGGACGCCCCGGACTCCGACGTCGCCGAGGCTCTCCGGGCCGCCGGGGCGGGCGCGCTCGCCGCACGCCTCGACGACGACGTGACCGCGCTCTCGTCCGGCGAGCAGCGGCGCGTCGCCCTCGCGCGCGCGCTCCTCCGTGCCGCGCCGCTGCTGCTCCTCGACGAGCCGACGGCGCATCTCGACGAGGAGGCGGCGGAGCTCGTCGTCGAGACGCTCGGCGGCCTCCCGCGCACGCAGACGGTGCTCGTCGCGACTCACGACCTGCGCGTGCTCGCCGCGGTCGACCGTACGCTCGAGCTGCGCGGCGGCATCCTGCACGCGATCGACGCCGCAGGAGCGGTCGCATGACGACGCCTCTCCCGCGAGTGCTCGAGCTCGCGGCACCGCTGCGCCGGCGCTTCGCGATCGCCGTCCTCCTCGCCGCCCTCACGCTCGCGGCCGGCGCCGGCTTGATGGCGACCTCCGGCTATCTCATCTCGCGGGCGGCGACGCGGCCGGAGGTTCTCTCGCTGACGGTGACGATCGTCGGCGTGCGCTTCTTCGCGCTCGCACGCGCGGTGCTGCGGTATCTCGAGCGCCTCGTCTCGCACGACGCCGCCTTCCGCTTCCTGGCACGGGTGCGCGTCGCCTTCTTCGCGCGCCTCGAGCCGCTCGTGCCGGGCGAGGTGGGCGGCGCACGCCCCGGCGACCTGCTGAGCCGGTTCGTCGCGGACGTCGACTCGCTCCAGCACGTGCTCGTCCGGGTCGTCGCCCCGCCGCTCGCGGCGCTGCTCGTCGGGGCGGGAGCGGCGATCGCGACCGCGCTGCTCGACCCCAAGGCCGGGCTGGCGCTCGCGGTTGCGCTCGTGCTCGGCGCGATCGCCGTTCCGGTTGCCGTCCTCGGCCTCTCGCGTGCGGCCGCGCGACGGCGCCCGGCAGAACGTGCGGCGCTCGCCGGCGGCGTCGTCGAGCTGCTCGCGGCGCTGCCGGAGCTCGTCGCATACGGAGCCGCCGGCGAGCGGCTCAGGAGCCTCGAGCAGGCCGACCGGCGGCAGCGGCGGTCGGCCGTGCGCGAGGCAGTGAGCGCCGGCGCCGGCGACGGAGCGGTCACCGCGCTCGCCGGAATCGCAGCCGCGGGCGTCCTCGCCGCGGCGATCCCGGCCGTCACGCACGGGCGGCTCGACGGCGTCCTGCTCGGGATGCTCGCCCTCCTCACGCTCGCCTGCTTCGAAGGCGTGCGCGCGCTGCCGCTCGCAGCGCAGCACCTCGCCGGCACCGGCGCTGCGGCCGAGCGGCTGCTCGAGCTCACCGACCGCGAGCCGGGCGTCCGGGATCCCGAGCTGCCACGGCGCCTCGAAGGAGGCGCCGTGCTGCGGCTGGAACGCGTCGGCGTTCGCTATGCACCAGGCAGTCCTTGGGTGCTCGACGGCGTCGACCTGGGGCTCGCACCCGGCCGGCGCGTCGCGCTTCTCGGCGCGAGCGGCGCAGGCAAGACGACGCTCGCACACCTGCTCGTCCGCTTTCGCGACCCCGACACCGGCCGTGTCACGCTCGACGGACACGACCTCCGCGACTACGCGCAGGACGACGTCCGTCGCGTCGTCGCGCTCGCCTCGCAGGATGCACACTTGTTTACGACCACGATTCGCGAGAACGTGCGGCTCGCGCGCCCCGGCGCGTCCGAGAGCGAGCTCGTCGACGCCCTCCGCCGCGCCCGTGCCTGGGAGTGGGTGGCGTCGCTGCCGGAGCGGCTGGACACGGAGGTGGGCGACGAGGGGGCGCTCGTGTCGGGCGGACAGCGGCAGCGCATCGCACTCGCGCGCGCCTTCCTCTCCGGCGCGAGGCTGCTCGTCCTCGACGAGCCGACCGCACATCTCGACGACGAGACCGCCGGGGAGGTGCTGGACGACCTGCTCGACGCTCTCGGCGACGCCGGCGTGCTGCTCATCACACACTCGCCGCTTCGCCTCGAGCGCTTCGACGAGGTGCTCGTACTCGAGGACGGACGCCTCGGCCCGCTCTAGATTCCGAGCGCTTCCGCGAGCGCCGGGTGCTGGTCGAGGGCGGCGCGCAACCGTGCGATGTCTCGCGCACGGAGCGTCACCGGGCCACGCCGTGCGGTGCCGCCCGTCGAGTAGGCGAAGCGGACGAGCCGCTCGCCCCCTGCCGTCTCGAGCAGCTGCACGATCGACGCGAACCGCCGCTCGCCCGCCTGTTGGCGAAGCGTCAGCTCCTCGACGAGCTCCGCCGGTCCCCACGGTGTCGCCGCCCTCGTCATGGAGGGCACGCTAGCCGGGCAGCCGCTACGGCTCCGTGCAGGCTTCCCGGCGAGAGACGGGAGGCCGGCGGCCGGGCCGGCCGGGGCGGTCGAGCCCGGGGCTCGACCATGGAGTGGCGAAAACGGCGGCGAGACCGTGCTAGAAGTGGTCCACGGTGGCCGCGCGCAAGCAGCCCGCGCAGTTCTCGATCCTCGGCCCCCTCGCGGTCTCGCGGGACGGGGCGCCGCTCGTGCCTGCGGGGCAGCGCCAGCGCCGCCTGCTCGCAGCCCTGCTGCTGCAGCCGAACCGGGTCGTGTCGACCGACCAGCTCGCGGACGCCGTGTGGGCAGGCGAGCCGCCTCCGACGGCGCGCACCGCGCTGCAGGTGCACATCTCGCAGCTGCGGAAGCTCGTCGGGGCGGACATGATCGAGACGCACCCGAGCGGGTACCTCCTGCGTCTCGATCCCGACCAGATCGACTCGGCACGCTTCGAGCGGCTCCTCCGTGAGGCGCGGGTGGCGAGAGAGGCGAGCCGCACCGCCGAGCTCCTGCACGAGGCGCTCGCGCTCGTGCGCGGTCCCGCGCTCGCGGATCTCGCCGACGAGACGTTCGCCCACTCGGAAGCCGTGCGCCTCGACGAGCTCTCTGTCGCTGCGCTCGAGGACCGGATCGAGGCCGATCTCGCCGGCGGCCCGCACGCCGGGCTGATCGCCGAGCTGGAAGCGCTCGTCGCCGACCATCCCCTGCGCGAGCGGCCCCGCGCCCTTCTCATGCGCGCCCTGTACCAGAGCGGACGCCAGGCGGACGCGCTCGCCGCCTACCGTGATGCACGGCGCATGCTCGTGGAGGAGCTCGGCGTCGAGCCGGGTCCCGGGCTGCGCGAGCTCGAGCGGGCGATCCTCACGCACGACCCCTCGCTCGGCGTCTCGACCGGCGGTCCCTCGACGAGCCTGCCGACGCCTCCGACCGCGCTCATCGGCCGGGAGCGCGAGCTCGCGGAGACGGCCGCGCTCGTGCTCGAAGGACAGGTACGCCTCCTCACGCTGACCGGGCCCGGCGGAATCGGCAAGACACGGCTCGCGATCGAGCTCGCACGGAGGCTGGTCCCCGAGTTCGAGAGCTCGGTCGCGTTCGCCTCCCTCGCTGCGATCACCGATCCCCTGCTCGTCGCACCGACGATCGCGCAGGCGCTGGACCTCCGTCTCTCCGGCGGCCGGTCGACGACCGCGGTGCTCGTGGAGCGGCTGCGCGAGGGCGCGACCCTGCTCGTCGTCGACAACTTCGAGCAGGTGGCCGCGGCTCGACTCCTGCTCGCCGACCTCGTGGCCGCCGCCCCGCAGCTGACCGTCATCGTGACCAGCCGCGCTGTCCTCCGTCTCTCGGGGGAGTACGAGTACCCCGTGCCGCCGCTCGAGGGAGCGGAGGCGACGCGGCTGTTCGTCGAGCGGGCGCGTGCGGCCGTCCACCGGTTCGATCCCCGGGCCGAGCTCGACGCCGTGGCGAAGATCTGCGCGCGGCTCGACGGGCTCCCGCTGGCGATCGAGCTGGCCGCCGCACGGACGCAGGTGCTCTCACCGGCGGCGCTGCTCGCCCGGCTCGGGAGCCTGGACCTGCTGGCGAGCGGCGCCCATGACATGCCGCAACGCCAGCAGACGCTCCGGGCGACGATCGAGTGGAGCCTCGACCTGCTCCCGGAGGAGGACCAGCGCCTGTTCGCCCGGCTCTCGGTCTTCGTCGGAGGCTGGACCCTCGAGCAGGCCGAGGCGGTCTGCGGAGCGGAGCGCCTCCTCGACGGGCTGGCGACGCTCGTCGACAACAGCCTCGTCCAGAGGAGCGCGGACGTCGAGCCGCGCTTCTCGATGCTCGAGACGGTGCGGGACTACGCGCTCGAGCGGCTCGCGGTCGGCCCGGAACGGGACGAGCTGCGGCAGCGCCACGCGGCGGTGTTCATCGCGCTGGCGGAGGAGTT
>Ga0335070_10009200_pt1 | contig 11595 bp, 12 predicted proteins | sample Lox_Sample_13_FD_206722 | JGI IMG/M metagenome (GOLD analysis project Ga0335070, IMG submission 206722) | Soil microbial communities from Loxahatchee National Wildlife Refuge, Florida, United States - Lox_Sample_1.3 | ecosystem: Environmental > Terrestrial > Soil > Wetlands | place: USA...
GTCTCCGCACTCAGGTGCGCCGACCATCCCGGTGCCGACCCCTTCCTCATCCTTCTTAAAGCTCCCCATGTTACGGGGGTTGTTGAAATGATCGACAACTTTGTCACTGTAGGCCATGGCCGCTCCTCCTTCATCTTCTCGTTATTCAGTGGGCTGCCCACTGAACGGATTTCAAATCGACGCCTTCCTTCGCCATCTCGTACAGGGGAGACATTTCTCGAAGTTTGGTTACCACTTCAATAACCTTCTTGATCGTGTAGTCAATCTCCGCATCTGTATTGAATCTGCCCAAGCCGAAACGGATCGACGAGTGAGCCAACTCCGTGCCGACGCCGAGGGCCCTCAGCACATAGGAGGGTTCCAACGTCGCCGAAGTGCAGGCCGAGCCGGAGGACAGGGCAATGTCTTTCATGCCCATCAATAAGGACTCGCCTTCAACGTACGCAAACGAAATATTGAGATTGCCGGGAAGCCGATTCGTCGGGTGGCCGTTCAAATAACTTTCTTCCAGAGCCTCCATGATGCCAGCCTGGAGCCGATCGCGCATTGCGGCAAGCCGGACCGATTCCGTGGCCATTTCAAGGCCGCACAATTCGCACGCTTTGCCGAATCCGACGATCAGTGGAACCGGTAGTGTACCGGATCGCATGCCGCGCTCATGTCCGCCACCGTCCATCTGAGCAGCAATGCGAACCCGCGGGTTCTTCTTTCGCACGTAGAGCGCGCCCACCCCTTTGGGACCATAGATCTTATGGGCGGTGAACGACATCAGATCGATGCCCATGTCCTGCACATCGACGGGAATCTTGCCCACGCCCTGCGTTGCATCGCAGTGGAAGAGGACGCCTTTCTCCTTGGCGATCTTCCCGATCTCTTTAATCGGGTTGATCGTGCCGATTTCGTTATTGGCCAGCATGATGGAGATGAGAATCGTCTTCTCCGTGACCGCGCGGCGCACGTCTTCAGAGTTCACCATTCCATATTTGTCGACTGGGAGGTAGGTCACTGTCGCCTTGCCCTTGGCTTCCATGGCTTTCGCGGTGTCGAGTACAGCGCGATGTTCGGTGGACGACGTGATAATATGGTCACCCTTTTCTTTGTACATCTCCAGGACGCCTTTGATTGCGAGGTTGTCCGCCTCGGTGGCGCCGCTCGTGAAGACGATTTCCTTGGGGTCGGCCTTGATTAGTTTGGCGATCTGCTTACGAGCCTGTTCGACCGCTTCTTCCGCTTCCCATCCGAAGGGATGATTCCGGCTGGCGGCGTTCCCGAATTTCTCGACAAAATAGGGGAGCATAGTCTCCAATACGCGCGGATCCATCGGCGTAGTGGAATGGTTATCCAAAAAAATCGGCAGTTTCATCGTTCGACTCCTTGAGGCGTAGAGGACTGAATCGTAATGAGCGGTGTGCCGCCCATCATGTCTTGGAGCGTCATATTATTCAGAAGCTGATAAATACTGTCTTGGACCTTCAGCAGCGGCGTGCGGATGTTACAATGTTCCCGCTGGAGGCACAGTTCACCTTCCTTTTCATGAGAACAATCAGTAATGCCGAGCGGTCCTTCAATACTTTCGAGAATCTGGGCGATGGTCATCTGCCGCGCGCTGCGAGCCAGTAGGTAGCCGCCTTTGGGACCGTTATGGCTTTCGATCATGCCGTGCTTGGCGAGCGTCTGGAGCACTTTGGCCAGAAGCTCGAGAGGGATGTTGTATTCTTCAGCGATTTCTTTCGTGTTTACCACGCGCCCAGGCGTCACATCGCCGAATTGGACGGACGCAATGTGTTGAAGCGCCATCAGGGCGTAATCCGCTTTTTTCGAAATCTTCAACATAGCTATTGCCGATCGATACAATCGGCGACTATAATGATCTCCGATCGAATAGGTCGGACTAAGGATAGCATGTAAATTTTGCCACTGTCAACAGCGGTAGCGGAGACTGATTCTGGCTCAGAAAGGACGAGATTTATGGGTGGAACCAACCCCTACATTGAGAAAACCGACTACGAACTCCCCAGCAAGCCCTATACGATAACCTACATCTTCCCAGGTGGCGAAGTAACGAAGGTCGAAGTCGATCCAGCGAAGATCCCCTACGGCCCTACGGGACTCCCTGGAAGTATTCTGGATGTGGCCATGGCCAACGGAGTCGAATTGGAGCATGTCTGCGGAGGAGTCTGTGCTTGTTCGACCTGCCATGTCATTGTGAAGCAGGGGTTGGAGAGCTGCAATGAGGGGACCGATGACGAGTTTGATCAGTTGGATGAGGCGCCGATGACGACCCTGCAATCACGGCTTGCCTGTCAATGTGTGCCGAGTGGCACAAAGGATATCGTCGTGGAAATCCCTGCGGTGAACAAGAATCTCGTCAAAGAAGGGCACCACTAATCGTAGGTTTCCGTTTTGACCTCCTTCCGATCATACCCAGCACTGACAAAATAAGCCCGTAGTGGCCGCACGAAGCCTTTCGTCCCGCACAGCATAGGGATCACTTTGGGTGCACCTTCAATAAGCGGCCGGAGCATCGAGAGCGTCAGGTCGACGCCCTGCTGTTCTCCTCCCGCAGCCACCAAGGGCAGGTAGCGGAACCCCGGATGCGTCACGGCTAGGGCGAGTAACTCTTGATGAAAGAGTAGTTCGTTCTCTGCAGGTGCGACAGCAATCAGCATAATAGGAGCAGTCTGTCGTTGGGCATAGAGCTCTTTTAACATACACCGTACAGGAACGAGGCCGGTGTAGCGGGAGATAAAAATCAATTCGCGGTCAAGCTGCTTGGGCAGCACGAAGTCTCCATAGGGGCCGGAGAGCAGCACTTCATCGCCTGGTTTAAGAGTATACAGATACTCGGACCCGACTCCTTCCGTTACGCGATCGAACACCAACGTCAGTTCACCGGACGAAGTGCCGGGTGCCGCCATCGAGTAGGCACGGTTGAGGGGGGGCTGCTTGCCGACAGGCAGTTTGAGTGAGACCCATTGGCCGGGTTGAAACGCGATGTTCCTAGTGGTCGGGAGTAGAACGAGCTGACGGACATGAGAGGTAAGATCGTTCACCGAGAGAACCGTGGCTGACTGAGTCAGTTCTGCCATGACGATCTCCGTCATCGTCATAGCAGAAGTCGGGACGAGATGGAAGCGCCGCGATTCTGTACATCCCTTTTCAGCGCGTGTTATAGATACCGACCTTTGCTCCGATTCCCGCGAGTACAACATGAGCCATGTCCGAGTAAGATTTGCCCCTAGCCCCACAGGCTACCTCCACATTGGCGGTGTCCGAACCGCCCTGTTCAATTGGCTCTATGCCCGCCAGCAACACGGTGTTTTTATCCTGCGCATTGAAGACACCGACCAAAGCCGGTCCACGGACGAATCCATCCAAGCGATCATCGAAGGCATGAAGTGGGTCGGGCTTGATTGGGACGAAGGGCCCTATCGCCAAACCGAGCGCATCGACCTGTATCGCAGCCACGCAATGCAGTTGCTTGAGAAGGGCCAGGCCTATTGGTGTGTTTGTAAGGCGGAGGAGCTCGAAGCCCGGCGAAAAGAGGCCGAACTGAAAGGGCTCTCGCCTCGCTACGACGCCCGTTGTCGGAATCTCGGAATCACCAAACCGAGCGGAGAAGCCGCCTTGCGGTTCAAAGCGCCACAAGAAGGTCAGACGGTCGTCGATGACCTCATCAAGGGGAAGATCGTTTTTGACAACACCGTCTTGGACGATCTGATTATCCTCCGATCGAACGGCTATCCGACGTACAACTTTTCGGTCGTGGTCGACGATGCCCTCATGGACATCACCCACGTTGTGCGTGGGGACGATCACCTGACCAACACACCAAGGCAGGTGCCGATTTTCCAGGCGTTGGGATTTCCGGTGCCGCAGTTTGGACATCTCCCTATGATTCTTGGGTCGGATAAGGCCCGGCTCTCCAAGCGACACGGAGCCACGTCGATCATGGCTTATAAAGACATGGGGTATCTCCCAGAGGCGATGATGAATTACCTAGTCCGGCTCGGCTGGTCTCATGGCGATCAGGAACTCTTCACGCGTCAGGACCTGATCGAAAAATTTTCCTGGAAAAATGTGCAATCCTCAGCCGCCGTATTCAATCCGGATAAGCTCCTGTGGCTGAACGCCGAATATATTAAGACAAGCCCACCCGGTTACGTTGCACAGGCGTTGGTTCCGCTTTTGGAAGCCGCAGGGTTGAAAGACGAGGTCCGATCAATGCCAGGGGATTGGCTGACTCAGCTCGTGGTGCTCGTGAGGGAGCGGACCAAGACCCTCGTTGAAATGGTGGATTGGGTCAGACCATACTTCGGGCAAGGGGTGACGTTTGATGAAGCGGCAGCCAAGAAATTTCTCACGCCCGCAATAGCGCCGACTCTCAGGAAGGTGCTCGCACACTTCGAGGCCAATCCGACTTTTTCCAAACAGGAGTGGGAAGCCAGCTTCAAGACGGTGGTCGAAGAAGAGGGTCTGAAAATGGGGCAGCTTGCACAACCAGTCCGTGTGGCGCTCACCGGTCGCGCAGCCAGCCCGGGCCTGTTCGAGGTCATGGAAGTACTCGGGCGTGAACGGACGCTCTTCAGGCTTCGCAAAGGAATCGAACGGGCGTCAGCCTGATCACCGGGTGCGTTCCAACAAATCCGCGCCGAACTTGACGGGATCAGGAGCCATATATTAGTGTGAAATCCGGTTGGGGGATCGTCTAGCGGTAGGACGTCAGTCTCTGGATCTGACTACCTAGGTTCGATTCCTAGTCCCCCAGCCACTAATTCTTTCCACGCTGTGCTATCCAGATCTACGTCTCGGATCCGTACCGCGCTGGGGGATCGTCTAGCGGTAGGACGCCAGCCTTTGGAGCTGGCTACCTAGGTTCGATTCCTAGTCCCCCAGCCACAATCTACAGCGCAACCTACTTCCTCGCCGGTTCAATTATTTTAATGATGCCAAGTCAATGACAAATCGGAACCGCACATCACCTCGAACGACCCGCTCATATGCCGCGTTCACCTCTTGAATCGGAATCACTTCGACATCGGACTCGATCTTATGCTCGGCGCAGAAGTCGAGCATTTCTTGAGTCTCGCGGATACCACCGATGACCGATCCGGCAATCCGACGCCGGTTAATAATGAGGGGGAACGGTTCGAGTGGCGTGGGCTTGTCCGGTGCGCCGACGAGAATCATGGTCCCGTCTGTTTTCAAGAGATTCACGTAGGCATTGTAGTTGTGCGGGGCCGAGACGGTATCGAGAATGAAATCGAAGCGCCGCTGCAGTTGAGTGAACGTCTCGGCCTGCGAGGTCACCGCGAAATGGGTGGCGCCCAACCTCTCCGCGTCCTTTCGCTTTTTTTCAGACGTGCTCAAGACGGTGACCTCAGTGCCCATCGCGCTCGCGATTTTGACCGCCATGTGGCCGAGCCCTCCTAACCCAACGATCGCCAGCTTGTGATACCTGCCCACGCCCCAATGGCGAAGTGGCGAGTAGGTCGTAATCCCCGCACAGAGGAGTGGGGCTGCCCCTGCCGCTGATTGCACGTTGGGAATCTGCAAGACATAGTTTTCATCGACGACAATCTGCGTCGAGTAGCCGCCCTGGGTGGGTTGACCGTCTTTATCACGGCCATTGTAGGTGAGGAGCATCCCGGCTTCGCAGTACTGTTCGAGTCCTTCCAGGCAGGCCTCGCAAGTCCGGCATGAATCAACAAAGCAACCGACACCGGCTCGGTCCCCCATGCGGAATTTCTTGACGGCTGAGCCAACTTGGGTCACTGTGCCGACGATTTCATGACCCGGGACCATCGGGAAAATGGAGCCGCCCCACTCGTTGCGGGCCTGATGGATATCAGAATGGCAGACGCCGCAGTGGGTAATCTTAATCAACACGTCGTGAGGGCCGACATCACGCCGCTCAAACGAAAAGGGTTGAAGAGTTTCCTTCGCACTAAGGGCAGCGTAGCCTTTGGTTGGCAACATGCGGTTCTCTCCTTGTTGGGGGATCCGGCTTGGGAGGAACCTTATCAGGATTGCGAGAACTTGCCAACGGGGAGCTGGAGGGGACAATTCGCACGAGCGATCGTGACTTCCCGCCTAATCTGATTCTTCTTGCTCAAACTCAGACTCGACGGTAAGCCGGGAGCCTGGAACTCGATATTGTTCTGCAGCCCAGGTTCCGAGATCGGTCAGCTGGCATCGCTCGGAGCAAAAAGGTCGCCAGGGGTTAGCTTCCCAGGTGATGGGGGTTCGACAGAGCGGGCATCTCATACCGGATACTGTATCACGCTCTGGATTGCGATGTTGCTAAAGATCAACTTGGACGGATCGGATAGGAGGTGGATGCTTGCAAAAGACGGCTAAGTCGACTCTGGTCGATGTCGGAGATTCCCATGAACTCGACGCCGAATTCTCCGTGGTGGCTCCAACGGACTGCTGCCGACTCGATGGTAATGGGCGATCCAAGATCGGTCGCCCGGATCAGGATACGGATACCGGTGCCAGGCTGGACGGATGTCATGGTGCTCACCGCGCACCCTCCAAGAGAGAGGTCGAACATCGTCCCTTCTCGAATATCCGTATTCCCTGTCGTGGAAAAGAAGACTTGAAGATCAACCGGAATCCGTGGGTGCTGTCGGCATTCAATCATAGTGTCTCCTTACGTTACTGGCCCGAGACGCTGGTCTCATAACAATAAACCTAGTCTAGCAAACCAGGCTCCACGGTAAAGAAAAAGCTGGGAAATAGGATGTGGCAAGCGGAAGGAGGGACTACTGAGCCGGATTTTTTTCAAAGACCTTGACGGCGACAGCCTTCTGTCGCATTTTCTTGACCAATCCCTGGTACGACACGTCGCGAATGATGCTCGTGAATTGCGACCGATAATTGCTCACGATACTCGCTCCATCGATAACGACATCATAGACCCGCCAATCGCCGGAACGCTGAATAAGCCGGAAATCGACGGGAGTGTCGATCTTCCGCCCTTTCAGTTGAGTCTTGACTTCCGCAAAAGTATCTTCACGCTGCTCACCGAGATAAAGAACCTGTTCATCAGAACGCTCGCTGATGCGCCCGGCAAATGTATCTCGGAGAAGTTGGACGAACAGATCGACGAACTCCCGTTGTTCATGATGAGACAATGAGGACCATTGCGTTCCCAAGGTACGTTTTGCCATCTCCTCATAGTCCACGCGCTGCCGGATGATCTCTTCGACTTCATGCCGACGCTCTTCGACCTGTTCTGGCCCCTTCAGCCTCTCATCGTCGAGCACACCCATCACCTTTGCAATGGTGCCCTGGACAGCCTCAGTAGCTTCGGCCCCAGCCGCGACCGGCGAAGGAGAACCGGCCATCATCAAGAAGGATATTGCTGCAAGGAAGGTGAGCTTCATCAAATGGTTGATCGTGAGGCCAAGGCGGCTCATGAGTCTAGATCGGCTCCTGTTGAGGATTTGTGGCGTGCTCATTCAAGCGTAGCAGGGAAGCGGCGTCTGTAAAGCTGCCGCAACGTGGCGGAAACAGGGAAGATTTGTTGGGCTCAAACGACAGGACGAGATGCGGCTAGCGGGGCTGCTGAGATTTGTCTATCCTCGCCCAAGGATCCTTCAGGGGAACTGTACGATTAAACACCGCCGTTCCCGGAGATGAATCCGGGTCTACACAGAAGTACCCGAGGCGTTCAAACTGGTATCGGGAGCCGGGGGTAGCATGTTTCAAACTGGGTTCGATGCGGCAGCCGGTGATCCGTTCCAATGACTGCGAGTTGAGGTACGTGGTCCAATCCTGATCGGGCGGGACTTTAGCCAAATCGATGGTGAGCAGCGGGTTATAGAGGCGAACTTCCGCATCGGCAGCGTGTATGGCGGAGACCCAGTGAATCGTCGCTTTGACTTTGCGCTGCTCTTTCGATGAACCGCTCTTTGTATCCGGGTCATACATACAACGGAGTTCGATGATCTCGCCGGTCTGAGGGTCCTTCGTCACCCCCACGCATTTGATGATGTAGGCGTAGCGAAGCCGAACTTCGCGGCCCGGGGCGAGGCGAAAGAATTGTTTGGGCGGATCTTCGCGGAAGTCGTCTTGCTCGATAAAGAGGACACGCGAGAATGGAACTTTTCTGGTTCCGGCAGACGGATCTTCTGGGTTATTGATCGCGTCAAGCTCTTCAACCTGCCCTTGGGGATAATTCTCGATCACGATCTTCAACGGGCGCAACACGGCCATGACCCGCTGGGCTCCCTTGTTGAGATCCTCGCGAATGAAATGTTCGAGTAGCTGCATTTCGACGACAGCATCTCGCTTGGCTACACCGATGTGTTCGCAAAAAGCCCGGATAGCTTCGGGGGTATACCCGCGCCGGCGCAAACCTTTGATGGTGGGGAGGCGTGGATCATCCCATCCGACCACAAGCTTTTTTTCGACCAACTCCAGCAGTCTGCGCTTACTCATCACCGTGTGGGTAATATTCAGCCGGGCAAATTCGATCTGCTCGGGCCGATGTGGCGGCTCGGCCTGCTCGACCACCCAATCATACAAGGGGCGATGGTCTTCAAACTCCAATGTACATAGTGAGTGCGTGATCCCTTCGATCGCATCTGATAGCGGATGCGCATAGTCGTAGGCCGGATAAATACACCAAGTCGTGCCGGTCCGATAGTGAGCGGTATGTCGGATACGATAGAGAACTGGATCACGCAGATTGATATTCGGCGAGGCCATGTCGATTTTTGCCCGGAGAACGTGGGTCCCATCGGCGAATTCGCCAGCGCGCATGCGCTGAAAAAGATCGAGATTTTCAGAGACCGATCTGTCACGGTAGGGACTGTTCTGGCCGGGCTCGGTCAACGTTCCTCGGTATTCGCGAATTTGGTCTGCTGTCAGGCTATCGACATAAGCTCTGCCTTTGGTGATCAGGCGAATGGCATAGTCATAGAGCTGGTGAAAGTAGTCCGAGGCATAGAACATTTTCCCGTCCCAATCGAACCCCAGCCAGCGCACATCGTCTTGGATCGCCTGGACATATTCCGGATCTTCTGTGGTTGGGTTGGTATCGTCAAACCGGAGATGGCAGATCCCGCCGGGATAGTCCTGGGCAATGCCGAAGTTGAGGCAAATGGACTTCGCATGACCAATGTGGAGATAGCCGTTTGGCTCGGGAGGAAAGCGTGTCACAACGCGTCCGCCGTGTCGTCCGGCCGCACGATCGGCTGTCACGATATCTCGGATGAAGTTCGAAGCGCCGCTCGATTCGGACACTGGTCTAGGTTGACTCCTGCGCGAAGGGGACGGATGCGACACAGGGTGCGTGGATTCTTCTACCACAGAACGGCGCAAGGGAGAAGGGCTCAAGCGGGAGACATGGAGGGTACGTCCGGTATAGCTAGGCGGTCTGATGGGTCGGCAGCTGCATCACGTGGAAGTCTTTTTGTGCGATGAGATGCCCGTCCATGCGAAGGCGAAATTCGTAGCGCCCCGGAGCCGGGAAGATCAACGAGGGAATGTTGATTCCGAAATCCGAAATCTGCAGGCGGTCTCCAATGACGATGTTCGGTAACGTGGCGCGACACACCAACTGTTCACTGTTGAGATATACGAGGTCGATGTCGAAGTGATAGGTCCCTTCTGCGTCAGTCAAGCAGAAGTAGAGCCCCATTTGTTGATGTTGGAACGGAAAGCTGACGGCTTGCAGATGGGTGAAGAGCCCGATGAGGCTCTTCTTCTTCGTCACGCTGTCTTCTATGACTTGATCGCAGACCAAGAAGGCCTGGATGCTCGGCTTAATAATATCAGACATGACGATATTTTACGGTAGATCTTCATATTGTCAAAAGGCTTCCGTATTTTTACCGGATATGGCAAAAAAGAACGGAGGGTGTCGCGATTTGACGAGGCTACATCGTTCGAGGAATGCAGGAACGAAAAACCACTCGCCTAAAAGCTAAACTCCGTATCTTCTTCTCCGGGGGCGGTGTGGAAGGAGAAGGTACGGTGTTGGATCTCTCCAAGAGCGGCTGTCGCGTGGATTGCGAAAGCGAGATCGTGAAGGATACTGATGTCGCAGCGTGGATCTATTCGCCCGATTACGACTGGCCGCTCAAGATTGAGCGCGCGGTGGTTCGGTGGGTGTTACCGAAAGTGTTTGGCTTGGAGTTTTTGGAGATCCTGCCGGCCCAAAAGGAACGGCTTCGGCTGGTGTTGAATGAGAAGAAGTTGGGTGCGTAACAACTGACAGCATGCAGAAGAGATCAATCGATCGACGCATTGCCCCCGCGACCCTCCACTACATCACCGAAGAGCGTCCTTCCGGTCCCGATCCGACAGTAGTGCGGACTGATCTGGACCAGCTCGCCTTTATGGCTGTAGAAGCTCCCTGTCGCAATGCGGATTTTTCGTCCTTGGACGAGGAACGCTTCAATCACAATCTGGCCGTTCGATCGGTCCGAAACGGTGACCGAGGGGACGTTGTCCGGCCGGGCGCTGGCGTGTGAATTGACAGTCACCGCAAAGCGTACGGCCCCACCACTCTTCACGACGTTACGGCGAATGTGAGACACTCGGATGCCTTTATCGTCGTACAGGTCCATGGTGAGGAGCAGCGTCTGCAGATCCGGCGCCACTTCCCAAAAAATCTGCTCCTTCCCCTGAAGTTTCACCACCCCGTTGATATTGCGGAAGACGTTCGAGCCCATGTGCAGCTCGAGCCCAGTTTCTGGTTTCGCTTCCTCAATAAGATCGGAGGAGTCCCCGCTTTCGATCTTGTTCGTTTGGAGTTGCTCGTTCATCATGAGGTCTCTGACAAACCCAACTCTACGGCGTGGGCTATGAAGTTATCGAAAGGTAGGCCATGTTTCTGTCCGTGTCAAGTCATGAAAAAGAGGACCATTTGTGCGCGCGATTTTGGACGAAGCCATGAGCAATTGAAAAGGTAAAAGACCCTATGCTACTGTGCCGCTCCGCTTGCTGCACAGCCACGCTGGTCCCATCGTCTAGCCTGGCCTAGGACGGGGCCCTCTCAAGGCCCAAACACGGGTTCGAATCCCGTTGGGACCACCAAACCGCACTTCGTGTGTGCCGCCGACTTACTCTTGCTTTATCATACCTCTTGATGTCGGCGGGCAGACCCTTCCAGTGTGAAAAAAGAAATCCGACCTTCAGGCTTGCTTCGTGGGGTCGTTCAATGCGGCCATCCGCGAGATCCATTCACTCAGCCAGTGACCAAGCGTGTCTCACGGCCGCCGGATGCTGTGCTGGGCCGTGTGCCTGGGATGAGAGGATGGCACGACGTGGCTTATCACAACGAGGCCACTACCCATCCGGGCTTGATGGTCTACTGGTTCGGTGCGGTGATCGTGTTTTTCAACGCTGGGTACCTCAAGCAACGGGTCGTGGAGCTTGTTGCCGGTCATCCCCACACCGCATGGTTCATTGTGCATGGAAGCACGATCAATCTGGCGGACGTCACCGGCGCGGAAATGCTCGAATCCCTTGCCGGAGAACTGGCCTCCAGGGGCATCCGCTTCGGCTTTGCAAACATACGCCGCGAGGTGCGCAACGGACTCGAACGCGCCGGTGTATTGGAACGAATCGCTTCCGATT
>Ga0335070_10009202_pt1 | contig 11593 bp, 9 predicted proteins | sample Lox_Sample_13_FD_206722 | JGI IMG/M metagenome (GOLD analysis project Ga0335070, IMG submission 206722) | Soil microbial communities from Loxahatchee National Wildlife Refuge, Florida, United States - Lox_Sample_1.3 | ecosystem: Environmental > Terrestrial > Soil > Wetlands | place: USA: Florida...
ATGTACCCGTAACCCAGGTCGTTTTCCAAAAGGGCTTTGTATCCGCTGTTATCTTCCAGTATACCCACTAGTTTAAGCTCCTCGATGGTGGGTAAAGGAACAGTTCCCAATTCGAAATTCTTTTTTTCGGTTAAAGGAGAAAAAGGGTCCTTCCGCTGGCCATTATGATAAACCAGCACTTCTCTTTTGGGAGTCTCTTCCATTATTTTGCCTGGCATCGCAGCCTGAGCCTCTTTTTTAAGGGTATCGGATTCCACAGGCTTCAGGGTATCAGCCTTAGCTATTTTGGGTTTTTCCGGCTCAGGGGCTTTGGGTTTTCCAGCAGGAGCAGCTGGTTTTGTCTCTTTCTGAATTTGTACCGGCGATTTCTCCTCGGTTTTGGCTTTTTCCATAGGTTTAGATTCTGTTCTTGCAGCCGGAATGACTCCTGTTCCAGCCAGGACAATCTTTTCTGGTTTCACCGTTTTGTCCACAGAAGGAGCTACCTCTGATTTTTTGCTAGGAGAAACCTGTTTCTGAGCAACTTCGACTTTTTCAGTTGCAGATTTGGATACTGGATCTGTTTTTAGGACGGATGTTTTTATTGGTTTATCTTCCTTGTTTGGCAAAGGAGTAGTCTGAGCAATCGGCTCAGTTTTCTGAGTCTTATTTGCTTCAGCTAATTTCGTATCCTTTAAAGCGGATTGGCCCTGGACAGCGCTCCAGGTCTGAAAAACCGGTTCCTGAGGAGTGGAAAAGGCTAAGGTGATTTCTTTTTCTCCTGTCCCCTTAACGACTTTATAAATCACCGAATTTTTCAGGTCCAGCACTATCCTGCAGACTTTGTCCGGCATAGTCTGGTACTGGCTGGTGCGGATAGAGCTGATGATTCCCGCAGGAAGATCCTGAAAGTTTTTCTGGGGCAGAGAATTGACTGCATTCAGGCAGTCTATTACCACTCGATACGGTTTCCCATCTTTTTTCTCTTCGATGAAATGGTTAAATTGAATGGGACCATTAGCGTAGATGGTCACGTTGGTAAACTCCCCCTGTTTTTGCAGGGTGATATTCTGTACCTCAGACTCCGCCCGGAGCAGGACAAAAGGTACCAACGAAAAGAAAATAAAAAGGATCATTCCTGAATATAGTTTATTGGTTTTCATAGATTTTCCTATTTAGAAAATTCCACCTTTTGGAGTTTTTCCTCTTCTTTAATGAAATAGGTGGTCAGCTTGCAGGTAACGGCTATAGTCTTCTTATCCTTGCTCACCTCGTCTTTAGGCAGACCGGAAAAAGTTATTTCCGTGACATTGGTCAGGAAGGGAAAATTACCTACGCTGGCAAAAAAAGTTCCCAGATCTTCATAGGTCCCTTTTAAATCCATCCCGAAAGTAGCTGCATTGTAAAAGCTTACAGGTTTTATTCCCTCAGGCATTATCTGACCTATTTTCGCTTCCGAGTTCTGGGAAGCAGATTGAAGCTGGGTTAAGAATAAAGGAACCTGTTTTTCCTCTGGCAGAAGAAGCTCTACCTGTTTATACCTGTCAAGCAGACCTTCATATTCAGCTTTAAGGTTCTGGAAGCTTTTGGCTTTCATCTCCACATTTTTCAGATTGGTCAAAAGCATTTCGTACTCTACCTGTTTTCCGTTTATTTTCTTGATATTCACCGAATAAATCCGGGCATACCAGAAATAGATCACCAGGAAGGCTACCAGGGCTGCCAAAAATATCTTTTGAGTTTTTGGATCTTTTAAATCCATTCCATCCTCCTACAGATTAACCGCTTCCCATACTCTAAGGGGAAGATATTTCGGTCTGGGTGGCAGATACCAGCTTTTCCTTAGCAGGCAGCTGGCTAGTATAAAAAAGATCACTGGTCAGCTGAAAGCTATAAGCTTTCTGTTTTTCCAGATCAGTCAACTTGACGTAATTCAATTCTATGTTTTTAAAATAACTCGAGCGCATTAAATTTATCATAAAGGTAGCCAGGCTGTTCAGGGAGAAAGTGTACCCTTCGATGGTAACTTTTCTGCCTAAATCCGGAGGTGGCACGGCTGGAGCCTGGGTTTTCTTAAGAGTATCAGCCGTTTCCCCCTCAGGGTTCTGGACACCCGGAGCGGCCACAGGAGTAACAGGCGGTATTTCCTTGAAAGCTGAAAGCCACAGATAGTCAGGTATTCTGGAGCTTAAATCTTCCATTATGTCCACCCATGTCGAACGGTCTTTATCCAGAGCTTCGATTGCTGAAAGGCGCTGTAAAATCTTGGTTTTAAGCTCTTCCAGAGCGTCGACCAGCCTGATGCTTTCCTTGAGTTCCTCTTTTCTTCGCTGTCCTTCCGCTATCTTGCGGTTCAGGCTCTGAAGCCTGACACCCTGCAGGATACTGATGAAGATGAGAAGAATCAGAAGTATCCCGCCTCCGCCTAAAAGATAGGCAGTGTTCTTCTTAAAGGTGAATACTCCCTTCCCTTTCCTTAAGTCTTTGGGTAATAAATTTATCTCTATCATCTTACTTTACCTTCCTTGCTGCCAGCCCGACTGCTATGGTCAGGAGTGGAGCAATCTTCTCTGGCTGGGCCTGTCTAAAGATGTCCGGATCATATTCTATATTTCTTAAAGGATTGATTATCTCCACAGTTATATTCAACTTCGACTGGATGAATTCCGGAAGGAAAGGGATCAGAGCCCCTCCTCCGGACAGAACTATCCAGTCCACGTTTGAGGCTTTAGCCGATGATTTGAAATAGGAGATAGCCACTTCCAGCCCCGAAATCAGCTCCTCGGATGAGGTTACCACTGTAGCTTTCAGCATATCCTGATCAATTGAAGAACCCATTTCCCCTTTCAGGGTTTTAAGCGCTAATTCAGGGTTAAGCCGGAACTCTTTCATTATAGACTCATACAGCATACGGGCTCCGGAGGAAATGTCCCTGGCCGAATGATAAACCCCGTCCTTAATAAAAGTCAGATTGGTTGTATCAAATCCGATATTGACCAAGGCCGTTACTTTTTCAGGGTTTATCTCGTAATTTATCTCATAGGCATTAAGAAGTGCCAAAGTCTCGGTATCCACCAGTACCGGTTTGAGGCCGGCATCTAGAATTAAATCCAGGTAAGATTTTAAAAAATCCTTGCGTGCGGCCACCAGCAGAACATCCATCTTGTTGACTTCCTCACTTACCTTGATGACATGATAATCCAGGCTGACGTCGTCCACGTCAAAGGGACTTCTCTGCTCAGCTTCGAACAGGATAGCTTGTTCGGCTTCGTTCCCAGTCTTCTTGTCCATCACGATCTTGTCATTCAGCACTCCATGTCCTGCTACGGCCAGAGCAACATCTTTTATCCGGGGATCGCACTGGTCGACCAACGATTGGATACCGTAAATTAATGCGTCTCGATCTTTGATCTCCTCGTCCACAATCGCATCAGGCGAAATCTCCTTAATCCCTAAAGCCTTCAGGATATAAGCCCCGCCTTTTTCCTCGAATTTCACCAGCTTGATGGAGTTTGCACCTATATCCAGCCCGGCTACCGTCTTTCCTTTTTTCCCTAAAGCCATAAAGAATTCTCTTTTAAAAGGTTTAGCTGTTACTTTTTTTTAAATCACTAATTCTTTTATCGACTTTTTTAAAAAAATATTAAGAGGAAAATGACTTTTTTTTATTGGACAGAAAAAAATCTCTTCCCCAGAAAATCCTGAAAAATCTCCTTTTTTTTAACCCTGGGTTAGCCTGACCCTTCCTGTGCTCGCCAGCACATCTGTCCTTACGTATTTAGCCAGGTCCGAATTGTAGATATCCACTGTGCCCGAGGATGAAGCCGAGCCAGTCGAAAGATAGACCACCACGGTGTTCGGAAAGGTGCAGTTGTTAAGAACAAGGGTATTAGGCAAAGCCACAGTCTTGACCACAGAATCCCCGCTGTCATAAGTACAATTTGAAAGATTTACCACATCCTTAAACACGATATACTGTCCGGCATTCTGGTCAAAATAAACTCCGAATTGGGCTCTGCGAGACACCGCATACGAACGTGTCAAACGCAAATCGGAAAGCAGGTCTCTGCCAGCAGCTTTCAATTTCTGTTTTCTTAAAAAATTATCGAAAGTTCCGACTGTTAAGGCAGCCATTACCCCAATCAACACCACCACGATCATCATCTCGATTAAACTGAATCCTCTCTGCTTCTTCTGAGTAAACATCTTCTTGACCTCTCTTTTTATAATTCTCTCCAACTGTTGGGAACTACCTGGTATGTATAAGTATAAATAGTTCCTGAACCGGGCATGCCGGGCGGTAAATTGTCAGCTATGGACGGAACGTGAAAAAGGTCCGGCACATTTGACATCTGAAAATAGCTTGAGACCATGGCTCCAGCGATTTGATTCTGCTTAGCATTGACGATTTTGTCCTGTGCATAAAATGCTCCCATCAGGCTTAAATGGGAATCGCCGCTACCGGTCCCGATGTTCAGATCTCTAGCAGCGATAAATCCCATGACATCGTCTGCAGGAAACATCCTCTTGGATAAAACATGGGTGCTGAGGCTGATATTATTGGCTGAAACCAGAGTGCCCTTACCATCATAAAGAATGGGAGTACTCTTGAGCCCGCCACTGCCAGAGTTTATGTTTATGCTCCCTGTGATATATACTATTCCGCTAATCTGCAAATTGCCGGCACTATCCATATATATGCTACCGTGAGAATTGGATTGAGCCGGATAAGAGACACCGGGTTGCAAGTTCAAATCACCGCTGATCACCAGAGCGTTGCTGCTAAGGTAATTTTGATAAGAGCTGTAGCTATATCCGGTGATAGGATCTGTGTAGGGCTGGATCAGATTGGGAAATTCAGGCCCATCTTCGAGGTCATATCGCTGACTTGTTCCATTATCTGAATAGACCTGGGAAGAGCCTTTGTTTCCTGAATAGCCATCATTTACATAGCTGCCGTCCATCGTCTCCTTTACTGAGTTACCTGATACGTTGGGTGTTCCGACTGTGGCAGCCCCCGAGATGCTGACCTGTCCATGTCTTACCCGCAGTTCGGCATCCAGAGTATTTACTACTTCCCCGTTAAATGTAATGGTATCCAGAGGTGGTATACGACTGGTCAGTTCCGAGTTCATCCCTGTATAGTTATTGTAGATCCTGGCTGTTCCGCTCAGCTCGTAAGCCAGGTCAACCACGGCGAGAGATGCATCATAAGTCCCGTTACCGTTTACGTCGGTATATACCTCGGCTGGATCCCACACGCCATCTCCATCTGCATCGCTCAAAAGGGGTTCTCCGGGATTCCACACTCCATCTCCGTTCAGGTCAGTGTAAGTATCAGCTGGATCCCATTTTCCGTTTCCATTGGAGTCAGTGAAAGGCTCTCCTTCTCCCAAGATGTGAACGGGACCGTGAAAGGAGACGTTTCCATTGATACTATGTCCAGATTGACCTGCCCCGGCAAAAACTATATTATTCCAGATATTAAAGGGATTTCTTTTCCTTTTGACCATTACCCGGACCTGGCTTTCTCCTTCCTGCGTGTTTCCTCTGGAGGTCAGAGTCTTATAGGGTACCGTGCCGGTAACTTCCACGCTGAACTTCCCGTTTCCCAGATTTGGATTTGCATTTATAAGTGTCTTGAGTGAATCGTTGTTCAGCAGATTGGGATGATTTTTTAGGATTTTCATCCCCAATTCCAATCCTGCTTCTGCGATATAAAAAGAGGAAGTTCTTTCTTTCATGTTCTTTGAGATGTCCATATCCGTGACTGAGGTGGTTAAAGCGGCTACGAAAATGAAAGTCAACATGACCATTATTATTAACGCTACGAGCAGGGCGGAGCCTTTCTCATCAAATAAGAAACTTTTGGTCTTTCCGCTTCCTACTATATTATTGTATGTTCTCGTTTCTTTCCCCTTCATATATTGTTTCTCACCTTTATACTTGAAGTCAAAATCCTGCGACGATATTTGTCTCCTGTGAAATTCTGATCCTGGGAAGCTTCGCGGGCTACTATTCTCACGTTGACCAGTTTATCGTTCTGGGCAAACTTAAGTGAATCTATGTTCTCTGCAAATACCTGAGCTGCACCTGAGTTGATTTTTTTCATAAGATTGGGATGCACAGGATCAAGTCTTGAAATATAATATAGTATAGTATCAACTTTGGCACCTAGGTTATAATAGATTTTTAAAGTGTCTCTCCCGACAATTATCGAGGGGGAGGCTGTAAGTCCATATCCTGCAATTCTTATGTTCCGGGTAATCTCGTCCATAGCCACCCTGGCGTTCTGCTGCATGTCAGAGATATCTTCTTCCGCGGCGAACCGGTTATGTTGTGATATGTAAAACTCTAAAGCTATCGCTCCGATAAAAACCGTTAAGACTGCTGAGACCAGAAGCTCGATCAGACCTATACCTTGCTGGCAGAGTACCTTTTCTACGTACTGCGTTATCATCTTAAGACCTCATCTTGTAAGTAAAATAATTAACCGATCTGATCTTCCCGGCTTTATCATTCCAGCTAACAGTGATTTTAATGCGGTATACCCCGGAAGGCACTGTAGAGTCTGTAGAATCGATATCCACTCTGGTGGTCCGGGTGAAAATTCCATTCAGGTTATTCGTGACCTCGATCCATGGCAGGGGGTTAAAAGAAACAAAACTCTGCATAAACTCAATTTTATCCTGGGCAATGACATTGGCTCTGGTTACATCACCGGAGTAAATATTTGAAAAAATCGTGGTTACCAGCATTGGTGCCAATCCCAGAATTCCGAAAGCCAATATTAGCATGGCAACCAGCACTTCCAGCAGACTCAAACCTTTGTCATTTCTTATCGCTGCGAGCATTTCTTTCCTTGTCTATTTTACCATCAGATATTTTAGCAACGCCTATGCCAAATCCCGCTTATTTACTCGTAACTTAAATCGCACCAATCTGTTAGTATTATTAATCTGGTCTGGTGCGTCTACAAATTATAAGGAATCATAATTAATTGTTCCTTAACTAATTGAAAAATTACAATAGAGTGTTGGGCTTTTCCCATACTATAGAAAGAGCGAGTTCGATTCGTATAAAAATAATGTCGATAAGGTATTGACAGAATTTGTTTTCGGTTTAAATTGGAATTTGTAAGAAAGTGAGCTTATTTAACTTTTCTCTTAAGGAGGTCTCAGATGCTTATTAAAAGGCATCTTCTTTTTTCAGCTTTTTTCATTCTAATTTTTGCAGGTTTTGCCTTGAGTTCGGATAGACCTTTGATTTCTGCTAAGGATAATCCTGTAATTCCTTCTTCTTACAGAGCTTTTCTTTCGGGTAAACCAATGACTGAAAAGGTCAGTGTCTGGGTATATTTCACAGACAAGGGAGTGTTTGATCAAGCTACTTATGCTAAAGACTTGAAAATTGCTGAGAACCTGCTCACCTCAAAATCTCTTCAACGCAGAGCTAAAATTACTAATGGAGAATTGACGAGCTTCATTGACCTGCCAGTAAATCGGTCTTATATAGAAAACGTGAAAGATCTGGGAGCTGATTTGCGACAGATAAGCCGTTGGCTGAATGCGGCAAGCTTCGAGGTCTCCATTGATAAATTAAACCTGATCTCCTCTCTGCCGTTTGTGAAATCTATCCAGCCGGTTCGGACCTTTATCCGACAGCCTTTAAAAGAGGAAATTCAGCCTGAATTGAAACCAGTGGGATCGGTCGATTACGGTCCCTCTTACGACCAGCTCCAGCAGATAAATGTGCCGGCAGTGCATGCCCTTGGTTACAGAGGACAGGGAGTTCTGGTTTGCATGATGGACACAGGTTTCAGAAAAGATCATATTGCTTTTAAGAATGCCTTTCTGGAGGGAAGAGTTTTAGCCGAGTATGATTTTATCAACCATGATACCAATACCCAGAACGAACCTGGTCAGGATGCGACTACTCAGCATAATCACGGGACCTATACCTGGTCAACCTTAGGCGGGGAAATAGATGGTGAACTTTACGGACCAGCTTATAAAGCGAACTTTATCCTGGCCAAGACCGAATACGTTCCGACCGAGACCAGGATTGAGGAAGATAACTGGGTGGCAGGAATGGAATGGGCCGACAGTTTGGGAGCAGATGTCATCTCCAGTTCCCTGGGATATCTTGATTTCGATAATGGATTTACCTATACTAAGCAGCAGCTGGATGGCAAGACTGCAGTGACAACTATAGCTGCCAATACAGCCACCCGGCTGGGGATTATCGTGTGTAATGCCATGGGGAATGAGGGACCTGGTGACACAACCTTGATAACCCCGGCAGATGCAGAGACGATCCTGGCCTGTGGAGCGGTGAACAGCTCAGGAGTGATTGCTTCCTGGAGCTCGAGAGGACCTACTGGTGATGGTAGAATCAAACCGGAAGTAGTTGTCAGAGGTTATGCTACTTATTGTGCCACAGCCGGTGATACCAATACCTTTGGTTATGTGAGCGGAACGTCCCTGTCCACTCCTTTGGTCGGTGGATGTGCCGCAGTTTTACTTTCGGCTCATCCTGACTGGGTGCCCTGGAAAGTAAGAGAAGCCCTGATGTATACGGCTAATAATTCTTCTACTCCGAATAACACCTATGGCTGGGGACTGATAAACCTCCTGGCCGCGATTCAGTATTCATTTGGCACCGGGGACGTCAACCGTAACGGTTCGGTTACTGTTTCGGATGCGGTTTATTTAGTTAATTACCTTTTTAAAGGAGGACCTCCTCCTTATCTCCTTTATAGAGGAGACGTGAACTGTGATCAGTCGGTTACAGTCGGGGATATAGTTTACCTGATAAATTATCTTTTCAAAGGCGGACCCTCCCCCGGCTCCTATTAAGGGGAATAAATGTGCAGAGGCACGGCACGCTGTGCCCCTGCAGATCCAAAAAAAAAGCAAGGCTTTTTGGCCTTGCTTTTTTTATCCGTCATCCCAGTTATCAGCCATTCGCCTATACTTCTAAGCGTCGATATTATATTTTTTGATTTTCTCAAATAGAGTTGTGTAATCTATTTTCAAAATATCGGCAGTTTTTCTTTTATTACCTCTGGTCTGGGCCAGTACCCTTAAAATCATTGCCTTTTCAGCTTCTGCCTGGGCGAATTGTCCAACCTCTTTTAAACCTGCACCTTCTCTCAGTCTTATCTCCGAAGTGGAGGGCAGCCTAATGGCTAAATGCTCCGGCATAATTTTTTTCCCTTCGCATAGGATTATCGCTCTTTCAACTGTGTTCTCTAACTCCCGAACATTTCCGGGCCAGTGATATTTATCCATAAGACTCAAGGCGTCTGCAGAAGGGGATTTCTTCTCTTTTTTCATCTCCATGCAATATTTTCTTATGAAGAAATCAGCTAACTCCGGAACGTCTTCCCTTCTTTCCCTTAAAGGCGGGATCGAAATTGGGAAGACCGATAGTCTGTAATAAAGGTCCTCCCTGAAAAGTTTCTTCTCTATGGCTTTTTTTAAATCAAAATTTGAAGCGGCAATTACCCTGACATCAACGCTTATGGTTTTGGTTCCCCCCAGCCTCTCGAATCTTTTCTCCTGAAGAACCCTGAGTATTTTTGCCTGAAGGGCTATATCCAGGTCTCCGATTTCGTCTAAGAAAATTGTCCCTTTTTCGGCGATCTCGAATTTACCCATTTTACGGACTACTGCGCCGGTGTAAGCACCCTTTTCCGAACCGAAAAGCTCATTCTCTAGCAGTTCCCTCGGTATGGCAGCACAGTTTATTGCTACATAGGGACCATTTTTACGAGGACTTAGGCTGTGGATGGCTCTGGCAAAAAGCTCCTTGCCGGTGCCGCTTTCACCCAGCAGAAGAACGGTTGTGTCGCTGGGGGCAACTTTTTTTACCAGGCGGGTAACTTCTTTCATCTTCTCCGATTTTCCGATTATCTCGGTAAATCCCAGACTTTGAGCAAGCTCCTCTCTCAAAAGAACGTTCTCCGCAAGTAATCGCCTGTTTTCAAGTGCTCGTTGGATCAAGACGTTCAAGTGATCCACGTCAAATGGTTTGGTCAGGAAATCAAAAGCTCCCTGCTTTATGGCCTGAACTGCGGTTTCGATCGTCCCGTAAGCAGTCATTACGATTACCGAGATCTCCGGGTCTAAATCCTTGAAGGAGGTAAGCACGCTTAAGCCGTCCATATTGGGAAGCTTCAAATCCGTCAAAACCAGGTCGAACCTTTTCTCCCTAGCTTTATCCAAACCCAATTCCCCGTCCCTGGCAACATCAACTTCATAACCTTCGGACTCCAGGGTCTTGGCCAGCATCTGGCGCATGCTCTCTTTGTCATCTATCACTAAAATCGAAGGCATAAATTTACCTCAAATTCTGAGAATGAAAAAGAAATGACAATGAAAATTATCATATATATTATCGGAAAAACTGAAAATCCTTGAAGGAAATTGCTGTATTAAAGATGCACAATTTGAGGGTCTTCGCAGGCTGGGTGGGATTTATTTTCCTTGCTCGTTGCTGGTCTATGATCGACAACATACTCTGAGTTGGTGAGGACACCAACGCAGAGCGGGTTTACTTGTTTTTTTCCCTGTTTACTTTATGCTACCTGCTACCTGCTTTTCTACTGCAGAATCAACTGACTCGTTCCGTCCTCATTTTCCAGAACAGTAATCAGGTTTTCGACTGAGTCCTTGATATCGTCAATATGAGTAATCAAAAATATCTGCCGAAATCTATTTTTGAGCTTTGCCAGCCCTTTGAGGATATTTTCTTTACGGGAAGCATCCTGGCTACCGAAAATCTCATCCAAGATTATAAAGGAAAACTCGACTCCGCTGGACTCCGAGATCAAAAGAGATATCGCCAAACGCAGACAAAGATTTGCTAAATCCTTCTCTCCACCAGAAAAATGTTCAATGGAGAAGTCCTGTCCCTGATCCCAGATGATAATGTCGTATGGAGAGAATTTTTCACTAGATTCCTCAGCCAATTCTAGCTTTTCGTATCTATACTCTGTTAATTCCACAAATAGTTCATTAGCATATCGTGAAAGTGTTGGCCTAATTCTGGACAGAAGAGAAGCTTTGAAATCAGTCATGATAACATCCAACTTTTCTAAATAGAGCCGTTCCTCTCCTAAAGATTTAAGCTCATCTTTCAGTTTTTGGTTTTCTTCGATCTCTTTTTCGGTTTTCTCCATCTCTAAAGAAACCAGCTCTCTCTGATAATGGAGGTCCTTCAAGTTTAGCTCCAACAGGTGGACTTTTGACCTTGTTTCCTCAACCCTTTTTTCCGAATTTTTGAGTTCATCCTCTGAAAAGTAGATTAATTTAAGCTTTCTTTTAATTGCTTCGATTTCACCGGTTATCGTTTTCAGATTTTGCTCCAGCTGCGAAAGATTTTCTTTTAGTTGAGGGACTTTACCCTTTTCCTGATTTAAAGCAACTTGTTTTTCTTTGAGCTTTTCCATTCTATCAAGCTTTAACTTAAGTCTCAGATGATAATTCGGATCATACTTCAATTCTCCCAAGTTCTTCAAGTTCTCCTGAAGGAAAACAAGGCTGGTTTCTTTATCCTTGAGACTTTTCTTTAAACTCTCCTGTTCGCCTTTATCCTTAAATAGTTTTTC
>Ga0335070_10009203_pt1 | contig 11592 bp, 11 predicted proteins | sample Lox_Sample_13_FD_206722 | JGI IMG/M metagenome (GOLD analysis project Ga0335070, IMG submission 206722) | Soil microbial communities from Loxahatchee National Wildlife Refuge, Florida, United States - Lox_Sample_1.3 | ecosystem: Environmental > Terrestrial > Soil > Wetlands | place: USA...
ATGGTGGAACTTCTCAAGGCGTACGGGGCCCGATAAATCGGGTCGGACCGGATGCATCCTGGTCCTCTAAGTCTTCAGGGCCTTCGGCGTGGCAGCTCACCTTGTTTCTCTATAATTCTTGTTTTAGGCCTGTCGGATGAGACATCCTTGATCACGTTTTCCGTTCATTCCTGAAGATTACGTGGATCACCAATAGGCAACCCCAACTCCCGGGCCATTAATGCTCGCTGCAGCATTATTCCGGAGCGGGTCTTAGGCAACTCATCCAAGAAAACAATCTCCGACAACGGGAGGTCCGGCGAAAAGTTCGCCTTGACAAAATTCTTGATTTCAAGGTTAAGCCTGTTTGACGAGGTATATCCGCTCTTGAGTCGTAGAAATGCTTTGAAAGTAGTTCTTCCCACCGGTGAGGAAGTAGAAATCACCACTGCTTCGGCCACTGCTTGGTGGAGAGACAAGACCTGCTCGACTTCATACGGGCCGGTATCTCTCTGACCGACCTTGATCAGATCATCGTTTCTACCTTGATGGTAGTAATAACCGTCTTCATCTTTGGTCACCATATCTCCGGTGAAAAACAAGTTCTCACCACGAAAGTAATTCCTGTAGCGTTCTTCATCTTCCCAAATGGCCGTCATCATCGAGGGCCAGCCCGGTCTCAGAGCGAGTTCACCCATTGTTAGAATCGGGAGCGGTTCGCCGTTTTCGTCCACCACCGCAGCTTCGACTCCAGGAACAGGTTTTCCCATGCTTCCCGGCCTGATAGTCATTGAGGGGAAGTTTGCAATGCAGATCATGCCTGTTTCGGTCATCCACCACGTGTCGTGCGGCGAGTGCTTAAGGGCATGCCGTGCCCAGTAGAATTGTTCCGGACTCAGGACCTCACCCACAGTAGCGATATGCCTGAGGTGAGAAAAATTATACCTTAACGGCAGGTCTTCTCCCGCTTCCATTAGTCTGGTTATAGTTCTGGGAGTCGTGTAACACACATCGACCTGATGTCTCTCCAAAGTCCGGTACCAGGTTGACGCGGCAAATTGGTCTCCCTGCACCACGGTTGTGGCGCCGCATAACCATGGCGCAAAAGCCCCGTATATGATGCTGGTCACCCATCCTGGTTCGCCGGCATCTGTCCAGATTACGGATCGCTCGTGAACATCCAGCACATAGCGGGCCGTTGCCAGGTGTCCTACCATGGCCCCATGAGTGTGTACTACCCCCTTGGGGGGTCGAGTGGAGCCGGAAGTGGTATAGAGCAGACAAAATGGCGTGGAACGCGTCAGCCATTTTATTTGGCTTCTCTTGGGAAGTTCGCCCACCACTCCTTTTATGGCTATTTCGCGCTGAAAGATGCCAAGTCCCTCCCCTTCCGTCAAAAATACGTATTCCACACTGGCCATCGCATGTGTGGGCAACCGCTCGACCATATCCGGGTGGACGATGATGCCCCGCGGCTTCGCATTTTGAAGGCGCACATCGATCTCGTCGAAACCCAGAGTCGTGAAGAATGCGTTAAAGATAATTCCGAGGCGGGCACAGGCCAGCATGGCAAAATAATATTCCGGACATGAGGGCATAAATATGAACATTCGGTCCCCGACGGCAAAGCCACATTCAATGAAGAGGTTGGCCCATTGAGAGGAAATCTCTTTCAACTCCAGGTAAGTAAATTCACTGACTTTGTCACTCTTCTCGAATATTAGGGCCCTGCGACCGGCAGTGTCGGGGTTTTCCGCCCATCGGTCCACCGCCTCGTAAGCCATGTTGATGTCCCCCGTTTCATGCCATGTGAACTCTTTCTCTATGTCTTCCCAAGAAAAATTCGCGTATGCTTCCTTGTAAGACTTGAGGTTCGCATCAGGGTTCTCTGGGGGTATTACTGCTTTGAACATGAATGATTCCTCCTTCCGCCGCTCCGGCCACTTGAGTCAACGCGCGCCAACGGCCTTTGAAACGAGCGGTCAGTCTTGAGAATCACTTTAGCTCAATCCGTCCAAACATGGTATTCTTTATGAATGCTACGAGCTTTTTTGACAATTTCCGCCCCATGCTGTGCTTCGGGAAAGTATAAGTTGCCTTTGGGATTTGAACTGATGAAAGTTCGAAGCACTTCCTGAACGCAACTCACCAACGCGGTACAATCATATCCTCCTTCAAGCGCCAAGAGAATCGGCGGATCCCCTGCTGAGGCACGGGCCTCGATGAGCAGTTCTGTTAGCCCGCGGAAAGAGCGCTCGGTTAGCCGAATCCGGCCAAGCGGATCGCTGTGATGCCCGTCGAAACCGGCGGACACGAATATCAGTTCGGGCCTGTAACGCTTGACAACCGGTTCCAGGACCTTCCAGTACAGGTAAAGCATGTCCGCGTCCTGGACGTCTTTGGACAAGGGCAGATTAATTGTGTAACCCAATCCCTCGCCCACTCCGGTTTCATGCCAGTCGCCGGTAGGAGGATACCATCCTCTGTAATGTGAGGATAAGTAAAGCACTTGCTTCTGGTCATAGAACATGTCCTGGATACCGTTTCCATGATGAATGTCCCAATCGATTATCAGTACACGTCGAAATCCGTGGCGCATGGTGGCATAACGAGCGGTAACACCGAGATTATTAAAGATGCAAAACCCTTCCGCTCGATCCGGCGCCGCATGGTGCCCGGGCGGCCTTATCAGGGCGAAACAAACGTCGCATCGACCGGAAAGCAAGGCCTGCAAACCTTTGATACAACCACCAACTGCCAACCAAGCAGCCAAATACGACTGAGAACATACAGGTGTATCAGGGGCTAAATTGGTGAATGCTCGTTCCGACGTCTTGAGCACTTTCCTTATATAATTGGGGGTGTGAACCAGTTCCAGTTGTTCCAGGGTGGCTAGTTCAGGCTGAATGGTCATCAAGGTCTCGCCGAAATCCGCGTCCAACATTTTATAAATTTCTTCCAAACGCTCAGGACGCTCAGGATGCACTAGTCCAGGTTGATGCAGCAAGTACCTGTTATCGCGAACTACGGCCACTTTTAATTCCATCTTTTAACCGGCACTCCTGCCATCGGGGATTATCTTGATAAGCATTCATATAGTACACGAACGGACAATTATAACAGAACCTATATTTGCTCGTTTTTTAACCGGACATATATCTTTATCGTTCTAGGTCTCAGAAATGAGCTATTTACAATATGTTAGCTGCACATCTGGAAGAAATATGCACGGACCGCCTGCTCAGGACCACACTGGTTCTATCCGGTCACAGACATGATCCATTTTTCACCTCCAATTGCTTATTCGCCGACAAAGTGATGCCTCATTCCCGGAAGCCTCCTTCTATGGTAGTTCCTGTGCGCTGTCAATCCCCTGGCTTAACGACACGGAGTTCGGCCGGACATATTTCACTCGAGCCAATTTATAAGAATCTCACGATTTTGCGAGATCAGCTACCAGAGAACCTTGTTGACATTCTGCTGGTGATTGGCTATACTTGCGGTTGACGATACGGTGCTATATTTGTGCCTTTTGTTCAAGCCTTTAAGTTAGTTGTTTAGTGTCCCTTAACCAAACTTTCAGAAGGGACGCTAGGGTATGGATAAAACGTGGTAATTTTGCACAGAGGGACTGCCCAAATTATTGATGTCTCAGGGACGGGGTACTCCCGATTTTGCCCGGCCCAATGGGCTCGTGGTCTCTGGATACCCCTCATAGTGTGCTTCTGTCTCTTTGCCTTAACGAGCCCGGTGTGCGCCTCTCAAGATCCCCTTTCGAAGTCCCCCTTTCAAGGGTATTTTGATTTTGCGACATGTGTCCGTTATGCACTCGTCCATTCGGATATATTTCTGAAAAATCGCCTGGAAATTCAAATTAGATCGGCGAATTTAAAAGACGCTCACTCTGAGATTTACCCTACATTGGAATTAAGAACACTGGTCTACATTAGTCGAGCCACCGGCAATGTGGGAAGTCCTCTCAACGTCTATGCTTGGGTGGCGGGGTTCAATCCGCTGGTTGCTTTGCTCAAGATTAAATCCAATGAGATCCTGGTTGACATTGCAAAGACATCCCACTTTCTTAAGATCAGTGAAGATGTTGCAGCCATGGGCAAGCTGTTTTACGGCATTCATGCCTTGGAGAAGTCTATCAAGGTTCGCAAGGAGATTATTGCCTTATCCCAGGACAAAGTGAATTACGGAACGAGCAGGAACGAACAGGGCACTCTGGATCCGCTTCAGGTAAGAATTTGGAACAACAACCTGCGGGGCGCCCAAATAAAATTGAAGTCACTGGAGAATGAACGAGAGCAGAAGATAGCCGAACTCAAGATGCTGATGGGCTATCCTCACGATTTTCACTTGCCGCTAGACACGCGCGATGCGGCTAATCAGATTTTGAACGGTTTCAACGGGCAGCCAATCACATTCGCCGACATTCAAGGGGGCAACCTCAGCCTGAAGATTGCTGCAAAGAGAGAACAGGTTCAGTCAAACCTGGTAACAGGCTCCTATGTGGCTCTCATTCCGCGCCCATCCCTTGTAATGGAGCAGATCGACAATCAAGTGGACCGAACCTCCGGGTTCAACTTTGCCCTGGGTGTGGAGTATACCGTATGGGACGGCTTTAAGCGGGTGCGTGAAATAAAGAGACAAAAGATGATCGCGGAACAATTGAAGTTGGACCGCAACGATATGTCGAGCAAGTTATATGGTCAATTCAAACGTCTCAGAGGCGGTCTGGAACTTTCGGGAGAGCGGGAGACGTTTGTTCGCGAACAGGCCAAACTGGCAGAACTCAGCGAGGAAAGGGCCCTGACCGATTATAAGTCTGGGGCCATCCCCTACGACCTGTATGTGGACAGGCGCATTGAAAAGGTGGAAGCGCATCTGGATTCCATTAGCGGGCCCCAGGAAAGGGTTTTTGATCTCATCGATTTGGCCACTCTGGCCGGAGGTTTGAACAAGTACAATGCAAGAATTGCGTATTGATAAGCCTTGGCGTAGAGCAAAAGTCTTCGGCGCTATTGTCGCTGGTATCGCCGGAATGGTCATATTGGTGCTTATAGCGGTTACTCACGAGCCCAAAAGTGCGGTGTCCAGCCCCGGGCCGGCAAAGGCCGCCATCGTTCCTCAGATCGCCGACACAAAGTCGGAGGCGGAACTCCTCTTTCGGGGAAAAAGCTTCTCTGTCCTGCAAAGAAAGATTGTCATGCCTTACGGTGGCGAGATACTCAGCATTCCGGCAAAGGAAGGTGAAACAGTTAATAAAGACGATACTCTCGCTACTTACAAGCTCGACCGTTTATCCATGATGGAAGTGCATCAAATAATTTACCCTCAACAGGTGCTCAGTCTGAAGAAGACCGCTGAGAACCAACAGATCGAAATAGAACGATTAAATAAGGTAACTTTGCCGTTAAAGAAAATAGAAGTTGAGAGAATCGAGAAAGAGCTTTCTGATTTGCGTGAGCTGCGTAGCAAGGACCTGGCCCCGGCGGATGCGGTAACGAACAAACAGAGGCAACTGGAAGCCGCAAAGAAAGAAATCCTTGATGTGACCGAAGCCCTGAAACAAGCTGAAATCAACCTCGCCAGGACGCTGGAGGACCTTCGGTTTTACGAACAAAAGCAGAAAAGAGACCTGGATTTTTTGGAGTGGCAGACAAACCGATCTTATTCCGAATCCGATGTTCCGTTGGATAACGCAAATCTCAAGGCGCCTATCTCGGGACAGTTGATATGGATGGCCCCGGAGCTAAGGGTCAACGCTGAAGTCCCCAAAGGACTTCCAGTTATGACAATCGCGCCGGTGACCCCGATGATAGTGCGATGCAAAGCGCATGAACTGGAACTTGTGAAGCTGAAGACAGGGGACCGGGGTACAGTCAATTTTGATGCCATTCCTGACAAGTCATACTCCTGCAAGATAAGCCGGATACCCGGCGTAAGCCGTAATCCGGCACTGGAAGTCCCGGCCGATTATGAAATAGAATGTGTGCTGGATAATCCGGACGGTCAAATCAGAGACGGGCTGAGCTGTAACGTCAAAGTGAGTGTCACACAATAGCCTGTTTCACATCGGCTCAATCCGCTTCCCGACTCATAACCGAACAAAACTCCTTTGCACAACTGCTGCTTCAAATAAGTATGTGTTGGAAATTATTCCAGCGGCAGATGTAGCCCCGCGAGTAACAATCCCTTCATCATCGAACACAACTATGGTTCCTTTTGACGATACAAATTATCTAGCTGGGAGAGAGTCAGCGACTCAATAGTCATACGCTTGTGAATCCATGAAAAGAAATTGCTCAATCGTTCCAGAAACCGGTTTATATGCTCGGGGGTTGGATTTTCGGGCGATCCGCCTTCCATGAGTTCGGATGAGTGGAAAAAAATCGTCAGCACCTGTCCACCCCGTGCCGAATGTATGAGAACGCCGGCCTTGATTCGCCTCAACCCTGTGCCGAGTGGCTGAACCGATAGCGTACCCAGATACATCGCAAACCACGAGACCCATGACCGAGGAAGGATAGGTCCCCCCAAAGCTTCCAGAAATCGCCCAAGTCCGCGCGTGAGCGGAACGGTAGTCAACGGAACCTCCAATATTTTTGAGTTTCCGGGGCGGCGAGGGTCCAATGGATCAGGCCGGTAAGGATCAGTGGGAGCACATAGGTGATCCGGGCCCCCATAGTACCTATGCATTGGTGCGATACTGCTGTCCACATTGATCCCGGTTTCTTGCAGAACCGAAAACATCTTCGGCCCCATGTTAAACCGGCCCATTCTGAAAGAAGTCGGCTTGATGCCCTTCTGGGCGAGGGCTTCCAAAAGTGTTGCAAGCCTCGCCTTGAGTAACTCGGCAGGCATCAGCTCAGACGGTACCGGCTCGTCGTAATTGAGCCTTTCAAGGGGCGGTGTATTCCAGGGATGCAGGTGCGCGCCTATCTCGCAATTCCAGGTGTCTCGTAATTCCAGCAGTAGATCGATGGCCGGATCGCATCGAGCAACGGGATAAGTTACCAGAAGAGTAGGATGTACGCCCCATTCCAGAAAGATCGGGGTCAATCGACGCAATTGCGACACATTTGCCACAGACGTATTCCGAGAATCGTAAGTTCCTCGGAAAAGCCCTTCTTCCTCCACATCAATTGTGACCGCTAGTTTCATGAACACCAGGTTCGGGATCGGCAAAACAAACGCACAAGGGCCATCTGTTTCGTTTGCATAGAATTCGGGGTGTCGCGAATCGGACGCGGCGGGCTTCGTTCTATCTTCGCTCGGGCCTGCCGGCCTGTTGGCTCATACTATAATGCACGAGCAATATAGGACACGATAGTTACTACCAGCGATCCCAGCAGCGCAGAGCCAAAAGAGTTGACTCTAAACCCCGGAATAATGGAGCCGGCCAACCAGAACAGTAATGCGTTGATAACGAATATGAAGAGCCCCAATGTCAGCAAAGTAATCGGCAAGGTCAGAATTATAAGGACAGGTTTTATTAGAGCGTTGAGAACACCCAGGACCGCCGCCCCTACTATGGCCGCGCCTATGCTATCCACTTTGATTCCTGGAATCAGGTACGCAGCCACAAATATCGCTATTGTGATTATGATCCATGTGAACAGAATTCCCATTGTCTTATCATCTCCTGATGAGAGCAATCGTTTGCCGACAGAAAACCCGCGCTTCTTAACCGTCTTTAAGCAAGATGCTTCACCGAGCTGATCATGCCTGAACAATGACGCAAACATTTACCCAAGTCAATGAAGTTATTCACTATACGTAAGACAAGCTAGACCGAACCGCGATCTGATACACAGCATATTCGAAACAGGACACGGGTACAACGATCGGGTCATCATGGCGAAAACCAGCCCGGATGATTATGATGAATATGTGTGTGAATATCAGGTAACCATAGGAAACGCCAATGACAAGCATTCGAAAGTTCCGGTGGTAACCGCTCCTGTCTTTGACCCTCTCGTGAAGGGACTCTTTTCTCGGTGGTTGGCCTGGACTCGTTAGGAACGATAGTGCAAAAATGGATGTGGCCGGGAGACTAGAAAAAAATGAGTAGAAGCGATCATGAAAAGCTTGTCCTGGCGGGAGACGTGGGGGGGACCAAAACCAATCTGGGCGTGTTCGGACTTAGAGAGAAGAAGCCGGAAATTCGGGTCATGGAGTCGTATGCGAGCCAGGCCGCTTCCAGCTTGGAAGATCTTGTCCACCGCTTTTTGGACGAACATCCGGCGTCGATCACATCTGCATGCTTTGGCATACCCGGTCCTGTGATAAAAGGTCTCAGCAAGACGACCAATCTTCCCTGGGTTGTTTCGGAAGACAGAATAAAAGACCACTTTGGTTTGGACAAAGTGCGCCTCGTCAACGACCTTGCCGCCACAGCCAATTCCGTTCCTGTGTTGCAGGAGTCTGCTCTGAGCCCTCTCAATCCCGGCAAGCCGAACCTCGGAGGAACTGTAGGTCTCATTGCGCCGGGTACCGGCTTGGGTATGGCGTTGCTGGTGTTTATAGACGGAAGGGCCTATCCATTGGCATCGGAAGGTGGCCACGTGGATTTTGCTCCGAAGAATGAATTGCAAATACTGCTTTTGCGACATCTGCTTGCTGAAATGTCCCACGTAAGTGCAGAGAGACTAGGATCAGGGCCGGGGCTGTTCACTATATATTCCTGGCTAAAGGAGTACCGCAATTATTCGGAACCCACATGGCTTACCGAAAGAATGGCTCTTCAGGACGGATCAAAAGTCATTTCAGAAGCGGCCATTACCGAAAAAGAGCCTTTGTGCGTGGAGGCATTGGATCTCTTCATTACCATACTCGGATCCACGGCCGGTAATCTCGCACTCACCGGCATGACCACTGGCGGGATCTACCTGGGAGGCGGGATCGTTCCGCAGATCCTGGATAAATTGCGGGAAGGCCTCTTTATGAAGGCCTTCACTGATAAGGGACGGTTTCGAAGCATGCTGAATGATGTGCCGGTGCGTGTGATTCTCAACGACAAGGCCGCGATGATAGGTGCGGCTTGCTGCGCCTTCGATTTGTAAGCGTGATCATTTGACGTCATTGAGGGATCAAAAGTTGAATGAATGAGCCCAGAATGGTGTTAGAGGAGGCCGGAATGATACGGTGTCCAGGTGCAAAACACCAATCCCGGCTTGGACCCACATTGTGAGAAGGAGTTGAAACAGAATGTCAGACCAATCACTCTTTAATGGCTTTCCCATAGAGTGCGTGAATTATTATGCTGAGCTGTCAAAAAACAATAACAAGACATGGTTCGCGAATCACAAATCCGATTTCGACACGTACGTTATGACGCCGGCCCGTGACTTTGTGTTTGAAATGGGGAAGCGCCTGGAATCTATAGCGCCCAAGATTGTGGCTGACCCGCGCGTGAACAAGTCAATATTTCGACCTTACCGGGACACACGTTTCAGCAAGAACAAAACGCCTTACAAGAATCACTTGGGGATCTTTTTTTGGGAGGGGACCCGACCCAAAATGGAGTGCCCCGGCTTTTATTTTCATCTCGAACCCCCATACTTGATGCTCGGCAATGGAATCCATTGTTTCCCGAAGTCTCTGCTGGAGCATTTTCGCAATTCCGTGGTCGATCCCAAGCTCGGTCCGGTCCTGGACGAGGCTGCAAAAACCGTTACGGCAAAGGGTGATTACACTATCGGTGGAAAGTATTACAAGAAAACGCCCCGCGGATATGATCCGCAACACCGGAATGCCGCTTTCCTTTTGTACAATGGCCTTTATGCCATGGCCATCGGTGAAATCCCTCCGGAATTTTATTCAAAGGAGATCGTTGACTTCTGCTTTGAAAGATTTCGTGACATGTTACCTGTTCACAGATGGTTGATGGACATGATCAACAGTTTGTGATTATGGATAGTGTTCGCAAATTGCCTCCTGGTACAAGCGGTTGCAAAACCTCAATCGAAGAAACTAATAATGCATTATTTTGTAGGGGTCCCGCGAGACGCGGAATGAACCGCCCGACATCAGGGCGCTTCTCCAAGCGCCCCTATGTGCACCTAGAAATTTTGCAACCACTTCTAGGAAAACTTGATAATTTGTGTAGGTGAAGATCTTGACACATTTGCTGGGTTTTATTATTGTAGAAGTTAGCGAAGACTTGTCCGTAGTGTTCTTAGAATAATCTCGGACACGTAAAAAATTTCGGCATCAATTAGTACGCGATTCGGGGGATGATTGCGTCACCCGGCGCACGTACGATTCTGACTGCAACACCGAGTAATATGCCCGTGCGGCTAAAATACTACCCTGGAGGGGACATCTGCTATGGAAAATCAGGTCAGCCACGCTCTGTCCGTCTTGCAAGAGCCTGTTCAGTACATCTGTCTCGCCTTTATGGCAGCGATGTACGCCATTAAGATTTCTCAATTGATGAAGAAGCCCGGTCCTCCGGAAAAAGCTGAATTAAAGGGAGACCGCTTCGCCGGTATGCTGCACTCTTTGGCCAATGTTCTAAGGCCCTGGGGCATGGAGAGCACGCGAAAGGATTTATATTTTTATACAGAGTTCATGATCTTTCACATCGCGGTTGCTCTCACCATCGGATCGACCTTCCTGATTCCACTTGCTCCGCAATTGATGACCCCGCTGGTAACGGAAATAATCATGGTTTTTATGGCACTGGCGTTTTTTATCGGTCTGCGACGGATATATCGGCGTCTGACAAAACCGGAGATCCGCATCATAAGCAGCCCCGACGATTACTTCGCGGTAATCTTGATGACCGTATTCTTTGCGGTAGGGTTTTTCGCTCTGTGGCTCTGGCTGGAAGGTAGACCGGAAACTGGTTTCATGTGGATTTTCTTCCTCATGACCACTTTCTTCCTGCTTTACGTCCCCTTCAGCAAAATATCCCACTACGTGCTGTACCCGTTCGGACGGGTAATGTACGGCCAGATATTTGGCGGCCGCGGCGTCTTGAACCGAAATGTAAAGTGATTTAGGATAATAAAGATATCTCCGGAGGCAAAAAATGGCCGAAAAGGCAAATGATGCTTTAGAAAAAGAGTCTGAAGAGTTGTCACAGGAACCGGAAAAACTGGGTATGCAACAGGATAGAAAATGGCCCACCAAGACCGAGTTCACGCCGGAAATGCTACAGGAAATGGAGAACCTTCTTCCGGCGAAGCTTAACAGGATAGTCCAAACTTCGCTGGCAGGCTGTGTCCATTGTGGTCTGTGCTCGGACGCGTGCCACTATACGGTTTCCATACCGGACGACAAGACGCTGCTTCCCGCATATAAAGCCGATAGATTCCGCAAATGGTACAAGAGCAGATATGATTGGCTCGGAAAAGTGTTCCCTTCATTTGTAGGGGCCAGACCTCTTGACAAGGACTTGGCCGACGAAATGTACGACAAACTCTGGGGCGGCTGTACCATGTGCCGACGCTGCACATTCAATTGCCCGATGGGTGTCGATTATGGTATGCTGGTGCGTGCGGCGCGTGGTATCATGTGCCAGGTCGGTCGTGTTCCTCAGAACCTCCAGGATACCGTGGACACTCATTTCAACCACGGTAACAACATGGCCGTACCACA
>Ga0335070_10009204_pt1 | contig 11591 bp, 9 predicted proteins | sample Lox_Sample_13_FD_206722 | JGI IMG/M metagenome (GOLD analysis project Ga0335070, IMG submission 206722) | Soil microbial communities from Loxahatchee National Wildlife Refuge, Florida, United States - Lox_Sample_1.3 | ecosystem: Environmental > Terrestrial > Soil > Wetlands | place: USA: Florida...
ATTGCGTGATCTTAAGGGCTATCCAGTGGAATTCGGACAGAGCCGAGATGAGGCCGGCGACGACGCTTGTCTTGCCGACACTTCGGGAATGTCCACCAATGATAAGAACCGGCATTGGGCGTCAGGCTCTTGGCTTTCGGGAGACGAAGCAAGCTGCGTCTCTACGGTTTAATTTGCGAACCCGCTATTCGCTACTCGATTTTCTCGCTGCTCGCGACAAGAACGCCAGTTCCCTAAGATACTCCTTAATCGGCCGCGCGGGTGTTCCCCAAAACACTATGCCTTTTCCCCGAATCACCTTCTTTGATGGGATGCCGCTCTGGGCGCCGAGAATGGCGCCTTCTTCGATACGCACGTGATCCGCAATACCGACTTGCCCGCCGATGATGACGTTGTCTTCGATGGCGGCGCTGCCGGAAAGGCCGGTTTGCGCGGCGATGACGACATCCTGGCCGACTTGCACGTTGTGGCCGACGTGGACGAGATTATCGATCTTCGTGCCGCGCCGGATACGAGTGTCGTCGAGCGCGCCCCGATCGATGGTTGCATTGGCCCCGATCTCGACGTCGTCTTCGATCACGAGCCGTCCAACTTGGGGAAACTGTTCATAGCGTCCGGTCTCGCGATCGCGCACGTAGCCGAATCCCTCGCTGCCGAGGACCGAGCCCGCCTGAATGACTACGCGGTTGCCAATCGTGGTGCCCGAGTAGATGGTGACGTTGGCATCGATGCGGCAATAGCTTCCAATCTCCACGTCGTCGCCGATGATGCAGCCGGCGCCAATGTCGCTTCCCGCGGCGACATGCACAAACTTGCCGAGGACGGCGCGCGGTCCGACGGACACGTCCTTGCCGAGGTGGATCGGCATCGGCACGATCGCCGTGGGATGGATTCCATGCGGCTGGTCTGACGATGGAATGAGAAGCTTTGCCGCACGCGCGAAGGTGAGCCGCGGCTGGTCGGAAACCAGGATGGACTTGCCGCTGGCTGCGGAGACGAATGCGCCGGTGATGACGGCGGCCGCACGCGAAGCGAGAGCGGCATCAAGATGCCTCGAGTCGTCAACAAAGACGAGGCTGTCAGACTTGGCGGATTGAAGGCTGGAGACGTGCGTGATGGATGCGGAGTCGTCGCCGAGGACTTGGCAGTGGAGTTGAGCCGCGAGTTCGCGAATGGTGCGTTTCATGGCGTCCCTATTGTCGCGTCCGGAAGCCGTCGCAGCAAATAGGGATAACCACAAAGGGCACGAAGCAACACAAAAGAGTTTGTGCTCGCGTGCTACGGGCTGTGCAGAAAGCAGAGGTTCCTCGACTCTCCGCACGATTCAGATCACTCGGGATGACAAAGGAATGCGAACGAGAATGTCGGGAATTTTGTCCTAGTACAACGAGGGTTGGCCTTCGGGGCGGGTTTTCCAGCGGCGGTGGACCCAGAGCCACTGATTGGGATACCGGCGAACGTAATCCTCGATGATCTTGGTGAATTTGGCGGTGTTGGCGACGATATCGAACTGATCGTCGCCGGTCCGAATGAGTTCGACGGCGGGATCGAAGCGGAGGCGATACTTGCGAAGCTGCGCGTCCCAGATGGTGAAGCCGGGCACAACGGCGGCATCGGTGCGCAGGGCGATACGCGCAAGGCCGCTGGCGGTGCAGGCGGGAATGCCGAAGAAGTCGACGAAAACGCCCTGTGGCGGCGTCATGTTGGTGTCCATGAGAATTCCAACCGTTTCGCCGGCACGCATGGCGCCGAGCAAGCCACGGATGAAATCGTCTTTGTCGACGGTGCGATTGCCGTGCATAGTGCGGTAGTGATCGATCAGGCGATCGACGCGCGGATTGTCGAGCGAGCGCATGACGATCGAGAGCGGATGTCCCTGGAGCGAATGTGCGAAAGCGGAAAGCTCCCAAGCTCCCACATGTCCTGTGAGAAACAGGACACCCTTACCGCGTGCGAAGGCGCGCTCATAATTTTCGAATCCGTCATAGATCACGGTCTGGGCAACATTTTCCCGGGTGTAGCGGGGGAAGAGACAGAACTCAGCGAGCTGGCGCCCGAGAGAAATGTATTCGCCCCGGAGAATGCGGCGGCGCTCGCGGTCGGTCAGCGAGGGAAAAGCGAGTTGCAGGTTCCGCATGCCAACATGGCGCAGGCGTCGGTGGATGGTATAGATGATAAGGCCGAGCGCGATTCCCTTGGCTCGCGCCAGCGGGCGGGGAAGGAGGCCGACAAGCTTCAGCCAGAACCAGACAATCCAATATTCGAGGTGTTCTCGCACTGTGCGGGAGTTTAGGGGTTCGAGAGCGCAGTCCGCAAGGACAAGGGAGCGGATCGGCAACAAAAGAGACGCGGAAAGCCGCGTCTCCGCCGAGGCTCGGGAATAGCTACTTGGCTTCAGCGACCTTCGCCCACTTCGCCAGGGTGTTCAAGTATGGGTAGGCGTTTTGCGGCGGCTCAATGTTGCCCTGAAGCGCGGTCTTGAACGGCACCATGCGGCCGTAGAAGATACGCGTACTGTCCTTATCCTGCTTGATCACAGCACCGGCTAGTTCGAGCCCGGCAAAAATTCCGCGCGCCCGCGAGTACGTCAGCACCTGCGCTTTCATCTTCCAATCGGTGTCCGCAGAGGCGTGGCGGCCGATCGGTCCGGCCGCGGCACTGGCATCGGCGCCGAGTTTGAACTTGCTGGAGAGCAGGTTGTCCATGCCGTTCTTATTCATGATCAGCATGACCAGATCAACCGCCTGGCCGCCGATCTGAAGGCCGAAACTGCCGCCGCCAATGGTGAAGAAGGCGGGGGCACTCCAGCCCTTGGGAGTGCGGCAACTGGCGACGCCGCGGCCGAAGCGGGCGCCAAACACGAATCCGCCTTTGAGCAGAGAAGGCACGACGGCGACGCATTCGGCGGAGCCGAGAACTTCCTCGGGAATGCCCTTGTCCGGAGCGGCCTGGATTTCGTCGAGCACAGTAGCAACTGCCTGGACGCGATCGACCGCCTTGTTGCTCCCGTCATCTTCGGCAAAGGTCGGGATCGAAAATAACGCTGGGACGAGCAATAGGGTTAGAACTACAGCCAGAACCTTTCGCATAGGCCTCACACTTTGAATTGGGAGTGTTCTGATTGTATAGGATGCGAACAGCCGCAGGTTTGGCAGTGTCAGGATGGGTTAGCCGGGAGGTTCGAGGGGACAAAAAAATCGGGGCTGAAAGCGGCGACCCTAATCTCCACTCCCAACCCCGTCTCCCAGGTTCTGTGGTAGGTGGACAGAGTATGGTGCAGTGGCGATTTGGGAACAAGATTACGAGGGTCACTAGTCCTAGGTAACTGCCGGCTTGGAGCCACAGCCCGGCGTCGGACAAATGCATAGTCGCTTCCGCTGGCGCTACAAGAGCAGGGACTAGGCTATGGGCTCCGGTTCTCGGGGACTGGGCGCTGGACAGGAACGCAAAGAGCCTGAGGCATCGGCGCCGATCGGCCGGCGGGACTTTGCAGGGTCAGCGAAAAGGCGCCAGGCTTTGGGCTCCAAGCCCCGTGGAGCAGGTAGTGGCAACCCTTATTTCGCCGTGACCAGGGAATGAGTGATGGCGTGGACGGAGAGGGCAATACGGTTCTGCACTCCGACTTTGCGCATCAATTTTGCGACGTGAGCCTTGACGGTGCGTTCCTCGATTCCGAGGGCGGCGCCGATCTCTTTGTTGGAACGTCCGGCAACCAGCATTTCCAGAACTTCTTTTTCGCGGTCGGTAAAGGTCACTCGGCCGGCGGGGAAAATGCGTCCCGGAGAAGCTGTAACGCGCTCAATAAACGTGGACAGCACGCGGCGAGGAGCCCATACCGAGCCCTGGTGAACGACGCGCAGAGCCTGCACGAATTCAGCGGGAGAGGCGGCCTCGTCGACATAACCCTTAGCGCCCGCAGCGATGGCCTTGAGAACGCTCTCTTCGTCCATGCCAGAGCCGGTAACTATGATGCGAAGATCGGGGCGGACAGCTTTCAGGCTGGCCATGACATCGAACAAGTTCTGACCGGCGCGATTGCCAAGCAGAACGAGGTCGATGCTGGGCAACTGACCGAGGTCAGGCAACGATGCGGAGACCAGTTCGAGATCAGGCTCCGAATCAAAGAGGGTCCGGAATCCCACGAACCGAAGCGGATCGCTTTCCACGACGGCGACACGGATGAGCGGCTTTCTGGCGACTGCAGCTGCTTTCATAGGTTTCCCTGTTACGATTGCTGTCTTGGATTCAGCTTGCCTGAATTAAACGGGAAATGGAATCAGAGTGACCTCACTCAAATTACGGGGGTAACCGGACCTGGGTAGCCTCCGGAAGGGAGTAGGAAGTGCATATCAGAGGGATAGGGAACTTCGCGGGACAGATGATGATCATGGCGGTGGCCTGCACGCTGGGTTGGGCGCAGGCTTCGACGCAAGCTCCGGAGGCAGCGCCACCACAGACTGCAGCGCCGGCGGGACCGACGTACCAACCGAAATTCGCTGGTGATCCGGCACGCTCTGAGTCGGAGGCTCAGGCTCTGGGATACATGCGAGTGGTGTTGCGGGCGGAGAAGGAGTACAAGAAGCGCCACGACAAGTATGCCGACTCGCTGATGGAACTGGCGGGGACCGGATCACTGACCAAGCGCATGGCGCGCTCCACCGACCGCGGTGACTACACCGTGGGATTTAAGGCGCACAAAGACGGATACACCCTGACGATGACGCCCAAGCAGCTGGACGCCAACCACCGGTCGTTCTATGCGGAAGAAGATGGAGTGATCCACGCGGACGATCAGAAGGCTGCGGACCTGAGCTCGCCGAAAATCAAATAGCCGCGCAGTTGCGCGCCGCGACCTTCAGCAGATGCAAAAGGCCTTCGGTTGCCTTCGCCCTCCGCTCACGAGCATGCTTGAGGCGTCAGGCTCTCGGACGCTAGCGTAAAGCTGCAAGAATCCGGACCCAAACTCACTCTCCCTGATCGGAGTAGGTTTCGTCGGACTCAGGGCGAGAAGTGCCACCGAAAGGGGGCTTCCTGGAATCTGGACGCGGAGACGATCCGCCGTCCGTCCCGGTGGTTCGCCGAAGTTCCTTCAGAATATCGTCGCGATCGCGAGCGCCGTAGTCACGGGCCAGGCGCGTGAGAGCTTCGGTGAGAATGTCGTGGTGATGAAGTTTGTCGAGGCCCGGCTCCCGGGTCATGTTCAGCCACAAACGATGAAGCAGGAGGACATCCTCGTTCTTCATGGTGGGCGTGTGCGGGCCGATGCGGAAGGTATCAATCCGGTTGTCGGGATGAACAACCTGGAGCACGAACTGGCGCTTCGGTTCGGGCACGGATTCCCAAGCCCGACCGAGGGCGAAGGCCTGTTCCTGCGGGGTCATCTTGCTAGATAGGCCGGCGACCACGGCGGAGGATTCCAGATTGTTGGCGGTTTGCACGATGGCGGACCAGACGTCGGCGGCAGGCACCACCAGAAGCGAAACGCGTTTGCCGAAACTCTCCGCGACAGAGACGGCGCGAGTGAAGAGCGTCTGTTCGTAGTCACTGAAGATCTGCTCCATCTTGAGATCGTAGGCCGCGGACCCGAACGGGCTGACGCGCGCAGACATGACTACGACGTCCTGCTCACGGGTATCGATTCGCTCCAGAACCCAGCGAAGATGGGCGAGCGTGTTGTAATCGCGGACGGGGACGAGGACGTTGCCGGGGCGGATGCCGAGAGAATCGCGCTCGACGGTATCACGCTGGAGCAGTTGGAAGTGATCCTTCATCTGCTGCTGGGCGAGCGCATATTTCTTGCGGTTTAGGTGCTCGGAGGCAGTGAAAATCACAAAAAAGACGACAGCAAACGAGACGCCCGCGACTGTGGCGATGGATTTCGTGAACAGATTGACAAGCGCTGTGGACAGGAGAACGAGAAGAACCGACGCCAGGCCAATGGGGATTTCATGTCCTGCGACGGTGACGTTGGGAGGGACTTTCCATCCGCGCTCGCCTTTGTACTTGAAGCGCAGAACCAGCATGGCGAGGCTATTGAAGGTGAAGCTCCAAATCACGCCGAAGGCGTAGGCTTCGCCGAGGACGTACACATTGCCACGGCTGGCCAGGATCGTCAGAAGCTGGAGGAGAACGATCAGATTAATGATGCGATAGCTGGTTCCGTATTTGCGATGCGGGAAGCGGAACCAGTCGGCCAGAACGCCATCCTCGGAGACCCGGTTGAGCACGCCGTTCGATCCGATGATGGCGGTGTTCACCGCGCCGGAGAGGATGAGGAAACCGACCACGACGACGAATCCGCGGAAGAGCAGTCGCAGGATCTGCGGGCCCCACATGTACATGGCGAGGCCGGCGATCAGATTGTCTTTGTAGACCGGGACGCGCACGGCATCGGGAATGAGCATGACGGAAAGCAGCGCGGAGAGCCCGGTGAACACGAAGCTGTAGATGGCGATGACGATGGCAGCGCGCTTGAGATTCTTCAGCTTGGGATGAGCGATCTCGCGGTTCACCTGCGCCAGCGATTCTTCGCCGCTCATGGCGAGCACCGAATGGCCGAAGGCGATCAGGATGCCCAGCAGGCCGAACATGTGAGCGAGCGATTGCTCGGGGAAGCTGTGGTGGAGGAATCCCAGCGACTCCTTGCTGAAATGCAGGTTTGCGGGGGTGGGAAGCGGAACGGGCTGGAATCCGGATTTAGCGAGCGTGAGGGCCGACCAGGCGAGCAGGATGGCGACCATTACGGTCGTGATCTGCATCACGCGAAGCGCCTTCTCGCTCGATTCGTGGATACCCTTAATGTTTTCCCACCAATAATAGATGGTGACGGCCAGCGCGAAAGCGACAGAAGTCCAGTTGACGTTGAGCTGAGGCGTGCCGTGAAAAATGTTGTGTAGGGCGCCCGGAATCCAGCCGTGGGTGTCGGCGGTGGCGAAAATTTCGTTGATCAGTCCGGCGATGTATTGTCCGGCGGACACACCGGAAATCGGGCCGGTCAGGATGTAGTCGAACATCAGCGCGGAGACGCTGAACTTGGCGAGCGTCCCGCCGAGCGCTTCCTTGACGACGCGGTAGACGCCACCTCGGACGAACATGGAACAACTCTCGACGTAGACAGCGCGGACTGCGAACGAAAACAGCATGACCGCCACGATGAACCAAGGGGCGGACTTTCCGACCGCCTGCTCGGCGATGCCGCAGGCGTAGAAGGCGGAAGACGCAAGGTCATTGAGAACGATGGCGGCGGCGCGCCAGTAGGAGATGAAAGTCAGCATCACCGAGGTGGCGACGACGATGCGGACTCGGTTCGACGGTACGGGCTGAAAAGAAGAAGACATGGCCTAGGAGTGCGAGTGTTCCTCCCGGCCCCACAAAGCTCTGGAGCGCCCTGTGCCGCCGAAGACGATCAGGACAGTGCAACCCAAGAAACCTTCTGCGAACATGCCTTCAGGAATTGGTATGAGGGCGCTGGCGAACCCATTCATAAACTTCCTATGGTAGTCGATAAGCGGCCGGGAGAACAGCATAGCGGCAAAAACAAGCGACAGACGCAGGTTTGTTATGCTGGCGGCATGCGGAAAATCCATCCTAAGGCATGGCAGTTGGCGTTGCTTTCGGCGGTCCTGCAGGTCGTCATATTTCCGCTGCCGAATCTGTACTGGTTGTCATGGATCGCGGTGGCGCCGCTGATAGTGGCAATTCTACGGGCGCGAACGTCGGAGACTCTGCAACTGGAGAGCGCAGCTCGCCGGATATCGGCGACGCCGTGGCAAGGATTTCTGCTGGGATACGTGTGCGGAATTCTGTGGCTTGCGGGAACCTGCTACTGGGTGTTCGACACCATGCATCGCTACGGAGGGCTGACGATCCCCGTGGCGCTGGTGATGCTGATTGCCTTCTGCATGTATGTAGGACTGTACCACGGGCTGTTCGGACTGCTGTTGGCGTGGGTGGCGCGCGGGTCCGACCGGCGGGCGCTGGTGGCAGCCCCGTTCGTGTGGGTAGCAGTGGAGTTGGCGCGGACACGAATCACGGCGTTTCCGTGGGCGTTGCTGGGGTACGCACAGACCGGCAACACAGTGCTGACCCGGATTGCGACGCTTGCCGGCGTGTACGGGCTGTCATTCGAGATCATGCTGGTGAACAGCGCCTTCGCGGCGGCGTACCTTGTATCGAAGGAGAGGCGGAAATGGCTGGCGGTTTCCGCGGCGACGGCAGCGGTAGTCTTGCAGCTCGGGCAGTTCATCTCGCCGCCCGCACAGCCGACGGATCACACGGCCCTGCTGGTGCAGCCAAATATCCCGGTGAGCGAGGGCGAAGCCTGGACGACCGACTATTTTCAGGGAACGATACGGGACTTGAGCTGGATCAGCCTGCATCCGCCGGGAGGTAAGGAAGGCCGCCGGTTCGATCTCATCGTGTGGCCGGAATCGCCGGCGCCGTTTTTTCTAAATGACATGAATTTCCTGCACCCGGTCTCTAGCGTGGCGGTGCAGAGTGGAAGCTGGCTCCTGGCAGGCAGTGTGGGAGTGCAGAATGCCTCGCAGTCGATGGAACAGAAGAGCGACGTATTCAACTCGGCGGCGCTGATCAATCCAGCGGGGCAACTGACTGCCCGCTACGACAAGATTCACCTGGTGCCGTTTGGAGAGTATGTGCCGTTCCGCAACGTGCTGCCATTTATGGACATGCTGACGCAGCAGGTGGGTACGTTTGCGCGCGGGCAATCACGTGTGCCCCTGGAAGCGGACGGGCAGCGGCTGGGAATCTTCATCTGCTACGAATCGATTTTTCCAGATGAGGTGCGGGAATTCGCGCGCGAGGGCGCCGATGTCCTGGTGAACATCTCAAACGATGGCTGGTACGGCGACAGCGGCGCGTGGAAGCAGCACATGCAGATGACGCAGATGCGGGCGATTGAGAACGGGCGATGGCTGCTGATGGGAACGAATACCGGCATGACGGCGTCGGTCGATCCTTATGGGAGAATTGTGGCAGCGACGGGGCGGAAAGTGCGGACGGCGTTGGAGGCGCCCTATGCGCTGCTTTCTGGTACCACGTTCTACACGCGTCACGGAGATTGGTTCGCGTTCCTGTGTGCGATAATTTCGTTGGGTGCGATCGGAAAAGCAGTGGTCAAGAGCCGGTAGCCAGTAACTGGGACACTGAACAGGACAAACACGACGATGTTGGAAGAACTCGAACAGCAATACACCACGCTGAAGACCAAGGTCCACGATCTGCGGGAGTATCTTTGACGCGGGCAAACTGCGCCAGCAGTTAGCCGAGATTGAAAAACAGGCAGCGGACCCGAACCTCTGGTCGAATCCCGGAAAATCGCAACAGGTCATGCGCGAGCGGAAGCGCCTGGAAGAAGTGTTGTCGCTGGAGAACGATCTGGCGCGGCGCACGGAAGATATCGGAGCGTATTTCGACCTGGCGGGCGAGGGTGAGAATGTCACCGACGATCTGGAGCGCGAATTAGGGGCGCTGCGCGAGTTGGTGGATCGCGTCGAGACCGAGACGCTGCTCTCAGGGGAGAACGATGCGCGCAATGCGATCGTGACCATTCATCCGGGGGCCGGAGGCACCGAGTCGCAGGATTGGGCCGAGATGCTGCTTCGGATGTATCTGCGATGGGCAGAACGGCAGGGATTCCAGACGGAAATGTATGACTACCAGCCGGGAGAAGAGGCGGGCATCAAGTCGGCGACATTCGCGGTCAATGGCGAATATGCGTTCGGGCTGCTGACCAGCGAAATTGGAGTGCACCGCCTGGTGCGCATCTCGCCGTTCGACCAGGCGAAGAGGCGGCACACTTCGTTTGCGAGCGTGTTCGTTTCGCCGGAGATCGATGACAGCATCGAGGTGGTGATCAAGCCGGAGGATCTGCGCGTGGACACCTACCGGTCGAGCGGCAAAGGGGGGCAGCACGTGAATACAACCGACTCGGCGGTCCGGATCACGCACATTCCCACCGGGCTGGTAGCGAGCTGCCAGAACGAGCGATCTCAGCACAAAAATCGCGAGAAGGCGATGAGCATGCTGCGCTCCAAGCTGTACGAGTTTGAGATGGAGAAGAAGCGCGAGGCCACGAAGCAGATCGAGGACTCGAAACTGGATATCGATTTCGGATCGCAAATCCGGTCTTACGTGCTGCAGCCTTACCGTCTGATTAAAGATCACCGGACGAAGCTAGAGGTCGGCGACGTGGATCGGGTTCTCGACGGCGACCTGACGCCCTTTATGCGAGCCTTCCTGCGCATGCGCAGGAGCGAGAAGCAATCGTGAGGCGAGCCGCGACAAGAGTTCCGCATCTGGGGAAGCGGTTGCTGGCGGCATTTCGTTACGCGGCGAAGTGGCATTACGGGCAGGCTCGCAAGAAGACGGCCGTGCCGTATCTGGGGCACCTGATGGCAGTGACGTCGCTGGTGCTCGAGGGCGGCGGCGATGAAGAGATGGCAATCGCGGCCCTGCTTCATGATGTTGTGGAAGATTGCGGCGGGATGCCGAGGCTGCGAGAGATCCGAAAGATGTTTGGCGCGCGGGTCGCGAACATTGTGGAAGGCTGCACGGATTCGTTCGTGGAGCCGAAGCTGCCTTGGGTGGAACGAAAGCAGGACTATCTCGACCACGTGAAGCATGCGAATGCGGAGACACGATTGGTTTCCGCAGCCGACAAACTGCACAATGTGCGCACAATTTTGACCGACTACCGGCAGAGCGGGGAGACAATCTGGGCGCGATTTTCCGGGAAGCGCGAGGGAACGCTCTGGTACTACCGGGCGCTATCGACTGAGTTCAGCAGGAAGCCCAACCGCATCACGCGCGAACTGGAGATTGCGGTAGACGAGTTGGAAAAAGCGACAGGGGTAAAGAAGGCCCGCGCTCGCCGACCGGCAGGCGCGCGCATTCACCGGAGATAAGCCATGCCACGGATGATCGATCTGATTCGCAGATCGCAGTTTCCGTCGAACCTGATGCACGCGGCGGCGCGTGGGGCGCTGGCAGTGCCACCTGGAGAGATGATGGAAATTCTGGTACACCTGGCGCTCCACAACAAAGTGTTTGGGGAGCAGGCGCGTATGACGCTGGCCGGGTGGGACGAACGGGCGTCGCAGGGCGTGGCCGCGGACCCGAGGACCAGCACCGAGGTGCTGGGGTATTTCATCGAGCGAAAGAATCTGAGGCCGGCGCTTTTGCCGATGTTGCTCGGAAATCCGTCGGTGTCGATTGAGCAGTTGATGGAACTGGCGCAGAGGGGTTCGCGCGAGGTTGTCCAAACCATGCTGGCGAGCGAGCGAGTGAAGAGTTCGCCGACGTTGTTGAGCGCGCTGCGGGAGAATCCCAGCCTGCGCGAGAACGAAACGGCCGAGTTGCACATGCGACTGCAGCCGCTGGAGGGTAAGGCTGCTCCAGCGGAGAGCGCGGGAACAGAAACCACCACGACTGCCGAACATTCGCAGAGCGGAGATACGGCATCGGTGGGAGCCACAGACGTCGACGAAGAAACGGCGGACGAGCACCTTTTGCTCGAAGCGATCGAGCACTACCTGAAGGAGAACGAGCATGAACTCGCGCACGAAGCTGAG
>Ga0335070_10009205_pt1 | contig 11590 bp, 11 predicted proteins | sample Lox_Sample_13_FD_206722 | JGI IMG/M metagenome (GOLD analysis project Ga0335070, IMG submission 206722) | Soil microbial communities from Loxahatchee National Wildlife Refuge, Florida, United States - Lox_Sample_1.3 | ecosystem: Environmental > Terrestrial > Soil > Wetlands | place: USA...
GCAGCTTTCGGCAAACTCGAAATTGACGGACTTGCAACCTTTGCTTTGTGAGCGCCCATCCTAGGCTCACGGTCACAGGGGCGTTTGCAAATTACGCTGAGATTCAAGCTTGCTCGGGACGTAACGATCCAGTGCCACATTCTTAGTTCCGGCAAGCGTTTTGTTTGCTGTCTGGGCTGAGCGAACACTGTTCTGCCTCAGCAACTCAGAACACGGATGAAGAGATAGGTGAATGAAAGGCGTGCCGGAGACAGTGGCTAATCGATCCTGGTGGGTGAAGTGGAAATATGGGCCTCGCGACCGTAGTCGGCGGGTACCTTCGTTCTTCATCATCGGTCCTCCCCGAACGGGTACGAGTTGGTTGTACGAGATCTTGCGCAAACGTACGCTGCTGCCCAGCCGGACCAAGGAAACGCGCTTTTTTGACGCCTACTTCGATCGCGGGTTGAAGTGGTATCAGGCGCACTACCCAGCCGCCGCTGGCAGGTGGCCGATTGGCGAAGTGGCTCCTACCTATTTCGCCTCCGAAGCAGCACGGCACCGGATGGCGGAGCTAGTTCCGCACGCCAGAATTATCTGCGTATTCCGCAACCCTGCGGAACGGGTATTCTCGCTTTTCCGTGTCAAGCGTGCCTACGGCATGATCCCCTGGAGTTTCGAAGAGGCCTTACTGCTTGATCCGGAGTTGACGGAGTCCAGTAGGTATGCAACCTATCTGAAGGCCTGGCTGAAAACGTTCGGCGCCGGAAATGTTCTGCCGACCGTCTATGATGATCTGCGCGATTCCCCTCAGAATTTCATGAACACGGTCGCAGACTTCATCGGAATTCCGCGCTTCTGCTTGAACGCTTCGGAGATTCGCAGCGTGCACTCGTCCGAGAGCATGACCCATCCGCGGTGCTACTTCCGCACCCGCAGTGCCACCAGAGTCGCGGATTGGCTCAAGGCGCGGCACTTCGGCCCCGTGGTCTCGGCGGTCAAGAAGAGCCCGGTCAGCAAATTGTTCCTGGGGGGAGGACCGGCCTTTGCAGGGCTGTCGCGCGAAGTAGCAGAGGGCGTCCAACGGCTTTTCCTGCGCGAGGTGGAAGAGTTAGAAGCGATGCTGCAGCGCGATCTGTCAGCTTGGAAGCCGTACGACGGCGACCTGCCGCACCCCCGACTGCCGGATTTCAATGATGAGTTCCGGGCTGCCGTTTAGACGGTGCTGCTCGCCGCGCTGCGCTTTTCATTTTCCAGGTCCAGTAGTTTTTCCTTTCGCGTAATTCCCCAGCGATAGCCGCCGAGCTCGCCATTCTGGCGGATGACCCGATGGCAGGGGATGGCGACTGCTATTCGGTTGCTGGCACAGGCTTGCGCTACAGCGCGAGTGGCCTTAGGATCGCCGATCGCCTGAGCGACTTCGCTGTACGAACGGGTCGAACCATAGGGGATCGTTTGCAGGTATTCCCAGACCCGCCGCTGAAAAGCGGTCGCCTGGATGTCAAGCGGTAGCGCGGAGTTGAGCTTTTGACCACTTAAGCGAGCCAGAAGTACTTCTCTCCAGGCGCGCAGGCCATGATCATCCTGCTGGTGCTGGGCAAACGGGAATTCGTGTTTAAGACCCTGCACCAACTGATCCTCAGAATCGCCAAATTGGATGGCGCATAGTCCCTTGTCGGTGGCGGCCACCAGCATCCTTCCCAGCGGCGAAGCGGCAAAGGTGTAACGTATGCGGGTGGCGATGGCACCGCGGCGGTACTTGTCCGGGGTCATGCCCAGCTGCGACGAGGTGCGCTCATACAACCGGCTACTCGAACTGTAGCCGGCGTCGTACATGGCGCGCGTCACCTGGTGTCCCGCCTGCAGGTTGCGCTTGAGCTGATTCATACGGCAGGAGTCTGCGTACGCACGAGGGGTGACGCCAAGGACGGATTTAAAGGTCCGCTGGAGATGGAACGCGCTCTGATGAAAAGCACTCGCCAGGCGTTCCAATGTAATCGGCTCATCAATATTGCGTTCAATGTAGCGGCAGATTTCGCGGACTCTGTCGAGCTGCGGATTTGCGGAAACGGCGCGCGGACGGCAACGCAAGCAGGCGCGGTAGCCGGCACGTTCCGCCTGTTCGGGGCTCAAGAAGAATGTGACATTCTCGCGTCGCGGGCGCTTCGCCGCACACGAAGGCCGGCAGTACACGCCCGTCGTTGACACCGCGAACACAAACCGGCCGTCGTGACCGCGGTTCCGGTTGACCACAGCTTGCCAAAAGTTTTGTTCGCGGGTTGCCACTGTTACACTTTCCTGTGATTCAAGTATCGCATTCGTCATGCCCTAAAAATAGAACCCCGCCGTCGCTTGCACTATCCGAATGTTGCTCTCAAAACAACTTTGTGCGCTAATGCTGCAGGCGGTCCCCTGCAACCGACAACGCATGCTCAAGAAATCGCTGTTCTTGCTTCTTCTATTTTCTTTGCCCCTTATGAGCCAAAGCAAACCTGTCCCCTGTACTGAGTCCTCGGACGTCGTCGTGGCTGCAGCAGTAACTCACGACATCAGTCTTGATGCCAAAAAACCTTCGCCGGAATGGAAAAAGGCCACTGCCGTGACTTTTTGCGCGGATTGGCAAGGCAAGAACCCCGATCCCGTTCGACAGACAACCGTGCGCGTACTGTGGTCCGCACAAACGCTGTATCTGCGATACGAGTGCCGCTATCGCGAGTTGTATGTGTTCCCGGATTCAGATCCCAACGGTCGCCGCGATCATCTGTGGGACCGGGACGTCGCCGAGGCCTTCCTGCAGGCTGACCCGTCTAAGCCTCGCTTTTACAAAGAATTCGAAGTGGCTCCCAACGGTTTCTGGATCGATCTCGATATCGCCCCTGGTGCCGATCGCGACCTGAAGAGCGGCCTGCAGCACTCGGTGTGGCTGGATGAGGGACAGCATGTTTGGGCTGCGGAACTCGCCATTCCAATGAAAGGGTTGGTGGAGAAGTTCGATCCCGGTGCCGAATGGCATGCCAACTTCTACCGCATCGAGGGTCAGACCGAGCCTCGCTTCTATTCCGCGTGGCGCGCGACGAACACTCCCCAGCCTAATTTTCATGTGCCCAGCGCGTTTGGCCGCCTACGTTTCGCTCCCATGCGAGGACACTCGCAATGACAAGCTCTGGGCTACAATGACGCCGAACCGTGGTCGTCTCTGCACCAGGAGCAACCAATGCACAAGCTGATCCTCTTTTCCTTTGTCGCAGCCCTCGCCGCTGTCCAGATTTCGCACCTGTATGCGCAAGACGCCGCGCGCCCCAGTGTTTTGAAACCAGGCGTGCTATCAGCCAGCGACGTAAAGATTATTTCGCCCACGAGCTACTACTATGCCGGACGTGCCGCAAGCGTGCAAACGCGGAATACCGCCGGAGTACGCACACAGGACGGCAAGACGATTCTCGTCGGCATGGTGGATACCTCAGGCTATTCCACCGGAATTCAGCAGAAATACCAAGGCTTCTTCATTACAGAGGCAAAGATCCACATTGAGGGCACAGAAATCGACCCCGGCGAATATGGATTCGGGTTCATGAATGACCGCTTCATTCTGACCAATGTCGCTGCCGAGGATGTGCTCAACGTACCTTGCAAAATCGATGAGCAACTTAAGCGGCCGGTTCCGCTCAAAGTCACCGACGAGAATGGCGGTTACCGCCTGTACGCGGGCAAGAAATACGTCGTTGTGCAAGTGCAGTAGGGCAAGACGCAGAACCGTTGCAAACCACAACAGCAATGGCTTTTTGGCTCAATACAAATCTCATTCTTTGTTGACATGCAGAAGCATCCGATTGAAGATAGCTTAACTCTGGCCGATGTCTGTCGTTCTGCTGAGTTCCACTTTGGGGGAGGGGAACACATGCAGTCGGCGGATCGGCCTTTTGGCTTTGTAACTCTTCTTCGCAATTACTGCTGTTCTCAATGAGCGTAAGGTTGCAGGGTCGTCAACACTATGTCGATGCCGGCCCGCCTGCGCACTTCCGTTAACAACGCTTGGGCGGCGTTTTGATAGGTCTTGCTAGGGTCAGAGGGATCGGCCCACACGGCATCATGAACAATCTGTGCAGCTTCCTTTAAGTCGATGTGGAGGGCCGCTTCTACCTGATCCGCTCGCTGCTGCACCCGCTCGTAGCATCCCTTGCAGACGGACGCGGGTTCGTAAGCATCGCCGTGATGGTCGGCAAGACTGCAGCCAAAGCTGGCAGCGGGATCGATCTGCGTGTGCGCCGCAAACATCTGCGCTTTGTACTCTTTCAGGAAGCGCTCACGTTCCTCATCAATCTGCTGAAGATCAGGCAAGCATTCAGCTGCCGTCACGTTAGCAGTCTTAACCGCGGCTTTGGCCGAAACGCGCTCCGGCGACTTGCAAATGGGACAAGCGGATTCATCGGCCGCGTAATAGGTTCCACAGTTCGCGCATGGCAGACCGTAACCCACTCGCTTGGGAGCCACCTCCGCAGCGCGGGTCAAAGCACCCGAGTGGAATTCATTACTGCTGAATGGCTTCGGGTCTTTGGCTCTTCCGGTGCCTGTAATCGCCATAAGTTTTTCCTCGAGGGAGTGCTCTAGTTTTGAGTTCTGCTAACGCTTTCTAACGACTTTCCGCCTGTATTAACTTTTGCAATTCATCTTTCCGAGCTCGATACAGCGACTGCCCCGGATCCATGCGGGCTGCTGTTTCCAGTTCCGCCATGGCCTCATCGTTGTGTCCCATCTTGACCAGGCAAATGGCAACGTAATAATGGTTGTCCGCCGACGGATTCAGGCGTAACGCCTCCCGATGCTCCCGTAGCGCTTGCTCATACTTGTTTACGTTGCCCCACGCCACTGCCAGGTAGTGGTGAGCTATCGCATTGTCCGGATTCAGCGAAACCGCAATCTGCAGCTCACGTACCGCGCCCGCGTCATCATGCGTGAACAGCAATGCCTGGCCAAGTATGCGATGTTCTGCGGCTCCTGTGGGATTGTGCAGGACGGCCAGGCGCAACTCCGAGATTGCCGATTGGTAATCACCTGTCGACATGAATGCCTTTGCCAGGCAGCCATGGCCGGATTGCCAGTCCGGATATTTGCGAAATAAGTCGGTGAATTCGGCTGAAGCCGCGCTGTAGTCCTGCTTTTCGCAGTACGTTGCTCCCAGATTGCTCTGGACCGCCGGATCATTAGGCGCCAGCTGCTTGGCTGTCTTGTATTCCGCTATGGCATCATCCAGCTTGTGCTGGTCTTGCAACGTGAGGCCGAGATTGTTGTGCGCCTGCCAATAATTGGGATCGAGTTCGATGGCCTTCCTGTAAGCCGCAACGGCCCCAGGAAGATCATCCTTCTCGCGGAGTGTGTTGCCCATCAGATAAAAGATTTCGGCATTGCCGGGGTCGCTGGCCAATGATTCTCTATAAGCGTGCAGTGCCGGCTCATACTGTCCAGTATCGGAGAGCGCCAAGCCCAAGAATTTGTAAGCTTCTGCATTGCCTGGATCCAGGCTCAACGCGGTGCGCGCCTCAGCGATCGCGTTGTCCGGATCACCGGAATGGTAAAAGAGGTACGAAAGCCGGCTATGGGTTTCGGCTAACCCCGGCATTAGACGGGCAGAAGCGGTGAGCTCTGCAAAGGCCTCTTCCCACGAATTCTCGTGGACTAGGATTAATCCCAACGCAAAGTGCAAGGCGCCATTGCTGCCCTCGGCCCGAATCAGCGCCCGGAACGCCTTCCGCGCCGAGTCATACTGTTTCTCACGCACCAGGTCGGCGGCTTTGGCGAGGTCCGCCGGACAACTGGATACGCCATCGGACCAAGTCGCTGCCGATTTCGCTAGACTCGCCAGCAGCACGGGTTCCGCCCCGGCTGATTTCAGCTGTCCTTTGACCTCTGCCGTCGGAATAATCGTCGCGCCTCGCTGGTCTACAATTCGAGCAACGCGCGCGCTGGAGAGCCCTCCGGCGAGCCAGCTCATTAACTCAGTGCAGCCGACTGGCTGAGTCTGGGTGGGGGTCGTTCGGCCTTGCGTGGGTGCTAGGGCCGCAAGCAGCAAGATCGGCAACATTCCGGCACGCGCACTCTTCAAGGGGACTCCTCACTTCCTGACAAAGCTGAGCGCTGCCGACACGATATTTTGGGCAGGTAAGTTACGGATAGATAACGGAGGTAATAGGCTTGGGCCTGTACGGCGGCCCAATCCACGGTGGCCGTGTGGTCCGCACCCACAGTCACAGTGATCTAGCTCACAGACCCCATGTTCGTGCACCGCTAAGGTGACAGCTGGCACTCAGTCGCGTAAACTGAATGATTAGCGTGAAACGGAGGTTTCGATGTTTGAAGGCTTATTCCAACCCATGCACCTGCTGGTGATCTTCTTTATTGCCCTGCTGGTGTTTGGTCCCAAGAAGCTGCCCGAACTTGGCAAAGGCCTCGGCGAAGGCATTCGTGCGCTGAAGGAGGGCATGAAGCAGCACCCCGAGGACGCCAAGCAGCAGACAACCACCTCGACCGAGGTCAAGAGCTAGGCCGCTTTTTGGATCGACCTCTCACTCTCTGCCGAGATCGTGCAGTGCTCTGATACGCGCCCTTATCCGCTTGTTACTCTCGGCGGTGTCGCGCCTTACTTGGCGGTGGTCGCACCTGACGTCAGCCAACCCTGAATCCTAAGTTGCTGTCCAAGTACGTACTCCGGTCTCTTCCAATCCCGACGAGGAGGACTCCCCGTGCGCGTTCATCTTCTTCTCTGCGGTACTCTGGCTGCCTTGTCAGCGATGGCCTGGGCCGATCAGGTAACCATGATTAACGGTGATCGTCTCAGCGGCACCATCACTAAGTCTGACGGCACGACACTCGTTTTGAAGACCGACTATGCTGGCGAAGTGAAACTGGACTGGTCAGCGGTCCAGGGCATTCAAAGCACGCAACCACTGCACCTGGTCCTCAAGAACGGCCAAAGTCTATCCGGTCATGTAAGCAGCACTGATGGTCGTCTCCGCGTGGCTGCTCCCTCCGGCACCTCAGCAGAGGCGGACAAGTCCGAGATTGCCTCTCTGAGTCAGGAAGGCGCTTACGAGGAGTCCCTGCATCCCGGTCTGTTGCAGGAGTGGAATGGCGGCGTGACCACCGCCTTCGCATTAACCCGCGGCAACAGCCAGACGAAGAACCTTGCCCTGGCGTTCACCGCCGTGCGCGAGACCCTGCGTGACAAGTTGAGTCTGTACACCAATTCCGTTTATGCGACCAACGACGCTCCCGGCGCGGTGCCAACCACCACCGCCAACGCGATTCAGGCAGGAGCACGTTACGATCATGACATCGGCAAACGCATTTTTGCATTCGTAACCGCGGATTTTCAGACTGACGCTCTTCAGGGACTCAATTTGCGCTCCGTACCCGGCGGCGGCTTGGGCGTGCACGCGATCAAGACAGCCAGCACAACGCTGGACCTGCTCGCCGGCCTCAACTACACCCGCGAGGACTACACCAGGTTCACGCGTAATTTCGCCGCCGCCAGCTTTGGTGAAGAACTGACGCACAAGCTGCACAGCAGCACGGTGATCACTCAGAGTTTTGATTTGTTCCCCGACTTGTCCGACCTGGGCGAATACCGCGGAACTTTCAACTTCGGCACCGTCACCAAAATTAGCAAGTGGCTGGGCTGGCAGAATGCGTTTGGAGATATCTACGTGACCAACCCGCCCGCCGGCAAAAAGAAGAATGACGTGCTGCTGACAACCGGCCTGAACTTCTCGTTTGGCGCCGGCACTGGCCACTGACGCATGTACGACCCGGCCGATCGCGCCGCTCATCGGCCCCGGGGTGCAACCTAAGCCTCCGATTTACGAATCTGACGTGCAGCGCCTCACGTCCCAGTAAGCGCTTTCATTACAATGGTTAGGATTCGTTTGGCTGGGAGGTTTTGTATCCGCCGAAATTGAAAGCGAATCGACATGACATGCTCGCTGGTGAGTTTGTGAAGAAAGCATTAGCAGGCTCCAATCGTGCAGCAACCTACGTTATCCGATCTGGCTATTTAACGACGTTTGTGGTTCTTATGCTGGTGACCATCGGCTTCGGCCAGACACAGTTCACCCCTTCGGGAGCGGGGAACGCGGCGGCACCGCCCGCCGTTTCGACCTATTCCAGCGGTACAAGTCAATCCACTTCACCCGCCGTAAGTTTGCCTTCAGCAAATCAGAATCCCTTTCTCGGCAGTGTACCGGTGGGAAAGGCCACAAACGAAGTCATCCCACTGTCATTCTCTGACGCCATTGCTCGTGGGCTGCAGCAAAACCTTGGACTGCTACTCTCCGCGGACAGCACTATGACCGCTCGTGGCCAGCGATGGAAGGAGCTGAGCAACCTGCTCCCTAATTTCAGCGCGGGCCTAACCGAGAACTTGCAAACGGTCAGCCTCGCGCAATTCGGTTTTAAGATTCCGGGTATTCCCCAAATTATTGGGCCTTACAACTATCTCGATGCGCGCGCGTCTTTCAGCCAGTCCGTTTTCAACTGGAATTACATACAAAACCAGCGGGCTTCCGTACAAAACGTCAAGTCGGCAGAATACAGCTACAAGGATGCACGCGAGCTGGTTGTTTTCGCCGTCGGCAATGCTTATCTACAGACCATTGCCGCATCCTCTCGGGTAGATACTGCCCAAGCGCAAGTCACGACCGCTCGAGCGCTTTACACCAAGGCAGTGGACCAGCAGAGAGCTGGCGTTACCGCTGCCATCGACACTCTTCGCGCCCAGGTAGAATTTCAGGCGCGGCAACAGCAACTCATCGTGGCGCGCAACGACTTCGCCAAGAATAAGCTCAGCTTGGCCCGCGTAATTGGGTTACCCCCCGGCCAGGAATTCACCTTGACCGATAAAGCGCCCTATGAACCTCTCCTCACGCCCGGGTTGCAGGAGAGCCTCCAGCACGCATACGCTTCGCGATCCGACTACCAGGCTGCGTTGGCGAAACTCAGAGCGGCGGAGTTGTCGCGCAGAGCTGCTACAGCTCAGCACTACCCCGATCTGGGTTTTGAGGCCGACTACGGTGACATCGGTGTGAGCCCGTTCCATTCGAATGGCACCTATCACGTCGAGGGCTCTTTGCGTATTCCGATATTTGCCGGAGGCCGTACTCATGCCGATGTCCTTCAGACAGAATCCGTGCTTCGGCAGAATCAGCAGCAAGTGGATAACTTGCGGGCGCAGATCGACAATGATGTTCGTGTAGCCATGCTGGATCTGAACGCCGCGAATGATCAGGTACAGGTCGCCCGCAGCTCTGTCGATCTGGCTCAGCAGACGCTCACTCAAGCGCAAGACCGCTTCTCTGCCGGAGTCGCCGATAACCTCGAAGTCATCCAAGCTCAAGAAGCTGTAGCCACGGCCAATGAGAATTATATTTCCAGCCTTTATGCTCATAACATTGCCAAGGTGGAATACGCCAGGGCCATCGGTTTTGCGGAACAAGGCGTCAAACAGTACCTGAAAGGCAAGTAATCATCATGGATCAACCAGCAGGAACGATGCGCGTGGCGGCGCCCGAACGCCCGGTCACCGAACCGGAGCAGGACGACGCTGCTGCGCCATCCCGGCCCAGTTTTCGGGAACGGCGGCGATCAGCTCTCGGCAACCCGCGGGTCAAGCTCTTTCTTATCATTGCCGGGGTCGTCGTCCTCATTGGTGGCATTTTCCTTTGGCGCTATTTCAGCAGTTATGAATCCACCGACGACGCCCAGATCGATGGCCATGTAAACTCCATCAGCGCCCGGGTTTCCGGACACGTGATCAAGCTCAACGTCCGTGACAACCAGTATGTGCAGGCCGGAACCGTTCTGCTCGAGATTGATCCCACCGATTACCAGACGAAATTAGAGCAGGCCAAAGCAGCCTACGCGAATGCAGTGGCAGAGGCGCAGGCTGCCCAGGTCAATGTTCCACTTACACACGTGACCACGACCGGACAGCTGAGCAGTGCGCAGGCCGACGTGGCCAGCGCGCGCGCTGGCGTGAGCGCAGCCAGCCAACAGTACGACGCAGCCAAGGCCGACCTGCTTTCCGCGCAGGCCAACAACAATAAGGCGCAGAGTGATCTGCAGCGCTACAAGATGCTGGTCGAGAAGCAGGAAATTTCGCAACAGCAGTACGACCAAGCATTCGCCGCGGCCCAGGCGAGCGCAGCTGCCGTGGATGCAGCCCAGGCGAACGTCAACACGGCCCAGCAACAGATCACGCAGGCTCGCGGCAAGCTGGCCAGCGCAGAGGCCGCATTGCGCACAGCTGGGACCGCACCCAAGCAAATGCAGATTATGCGCTCCCGGGCCCTATCAGCCCAGGCGACCGTGGACTTGCGCCAGGCTGAACTTCAGCAAGCTCAGCTCAACCTCACCTACACGAAAGTTGTGGCACCGGTCAGCGGCGAAGTCAGCGCGCGCACCGTCGAAGTAGGCCAGAACATTGTTGCCGGCCAGGAGCTCATGAAACTGGTTCCCCTCGAGGATCTTTGGGTAACTGCCAATTACAAGGAAAATCAACTTAAGAACATGCGCGGCGGGCAGCAGGTCACCGTTCATGTGGACGCCAATGACAAGGACTACAAGGCTCACGTCGACAGTATTGCGGGCGCCAGTGGTGCTCGTTTCAGTTTGTTGCCGCCCGAGAACGCGACCGGGAACTATGTCAAAGTCGTACAGCGCATTCCCGTCAAAATCGATTTTCAACCCGGCGAACTTCGAGGCCACGAGCTCAGACCGGGAATGTCCGTGGAGACCAAGGTTTGGACCAGTCACTGATCCTGTTTTGCCCTGCTGAGGACACGGCATGTTTCGAATCATCGCAATTGAGCGTGAGTACGGATGCGGAGGCGGCGTTATCGCGCAAAAAATAGCCGACATCCTCGGCTGGAAAATCTGGGATCGCCTGCTCACCGAAGAGATTGCCAAGCTTGCCAACGTCGATTGTTCCGCCGTGGAACGACGCGGCGAGCGCCTCGACAGCCGCTTCTACCGCTTGGCTAAGATCTTCTGGCGCGGCAGTTACGAACGCTCGATTCCCCTCGACGACGACAAGTTTTTCGATGCCGATTGCCTCGTCTCGATGATGGAGCGAATTGCTGCCAAAATTGCCGCCGAAGGGAATGCGGTCGTCATTGGCCGCGGCGCTCCTTATTTTCTGCAGCATCGCGAAGACACCTTCCGCGTCTTTCTGTATGCCCCACGCGACGAGAAACTGCGGCGTCTTATGGCTGCGGGACAGAGACTCGAAGACGCCGAAGAGATGGTCGACACCATCGATAGCGAACGCGTCGCCTTCTGCCGACACTACTTTTCTTCCGATTGGCCAACCCGATCGCTGTACCACATCATGATCAATACCAGCCTGGGGGATGATCGAGTCATTGCCATGATCCTCGACACCATGCGCCTGCTGGACGCGAGGACACCCTTGAATACTCTGCGCGGTGTGCGGTAAGTTTCCGCAAGGCGTGCTTACTTGTGCATTGGTTTGGGTGTTCCCTGCGGGGGCTGCAGTGGCGCTGGGATCGGTGCCGTCAGCGCATCTTTCGCAGCTGGTGGCAACTTGTCAGCATTCGCGAGC
>Ga0335070_10009206_pt1 | contig 11590 bp, 5 predicted proteins | sample Lox_Sample_13_FD_206722 | JGI IMG/M metagenome (GOLD analysis project Ga0335070, IMG submission 206722) | Soil microbial communities from Loxahatchee National Wildlife Refuge, Florida, United States - Lox_Sample_1.3 | ecosystem: Environmental > Terrestrial > Soil > Wetlands | place: USA: Florida...
ATTCGTGGCGGTCGAGGCCAGTGTCAAAACCGACAACTCTTTCTTTATGGAGCAGCAGCCGGAGAAGCTTTCCATAATGCGAACCAACCTCGACGGGAACCCGGCGCCGGGCAAGGGAACCTTTCGACTTGTCAAGGTAGCTCTCCCCGACAAAACACTCCTACCCGCGGATCAGCCTTTGCCTCCTGCTCCCAAAGGCTCGCCGGAGCCTCTTCTGAAGACTCCCGGGGATACCCAGCGGCCGCGCTGGGATGTGCAGTATAAGCCCGATGCCATCATGCGCGAGTGGCCGGACGGATCTGAAGTCACCAGTGGCGCTCTTATCCACAACGATCAGGGAGAGGCTGAACTCGCGCTTCCTGCGCTACCCGCCGGCCTTTACCGCATCAGGTACGAAACAAACGATGCTTTCGGCGCAACATACCAGATGTCGAAAGAGATCCTCGTGGCAGGCCCGACCTTGCGCCTGCCCCTTCCCTTCCTCTTCCTCGTACAAAAGTCCTCGGTCCCTGTGGGCGGTACTGCCCGGTTCCTGGCGCTTTCAGGGTTTGAAGGACAGGACCTCATGCTCGGACGATTTAAGAACGCAAAGAAGACTGACGGACGGATCTTACACGCGGGCAGTGCGAGCCCGGTCATAGAGATTCCGATCACTGAAAAGGACCGGGGAGGATTTCTCTTTTTAGGCGCGACACTGCGCGACCATCAGTACGTGGAATTCGGCCGCACGGTGTTCGTGCCGTGGGACAACAAACAGTTGAGAGTTGAGTTTTCCAGGTTCCGCGACCGGCTACAGCCGGGCCAGAAAGAGAAATGGACCGTAAAGGTTTCTTCTCCCGATCAGGCAAACGTGCCTGCAGCGGCTGCGGAAGTCCTGGCCTACATGTATGACCGCAGCCTTGACGCATTCGCGCCGCATCATCCGCCTTCCCTGATGAGCATCTGGCCCAGCTTCCTGCAGCGGCCCTTTTGCAGGGTTTCCCTGTCGCTTGCCGGCGCCATCTGGATTCCAACCAGTGGCTTCAAGGATCTGCCTGCCTATCCAGCGCTTCAGCCTGACATGCTCAAGGCTTATGATCGCTATGGCACAGGCGGACCGGGACGCAGGATGTACAAGGCTGCTATGCCTATGGCGGCCGGCAGGTTGAGAGAATCGGAGGGCGCTGTTCTTGCAATGAAGAGTGATGCGGCGACGGCCGCGCAAACACCGGCTCCGGAAAAGGCTGCCGCAGAGGAGAAACACGAGACCGCTCCTGCGCCTGAACCACTGGCCCCGGTACAGCTGCGCTCTGACTTCTCCGAGACCGCCTTCTGGTTCCCGCACCTTATTGCGGCTGCAGACGGTTCGGTCTCTTTCGAATTCACTGTACCCGACTCCGTTACCTCGTGGAATGTCTGGGCACATGCTTTGACCAAGGACCTCAAATCGGGATCAGTCCAGAAAGAGACGAAAAGCATCAAGGACCTGATGGTGCGCCCCTATCTGCCACGCTTTTTGCGAGAAGGTGACAAGGCAGATATAAAGGTCGTGGTTAATAATGCTTCCGATAAAGAGATGAAGGGCACGCTAACATTCGACATCATAGATCCGGAAACGAACAAGAGCATCCTCGACACCTTCGGTATCACAGGCGGCGCTGCAAGGCCGCGGAGCTTTTCTGTTGGGGCTGGCTCAGGGACAAACCTGACCTTCCCGGTGACAACTCCTGCGCGCGTCGGCACGATAGCCTTCAAAGTAATAGCGCAGTCCGGCGATCTGAGTGATGGCGAACTCCGTCACATTCCGCTACTCCCGGGACGCATGCACCTTGCGCAGTCCCGTTTCATCGCGCTCAAGGACAAAGCAAAACGGACGATGACGTTCGAGGATCTGCTCAAGAACGACGACCCCACGCGCCTCAATGAGCAACTCGTGGTCACGCTCGATGCGCAACTCTTTTACTCGGTGCTCTCTGCACTCCCGTATCTGGTGAACTATCCCTATGAGTGCACGGAGCAGACTCTCAACCGTTTCCTCTCGACCGGGATACTTTCCTCACTGTACAACCAGTATCCGGCCATTCAGAAAATGGCAGAGCAGTTCTCCAGGCGAACTACGCAGTACGAACAATGGAACCAGCCGGACCCGAACCGGAACATGGCCCTGGAAGAGACACCATGGCTGCGGGAGGCCGCGGGAGGCGTTCTCGGGAAGGACGACCTGATCAACGTGCTCGATCCGGCAGTCACCAAGGCCCAGCGTGAAGAGTCCCTCACCAAGCTTCAGAAAGCGCAAACGTCGAGCGGTGGGTTCCCCTGGTTCCCCGGCGGCCCGCCTTCCCCGTACATGACTACGTACCTGCTCTTCGGTTTCTCGAAAGCACTGGAGTTCGGGGTAGATGTGCCGAAGGGAATGATACAAAAGGCATGGCAATACCTGCACCGGTATTACGTCGAAGATATCGTCAAACAGATGCGTGAGCGCAACGCCAACTGGGAACTGGTCACCTTCGTCAACTACGCGCTTTCAAGCTATCCGGATGTCTCCTGGACGAGCGGCTCCTTCACCGACGACGAAAGAAAGGCTATGCTCGATTTCAGCTTCAAACACTGGAAAGAGCACAGGCCGTATCTCAAGGGATTCCTGGCGCTGACTCTCAAGCGCATGGGGCGTACCAGGGACGCTACACTCGTCTGGGAAAGCGTGATGGATTCTGCAAAGACAACCGACGATCAGGGCACGTTCTGGGCCCCGGAGGATCGCGCGTGGCTCTGGTACAACGACACGATAGAGACGCACGCCTTCGCACTCCGAACAACCATGGAGCTGACGCCGACTGAGCCGAAAATAGATGGGCTCGTGCTCTGGCTCCTCCTTAACAAGAAGCTCAACCACTGGAAGTCGACCAAGGCGACAGCCGAAGTCATATACTCGCTGGCCGCATACCTCAAGACCACAAAGCAACTGGGGGTGAAGGAGGTTGCGCTTGTGACGGTCGGTAATCAGAAAACAGAGTTCGCATTCGATCCCGACCAATACACGGGAAAGAAGAATCAAATCGTCATCCCTGGTGATAAGATTGATCCGAAAACAACTTCCACAATCTCCGTGGAGAAGGAAACGCCCGGTTTCATGTTCGCGTCCGCAACCTGGCTTTTCTCAACCGAGAAGATGCCGGAAGAGGCACGGGGTGATTATCTCGCCGTTTCCCGTTCCTTTTTCAGACGAATCAACACAGGCAAGGAGTTTGTTCTCGAACCTCTGAAAGAAGGGGCCACACTGCAGGTGGGAGACGAGGTCGAGGTACAGATCTCCCTCCGCTCGAAGCACCAGATGGAATACGTGCACCTCCGCGACCCGCGCGCGGCAGGCTTTGAGCCTGTATCAGCCCAGTCGCGCCACCGGTGGGACCTCGGCGTCTACTGGTACGAGGAGATTCGCGACAGCGGGACTAACTTCTTTTTCGAGTACCTACCACAGGGTGGATACACCTTCAAATATCGCATCAGGGCAGCGGCAGCAGGCACGTTCAAGGTTGCGCCCGCAACCGTCCAGCCCATGTACGCGCCTGAGTTCACAGCGTACTCAGCCGGTGCACAGGTAAGCATCAAGGGAGAGGCTAAGTGAAAGGCTAGCAACAGGACTATTTGATAATGCATATTGCGAGACAGATATCTCGAGCGTCGATGGACGCTATGTTCAGACACCATTCTTTACTTGTGTTCCGGCCCTTCTCGGGCCACGCACGGGTGAAGATTTTTCTTGCATTACAGCGAGCCTATAGTAAGATGTCAGTAATAAAGTCAGGGCCTATTGATCTAGATTTCAAGCAATTCCTTTAGGTCCCGTGCCCATCCGGCAAAACGCACGATCTCAAAGGGTTGCTAGAAGTGTAGGTTCTGTTTTCAAACTAGAAAGCATTAGGGCTTGAAGGCCTTCTTACTATATGGCATTCTTCGCACAGGCTGCAGCGGGATGCAGTCCAGGGCGGTAGCCTGTACGCGCGGTTCGTGAGATGAAAGAGAGCTGTCACACGGCTTCCTTACTTCCTTATCTCGATTCCAAAGAAGGGCCTTCGTATCTGAAGATAACCCTGGCAACCCAAGAGCCTCTTCTCCTGGAGAAGACGACCACGCCCTTCCTGATACTAAGCGAGCCTGATGGGTTCTCCCAGCTTATGGAAGCACAGTTCCTGACAGACAACGGAAAACTCCTTGGAAAAGTTTTCCTGCTTGTTCAGAAGGACCGCTATCGCCTCACAGGGAACGAGCTTTGGCCGATCAAAAATCCAGATGTTGAAAATGGCTGGCAGCGTGCATTCTCGTTCTTTAAGGAGGAGCATGCCAGTCATCAGTTACGTGCCTTCTCTATCCAGGTCTCGCCGGAGGGCAGATTACTGCCTCTGGCGCCTCTTTTCTTCTGCAAAACCACACAGCGCTTCTTTTCCCCGCCCTGCCCCAGGTGCGGTGCATTGCTGGAGCAATGCACGGACGATGAGGTGCTTTTAGCCAGGGGTCTTCAGCCGTATTCACACTCGTTAAAGCGCTACCTGTCCTGCCCTTCGTGCCCTTCCGTCGGGGCATCCGACTTCTATGTCTATGAAATGGATAATAACGATCCGCCCGATCTGAAAGATCGTTGGACGTTGATCAAGGAGTTTCGCCTTCTGGCTGAGAACAGCGTCATTTCAGCAAAGTTTCCTTGTCATTCCTGTGTCAGGCACGAGGAATGCTATGGACCGGATATTCCCGCCTTGTCGAGAGTAGTGCCATTCTCCTTCTATCCCTTCCATCTGCTGGTTTTTGAAGGAATGTCGCTACACGCTTCCGATTTCCTCGCGCTTGTGTCAGGGGCGCCATTTGAAGAAGTCGAAGCTGGGCTTAAGATGAAAGGAGAGTTCGGGCGACTCCATTGCCTGAGGGCAATCAGGGATGCCGGACTGCTCGAGACTCTCTTCCTTTATGCACTCAATGACAAATTCTTTCTTGAGGTGCTCTATCTTAAGCTCTCTTTCCTCAGCGAAGTAGCCAAAGTACTTTGCAGCACAAAGACCCCCGGACAACGGTCTACCCTATCCATAGAGGGCATGTGGCTTAAGATTGCTGACCAGACCGGCTTTCTTCCCTCCTTGTGGAATTTCAGGTGCGGATCCTTCGTGCTCAGTGGACCCGCGGCGCACACCACGGCTGCTCCTGTCCTGCCTTTCACTTCTGTTCCTTCTTTTCTCGGCAGGCTCTGGTTTTACACTCTCCTGGCCAATAAACAACAAACCATAACGGAGATCTCGCTCGCGCTGGAAGACTGTATGTCCCAAGCCCGCACAATGCAGGGTGATGCTTCCAGTCGCTCTTTTGAGGGGCTTACCCGTCCCATGTTCTTCCCGGGCAATCTCCTCTGGGCTTCCCCGGATAAGGAGGTGCCGCCAGCATGGCGCCTTCTCTGGGAGAAATGCATTCAGCTGGGATGGTCCATGTATCTACAGGGTGTGCGCGGCGAAGTCGCGCAGCCGCTGGACACATTCATGCTCGATCTTGAGAACGTGAGAGCTGAAGCGAGGTCTCTTCTCTTTGAGTCCAAACCCGATTACAGCTCGCCTCTGATCGAACAAACCGAAGAATGCTCTGTAACTGCCCAAACAGAGAACGATGCGGCTATCCGCACCGCACTCCTCAAACTGATGGATAAATGGAAATCTTCGGCCAAGGCCTACGAAGTGAAACCTGAGCCTCAGACGGAAGAGAGCGCGGGATTCGCTGAAACAGTCATCCTTCCTGTACGAGATACCCGCCCCCAGCATTCACCTGAAAAGAAGGAAACTATTCCGGAAGAAACCGTCGTCATCTCCAGTGGGACTGAAGAGCAACTTTCGGAGACGATCATTATTTCCCCTACTGAGTCCGGAAAGCAGCCCGAACCCGGTGCAGAATCGAGCAAAAACATACAGCCTGCTCAGAAAAAGAGCGCACGGGAGGCACAGGGAGAGGAGTTCATTGCTGAGACGGTAATACTTACAATCGATAAGAAGGAGAGATGAAAAAGTGGGTCCGGTCTTATGAATGAAACCGCTTCACTAGAAGAACTCGCAGAAAAGCTCAGAGCTCTCAGCCGATCAAGTGCTTCTCTTGACGCTTCGATAGAGGAGTACCTCGACGACAAACTACGCCATGTGGGCAGCGCTGAACGTCTGGCTCTGCTCGAGAAACTGGTAACCCGATTTGACAAAAGCTCCGAACCGAAGACAGGCCTTTCTCTTCCGTCCGAAGAATCTTCACGCCTGCTCTCCCTGTTGCTGGGGAAGCAGATCTCGATATCTGACCTTTCATACGAGGAACTATCAGAGAAATTGGCTCAATCGTTAAACACGGTCTTTAACACGCTTAATCAGATCATCAGCGTCATCAACACTACGTTGCTCGGACACGGGGCTGAGCAGGAGACCATCCGTCAGATCATCGGCATGCACATAGGAAGTGGGGGCGGTGACAATTCGCTCCAGAATTATCTGGACCAGATCCAGGAGGCTTTCCTGACGGCTCATAAGGCATTCAGTCAGGCCACGGGAGAACTCATCAGGGAATTGCTCAATGAACTGGATCCCGCGAGAATCGAGGCGTCACTGGAAAAGAGCTTGAAATTTGGCCCCCTGCGCAAGGCCGAGCTGTTCGATTCCTACAAAGATCGTTTTGGTGTCGTTAAAGAAGGTCTCGATTCGGGGCGGCTCATGGAAAGGTTTTTGAGGGAATTTGAAAGAATTTGTCAAAGGCTCTATAAAACTGAACCAAGGAGGGTCTCTTGAAGAAGCGCGTGTATAGCTTGTTAGTTGTTTCGGCAATTATGACTCTTGCCGCCTGCAGTTCAGTAAGTCGTTCGCCGGAATACTCCTACAAGAAAGAGGCCGTGTTTCTCACGTTGCGAGCCGACCCTCAATTGAACCTTTACCAGGGCAGCCCTCACACCATTGTGGCGTGTACCTACCAGCTCAGAGATCCTAATGCATTCAACCAACTTCTCGACGAGAAGGATGGGCTGCCCAAGCTTCTGGAATGCGGCCGCTTTGACGCGAGCGTTGCCTACACCAAAAGACTAGTGATACAGCCCGGTCAGGAAGTAAAGGATAGCCTTGACCGCGCTGAAGGTGCAAAGTACGTGAGTGTTGTTGCGGGTTACTACAACCTCCAGAAGGGAAATGCGGCACGCCTGTTTCCTATTCCTGTCGGCACAATGAGCTCGAAACCTCAGAACGTTACCATAGAGCTTTATCTGGGTCCCGACGCAATTCAAGATCTGAAGAGGCGATAATGGAGATTGAAAAATCCTTATACTGGCACCAGGGGCTGTTTCTGCAACCTCAGCACTTTCAGTTACTCGAGCGTTCACTGCAGTCTCTTTTTCTGCCGCTCTATGATTACGCTGAACCTCACTTCTGGGGCGTCGGCGAGATGGAGATTCAGCAGGCCGCACTGGGCACCAGGTCTCTCAGTCCGCTTAAAGCCAACCTGTTGTTCTCAGACGGCTCTCACGCGGTCTTCCCCGGAAACGCTTTCTTGGAACCCAGGCTCTTTGAAGGGGCGTGGGTGGATGGAGGCAGACCGCTAACCGTGTATGCAGGATTAAGAAAATGGAACCGTGCAGGAGAGAATGTCGCCGTTGTCGAAAAACTTGAAGATACGCTCCCGGTCACCACGCGCTATATCGTGCTGGCCGATCCGGAAGATGTCAAAGACATGCACTCCGGAGGGCCTGTCGGCAAGATTCAGCGTCTCCACTACAACATGAAGCTTTTCTTCGAATCTGAAAAGGAAAAATTGGGCGATTATCTCCTGGTTCCCATTGCTCAGCTCGAAAGGATGGGTGACGAGATTCGATTCTCTGAGAGGTTCATCCCCCCCTGCCTTGCGATCTCCAGCTCACAGCCCCTCATGAAACTCATAAGAGAGATAAGGGATCAAATCGCAGCTCGCAGTCATCAACTCGAGGAACTTAAGAGACAGCGAGGCATTCAGACAGCGGAGTTCGGCTCGAGAGATATGGTCTATCTTCTGGCGCTGCGATCGCTTAATCGGTACGTACCATTGTTCTTTCACATCACGGAAGTCAGACAGGTCCACCCGTGGGCTGTGTACGGGCTTCTCCGTCAGCTCATAGGAGAACTCTCTTCCTTCTCGGAAAAAGTGAATGTCATGGGTGCGACCGAGAGTGAAGAGCAAGCTCTCCCCAGGTATGACCACGAGACTCTCTGGAATTGCTTTTCACAGGCTCAGATCCTGATATCTCAGCTCCTGGACGAGATCACCGCCGGGCCAGAATACATGATCCGACTCGTCTACGACGGAACATACTACGCTGCAGAACTCAAGCCCGCGGTTTTCGAGGCTCGTAACCGCTTTTATCTCGTCTTCCGAACCGACGCGGATCCAAAACCTGTTATTCAATCGGTTACATCTATTGCCAAGTTAAGCTCAAGAGAACACCTTCCCATCCTGATCGCACGCGCCCTGCCAGGAGTGAGACTGGAGCATCTTCCGGTCCCACCACAGGAACTGCCGCGCAGGGCTCATTCCATCTATTTCGCCGTCGATTACCAGAGCGACCAATGGGCGCCTGTAAAGAAAGGAAATAATGTCGCCTTTTACTGGGATAATGCACCGGAGGATCTGGACGTCGAATTGATGATCGTAGGGAGATGAGGAGAAATCCTAAATCCTAGTGTCGAAATCCTAAACAATTCCGAATGCCCAAAAACCCAAACCTGACTGGGCCCAGGCCTCCAGTTTGGAATGTTTGATATTTGAATTTGTTTGGGATTTAGATATTCGATATTGAGATTTGATCGGCGGGTGTAGCAGCCGCCTGCGTGGGCCGTCGGAAAGTATACACTTGAAGCCAAATCGATGCTCGGAGGGAATATGCATTTGACTGATTGCTTCATCGAACTCATGGCCTACGTGACCTACTTCAGCAGGACTGCTGCCACAAAGCAGCCTGCGTACGAGCAGGTCAAGGCAGACATGTTGCGCCTTCTCACGAAGAGTGAAGAGTGCGTGAGGAAAGGCTGGTTCTCACAGGAAGACTATGATCAGGCGCGATTCATGATCTGCGCGTGGGCGGATGAGTCGATCCTTGCATCAAAGTGGCAGCATAGAGGACAGTGGCAGAGAGAGCAGCTTCAACGTATCTTCTACAACACGACGGAAGCCGGTGAGGAAGTTTTTGAGCGCCTGAACCGGCTCGCATTTCACCAGAAGGATGTGAGGGAACTTTATTACCTTTGCCTCAGCCTGGGATTCAAAGGAAGATTTCTCAAACCTGAAGATGAGTACCTGCTCGAGCAGCTGCAGAGCTCGAATCTCAAGCTTCTTCTGGGTGGGTCGCCAAGCGTTCCGTCTTTGGAAAAGACGGACCTTTTTCCTGAGGCTTACCCTGCAGGCACAGCAGACCTGGGATACCAGAAGAAGAAGTTTCAATTTTCCGTCACCTCAATGGCCGCGCTGGCAGCACCGGTCCTGATATTTGGCCTCTTATTCGTGATTTATCGTTTTTCACTGAGCGGCATAGCTGAGCACGTTTTGAGGACGGCGTCCAGATGAAAAACTTACTGGTAAAGATTCTTAAGGTCTCACTCGTCGCTTTTTTGGTTCTGCTGATCATTCTGCTGGTCTTTGGCCTCGTTGTATGGATGGATTCTCCATGGTGGGTGGGGCTGGCAGTGCTGGCAATCCTTGCAGCCAGCGGAATCGGATTCCTTTTCTTGCGGAGGATTCTTACCAGACGCCGGGAGCAGCAGTTCGTCCAGGAGGTGATAGAACAGGACGAAGCCAGGATAAGAACGTTCACGGGAAAAGAAAGAGACGAGATGAAAGCGCTCCAGGACCGCTGGAAGGAGGCTGTCGACGCCTTGCGCCGTTCCCATCTCAGAAAAATGGGCAATCCGCTCTACGTATTGCCGTGGTACATGGTAATCGGTGAAAGCGGGTCGGGTAAGACGACAGCAATAGGCAGCGCAAAGCTCTCATCGCCCTTTGCCGAAGTGAGGCGTGCTTCCGGCATATCAGGCACAAAGAATTGCGATTGGTGGTTTTTTGAACAGGCCGTAATCATTGATACGGCAGGCAGATATGCCATCCCCGTTGATGAAGGAAGAGACAAGGAGGAGTGGCAAAGATTTCTAGCTCTCCTCATCAAATACAGAAAAAAAGAACCGCTTCACGGGCTCATCGTTTCCGTAGCTGCTGACAAGCTCCTTGGCGCTTCGCCCGAAGTCCTGGAAGAGGACGCGCACAATATTCGGCGCCGCATCGATGAACTCATGCGGGTTCTCGGGGTAAAGTTCCCGGTCTATCTTTTGGTGACCAAATGTGATCTTGTGCAGGGCATGACCAATTTTTCCGAGCAGCTTCCGGATAAAGCGCTCGACCAGCCCATGGGTTTTATTAACCAGAACCTCTCAAAGGATGTCACTGCCTTTCTTGATAATGCCATGACCACCATCGGCGAACGGCTCCGAACGCTCAGGATTCTCATGCTGCATCGTCCGCAGTCAAAGAGCGTCGATCCCGCTCTTCTGCTCTTCCCCGAGGAGTTCGAACAGCTCAGAAAAGGTCTTGCAGCCTTCATCGTGGCCGCCTTTCATGAAAACCCATACCAGGAAACGCCTGCGCTCAGAGGACTCTTCTTCAGCAGCGGCCGCCAGGAAGGCACCCCTTACTCCCATTTTCTGGAAGCCCTTGGTCTCATCGGAGAAAAGGAGATCCTTCCCGGAACAAGCAGGGGGCTCTTCCTGCACGAATTTTTTGCCAGGATCCTGCCATCGGATCGGCGCCTCTTTGCTCCTACCACACGAGCCCTTGAATGGCGAGCTCTCACGAGGAATCTCGGGCTCACGGCATGGATTCTCCTGGGCGTAGCGCTTTGCGGCCTTCTCAGTTTCTCTTTTGTGAAAAACCTGAGAACTGTCAGGGTAGCTACGCATGAGCTTGGCCATGCCCCTGCGTTAAAGGGTGAGCTTCTCACGGATCTTACGACCATGGATCGCTTTGCACAAACGATCCTGAAGATAGAAGGTCAGAATCAAAACTGGTGGATGCCTCGATTCGGATTGAACGAGAGTCTCAAAGTGGAGGCCGCCCTCAAAGAAGAGTACTGCAGGCAATTTCATCAGGGATTTCTGGGTCCTTTTGATAAACAGATGGCGGACGCCATGCCCAGGCTTCTCACCGCAGGAGCCACGGATGACATGGTGTCGCAATATGTCGTTCATCTCGTGAGGCGCATCAATTTGCTTAAGGCGCGCCTTGAGGGGCAGGGATTCGACAAATTGAAGAGTAAACCTCAGCCCTCATACGTCTCTGCTCTTGCATCAGACCAGACAGCAGGACCTGAGGTGAGAAAAAAATTCGGCTATCTGTATCTCAACTATCTGACCTGGCGCGGCGATACGGGTGATATCAACAAGGAAACGGCTGTTCTGCGGTCATGGCTAAAGGATCTACTGGCTTCGCGTAACCTCCAGTGGCTCACCGGCTGGGTAAACAAAGAAGGGGGCCTTGCTCCTGTGACGTTGTCTGAATTCTGGGGAGGCTCTGTGACGTTGCCCGACGAGAAGGTGGTCAC
>Ga0335070_10009207_pt1 | contig 11589 bp, 12 predicted proteins | sample Lox_Sample_13_FD_206722 | JGI IMG/M metagenome (GOLD analysis project Ga0335070, IMG submission 206722) | Soil microbial communities from Loxahatchee National Wildlife Refuge, Florida, United States - Lox_Sample_1.3 | ecosystem: Environmental > Terrestrial > Soil > Wetlands | place: USA...
CACCATCGTCCGGGCGAACCGCGGCTCGTGCGGGAAGTTCGCCTCGAGCGCGACGCCGTGGACGATGTCGTTGCCGAGGCCGAGCGCCCGCGCCGAGGCGCCGTTGCAGCCGTCGGCGCCGAGGACGAGCCGCGCCTGCACCTCCTCCCCGTCGACCGTGAGCCCGCCCTCGCGGATGTCGGACACGGCGACGCCGTCGCGCACGTCGGCGCCCGCCCCTGCCGCCTTCTCCAGCAGGAAGTGGTCGAGCCGGCGGCGCTGCGTCATCAGCGCGAGCGGCTCGCGGGCCGTGCGCACGAAGCGGGAGCGGCGCCGGTAGCGGAGCCGGCAGTCGACGTGCTCGATCCGGTCCTCGACGACGGGCTCGAGCGAGAACGGCAGCAGCCGCGCCGCGCGGCCGGTGACGCCGCCGCCGCACGGCTTGTCGCGCGGGAAGACGGCCTTGTCGACGAGCAGCACGCGCGCGCCCGCGGACGCGAGCCGGTACGCCGCGGTCGACCCCGCGGGCCCGGCCCCGACGACGGCGACGTCGAACGCGTGCACACCGCAAAGCTACAATGGCCGTCCCCGTAGGGGGTGTGCCCGAGCGGCCAAAGGGAACGGGCTGTAAACCCGTCGGCTCAGCCTACGGAGGTTCGAATCCTCCCGCCCCCATTTTTTTTCGACAGTTGCACCGAGAGTTCAACGGTCCCGGGGGCGACTGAGCGGGAACAGGCGGCCGAGAGGGCGCCTCTTCCGTCAACGGGATCTAGTGGCTCAGCGATCAGAGTTGATCCAGACGGGATCTTGTCCGCCGATGACGCGCGGCACGATCGTCCCGAGTGGGTGGCCGGACGCGTTGTAGAGCGTGATGTTGCTCCACGACGTGTCTTCCGCGTCGTTGTTGTGCAGAACGGACACGGCGAGGAAGCGGCCGTCCGGCGACCAGGCAGTGGTCGCGAAGATTCCGTTGCGGCCGAGCCGGGTGACGGTCGTGAGCGGGCCGTCGGCGACGGTCGTGGTCCAGATGCCTTCCGAACCGCTCGCGAAGGCGACATGTGCGCCGTCGGGCGACCATGACGTCGTGTCCGCGTCGGGGCACTTCGGTCGCAGGAACTGCGGCGGGCCGGGGGACGTGAGCATCGCGACACCGCAGGTCGACTCGTCCGAGGTGAAGGCGATGCCGAGGTCGCCGTTGGGGAGGATGCCGTCGATCTCGAACTCGGGCTCGTCTTGGTGCGGGAGCGCGTACGAGCGCACGAGCGTGCCGCTTGCGGTGCGGAGGTCGATCTGCCGGTCGTTCTGAACGGCGTACAGCGGTGCTCCCTGCGGCGTCCACACCAGCGTGCCGCCCTGGTGGATCAGGTGGAGGCCGGTGCCGTCGGGCCGGATCGCGTACCGCCTGAAGATGCTGTGGTTGCCGCTGATCCCGTGCCGAACGAAGGCGATCCATCGTCCGTTCAGTGGCGCGCTGGGGCTTTGGTCGACGGCCGGATGCGTGATCTGACGGACGCGTCCGTCGGCGTCGGCGACGAAGAGCGCCGCCAGCGGCGGGCCTGCTTGCTTCTCCATCGGGAAGATCCGGAGGAACACCAGTCGCCTGCCGTCCGGACTCCACGAAGCGCTGCCGATGTCGCCGGGCAGGAGGAGCCGGGGGGTTCCGATGCCGTCCCATGTCCAGATGCCGGTCTTGCGGCCGAGCCCTGCCGGGAACACGAGGCCGCGCCTGCCCCACGAGAGCGACGCGCCTGCGCGCTCGACCGCGGCCACCCGCACCGTCGCCGCACCTGCTCGGGGCACAGTGCATACGCGCACGCCCTGGCCCTTCCGGCAGAAGAACGCCAACGACCGCGAGTCCGGCGACCACGTCGTGAGCCCGTTGTCGACCGGCGCGACTCGCCGAGCTCTGCTTCCGTCCGCGTTCGCGATCCACAGCCAGTCCCCGCGGACGACGGCGATCGCGCGCCCGTCGGGTGAGACCGAGACGGTGAAGCCGCGCATCAGGCGGCGGTCGCGGCCGTCGATCGTCGAGCGCACTGACACCCACCCATCGCTCGGCTGAGCGTCCACGACGGTGTAGAGCGCACCGTCAGGAGCGAACGCAGGTGACGATGCCCTGTGCCCGATCGTCCGCGCAGAGCCGGTGCGGAGGTCGACAGCTTCGAGCACCTGGAACTCGGTCGAGACGACGAGAGTGCGCCCGCCCGGCGCGAGAGCGACATCGTGCGGGCCGGTCGGGACGTGCATCAGCGTCCGGCGGCGTCCAGCCGCGTCCATCGTCCACAGCTCGTCCTCGCCTCCGTCGCGGGCCTGGAAGTCGGCCGCGACACGGTCGTCGGCCGTCCACGTCGCGCCCGAGACGTTCTCGTCGCCGCGCGTCAGCAGATGGAACGCTGACCCATCAGGCCGCACCAGGGCGAGATTCCCGCCCCCGTCGACGCCCCGGCCCGCCTCGAACACGATCCATCCCTGCGGCGCAGACCCACCGCCACGGCCAAGAACCATGATCGCAACGGCGACGCACGCGACCGCGACGCGGGACACGCCCCAACCATGCGCCCAGCGTTGCCGCGCGTCAATGCCCCGACTACGACGTCCAATCGAATCTGCGGCACGTACACAGCGCAAGTTGCGGATACCAAGCGTCACCTTCAGCTTCGCCCGCCCAGCAACCCGCTGTCGCGGTATGTCGACCGCGCAGTCGATAGGCAACGTGCCCTCGAGACCTGCGACCGCTACCGGAGCACTTGCCCCGACTCACGACCCACGAGACCCTGGAATACGCCCTTTGAGCACGCCCTTAAGAGGTTCGGGAGGGTTTGAAAACAGTCCTCTCAGGCCCACTCACTCACTCGGACAGCTGCATCGAGAGCTCCAGATTGGGCAGCTCGATGCGGCTGTCGGCCGAACGACTAGCCGCGCTCTCGCGCGCGCTCTTCCTCGACGGTGAGCTCGGCGGTCGGAAACGCCTCCAGCCGCTCATCGGGGATGGGCTGCCCGCTCTCGACGGAGAGGCCGTATGTCCCCGCAGCCAGGCGCGCCTCGGCGCGTTCGACTGCCGCCAGTTGCGCACGCAGGTCTTCGCCCAGCCCCTCGTCGAACGACTCCTGATAGAGGTCCGAGGCGAGGTTCGCCGGATCGTACTCGTCCGCAGGCTCTGCGTCGTCTTCGTGGGCGACCCCGGCGAGCACGCGCTCGATGCGCGCCCGCTCGGCGGCCAGAAGCTCCCGTGCGCGACCCGCATCCACGGACGAAGCTTAGAGCTTCGAGCTCTCAGAGCGTCGTCACCGTGTAGACGACGGCTCACTCGTCTCGGGGCCCGTGCTTGGCGAGCCAGGCCTTCGCGACGCGCTTGTGAGCCCGCGTGAGCCACGCGTCGACGAGGACGTCGTGGAGCTCCTCGCGATCGAGGCGGGCGAGGTCGGGGATGCGAACGAGCACGGCCGGGTAGCCGTTCCAGTGCGGCGTCGTGAAGAACACGTCGCGATCGTCGGCGAGCACGAGCTCCTTCACGTCCGGACCATCGACGCGGAACACGAGCACGTCTTCGAGCCGCTCGCCCGTCTCCGGATCGACCGCGTCGGGCCTGGGCCGCCGGTGGAAGCAGAAGTACCTCCCGTTTACGAGATACGACGGCCGCCCGTCGTCGGACACGTCCTTCGTCGTCTCGGGCAGCGCGAGCGCGAGCTCGTCGAGATCGGCCATCGTCGCCACGGCGGAACTCTGCCACGTCCCCGGGCCTCCCGACCGCCTACGATTGGTGGGTGCGCCGCTCCGCCGCCACCGCCGCGACCGTCCTCGCAGCGCTGAGCCTCGCGGGCACGACGGCCGCGCGCGTCACCGACGCGCCAAGCGACTCGCTCATCCATGCGGACGCGGGCCGGGCGCTCGGGTACACCGGCAAGGGCGTCACCGTCGCGGTGCTCGACACCGGCATCGACGACCGCAATCCCGACCTGGCGGACTCGATCGTCGCAGAGCATTGCTTCGTCCCGCCCGACGGCTGTCCGGACGGGAGCGCAGAGCAGGGCGGGCCGGGGAGCGCTCAGGACGACCAGGGGCACGGCACCGCGATCGCCGACCTCATCGCGGGGGACGGCAATGCGGGCCCGGTCGGGGTCGTGCCCGACGCCTCGCTCGTCGTCGTCAAGGTCGCCGACCGCAACGGCCGCACCTCCGCGCAGCAGATCCTCGCCGGGCTGAACTGGGTGCTCGCGAACCATCCGGAGGTGAAGGTCGTGAACGTCAGCCTCGGCAGCGATGTCCTCCTGAGCGGCGACTGCAGCGGGCTCACCTCGACGTTCCGCGAGTACGCCGCCGCGATCGACGCGCTGCGCGCACAGGGGGCGACGGTGTTCGCATCCTCGGGGAACGGCGGCTCGCGTGCCGCGCTGACCTCGCCGGCGTGCATCCACGACGCGGTCGCGGTCGGCGCCGTGTACTCGCGCAGCTTCGGCCCGTACACCGCCCCGTACGTCTGCCGCGACGCGAAGACCGCGCCGGACGAGGTCGCGTGCTTCTCCGACAGCGGCACCGAGCTCGACCTGCTCGCGCCCGGCGCACCGATCGACGCCGCCGATCTCGGCTCCGGAGACTCGCTCCTCGCCGGGACGTCGGCGGCCGCGGCAGAGGCGGCGGGCGCGGCGGCGGCGCTCCTCCAGGCCGACCCGGCGCTCACACCCGACGCGCTGCTCTCGCTGCTCCGGAGCACCGGCGTTCCGATCACCGACCCGCGGAACCACTTCACGACGCCACGTATCGATCTCGCTGCCGCGCTCGGGACGCTCCTCGGGCAGACGGTGCCGCTGCCCCCGCCGCCGCCGGGTGCGCCCGCACCCGTGATCGTGCCGCCGCCGCTCTCCACGCCGAGCGTGCCGAAGGCGAGGCTCTCCACCGATCCGATCTCGTTCGGCTCGATCGCGCTCACGCGCACGGTGACCCGGCGCCTCGTCGTCCGCAACGGCGGCACCGGCTACCTGACCGTCCGCGTCGCGACGTCGCTCCCCTCGATCTCCGCCCGTCCGGCGAAGCTCACGATCCCGTCGGCGGGACGCGGCACGGTCGTGCTGACGTTCCGGCCGCTGCGCGCGGGCGTCTACCGCGGGCAGCTTCGACTGCAGACCGACGACCCGTCTGCGGCCCACATCACCGTCGCCGTGCGCGGCACGGGCCGTTCGTAGCGGCCCGCCGGCACGGGCTCAGGCGACGTGACCGAAGCGCTCGGCCGCACGCGCGCGGCGGCGCGCCGCTTCGACCTCGCGGTCCCGCGGCGGCGCGGCCGTGACGAGCTCCGCCAGCAGCCGCTCGGTGGCGCCGGCCACCGCGTCGACGGCGCGCTCGAACGCGACCGCGTTCGCGTGCGACGGCCTCTGCATGCCGCTGATCTTGCGCACGTACTGCACGGCCGCGTCGCGGATCTCGTCCTGCGTCGTCGGCGGCTCGAAGTTGTAGAGGATGCGGATGTTCCGGCACATGCCGGCACTCTACGTGTCGGCGATCGCGCCGCGTGGAGTCGCCGGGGCGGCCGCGCGACGCCGGGCCGGCGGGCGGGTGAGCGTACGCCAGGCGACGGCGAAGCACACCGACCCGATCGTCGAGAGGTAGAAGTACCGCGCCCACGCAGAGCCGCTGTCCGATCCGCCCAGCAGCCCGTGCGCGGTGATCAGGACGAACACGGCGTACGTGAGCCAGTGCAGCCGGCGCCAGTTCTTGACGCGGATGATCTTGCGCAGCGAGAACGACACGTAGATGAGCAGTGCGAGCTCAGCGCCGACGATGCCGGCCCCCGTCCAGATCGGTCTGTAGTGGATGCGTCCCGGCACGAGGAGTCCGAGCAGGTCGACCTTGACCGTTGTGTCGAAGACGAGCGCGATCCCGTGCACGGCGACCGCCCCGAGTGCGAGCAGAGCGAGGAAGCGGTGGACGTCGGTGACGGTCGCAGGCCTCACACGCGTCCCGAAGGGACGCGCCTTGAGGACGAGTCCCGCGAGCACGGAGACGGCGATCAGCGCGTACGCGGTCAGGCCGCTCGCGCGGGCGAGGATCCAGAAGGTCGGATCGCTTCTCACGCGATCCCGCCCACGCTCACCGTGCGGCCGTCCTCGGTCACGAGGACGCACGGGATCGCGAGCTCGTCTGCCTCGGCGCGCGCCGCCGCCTCTCCGGCGAGGAAGAGCGCCTTCGCGCGGATCTCGGCCTCGACGGCGTCCCTGCCGAACGCGGTCACGCTGAGAAGATCGGTCGCCGAGGGGCGTCCCGTCGCCGGGTCGATGAGGTGGTGGAGCTCGCGGCCGTTGCGGCGCCAGCGGCGATGGTCGCGTCCGGAAGTGGCGAGGCCGCCGCGGCGGAGCCCGAGCGTGAGCCGCCCGGCCGCCGGCTCCACCGCAACCGGCCAGACGCCCTCCGACGGCGTGCCTCGCACGGCGAGATCGCCGGCCGCGTTGACGAGGCAGGGGCCGGCGGCGGCGAGGAGGTCGCAGCCGCGCTCCGCTGCGAACCCCTTGACGATGCCGCCGAGGTCGATCCGCACGCCCGGGCCGAGCGTGACGATGCGAGCCGGGGCGTCGACGGCGATCGCGCCGCCGCAGCGCTCCGGCTCGGGCTCGGGCCCGTCGGCGTCCGGGGCGATCTCCGCGAACGTCCGGTCGTAGCCGGCCGCGACGACGGCATCGTGGACGGAGGGGTCGAACCGGCCGCCGGTCTCCTCGCGCGCGCGGACGGCGCGCCCGAGCACCTCGACGAGCTCCGGGCTGCAGCGCAGCCGTCCCAGCCGGTTCAGCCGGGACAGCTCGGAGTCCGGCCGGAAACGCGTGAAGATCGCCTCGAGCCGCGCGAACTCGAGCTCGACCTCGTGGAAGAGCGGCCCGCCCGGCTCCTCCGCGTCGAGCAGGCACTCGATCGCGACGCCCATCGACGCGAAGCGCCGTCTCTGCAGGCGCGTCTCGAGCTCGAGCTCGTGCCGGGCGGGAGCGGTCGCGGTCACGGCTTCCGCGAGCTCGACGTGCCGGTCACGGGCGGGAGCGTCACGACCTGCACCGGCGGGGGCGACGGCGGTACGGGAGCGGAGGCCGGGGCCGCCGGAGCCGACGGCGTGGAGGTCGTTCGCGAGGCGACCGTCGTCGTCACGGTCCGGGCGGAAGACGGGGCCGCTGCGCGGGCGCGGTAGGCGGCGAGCCGGGCATAGGCGCTCCGCGCCGCCGCCAGCTGCTCGTCGTGGCGCTGCTTCGCGGCGGCGATCTCCTGCTCGCGCTTTCGGAGCGCCTGCCGGTACCGGTGCCAGCGCGCCGTGACGACGACGTTCACGTGCGCGGTCTCACGCTTCAGTGCACGCTGCCGGGCCTGGAGCGCGACGATCCGCGGATCTGGGGTCCGCCTGCTCGGCGTCGCCCACGGCCTAGCCGCGATCGTCACCCACAGGACGACAAAGACGAGGAGTGTCGCCGAGGCGACGGAGAGACGCGCAATGCGGTGCCTCACGCTAGTCCCCGTCGTCGTCGCCGTCGCCGCCGTGGCCGCGGCCGCTCCCCTGCCCGTGATGGTCGTCGCCGCCGCCGCGGTCGTCGTCGCTCCGCCATGTGGTCGTCGGGGCCTGGACGTACGTCACGACCGGCTCCTGCTCCGTCGGGGTCGCCGCCGCGACGGTCGTGGTCGTCGCCGCGAGATGCTGCTTCGCCGTCGGCGCGCCGATCGTGCGGTGGACGATCACGCGCCGCACCGCGGGCGCCGAGGCGAACGCGCGCACGGTCGGCACGGCCGGGATCGCGACCGGCGCGTAGTGCGGCACCGCCGGCAGCGCCGGCGGCTTCGCCGTCAGCGCCTTGTGGAGCGATCCGCTCCAGCGGGTGAGCTTCGCCTGCTGCGCAGCCACGGCTCTCGCCGAGACGGCGGCCGGCCCCGTCGACGCGGCGCCGAGATGGACGGTCCTCATCCCGGCGACGCAGCCGGTCACGGCGGCGGCCGCGACCAGGCCGGAAAGCGCGAATGCGTGCGGCTTGCGCATCTGAGATCTCTCTTTCCCCCTGGAGCCGTTTGAAGTGAGAGATGCGCGCCGCTCCGAAAACTTGCGCCACGATCAGGATCCGCTCGGTAAGACTCGTATGCTCCGCCCATGGCCCCGTCGCTCGACGTCCTCGTCGCCGCTGCCGAGCGGCGCTACGTCGAGGCGAATCCCGAGTCCCGCCGGCTGCACGACGAGCGGGCACGCGTGATGCCGGGCGGCAATACGCGCACGGTCATCCACGTGCCGCCGTTCCCGCTCACGATCGTGCACGGCGAGGGGGCCCGGCTGACCGACGCCGACGGGCACGTGTATCTCGACCTCCTGGGCGAGTACACCGCGGGCCTCTACGGGCACTCGCATCCCGTGATCCTGCAGGCGATCCGGGACACGCTCGACGACGGGATGGTCTTCGGGGCACCGAACCGCCACGAGGCGGCGTTGGCAGAGGCGCTCTGCGCGCGCTTTCCCTCGCTCGAGCTCGTGCGCTTCTGCAACTCGGGCACGGAGGCGAACCTGTTCGCGCTCTCGCTCGCGCGAGTTGCAAGCGGGAAGCCGGCGATCATGGTCTTCGAGGGCAGCTACCACGGCGGCGTCTTCTTCTTCGGGACGGCCGCGGGCTCGCCGATCAACGCGCCGTTCCCGTTCGTCGTCGCCCCGTACAACGACGAGGAAACCGCGGCGCGCCTGATCGCCGCGCACGCGCACGAGCTGGCAGCGGTGCTCGTCGAGCCGCTGCAGGGCTGGGCGGGCGCGATCCCGGGGGAGCGCACGTTCCTGGCCGCGCTGCGCGAGGCGACCGCGGCGCACGGCGTCCTGCTCGCCTTCGACGAGATCATGACCTCGCGGCTCTCGACCGGCGGTCTGCAGTCGGCCTACGGGATCGCCCCCGACCTGACGACGCTCGGGAAGTACCTCGGCGGCGGGCTCGCCTTCGGAGCGTTCGGTGGCCGCGTCGAGCTGATGAGCCGCTTCGACCCGTCCCGGCCCGATTCCCTGCCGCACGCCGGCACGTTCAACAACGCCGTCCTGACGATGGCGGCCGGCGCCGCCGGCCTCACCCGCGTCTACACGGACGCGGAGGTGCAGCGCCTCAACGGGCTCGGCGACCGGCTCCGCGACCGGCTGAACGCGTTCGCTTCGCGTGAGGAGCTCCCGTTCCTCGCCACGGGCTACGGCTCCCTCGTCGGCCTCCACTTCGCACGCGGCCCCGTGCGGCGGCTGTCCGACCTGCCCGCCGCTCCGGAGCTGCGCACGCTCCTCCATCTCCACCTGCTCGAGCGCGGCTACTCGTACGCGCGCCGCGGCTTCATCGCCCTCTCGCTGCCGCTCGGCGAGGCCGACGTCGACGGCTTCGCCGCCGCCGTCGAGGAGTTCCTCGACGCGCACGCGGAGATCGTCCGCGCCGCGGTGCCTCAGTAGTACGCGGGCGGAGCCTCCGGCCGGCGGGCGGGAGCGAGCCCGCGCTGCCGCGGGCGGCGGAAGCGGAGGTGGTCGGCGAGGAAGTACGAGCCGATCACCACCACCGCGGCCAGCACCTGGGCGGCGAGCCCCTGCGCGTTGGGGAAGACCGCGAACCAGAGCCCGAGCCAGTCCGGCAGATGGAGCGAGACGGCAGTCGTCGGCAGCCAGCCCGCGAGCTGGAGCTCCTGGACGCTCTCGCCGATCATCACGAGCAGCACGCCGCCGATGAAGATGCCGGTGAGGACGAGCATTCGCCGGTAGGGCAGCCGGTGGTGGGCGAGGAAGGTGAGAGCGCCGACCGCGGCGGTGAGCGCGAGCCCGACGAGCACGCCCTCGAGCACCGCGCCGCCGCCGTACTGGAGGCGCAGGTTCTGGAGGAAGAGGACGACCTCGAAGCCTTCGCGGTAGACGGCGGTGAAGCCGAGCAGCGCGAGCCCGAACGTGAGCCCGCGACCGTCCCGCGCGAGCAGCTCCTTGCGGCGGCGATTGTGGTGCCCGATCCAGCCGGTCCAGTAGACGCCGTGGAAGAACCAGTTGAGGACGATCACGAGCACGACGACGGCGAGCAGGCCGGTTGCGGCCTGGACGTCGAGCGAGGCCTGCGAGTCGCCGGCGCCGCCGAGGGCGCCGATCACGCCGACGGCGAGGAACCACGTCGCGACCGACGCGAGCAGGGCCGCGCCGGCGCCCGCGGCGACCGGCCGCCGCAGCGGCAGGTGGGCTCCGAGGAAGCTCGCCGTCACCGCCGCCAGGACGAGGATCGCCTCGAGCCCCTCGCGGAAGACGAGCAGGCCGCTGTCGAGGACGACCGCGCCGTGGCTCAGCCTGCCGGCCGACGCGGTCGGGTCCGGGACGTTGCCGCCGTGCTCGACCGCGGCCCAGACGAGGAGCGCGAAGACGACGCTGCCCGCCGCGCAGAGGGCGAGGCCGAGCAGCCGACGCATCCGTCTCCCCCGCGGGCCATGCATGTAAGGGCGACCTTACATCGCGGGTACGTGCGCCCTGCTCAGGATTCTCAGAAGCTCGGGCGACCGCTTACGAGGAGTGGCTCGCGAGCCAGCGCAGGAGCGCCGAGAGGCTCGCCGTCGCCACGCAGACCGAGGTGTCGGCGGCGCCGTAGTAGATGCGCAGCGTGTCGCCGTCGTCGTCGAGCAGCCAGCCGCACGGGAAGACGACGTCGCTGACGTCGCCGGCGCGCTCGTACGGGGCGTGAGGGCCGAAGATCCACTCGCTCGAGCGGGCCAGCACCCGCGCGGGCCGCTCGGTGTCGAGGAGCGCGAGGCCGAGCCGGTAGATGGAGCCGGCGGCGGTGACGCGGACGCCGTGGTAGAGCAGGAGCCATCCCTCCCGGGTGAGGAGCGGCGGCGTGCAGAGCCCGACCTTGTGCGCGTCCCACCAGGCGCCCTTGCGCGCGCGCAGGAGGATGAGGTGGTCGCCCCAGTGGCGGAGGTCCGGGCTCCACGAGAGCCAGATGTGCGCCTCGTGCCCCATCGCGATCGACACGGGGCGGTGGATCAGCGCCCAGCGGCCGTCGAACGTGCGCGGGAAGAGCGCGGCGTCCTTGTCCTCGGGGGGCATGGCGACGCCTCGCCGCTCGTACGAGCGGAAGTCCCGCGTGGCCGCGAAGCAGACGAGCGGCCCCGTATCCGAGTAGGCCGTGTACACGACCAGGTGCTCGTCGCCGCAGGGGGTGATCCGCGGGTCCTCGATCCCGTACCGCTCCAGGTGCGAATCGACGTCCGGCAGCAGGCTCCGGTCGGGCTCGACGGTCCAGTTCGTCAGGCCGTCGGCGCTGCGGGCGACGCAGAGATGCGACAGGCCGGTGCGGTCCTCGACGCGGACGAGCAGGAGCGTCTCGCCCTCGAAGCGCGTGACGCCGGGGTTGAAGACCGCGTTGACGGTGTACGGCCACTCGGCCGCGGTGAGGATCGGATTGTCCTCGTATCGCTGGAAGAGCTCGGAGGACATCAAGTCATGACCCCGAATTGCCGATTCCTGCTATAGACCGCGTACTCCAATGGTCCGACCTCCGAATTCGAACGGCGCCGTCACCGTGCGGCGCCTTAATCGTGATGCCCCGATTGTGGAGGCGGGGTCGGTTGCGGGCTATGGGCCGATCTTCAATGCGGGCGCGATCTTTCACGACGGCC
>Ga0335070_10009208_pt1 | contig 11587 bp, 11 predicted proteins | sample Lox_Sample_13_FD_206722 | JGI IMG/M metagenome (GOLD analysis project Ga0335070, IMG submission 206722) | Soil microbial communities from Loxahatchee National Wildlife Refuge, Florida, United States - Lox_Sample_1.3 | ecosystem: Environmental > Terrestrial > Soil > Wetlands | place: USA...
GGCTCAAGCGGGAGTTGGAGTGGATATATCCGTCCGCAACGTGGGCATGCCGGATTCGACCAGCTTGAGTTTGGGTTCCCGGTCAATGGCCGCATAGATCTCGTGCAGAACCCGATCGTCGATGTCCGCAGCAGTCTGCAACCCGACTGGAAAGCGCACCCATACCTCAATCCCTAACGCCGTGAGATGCAGACGTGTCCTTGGCCTCAATTCAATTGTAGAGATTGAATTAAGTGTCTGCTCCATATGACGCCTCTGCTGTTCCATCTCTTCGCGATGGTCCTTCAGAGCCGTATCCACCGCGGTTGTGATCCGTTCTTGGATCGTGCGGTAATTCCCCTCGGGCGAAAACGTGAGGCTCATCTCATGCCAGACAAAGCTTGTACCCGGAATTTGCTTGAAGACGCTCGACGCGGGCTGAAACACAACCGAGTTTGAAAAAGCCACCACCCGGCCACTGGGCTGTGCATCCGTTCCGCCACTCCCGAGTTCGAGCAGATGGAATCTCACGATTCCTATGTCGACCACTTCTCCAGTCACGCCGGCGATTTGCACCCGATCTCCGACCCGAATTCCGTATTTTCCAATCAGGAAGAAATAGCCCGCCACGGAAAGGATGACATTCTGCAGAGCCACCGCCACTCCGGCCGTGAGGAGACCCGCGAACGTAGCGATGGATCCGAGCTCAGCAGCGAGCGTGAACGCGATGACGGCGCCGAGTGCGACCCAGATGACGATCTTCCGAAATAACAGAAATTGGTATCGGCGGCGTGTCTCGTGTACGTACCGGAAGATCGCTCTGCGCCAAGCCGCTCCTACGGCGAAAATCGCGGCGATGATGAGGACGAGCAACCCCAACCGTATCAGAAAACTTCGCAACACATCGTGGGACTCGTACTGCACCGCGTCACGCCAGTTTGTGAGGGTGGTTTTATAGAGATTGAGCAGGAGGGTTTGTTTACGGAGCGGCAACAGCCCGGATGAAGTCTGCTTAAACTGCGCCGTGAGCGCGTCCATTTGCTTTTTCTGCTGCGTAACAACAGAGGGGTCGGCTGAGGGGGGTTGGTTTGCCAACTGATCGCCGCTCTGGATCAGACTCCTCAGGCTCGTCACCAGGGGATCACGCAGTTGCTTTGCAGCCAGCATGAGATGATCGGTGGATTGAATCTGTTGCCCAAGCGTGTGTGCCTTGCGGGACAGCCGGAATAATTCGGCCACGAGCCCCCAAATCCCCGAGGCCTGTTGCCTGCTTCCTGGAGGAGGCATGCCTGCAAGAGTCTGCTCCGTCTTGGGTTGTTCCGGCGAAGTCTCTCCCGCGCCGCTTAGCGAGGCGGGCACCGAGCGCGCCAACTCCTCGATCTGGGTTCGCAGGTCAGCGCCCCCGATACTGGTCCCGGCAGTAAACTGGAGGATGTCGCGCAGGGCGTCGCGCCGAGCCTGGCGAAACGCCAGTTCGCTCTGTGTCTCTGCGATCAGCGACTCAAGAGCCGGCCGCTTTCTCTCCGGAGCGGATGCCATCTTTTGCCGAAGCGATTGGAGTTCACTCTGCGACTGTTCAACTTGTTGGTCGGCTTTGGTCACCGCCTGGATCAGACGTTGATTTTGAGAAGGCACGTTTGCCCGCCCTTGAGTCTGCTCTTCTTTAGGCTTCACGGATTCATTCTTTTCCGCCTGACGTGCGAAGTCGAACGCGAGGCGCACAACCTCGCTGGAAGTCCGGCGGTTTTCATTCAGAAACGTGACGTCGGTCGGCTCGTTTGAAATCTGCTGTTCGACGGCCGTTCCTCGATACCAGCTGATCGTTTGGGTCAAATACTCAACGATGCCCACACCCTTAGGAGCAGTCTCGGGAGACGTCTGCGAGACCGCTGCGCTGTTCCCGAGACATACCGCGAGAGCGGTTGCTAAAATCACGAGTCTTCGGCTGGAGGCAAGATCCATTTTCCTGGGTCAGAACGGGTTGCGATGGATGTAAGAAAGGAAGCACTGGCTTATGGCCAGTGCTTCCTTTCTCATAGGTAGTGGCAGATGGAGTTGCGGGCTCTCACTTTTTCCTGTTTCTTATGTTTGGCAACCGGCCCATTTTTATTAATTGCCGGTTCTCCAGGATGACGTGGTCGACAATTTCCCCGCAGATCACGCATTTCCATCCCCAAAAGTGTTCATGGGGGCCGTAGAATTTGTCATGAACCATGGCACTGTTGCAGCGAAGGCACCTCATTTGGGAATTTTCCTCTCGATACAGGGGGTCATTATATCTAGCCACGACCGGGAGTTAAATAAGGTAGACACTGTATTTTACAGTGAAAAAGGCTGTATTTCTTATGCCAACCGGCAAGGGGGCCGGAAGGATCGATAGACGATGGACAGGGATTCGAAATAAAGTAGGGCGTCTCGTCTCCCTAAGCGGTCATCTTGAGAGGCTGTCCACACGATTTTTGAACCGTCGAGTTTTGAAATTATTGGAGTGAATGCCGGCCGACCTCAGAATCTTTTCTTCCCGATTTTTGCCGATTCATTCTCCTGACGATCAGGGAAAATAAGAAGACGAGCAGCTTTCCGCCGAGAGTCCAAAGATTTCTGTTGAGGAGAAGCCCTAGTAAGATGAGACCTTTGCGCCGGCGGTAGTTATTTCTCAAGACTTCATAATTACAAAAAAGTTCTGACATCTTGTAAGCCGGGAGCTTTTTGGCTAATTCCATAGCGCTTTCTATCGAAATGGTGAAGGCTCCGGGTGAAGAAGTCACTTCTTTCACTGTCAGCTTTCCTCCGGTCGCGCTGAGATCCACGGCGAATTCCAATATTCGACCCTTGCTATCCTCAAACCGGAGGGTTGGATTCCGGCCAAAGAGTTCCAGAAACCGTCGATCTCTGTACGGTCGGTCCCGGCTATATTCACCTTTAGCAGCGAGAAGAAATTCCATGACGAGCGCCTCGGCGGTCCCTTCCTCCTTTACCTCCGCCTGGGATAGGAACACGGCCAGGTAAAGGCGTAACAGGACTTCGAAAAAAGCACCCAAAACGGTTCCCTGCTTTCGAAAGGCCCTTCCAAGATAGAACTTGCCCCAACAGTATGCGTAGAGTTCCATGAGGCGTGTCTGGCTGATGCCTTGCGGCGAGATCGTGACCCCAAAATTGTTGTAAAGGTCCCAATCCGTGCTGCATATGGCCCCTTGCTTCGAGTACTCCTCGAAGATTTCGGTCCCAGGGTACGGAGTCATCACCATGAAGATTGGCTCCTTGATCCCTACCTCCCGGGCATATTCCGGGTAGCGAAGGATGTCCTCCTCGGTCTCTGTAAGATGGCCCAGGATGAGATGGCCATGCATGCGGATCCGATACCGGTTCAGGATGCCGATGGCCTTCTCGATCGTGGGAGGTCTCAGGCCTTTCTTCAGCCATTTAAGGGTCGAAGCATTTGGACTTTCGATGCCCAGGGAGATGTATTGCAATCCCACCCTTTTGAACTTCTCCAGTAAATATTCGGCCCGTACGAGGTCATCGATCCTGGCCTCGGTCCAGATATCGAACCCGGTCAGGTGCTCCTCCAGCATAAGGTCCAAAATTTTTTCCACCCGACCAATATCAGCCATGAAGCTGGCATCCCAAAACTTCAAGATCTTGCGCTTCTTGCTGCTATGAATCTCTTTAAGTTCCTGGATGACATTTTCAGGACTCCTGCCGCGCCAGTGTCGGCTGACGATGGAATTGGCGCAGAAACGACAGGACATCTTGCAGCCGCGGGATGTGTAGACGGAGTCGATGGAGTAAGAGAGACCTCTTTCTCCGAACCTTTGCGGCCTTAGCTCCCTCCATGGTTGAGGGATGTCATCCAAATTCTCAACCAGCGGTCTGTCAGGAGCGTGAAGGAAAGAACGATTCTCTTTAAAGGAAAGCCCCGCTACCTCCGTGGAGGCACCCTTAAGAATAAGGTCCCTCAAAGTCAGTTCCCCCTCCCCCCTGATCACTGCATCGACCCATGGACTTGAAAGAACCTCCTCGGTTAACGCGGTTGGGTGATAACCTCCCATGACCACATAAGCCCCTGCTTTTTTGGCCCTTTCCGCAAACCGAAGGGCATTGGAGTAACTCCCCGTCATGGTGGATATCCCTACAAGATCAGGTCTCTTCTGAATGAGATACCTGTCGAAATCGTCCAACGGTGCGGCTGCGTCGGGACTTACAGGGATAGAAACCGTTTCAGTTACATCGCGCACTGCGGCAGCGAGGTAGCAGAGTTCGGTGAGGTCGGAGATGTCCTGTGGAAATGGAATATTATAGAGGGAGTGGGCCTTCACCAAGGCCAGATGTTTGAAGGCGGTCATTGAGTTTCCTTCTCTGAAAGAGTTTCGTTGCCCCAGCGGGCTACCGAATCTTACCCTAAGCCGTGTCGGAGCCAGATTGTTTATCTTCGGGCCACGAGAAGCGGCATGATTCCAAATACCGCGAGCATTAAGTAATAGACCGTTCCGGACACAGGGTCCCGGGTTGCAAGGTATTGACGGACCGACAGGCCTCGAAGCGGGAGCACAAACGCAAATTCTGCGGCCAGCATGAGGCCAAATGCAATGGAGCCCATACCGAGTCTCACAGACACTGTGGACGGCAGAGCAAGACGCTGTACGATCCACCGCGCTGTGAGAATGGTAACGATAAACATGATGGGTGCTTCCATCAACTCGGCCGTTCGAATACCGAAGCGTGGAACCGCCCACAGGATGCGAACGGCTCCGAGCACGAAGCCCGCTCCTAACACAAGCCCGAAATAGAAAACACCAGCCTTCAGAATTCGCATCACCCCTGTTTTAAGGACGCTCCGACGGCGATGTCAAAGGTCCCATTCTGAATTGAATTTCGCTTCCATCCGAACATCCGTCCCCAAGCCTGATTCCATAATCCGAATTATAAACCCATTTCGGTAAAGGGAAAAGTGGGCAATCATGGGGCTATCCTTTTCACGTTCCATGACCCATTCGGCGGCACGCCCCTGGCCAAATCTCCCGTCTACTATTGCAGCACCAAGTGGGCGACATTTCTCTTAAGCTTAAAGGATTGGCTGGAAAGGGACGAAGGCCCTCCCTCTCCCTATGAAATCAAACTCCAAGTGGGGGATTAAGTATTTGTAGATTGAGGAAAGGGCTAATTACCCGGTCCTCGTCGTATGACATGCTTGCCCGAGAAAGGACGCTCAGTACGGAGCCGCGGACAGGGATACTCCCCATCCAGGAATGGCGGTGCCACCACATCCTTCGCATCATTTTCCACCGTCTGGGTTGTCTGTTCAGCTAAGTTTGCACGCCTACGAATTGAAGAGTGAAAGCCCGGAAAAGCCCGAGCACGTTATGGAAATATAAAGTCAGACATTATCGTTAGACCTTCTTGACACCCACCCGGCTTTTTCTTATATATTAATCGCCTTAGAGTGGAAGAGCGGTCATGGTTGTTTTATGGCCGTCAATCTTTTGAGCTGAGATTTAGAAATCGGTGGGGAGAATAGATGACGAAGGCGATTCTGATCCATGCCCGTGACAACACGGCGACACTTTTTGGTGAAGCTCAAGCGGGCGAACCCGTGAGCATCGTGCGGGGAAGTGGAGAGGTTGTGGAAGAATTAGTGGCCCGGCAGTCTATCCCCGTCGGCCACAAGATCGCTCTCAAAGAAATCGGGGAAGGCGAGCAAGTTTTCAAATACGGGGAAACGATCGGGGTTGCAACCCAGATGATTCACAAAGGGGAACACGTCCACGTCCAGAATGTCGTCGGCGCAGTATTTCCCGGACGGCCCATTCCGTCGAGTCGAAAAACCGGATGAGTGATAGGGAGAAAATGGAATTCTGGGGCTATGAGCGTCCCGATGGGACGGTGGGGGTGCGAAACACCTTGGCGGTTTTCGGCGCGGGCAGTACCGCACACCACATGGCGGTCCGAATCGCCGAAGAAGTCAAAGGCGCTGTGCCCCTCCTTTTTGACGAGGCGCTGCTGAGGCTCAGAGAAGACCGGGAGAGGGCCCGCCGAACGATCGTCGGCGTTGGACACAATCCCAACCTAGCGGCTGTTCTTCTGGTGGGGTTCGGCGGCGGACATATGGACCCGGTTGATTTGGCCCAGGAAATGGCCGGGACGAGCAAACCCGTCGAGGTAGTCACCGTCGCCGAGTGCAAAGGATTCTCTCAGGCCGTGGACAAGGGCCTCTCGACGGCGCGGCAACTGATGAGCAAGATCTCCCGCGCGCAGCGACAACCGTTCCCGATCGGACATCTGACATTAGGTGTGAAGTGCGGCGGGTCGGCGGGCAATTCAGGGCTTCTCGGCAACGTGGTGGTCGGTCGGGCAGTCGATACGCTCGTGGCAAACGGCGGATCAACGATCTTTTCAGAGACCCCCGAAGTGATCGGGGCTGAGCACCTCCTGGCCAAGCGGGCCGTGAACGATCGTGTAGCCCGGCGTGTTAGGGAAGTCGTCGAAAGGATGGAAGCCAGGATTCGACGTGCGGGTGAGGACATTCGAGGATCCCAGCCGACGGACGGCAATTTAAAAGGCGGGTTGACCACCCTGGAAGAAAAGTCCTTGGGCGCCCTGGCCAAGACAGGCACGAGCCCTCTGTCCGGCGTCTTGGAGTATGGCGAGCGCCCTTCCGGCCGCGGCCTCTTCTTCATGGACGGTCCGGCCGGGCCGATCAACATCATGGTGGGCGAGGCGGCCGCTGGCGCTCAGATCTTTATTTACAGTCTCGGGGGCGGCCTTTACTCCTCTTTTCGAAACCTGCCAGGATGGGGGATTGGCGGATTTCCCATTGGGCCCGTCCTTTCCGTCGTCAGCAACGCAAGCCATCCCCGGGATGAAGAGGAGGAGCAGTTCTTTGACATTCACTGCCAGGGGGTGCTCGACGGCCTCGAATCGATCGATCACGTCGCAAACCGTTTTCTTCAGGAACTTCTGGCAGTCGCATCGGGAAAACTATCCAAAGCGGAGATTTCGTTGCCTCATTACTGGGTGCCTCTGGAGAGCTATCACACCGGTCCGATTCTCTGACGGACCTGGATTGGGGCGTGACCTCGCGAACATAAATTCAGGGCGGGTCGGAACAGGAACAACCATGAAAATGACGAAGGTGGAAATCTTTCATGTCAGGGCAACGTGGAGCCCGAACTGGAACCCTGTCATTATCCGGGTCCATACGGATGAAGGGCTGAGCGGTTTGGGCGAAGTGGGGCTGGCCATCGGTGTCGGACACTCCGCCGGCGTGGGCATGGTTAAAGATTTGGCAAAGAAATTTGTGATCGGTGCCGACCCAATGAAGAGCGAGGGACTCTGGGAAAGCATGTTCCGCGGCGGTTTTTGGACGTTAGGCGGCGGGGCAGCGGTGTGCGGCGGTATGAGCGCAATCGACGAGGCCCTGTGGGATATTCGGGGAAAAGCGCTGGGCGTGCCGGCGCACGTGATCCTCGGCGGAAAAACAAATGAAAAACTGAGAGCCTACGCCAGCCAGCTGCAGTTCCGGTGGACTGAGGAAGTCAACCAGAAACCGGCGGTGAAACCCGAGGATTATGCCGAAGAGGCGCTTAAAGCCGTATCCCAAGGCTATACCGCCGTCAAGGTAGACCCACTCCAGTATGACGAAGCCGGCAGGTGGGAAGGCTGGGACCTCCGAAAGGTCATTTCGGCGGACAAACTCAAGGTCATCTACGATCGGATGAAGGCCATCCGGGACGCGGTCGGACCGGATGTGGACATCCTGCTTGAGGTCCACGGCTATCTGAGCACTACGACCGCCATACAAATCGCGCGGATGCTCGAAGGGATGAACCTTTTTTTCTACGAAGAACCCGTACCCCCTTTGGACGTGGAAGCCATGGTCAAGGTCTCGCAAAACACCAGGATTCCCATCGCTGCGGGGGAGCGGATCTATACCCGGTGGGGCTACCGTGAATATTTTGAAAAGCATGCTCTCGATATTATTCAACCCGACCTCGGTCTGGCGGGAGGCCTCTCCGAGGGGAAAAAGATCTGTGATTTTGCAAACGTCTATGACATCTTCGTCCAATGCCATGTGTGCGGGAGTCCGGTGGCTACCGCCTGCGCCCTTCAACTGGAAGCAGCCATTCCCAATTTCATCATCCATGAGCATCTGACGTGGGCCCTCAAGAAGGATCTTCGCAACCTAGTCAAGCAAGACCTCCAGCCCAAGAACGGATATTTCCATCTCTCGGATGCTCCGGGGCTGGGCATTGAGTTAAACGATGATGTTATGGCTCAGTATTTGGCGGAAGAGGTCAAGTAGGCGGCGACACGAGTATTGTGATTCCCATGGTCTGAGAGGCTTGAGCAATGATAGGAGCTTTTCCGTACTTTTTTCGCGGCGTGTGAGGTTCATTTTCAAGAAAGGAGACCCTCATGAGAGAATTTGGCAATCGTCGTCTGGTTCCGCTCGTTATGTTGGTGGTTTTGTCGCTCATCATCCCCTTTAGCTCGCTGATCGCACAGACCAAGTTTCCGACTCGTACGATCAACTTCTATGTGGCCGCGCCACCGGGGATACTTTGACCTCGTTTCCAGGCCGATGGCCGATTACGCAAGCAGAACGTTAGGCCATCCCATGGTTTGTATCAACAAGGCGGGTGCCGCCACGACATTAGCCCCAACCCTGGTGAAGGCCATGGAACCCGACGGCTACAATATCAGCCAGATCAGCACTGCTTTATTCAGCTTGCCGCCCCAGCAAGATGTCAACTATGACCCCTCCAAAGACTTCACCTATATCTGCACCACCGTGCAGGCGGGTTTGGGAATCGTCGTCAGAGCCGATTCGCCCTGGAAGAGCATCAAAGAGCTGGCTGCCTACGCAAGGGCCAATCCCGGCAAAGTTAAATATGGCACGGCCAACCCACGGGGTAACCTCCATTTCGCGATGATTGACATCGGTGAAAGGGAAGGCTTGAAATGGGAAATGGTTCCCTTCCTCTCCGGCAATGACGTTGTCGCCGCCCTTCTGGGTGGCCATGTTCAGGTGATCTCACAAGGGCCTGAATGGATCCCCCATGTGGAGTCCGGCAAGATGAGATTGCTGGCCGTCGTCGCTGCGAAGAGGTCAAAGCGGTTTCCAGATGTTCCCTGTACCTTAGAGTTGGGCTACGACCACTTTGACGGTTCCCTGGGGATCGTTGGGCCTGCAAAAATGCCGAGGCCGGTCGTCGATATCCTGGCCGACACCTTCAAGAATTCTCTCAATGAACCGGCGCTCCTCAAGGTCCTGGAGGCACTCGACGGCTATGCTTCCTACAGAGGGCCTGATGAATATGCAAAGTTCGTAGCAGAAGCCATCCCGAAATACAAAAAGTTTATTGAGAAACACGGTATGGGCAAGAAATGAGATCGAAGGAAGTTTTCCCTGCTCTCGGTTTTGCCGCCATTGGTCTGTTCGTGATGTGGTCTGCGCGAGGCCAGGGTGTGGGAAGCTTCTACTACCCGGGCGCCGGCCTGATGCCCTTCTGTTGGGGCACGGGACTGACGGGCGTTTCGCTTCTCCTTCTTTATCGGGTGCTCAAGGGGAAGGCGAAACCGGCAGAGGTTAGAGAATCCTCCGTGAACTATCGAAGGGTGGCGGGCGTGGTTGTGGTCTTGCTAGCATACGCCCTGTTCCTGGATCGTCTCGGATACCTCATCGCTACCCCGATCCTGTTCTTTCTTCTCATGGTGTTGGCGGGGTCAAAAAAAATTCCGTCGGTTGTCTTTTCAGTGGTGACCGTGATCGCCACCTATTTTTTCTTTACCTATTTCGGACTGGTGTTTCCCCCCGGGCTCTTAAAATACCTGGGGCTCTGAGCCGACGTTTATGGATTATCTCCACGGCATCCTCACAGGCTTTGGACTCGTTTTCCAGCCGGCGAATTTTTTGTACTGCTTCATCGGGGTCTTCATCGGGACCCTGGTGGGCGTTCTGCCCGGGATCGGACCCGTGGGAGCCATGTCCATCCTGCTTCCCACGACCTTCGGCATGACCCCCGTGGCTGCCGTCATCATGTATGCCGGCATTTATTACGGGGCCATGTACGGAGGATCCACAACTTCGATCCTGGTGAACATCCCCGGAGAGGCGGCCTCCGTCGTCACCTGTCTCGACGGTTACCAGATGGCGAGGCAGGGTCGAGCTGGCCCTGCCCTGGGAATTTCGGCCTTTGGCTCCTTCATCGGGGGCACCTTCAGCGTGGTGGCCCTGATGTTTTTTGTCTTTCCCCTGGCCAATGCTGCCCTCAAATTCGGTCCCCCTGAATACTTCTCTATCATCTTCATGAGCATGACCGTCGTCATTTATCTGGCCAGGGGTTCCGCGCTCAAAGCCATCATGATGATGTTTCTCGGCCTGATCATTGCGACGGTGGGAGTAGACATCTTTTCCGGGGTTCAGCGCTTCACGTTTCACTCGGATACCCTGCAAGATGGGGTCGGGCTGGTTCCCCTCGCGATGGGTCTCTTCGGGATCACGGAGGTCTTGTGCAATGTGGAAGGCTCCCTGTCCGCAGAAATGGACATCCTGAAGACAAAGATCACTCATCTTCTCCCCAATCTCAACGATTGGAAGAGATCGATCGGGCCTATTTCCCGCGGCTCTATCCTGGGTTTTTTTCTTGGACTGCTTCCCGGCGGAGGGGCACTGCTTTCTTCCTTTCTCTCCTACGCCGTCGAGAAAAAGATTTCCAAACATCCGGAAGAGTTCGGCCGGGGGGCCATCGAAGGGGTGGCAGGCCCGGAAACAGCGAACAACGCGGGAGCGGGAGGTTCTTTTGTGCCTCTCTTGTCTCTTGGGATTCCCTCCAACGTGGTCATGGCGATTCTACTGGGGGCTTTGATGATCCATGGCGTCGTTCCGGGTCCGAACTTGTTGAGCAAACATCCCGAAATTTTCTGGGGGACCATTGCGAGTATGTACTTGGGGAACGCGATGCTGCTCGTCCTCAATCTTCCCTTGATCGGGATGTGGGTCCAGGTCCTGAAAATTCCCTACCGCATCCTGATGCCACTGATCCTCCTCTTCTGTCTGATCGGCGCATACAGTCTCAACACGAATTGGGTGGAACTGATCCTCATGATCGTCTTCGGAATGGTGGGTTACATTCTTCGCAAATTCGACTATGAGGAAGCGCCCTTGGTCCTGGCCTTTATCCTCGGTCCGATGATGGAGACGAACTTCCGCCAGTCGATGATCATTTCAGGCGGCAATTTGTCCATTTTTTCACCCGGCCGATTTGCGGCGTCTCGATGATTTTGTCTATCCTTCTCCTGATTTCTGTCTGTTTTTCCTACTACCAGAAAACAAAGGCCAAAATCACACTGTAACCGGTTCCTCTTCTTCGGGGAGTGTCCTTTCTTTTTTTCCAAGTAAATTTTGCATGACCCATTTATCACCCCAGCCTACCGGTGGGCCCTGAACCTGATATGGTACAGGTCAGGCAGGCGGGAACGATGAAAATTATCGAGCATCGTCCTCCTCCTTGACGGGGGAGGATTGAGGTGGGGGTGGATATTGTATGTCCCCCTCACCCTCGCCCTCTCCCCCGAGGGGAGAGGGGATAATCAATCTATTTTTAAT
>Ga0335070_10009209_pt1 | contig 11586 bp, 6 predicted proteins | sample Lox_Sample_13_FD_206722 | JGI IMG/M metagenome (GOLD analysis project Ga0335070, IMG submission 206722) | Soil microbial communities from Loxahatchee National Wildlife Refuge, Florida, United States - Lox_Sample_1.3 | ecosystem: Environmental > Terrestrial > Soil > Wetlands | place: USA: Florida...
CGGGCTGGCCCGCGAAGGTGCCGCTGCTCGCGCCCGGGCTCCTCCCGACGGTGGCGACCGGCACGCCGGGCTCGCCCGCGATCGCCGATCTCGACGGGCACGGCCGGATCGCGATCGCGATCTTCGCGGCGGCGGGGCCCGTCCTGCTGCTGAACCCCGACGGCACCCCGACCCTGGGCTCGGTCGGAGGCTCGCCGCGCGTGCTGCCGATCGACTTCCCGAACGGCGGCTTCCCGGCCATTCCCGCGACCGCCGGCTCGGCCGACGCGCCGTTCTTCGGCGCCCTCGGCTCGGGCGCCTTCGGCGACATCACGGGCGACGGCAAGCCCGAGTACGTGGCGCCGACGGGCGGCATCCGCGCGCTGCTCGACGTCGGCGTTCCCGCGAGCCAGGAGTTCGGCGACCACTCCATCACCGCGTGGGACCCTAACGCCGGGACCCTCCTGCCCGCGTTCCCACGCAAGATGGACGACATGCAGTTCCTCTCGAGCCCGGCCCTCGCCGACGTCGACGGCGACGGCGTGGCGGAGATCGTCCAGGGCAGCGGCGCCTATCTCGTGCACGCCTATCGGAGCGACGGCAGCGAGCCCGCCGGCTGGCCGAAGTTCACCCACGGCTGGATGATCCCGGCGCCCACGGCGGGCGACGTGGACGGCGACGGGAAGATCGAGATCGTCGCGAACTCCCGCGAGGGCAAGCTCTACGTCTGGGACACGCCCGCGCCCGCGACGGACGCGGCCATCCCGTGGCAGGGCTTCGGCGGGAACCGCCGACACACGAAGAGCCTGCTCGAGCCGGTGTCGGCCACGGCCACCGCGGGCGATCCGATCCAGGGTCTCGTCTGGACCCTCGAGTCGATCGACGGCGCGCTTCGCGATCGCGTGGGCCATGCGACGGGCGCCGCAGCCCGGATCCTCCGGACCTCGTTCACCGGCTTCGCAGTGCGGCTCGCGATCTTCGCGATCGAGCACGATCTCGCGTCGATCGTGCCGGCGGTGCTGCCCTACGTGGAGCAGGGGCTGCGGCTGCCGACGCCCGTGAGGCCGCTCCTCTCCGATCTGCACGACGAGTTCGTGGCGGGCTTCGATCGGGCCGTGCATCGGGGCGCGAGCGGTCTCGTATGCCGCAGCGGCGACGAGCGCTGCATGCAGGCGAAGCAGCGCGCGGCCTCGTATGTCGCCGCCGGCGACGCCGCGCTCCGCAGGGGCCAGACGACCCTGGGCTACGCGAGCTGGGCGAAGGCCGTCGCGCTGCTGCTGCCGTACTACTGATCGCGGCCGCCTCGGGGCCCGCGCGCGTCGAGTCCCGGGGCGGTCGAATCCCCTTGCGCTAAGGTCGAAGCTTGCCGGGCCCGCCCTGGCCCGGCACTGCCTTCGTCTCCACCTCTCGCGCAAGGAGCCGAGCCCGCATGGCCTCCCCCGTCACCGAAGCGGCCGTCCTCGCCGCGCTCCGCCCGATCGTCGATCCGGACTTCGGCCGGAGCATCGTCGATCTCGGCTTCGTGAAGGCGCTGCGCATCGACGGCGGCCGCGTCGCCTTCACGATCGAGCTGACGACGCCGGCGTGCCCGGTGAAGGCGGAGTTCGAGCGAGCCGCGAGGGAGCGCGTGGCGGCGCTTCCCGGTGTCGAGTCCGTCGAGGTCACGATGAGCGCGAACACGCGCGGCCGCGCGGCGGCAGCGCCGTCGCCCCAGGGCGTCGCGCTCCCTGGAGTGCGCAACACCATCGCCGTCGCGTCGGGCAAGGGCGGCGTCGGGAAGAGCACCACCGCGGTGAACCTCGCCCTCGCGCTCCGGGAGACGGGCGCCAGCGTCGGCATCATGGACGCCGACGTGTACGGCCCCTCGCTCCCCCTGCTGCTCGGCGTGCAGGGCCGCCCGCACAGCGAGAACAAGCGCATCTTCCCGCTCGAGGGCTACGGCATGAAGCTCATGTCGATGGGCTTCTTCGTGACCGAGAGCTCGCCCGTGATCTGGCGCGGGCCGATGGTCCACGGGCTGATCCGCCAGTTCCTGACCGACGTCGAGTGGGGCGAGCTCGACTACCTCGTGATCGACCTTCCGCCGGGCACCGGCGACGCGGCGCTCACGCTGACCCAGATGGCGCCCCTCTCCGGCGCGGTGATCGTCACCACGGCGAACGACCTGTCGCTGATCGACGCGCGCAAGGGTCTCAAGATGTTCGAGAAGGTGCAGGTGCCGGTGCTGGGCGTGATCGAGAACATGTCGTACTTCGTCCCGCCCGACGCGCCCGGGAAGCGCTACTACATCTTCGGCCAGGGCGGCGGGAAGCGGATCGCCGAGGAGCTCGGGGTCGACTTCCTGGGCGAGGTGCCGATCGATCCGCGCGTGGTCGAGGGCGGAGACAAGGGCCGGCCGATCGTCGTCCACGCGCCGGACTCCGACGCGGCGGCGGCATTCCGCTCCCTCGCGGGCATGATCGCGCGCAAGCTCTCCGTGCTCGCCGCCGAAGGGCCGGCCGTCGCCGACGCCAGCATCGTCTGGGTGAGCGACCCACAGTAGGCCCCATGGCGAGGGAGCTGCGCGGCGCGTGCCACCTCCAGCTCGCGTTCTCGATCGGCGCGGGCGTCGACCTCGATGCGGCGCAGCGGCTGGTGCGCGAGCAGGCGCAGCGTCCCGGCCTGGGTCAGAGCCCGCGCGTCCCCCGCTACTTCGACTTCGATCCGCGCCCGCTCGAGATCACCGACCGCGACGCGCCGCCGTTCGTCCTCGGTGTCCCGGGCTTCGGGCCGGCCGGACCGGGCCGCCTCAAGATCTTCGACTTCGGCTCGGCGTCCCTCGAGCTCGCGATCCCGCTCGCGCATCCCGCGGGCGACGTCGTGCAGCTCGCGTCGGCGCTGTACGAGGACCAGGCGCTGCGCGACGAGGCGCGACGGCGCGTCGAGGCCGTCGTGCGCCTGCTCGCGAGCGCGATCGAGACGCCCGCCGTCTCGGAGGAAGTGGAGCAGTACCTGGTCTTCTCCTTCTCGCGCGACGGCGACGGACCGGTCCCCGCGGCGTGGCTGCGCGAGCCGGACCTCCGGCTCGCGGCGGCGCGGCTCCTGCGCTGCGAGGCGGGCGGCCTCGCCGAGGAGCAGGTCGCCGACGCGCTCGCGCCCCACGCCCAGTACCGGCCGGAGGACCTCGCCCTCGTCGACCGCGAGGCCGCGATCCTCGTGGGCGGCGGCATGGACGACGAGCGGGCCGTGCTCGAGTTCGCGAACGTCGAGCTGCTCGAGATGCGGCTGCTCGACAAGAAGCTCGACCGCAGCCTCGAGCAGGCGTACCTCCTCGTCCGACGCCGCGGCGTGTTCGGTCGCACGGCCGAAGGCCTGCGTCGCGTCGCCGAGCTCCGGATCGACGGCACCATGGAGTTCGAGAGCGTGAACAACGCGCTCACGTTGTTCGGCGACCAGCACCTGGCCCGCGTGTACGACCTCGCGAAGGAGCGCTACGGCCTGCCGCAGCTCGATCAGGGCATCCTGCGCAAGCTCGAGACCCTGCAGGACATCTACGAGATGACCGCCGAGACCCGCAACATGCGCGCGCTGCTCTTCCTCGAGGTCGTGGTGGCCGTGCTGATCGCCCTCGAGATCCGCTGGGGCGAGCTCGGGCGCTCCCTCGCGGCGCTCGTCGGCCGCTAGCCCGCGCGCGCGCCGCCGCGTCAGTAGTCGAGGTTCCAGAGCACGTCGGCCGAGGAGCCTTCCTCGGTCGAGTAGCGGCTCTCGAGGCTCCAGCGCGGCGTGAGACGCCACTGCACGCGGACCTCGTTGCCCTCCGTCTCGCCGTATCCCTGGCCGTACTGCACGAAGACCTGATCGCTCACCCAGCGCCCGACGGCGAGCGTGCCGCCCTGGCCCTTCTCGCTCGAGACGGCCTCGAGCGTGTCGATGCGGAGCGTCGGGCCGAGGAACGCGTTCAGCTGCTCGAGGGCGGCGCCCCCCGTCGTCTGGGCGACGAACGACTGGAGCGCGCCGGACTCGCTGCGCCCGAGCTGGTCGCGCGTGCGCCCGAACAGGAGCAGCGCGAGGATGTCGCGCTCCGGGTAGGGCGGCTCGCTCGTGAGATGCACGGCCGGGTGCGACGCCCGGCCCGTGACGGCGACGAAGATCCGGACGCCACCGGCACGGCCCGAGGCCTTCACGTCGAGCAGCGGGTCCACCTCGGCGCGCCCGTCGAAGCTCACCTTCGAGGGCTCGATCGTGAACAGGCGCCCCTGGGCGCGGTAGCTCCCCTGCACGGTCGAGAGCGTCCCGCTGAGACCGAGCAGCGCGCCGGCGTCCTTCTTCGCCTGCAGGTCGCCGGCGATCTCGACGTTCGCGCCCTCTCCCACGACCCAGCTGTCGTGCGGCACCTTGATCGAGACGTCGACGGTGGAGTCCGCCAGAGGACCGGTCGGGGCCCCGGGCCGCAGCGGGAGCTCTCCGCGGGCGAGGCGCGGCGTCTCGCCCGGCTCGATCACCGTGATCTCGCGCAGCAGCGGATCGCCCGACGCGCGGAGGTAGAGCCGCAGCTCCTGGAGCGTGACGCCGCCGGTCGCCGCGAGCGCCTCGATCGGGCCCTCCACGTCGATCCGCCCCTGCGCCAGGAAGCGAAGCTCCGTCCGGTAGCGGACGAGGTAGCGATCGAGGTCGAGCCGGAGCTCCGCGCGCTCCGGTCGGACACCATCGAGCGTCACGACGCCCGAGAGCGTCGCGCTTCCGCCTTCGGCGTCGACGAGCTTCACTTCCTCCACGCGAAGCGCCGCGCCCTCGACCGCGATCCGGCCGTCGAGCGGGCCGAGCCGCTGGCCGAGGGCGGCGACGTCGAGCTTCGCGCCGCGGACCGCGAGCGCGCCGCGGACGGGCGCACCTCCGCGCAGCTCGAGGGAGAGGTCGGCGCGCCCCTCGAGGTGCGTCACGTCCGGCGCGACGAAGGGATCGAGGAGCGCGAGGTCGAAGGCGTCGCCCACCAGCGAGAGCGACGCGCCCTCGCGTCGCAGCGCCTCTTGCGGGTCCAGGCCGGGGCGCCAAGGAAGGGCGAGCGTGCCCGAGAGGAGCTCGCGGCCGAGGCCGAGGAGGCGCGCGTCGCCGCGCAGCATGCCGGCGTCGGTGCGCAGCGTCGCTTCGAGCATGTCGGCGTGGAAGCGATCGAAGCGGGGATTGCGCCAGGCGAGGCGGCCCGAGACCGCCGGCCGCGGCAGCGGACCGTTCGCGGCGAGGTGGAGCTCGAGGATCCCGCCCAAGCTGTGGCCCTGGCCGACGAGCGGCGAGAAGGGCGCGAGCGCGAGCTCGGGAAGCTCGACGCGGAGGTCGCGGACACCGTCGGGATCGATCTGTCCCACGAGCGTCGCGACGGCGCCCTTCGGACCGCGCAGGCTCGCGGCCTCGACGCGCACGCCCTCCCCTTCGCGCCGCAGCAGCAGGGGCGCGATCGCCTCGACGGTGAGCGTCTTCCCGCGCACCGCGAAGGGCGACACGCGGACGAGGACACCGTCGTCGCTCTCCGCCCGGAGCCGGATCGTGCCGAGCTCGAGGCCCGCGGCGACGAGGGAGCGCGTGTCGAGGTCGACCCGGCCGTGCGGGCGCGCGACCGGGCCCGCGAGCTCGGCCGCGAGGCGCGCCCCGCCCTGGAGGCCGAAGGGCTTTCGTCCGAGCAGGGGAGCGAGCGCGTCGAGGGCGGCGAGATCGACGAGGTCGGCGTCGAGCGTGAGCGCGCGGATGCGCTCGCGCTCGCCGTCTCCGCGGGCGCTCACGCGGCCGAAGGATCCCTCGAGCGCCGCCTCGGCGACGTCGAAGGCGCCGGCGTCGTAGCGGGCGCGCAAGCGCCCACTGTCGAGCCGGAGACGCCCGAGCCGCGAGGCGTCGAGCGTGAGGTCGGCGGACAGCCTGCCCTGCGCGACGGGCGCGCCGGACGCACGCAGCGCCTGGAGCGTTCCGTGCACCTGGAGCGAGCCCGCGAGCTCGGGCCGCGCGAGGAGGACGCCGAGATCGAGCTCCCGCGCATCGATCGCGAGGTCGAGGGCGCCGCCGGCGCCCTGCCCGAGCCAGGGCGCGAGGTCGGTCGCGCCCGAGATCCGGGCGCGTCCGAATCCGCTCTCGAGGGAAGCCCGCTCCAGGCGGAGCCGCGAGCCCTGGAGCGCGAGGGCGAGCGTCGCGCCGTCGAGCCGTCGGCCTGCGACGCTTCCGGGTGACACCGCGACCTCGAGGGTCGCCTTGGCGGGCCAGCCCGGCGGGCGGCCGTCGAGCGGGACGACGAGCCCCGAGAGGGTGGCGTCGGCCCGGGCCTCGAGACGGCTCGGAGCACCCTCTTCGGTGAAGGCGAGCTCGAGCTTCGCGTCGTGCGCGTCGAAGGCACGCAGCTCGAGGACCGTCGGCACGAGCTCGTCCCAGAAGGCCGGCTCGCCGGGCGGAGGCCGCGGCGCCCGCGCGCGCTCCCAGGAGAACCCGCCGGGCTCCTCGTGGGAGAGCGAGAGCACGAGCCCTTCCGCGTGCACCTCTTCGAGCACGGCCCGGCGCACGAGGAGCGCGCGCAGGTCGAGCCGGACGCGCAGCCGGTCGACACGAAGGGGCGTTGCGCCCGCCGCCTCGACCCGCACGTCCCGCATCACGAGCGTCGGCAGGAGCGGCCCCTCGAGGGCCCCGATCTGCACGCGCGCCGCGATGCCGATCTGCGCGAAGGCCTCGCCGAGGCCGCTCTCGAGCAGGATGCGCGCGCGCTCGCGCAGCGTTCCCCGCTCGAGGGCGCGCAGCGCGAAGACCGTGCCTGCGACGAGCGCCAGCAGCACCGCGCCCACGACGAGGCTCGCCGCGATCGTGCGCTTCACCCCGGGCCGCATCAGAACGCCTGCCCGACGGAGAGCCAGATCCGGTGGCCCTGCACCCGGCTCGGCGCATTCACGGGGAAGCCCACGTCGAAGCGCACCGGGCCGATCGGCGTCGCGTAGCGCAGGCCGAAGCCCGGCGAGCAGCGCAGCTTCCCCGGCTTCCAGTCGTAGGAGCGGTGAGAGAGCTCGCCCGCGTCGAGGAACACCACGCCGCCGAGGTCGGGGAAGCGCTTCCAGAGCGGAACGCGGAGCTCGGCCGAGGCGAGGAGCTCGCTCGCGCCGCCGATCGCCTTGCCCTCGTCGTCCACGGTGCCGAGCCGCTGGTAGCCGTAGCCCCGCACGGTCCCGCTCCCGCCGGCGTAGTAGAGCTTCGTGATGGGAAGCTCGTCCGTCGCCGCGCCGCCCACGGCGTCGATCGTACCCACCGCGACCCGCCCGGCGAGGACGGTCGGTCCGAGCGGCAGATAGCCCCGCGTGTCGAAGGTCGCCTTCGCGTAGTCGAGGTCGCCGCCGAGGAAGCGGGCGCCCGGCTCGAGCGAGAGCTCGCTCCAGATCCCGCGGCGCGGATCGAAGAGATCGTCCGTCGAGATGAAGCGCAGCGCGAGGTCGAGGTGGCCCAGGTTCATGGTCTGCTCGGGATTGTCGAAGGCGCGGTTCGCGGCGCCGGTGACGTCGGTGACGCGGACGTGCTCGAACGCGTAGCCCGCGAAGCCGCTCCAGCCCGGGCCGAGGGGCCACTCGACGCCGGCGCGGCCCGCGAGCTCCGTGGCGTCGTAGGCGGGCACGGTCTCGTTCGAGAGGCGCGCGCGCAGCACCACGTTCGTGTCGTGCACGGGGATCCGGGGCTCGCGCAGCGTCGCGGCGAACTCGCGGGTCAGGGCCGACGCGCTGCCTCCCACCTCGAGCGGGTCGGCCCGGCCGAACACGTTGCGGTGGATCCAGGCCGCCTGGACGCGCACCTTGTCGACCGTCCCGACGCCGAGGCCGATCCGCACGCTTCGCAGCGGGCGCTCGTCGAGCTCGACCAGGATCGGCCGACTCAAGGTCGTGTCGGGCGTGAGGGTCGCGCTCCTGCGGCGGTCGGCCTCCACGTCGCGGGAGCCGTCCTGCGTGAGCGGCACGAGCGTCACCGAGCGGAAGACGCCGAGGTCCGCGATCTGGTCCTGGCTGAGCTGGAGCTTCTCCCGCGACCAGGGCTCGCCGGGCGCGATCGCGAGCTCCCGCCGCACGAGGGACTCGTCGACGCTCGCGAGGCCCTCGACGCGGATCTCGCCGAAGCGCACGAACGCCCCCGGGTGCACGCGCCACCACACGACCGCCGTGCGGCGCGCGACGTCGACCTCCCCGCCGCCCGTGAGCGACGCGTCGGGGAAGCCCTCGTCGGCGAGCCCGTCGAGGAGCTGCTGCTTCGCCTTGCCGTAGTCGGCGACGCGGAACACGGCGCCGTCGTGGAGCGGAAAGTCGTGGAGGAGCCGCGCGCGCCAGCGGGCGTCGCCGCCCGGCAGCTCCGACAGGTCGACGCCCCAGGCGTAGAGCCGGACCGGCGGACCCTCGTCGACATGGATCGTGATCCGGACGGCGTGCCCGTCCTCTCGCCACTCGAGCGTGTAGCTCGCCCTGGCGAGGTAGTACCCCTGCTCGCGACAGGCGTCGACCACCCGCTGCATGTCGCTCTCGAGCGTCGTCGGGTCGTACTCGGGACGCGGCGAGAAGAGCCGCCAGCGCGGCCGCGCCTGGGTGAAGAGGTGGCCGTTCACGTCGGCGGCGGAGAGGTCGTGGAGGCCCGTCCAGGAGATCGAGTCCACCACCTGCGCGGGCTCCGGCGCGCGCGAGAAGAATCCGTCGGCGAGCGCCGGCGCGGCAGCGAGGAGCAGCGCGGCCGCGAGGACGAGCGCTCGCACGCCCCGCCGCCCGCGCTACTCGCCCACGAGGAGATCGGTATGGATCACGGGGACGGGCCCGACGGGCCCCTTCGCGATCCGCGTCAGGTAGTCCTGGTAGGTCATGCGCTCGAGCGTGAAGCGCGCGTCGGGCTCGAAGAAGGAGTCGGGGATCTCGAGGCCGCGCTCGTAGTTGAAGATCGTGGTGGCGCTCTCCCCCTCGCCGCGGCGGAACGTCTCGAGCTTCACGAGGAGCTGCTGCGGATCGTTCGTGACCCAGGCGGTGTGCTTGCCCTGGGCGTCGGTCAGCCGGTAGACCACGACCTCGCGGCCGCCGATGCGCTCCGTCCCCACCTTCTCCGCGCCGCGGGCGATCAGCTCTCGGCCCTCGTTCGCCATCGGGCGGCCGCCCTTCGCGTCCGCCGCCAGGGCCTTCGGGCTGCGCTGGATCGCGACGCCCACGCCGGAGAGACCGTCGATCGCGTAGTAGGTGTCGCCGCTCACGAAGGTCATCACGAGGTGGCCGGCGACCACGGACTCGGAGCGCAGCTTGCGACCCTTCGACCAGAAGTGGGAGACCTGGAAGCCGTTCGTGCCCTGGGCCACGCCTTCGACGTACCATGTGTCGGGCTCCTCGGCCCTTGTCGCCGCGACGGCGGCGAGGCAATCGGCGAAGAGGAGCGCCCCGAGCGCGAGCGCGGCGAAGCGGAGCGGAGCGCGGGTGATGCAGTCCATGGCCGCCGATCTTACCATCGCGCGCCGTGCGGACCGCGCTCTCCATCGCGGGCTCGGATCCGACCGGCGGCGCCGGTCTCCAGCTCGATCTCCAGGTCTTCCGCGCGCTCGGCGTCCACGGAGCCGGCGTCGTGACCGCGCTCACGGTGCAGGACACGGCGAGGGTCCACCGCGTGCTGCCCGCGTTCCCGAACGTCGTGCTCGAGCAGCTCCGCACGCTCCTGCGCGACCTGCGACCGGACGCGGTGAAGCTCGGCATGCTCGCGACGGACGACGTCGCGCGCTCCGTCGAGCTCGGCCTCGCGGAGCTCTTCGCGCCACCGCCCGACGACGCGCGACCCGCTCCGCCCCTCGTGGTCGATCCCGTCCTCGCCGCGAGCGACGGCACGCCGCTCCTCGAGCGACGCGCCCGCGGCACGCTCGTGCGGATCCTCGCCCACGCCACGCTCGTGACGCCGAACCTCCCCGAGGCCGCGGCGCTCACCGAGCTCGACGTCTCGAGCGAGGCCGGCGCGGCCGCCGCGGGAAGGCGGCTCGTGGAGGAGACGGGCGTCGCGGCGGCCCTGGTGAAGGGCGGCCATCGCGAGGGCCCCCCTCACGATCTCTTCGTGACGCGCGACGGCGTCGGCCTGCACGTCGAGCGGCTCGAAGGCGAGCGCATCGGCGGGGGGCGCGTCCACGGCACGGGATGCGCGCTCGCCTCGGCGATCGCCGCCGGGCTCGCGCAGGGCCGCTCGCTGCGCGACGCGGTGCTCGCCGCCCGCGCGTTCCTGCGCGAGGCGATCCGGCGCGCGGAGGCGCCGGGCCGCGGCGCCCGACTCCTCGTGTTCCCGTGAGCGACGCGCCGGCCGCGGAGTACGCGCGCCGCCTCGCCCTGCGGCGCGAGGGTGCGGCGCGCCTCGCCGCGCGCGAGCGCCGGCTCTCGAACGCCCGCCTCGGCGTCTTCGCGCTCGGCGTCTCCCTCGCGATCGCCGTCTTCGCCACGGAGCGCCTGTCGGCCGCGTGGCTCCTCGTGCCCGCGGCGGTCTTCGTGGCCCTGGTCGTGCGACACGATCGGGTGATCCAGGCGCGCGTCCGCGCCGAGCGTGCCGCGTCGTTCTACGAGCGCGGCCTCGCGCGACTCGAGCGACGCCCGCGCTCCGACGGCGACGGAGGCGAGCGCTTCCTCGACCGCGATCACCTCTACGCCGCCGACCTCGACCTGTTCGGGCGGGGCTCCCTGTTCGAGCTCCTGTGCAGCGCGCGCACGCGCGCAGGCGAGGAGAAGCTCGCGGATTGGCTGCGCGCGCCGGCTTCGCCCGCGGAGGTGCGGGCGCGCCAGGAGGCGGTCGCGGAGCTCCGCAGCCGGCTCGACCTGCGCGAGTCCCTGGCGCTGCTGGGCGACGACGTGCGGGCGGGCCTCGCGCCCGACGCGCTCGCCGCCTGGGGCACCGCGCCTTCGGTCGGCGTGGCGCGAGGGCTGCGCCTCGCGCTCGCTGCTGCGGCCGCGCTGACCGCGGGGAGCCTCACCGCGACGCTCGCCGGGCTGCCGCTCCTCCCGCTCTTCGGGGCCTTCGTCGCGCTCGAGATCGGGCTCGCCGCGTCCCAGCACCGGCGCGTGCGGGCGGTCGTCGCGAGCGTGGGCCGCCCGGGCCGCGATCTCTCGCTCCTGGCGCAGCTCCTCGCGCGCATCGAGGCCGAGCGCTTCTCGTCGCCGCGCCTCGTCGCGCTGCGTGCCGCGCTCGATACGGCGGGGCTTCCGCCGTCGCGCCGCGTCGCCCGGCTGCGCCTCCTGGTCGAGCTCCTCGACGCCCGGCGCAATCAGCTCTTCGCGCCGATCGCCGCACTCACCCTGTGGACGACGCAGCTCGCCCTCGCGATCGAGCGCTGGCGCCAGCGCTTCGGGCCGGCGGTCGTCGGCTGGCTCGCGGCCGTCGGCGAGCTCGAGGCGCTCTGCGCCCTCGCGGGCTTCGCCTACGAGCATCCCGCCTGCCCGTTCCCGGAGATCGTCGAAGACGGGCTCTTGTACGAGGCGAGCGGCCTCGTCCATCCGCTCCTCCCACCCGACCGCGCGGTCCCGAACGACGTCGGCTTCGACGGAACGCTCCGTCTCCTCCTCGTGTCGGGCTCGAACATGTCGGGCAAGAGCACGCTCCTGCGGAGCGTGGGGGTGAACGCGGTGCTCGCCC
>Ga0335070_10009210_pt1 | contig 11585 bp, 11 predicted proteins | sample Lox_Sample_13_FD_206722 | JGI IMG/M metagenome (GOLD analysis project Ga0335070, IMG submission 206722) | Soil microbial communities from Loxahatchee National Wildlife Refuge, Florida, United States - Lox_Sample_1.3 | ecosystem: Environmental > Terrestrial > Soil > Wetlands | place: USA...
GGCACCGGGCTCGGCCTCTCCGTGTCGTACGGCATCGTCCAGCAGCACGGCGGCCGCCTCACGGGCGAGAGCGCGCCGGGGCGGACCCTCTTCACGGTGGAGCTGCCGACCACGGCCGTCGTGGAGCCGGGCGCGGGCGCGGCCCAGGTGCCCGCCGGCGTGTATGGGTTCGGCCGGCGCGCGCTCGTGGTGGACGACGAGCCGGGCATGGTCGAGCTGGTGACGACGCTGCTCCGGGACTCGGGCTGGCAGGTGGAGGTGGCGGCGACGGGCCGCTCCGCGCTCGAGCGCGTGCGCACCACGAAGTTCGACGTGGTGCTCTCGGACATCCGCATGCCGGACGGCAGCGGCGAGGACTTCTACCGCGCCGCGGTGATCGACCAGCCCGGGCTCGCCCGGCGCTTCGTCTTCATGACGGGCGACACGGCCAATCCGGCCCCGTGGCAGTTCGTCGAAGAGGTGGGAGCGCCCGTGCTGGAGAAGCCGTTCACCGCGGACACGCTCTTCGCCGCGCTGGAGCGGATCACGGTCTTGACTTCTCGCGCGCCCATCGAGTAAACGGGAGAGGTCATGACCAAGGCCGATCTCGTGACCGCCATGGCCAAAGCGGCCGGCGGCAGCAAGGTCTCGGCGGAGCGGGCGCTGGATGCCTTCTACGTGAGCGTGTTCGACGCGCTCAAGAAGGGCCGGCGCGTCACCATCGGAGGCTTCGGCACCTTCATCGTGAGCAAGCGGATGGCGCGAGATGGGCGCAACCCGCGCACGGGCAAGGTGATCAGGATTCCCGCCACGCGAGCGCCGCGCTTCAAGCCCAGCCGCTCGCTCAAGTCCGCCATTCAGTAGCGTCCCCGCTCGATAGGATCGATCCCGATGCGATGGCTGGGCGCGCTCCTGATGGCGGCGACGCTCTGCGGGGGCTGCGCCGGATGGTCGCAGACGCCCTACAATCCGCAGCAGGCTTGCGACATCGTCGGCGGCGTGCTCACGGCCGACGGGCGTTGCCTGGCCGGGAACCTGTAGCGGGCGGTCGATCTCTCCCTAGTCTTCGTGGAGGCGCATGAGGCGGAACGCCTCCGCCGCCTGGAGCTTCCGCTTCGCGCCTTGCTCGCGCGCCCACCCCGTAATCATGTCGCTGGGATCCCAGGGGCCCATCTGCGTCTTGTGCTCCTTGAGCGCGGCGATCTTCAGATCGAGGACGTCCGCGATGTCGATGAAGGTGTCGGGCTGCCCGGAGCCGTGGATGAAGACCCAGCGCACCTTGTGCGGCCTCAAGCCCTCGGCGAGGAGCTCGGGAAAGATCAGCCGGGTCTCGGCCGAGGGGAACACGGCGTCGAGGGCGACGTCCGAGGCGACCCGATGGTCGGGGTGGTTCATGTACATGTTGCCGTAGAAGCGCATGGTGGGATCGCCGCACACCACGGCCTCGGGCTGGTGCCGGCGGATGATCCGCGTGAGATCCCGGCGCAGGGCGAGGGACGGCTCGAGCATCCCGTCCTCGTAGCCGAGGAACAGCACCTCGGAGACGCCCAGCACGCGACAGGCACGCCGCTGCTCCTCCTCCCGGATGGGCACCAGCGACTGCCGCGTGACGTCCGGCGGCGTGTGATCGTTGGAGCCGGCGCCGCCGCTCGTGAGGCACACCGTGACGATCTCGCTTCCCGCGCGCGCCCACTTGGCCAGCGTGCCGCCGACCGTGAATTCCTGGTCGTCAGGATGCGCGTGGATGCTCATCACGCGCTTGGGCGGTGCCGGCTCCACGCGGGCCGGCCGCGAGCGCCGGGCGCGCTCGGGCACGCCGGCGGACTCGCCCGTGCGGTCGGGCTCGCCGGCGCTCATGAGCGCTGCGCGGCCGGCGTGGAGCGGCTGGCGTGCGGGCTCAGGACGCGACCGCGGAGAGACCGGCGAGCTTCGCCTGGATCTGCGCTTTCGGCACGGCGCCGATGACCTGATCCGCGACCTTGCCGTCCTTGACGAAGAGCACCGTCGGGATGGAGCGGATGCCGTAGCGCGCCGCGAGACCGGGCTGCTCGTCCACGTTCACCTTGGCCAGCGTCACGGCGCCCTTCGAGGTTTGCGCCAGCTCTTCGAGCACCGGCGCGATGGCGCGGCAGGGCCCGCACCAGCCGGCCCAGAAGTCCACCATCCACACGCCTTCGGCGGCCGCCAGCGCCTCGTCGAAGGTTTTCTCGGTGAGATGCAGCACGCCCTTCTCGGGGCCGGAATGTCCCTGCGGAGAGCTCATGGGAGTCTTCCTCCTGCCGTTGAGATGTGCCCGGCCATGAAAAGGATGCGCGGTGTTTTCAGGGGCTTGGGGGCCTCAGGAGCTGGGCCCAGACCCGGCCCGGGTTGAGCGGCAGCTCGACGATGGCCGCCTGCCGGCTGCCGAGCGCGTCACACACCGCGTTAGCGATGGCGCCCCCCAGCCCCGGATTGCCGCATTCACCCAGCCCGCGCACGCCGAGCGGGTTCGTCGTGGCGGGCACTTCCTGGTAGAAGCCGTCGACCGGCGGCACGTCGGAGGCGTAGGGCAACGCATAGTCCATCAGGGTGCCGGACAGCATCTGGCCGTCCGCGTCGTATTCGAGCGACTCGTGCAGCGTGTTGCCGATCCCGAAGGCCACGCCGCCGACCAGCTGCGCGTCCACGAGAGCGGGATTCACCGCGCGGCCAACGTCCGCGCCCACGACGACCCGACGGAGGCGCAGCACGCCGGTTTCCGCGTCCACGTCGACGATGACAGCGACGGCGCAGCCGGCGTACGTGATCTTCGGCACGTTGAACGAGGCGCCGGCGGCCAGCCGCTGCTGCGCGGCGAGGTCCGCGAGCGTCACGTGCCGGCCGCGCGCTTCGAGGGCGCCCCCCGCATAGTGCACCTCGGATTCCGGCACCGCCCACGCGGCGGCCGCTCTCGAGCGCGCCTCGGCGATGAGCTTGGCCGCGGCCATGGCGGCCGCGTTCCCCGCGGTCACCGTTCCCCGGGAGCCATAGGTGCCCACGCCGCTCTCGACGTAGGAGGTGTCGGCGTGGCGCACGTCGAACCGGTGAGCCGCCACCCCGAGGGATTCACCCACGATCTGGGCCAGCACGGTCTCGAGGCCGGGCCCCATCGAGGAGGCGCCCGTGTCGACGGTGAAGCGCCCGTCGGGCCGCGCCTCGACGTGCGCGGTCTCGAAGGGGCCGAGCCCTGTCTTCTCGACGTACACGGCGAGGCCGATGCCGCGCCGGAGGCCCGGCCTTCCGTTCTGCCCGGCCTGCTCGCGGCGCGCACGCTCGTAATCCAGGCGGCGCAGGAGATCGTCGAAGAGCGCCGGGAAGTTGCCCGAGTCGTAGACGGTGCTGGCGCCGAACGATTTGGTGCCGCAGTCGTAGGGCATCTCGTCGGCGCGGATCAGATTGCGGCGCCGGATCTCGGCGGGATCGAGGCCCAGGCGCCCGGCGCCGATGTCCATCAGGCGCTCGCGCGCGAAGTTGCACTCGGGCCGCCCGGGCGAGCGCAGCGTGCCGGCGGGCGTCTTGTTGGTGACCACCGACCAGAGATCGCAGTCGTAGGCGGGCACGCGGTAGGGGCCGGGGAAGAGGGCGGCGCCGAACTCCGCGGGCACCAGCGCCGCCGTTCGCACGTAGGCGCCGATGTCGGCGTAGATGAGCGTCCGGATGCCCAGGATGCGGCCGTCGCGGTCGAAGCCGATCTCGACCTGATACTCGACCTGTCGCGCGTGATTGGTCGCGACCAGGCTCTCGCGGCGGTCCTCGATCCATTGCACGGGCCGCCCCAGCTTCATCGCGGCCAGCGGCACCAGGATGTCCTCCGGATAGAGCTCGCCACGGACGCCGAAGCCACCGCCCACGTCCACCTCGGTGAGCCGGAGCGCGCCCAGCGGCAGCCCGAAGATCGGCGCGAGAATGCCGCGGTTGATGTGGATGCACTTGGTCGATCCGATGAGGTGCAGCTCTCCGCCCCTGGGGTCGGGTGGCACGGCGACGAGCCCGCGCGTCTCGAGAGCGGCCGCCGTCTGCCTCGGATACGCGAAGCGCTCGCGGACCACCAGCGCCGATTGCTCGAGCGCGGCCGCGGTGTCCCCGTGCCGCATGGTGATCAGCGCGACATTGTTCGACTCCGTGCCCGCGAAGAGGAGGGGCGCGCCGGGAGCGAGGGCCTGGGCCGCACTGGCGCAGGCGGGCAGGGGATCATAGACCACGTCGATGAGGGCGAGGGCATCCTCGGCCACGTAGCGGTCGTCGGCCACCACCAGCGCCACCGGCTCGCCCACGTAGCGCACGATGCCGCGGGCGATCGCGGGCTGGAGGTAGCGCTCGGTTCCGGGCGGCGCGCCCACGCGGTTCGGGATGATGGCGTGTAGAGGCACGTCGGCCGCGGTGAGCACGCCGCGCACCCCCGGCAGATCGAGCGCGCGCTTGACATCGACGGAGACGAGGCGAGCGTGCGCGTGCCGGGACCTGAGCACGGCGGCGTGGAGCATGCCGGGCGCCCGCACGTCCGCGACGAAGCGCCCGGCGCCCGCGGCGAGCCGGTCGCCGCCCAGGCGGTGGTGGGACTCGCCGATCACCGGCTCACGCTTCGTAGATCTTCTTGAGCTCGGTTTCCGCCCATTTCACGGCGTCCTCGGCCTTCATGCCCTGCACGCCCTTGGCGTACATGTCCGTGATGACGTACTTCGTGAAGACCTCGGTGGAGCGGGCCGTCGAGGGTCCCGCGTACCCGAAGAGGCGCGTGTTGCGGGCGGCGGTGCGGAACATCTTGAGCGGCTCGTCGAGGCGCCCCCACATCGGGTTGCTCTCCCAGACCTTGGTCGAGCCCACGCTGTAGCCTTCCTGCGTCTCGAACCACTTGCCGTAGTTCTCCCGCTTGTGGACCCAGCGCAGGAAGTCCTTGGCGAGCTTCTGGTTCTTCGAATACTTCATCACGGCGTGCGAGTGGTTGAGGAACAGGAGATAGGCGCCGGCGGGGCCGGCGGGCAGGGGCGCGTGGTCGATGTCCAGGTACATCGGCTCGCCCTTGTCGTCCTTGATCTTCTCCTTCTGCCGCTTGGCCACGATGTAGATGCTGGCGCCGTTGAGCGTGGCCGAGATCTCGCCCGCGTGGAAGGCGCGGTTGTTGTTGGTGTCGTCCCAGGCGAGCCCGCCTTCGTCGCAGGACTCCTTCCAGAACGATTGCATGAACTTCACGGAGTCCACGGCGCTCGCGGTGTTGAGCACGACCTTCTTCCCGCTCCTGTCGGTCTCCATGGCCCCGAACGCCCAGAGCAGGGTGTAGGTGAAGACGGGCGCATCCCCGAAGGTATGGCCGAGCGTCTGCCCGTACGGCTTGCCCTTCCTCTTGAGCGCCACGAAGAGCTTGCGCGCCTCGTCCCACGTCTTCGGATACTGGCTCGCGCCGGCCTCCTTCAACCACGACTTGCGGTAGGCGACCGCGTTGCCGAGCACCGAGTGGGGGACGGACAGCCACTTGCCGTTGACCTGGCACGACGGCGGGTAGATGTCGTAGAAGCCGCCCTCGGCCTTGCCCAGCTCGTTGGCGACGTCGCTCACGTCTACCAGCGCGTTCTGGTAGAGCTGGGGCCAGTTGTACTGCATGAGGAAGATGTCGGCGCCGGATCCGGACTGGATCGCGGCGGTGATGCGTGGCTGGAGGTCGTTGGCGTTGATGGTCTCGAGCGTCACCTCGGCGCCGAGGGCCTTGGAGGCCTCGGGCATCTGGCGCTTGAGCTCGACGTCGGACTCGGGGATGAAGTCGACCCAGCGGACCCAGTGGAGCTTCGCGCCCTGCGCGAAGGCGGGCGCCCGCCGCGCGGCCACGATCCCCTCGATGCCGCCGGCGGCGGCTCCCGCGGCCCCGGCGGCCTTCAGGAAGGTGCGGCGATCCACCCGGGTGGCATGACGGTCGGCGTGGCTCATCTCGTGGGTCCTCCTTGACCGAGGGCGCGCTCGGTGATCGCGGGAGCGAACGGCATTGACTCCGGCCCGGGCGGTAGGGTACTGCTTCCCCCGGGAGGAAATCAACATGCGCGAGCGGATCTTCGGCATCGTTCCACCGATGACCACGCCGTTCACGCCCGGCGACACGATCGACGAGGGCGCCCTGCGGGCCGAGACGCGCTACCTGATCGATTCCGCCCGCGTGCACGGCCTCGCGGTGGGCGGCAGCACCGGGGAGGGCCATGCCCTCAGCACCGACGAGGTGCGGCGCATCACGGCCGTGGTGGCCGAGGAGGCGAGGGGTCGCGTACCGGTCATCGCGGGCATCATCACGGACAGCACGGCCTCCGCCGTGGAGCGCGGGCTCGCCGTTCGAGATCTCGGCGTGGCGGCGCTGCAGGTGACGCCCGTCCACTACCTCTTCCGCCCCGACGACGAGGCGATGGTGAGGCACTTCGATACGCTCGCGAGCCGGACGGGACTGCCCATCATGATCTACAACGTGGTGCCGTGGACCTATCTCTCGCCCCAGCTCCTCGACCGCATCATCCGGGCGGTGCCGGGCGTGATCGGCGTGAAGCAGAGTGCCGGCGACATGAAGCTCCTGGCCGATCTGCTCCTGCTGGCGGGCAGCCAGGCGCGGATCATGAGCGCGGTCGATGCGCTCCTCTATCCGTCGTTCGCGCTGGGCGCCCACGGCGCCATCGCCGCCATCCTGACCGCGGCCCCGAAGCTCTGCGTGGGCCTGTGGGACGCCGTGCAGGCGGGCGATCACAAGCACGCGCTGGCGCTCCACGAGAAGCTCCTGCCCATCTGGAACGCCATCGCCCACGACAACCTGCCGGCCAACGTGAAGTATTGCCAGGAGCTGCAGGGCCGCGCGGCCGGCCTCCCGCGCGCGCCCATGCCGCCGACCTCGGCCGCTCAGGCCCCGCGGATTCGCGAGGCGCTCAAGAACGCCGGACTGGTCGCCTAGCCGCCATGAAGGCATGCATCCTGCGGACGCCGGGACCGGCTGAGAATCTCAAGCTCGAGGATGCGCCGGATCCCGTGGCGGGGCCGGGCGAGGCCGTGGTCAGATTGAAGGCCGCCGCGCTGAATCATCGCGATGTGTGGATCCGCAGCGGCACCGGCGCGTATGCCGGGGGATTCAAACAGCGCGTGATCCTGGGCTCCGACGGCGCCGGAGAAGTCGTGTCGGTCGGCAGTGGCGGAGCGGCCTCGCTCGTCGGGCAGGCGGTGGTGGTCAATCCCAGCCTCGACTGGGGTGAGGCCGATCTCGCGCCGGGACCGCACTTCCGCATCCTCGGGCTGCCGGACGACGGTACGTATGCGCAGATGGTCCGCGTGCCAGCGGAGAACATTCACAAGAAGCCGGCGGGCCTGTCCTTCGAGGAGGCCGCGGCGATTCCCCTGGCCGGGCTCACGGCCTACCGGGCCGTGGTCAGCCGCGCACGTGTGCAGAAGGGCGAGACCGTGCTCGTGACGGGCATCGGCGGCGGCGTCTCCGCGTTTGCGCTCCAGATTGCCGCGCATCTGGGCGCGCGCGTGCTCGTGACCTCGGGCAGCGACGCCAAGCTCGCCCGGGCCCGCGAGATGGGAGCCGCCGGGGGCGCCAACTACCGGACGCAGGACTGGGCGCGCGAGATCGTTACCCTCTCGAATGGCGGACCCGACGTGGTCATCGACAGCGTGGGCGGGGAGACCTTCGCCAGGTGCGTCGACATCCTCAAGCCGGGCGGGCGCATCGCAAGCTTCGGCGCCACCACGGGCGCCGTGAAGGACTTCGTGCTCCGCAATCTCTTCTGGAAGCAGGCGACGCTGCTCGGGACCACGATGGGCAGCCCGCGGGAGTTCGCGGCCATGCTCGAGCTCTTCGGCCCGGGCGGTCTCCGTCCCGTGGTCGACCAAACGTTCCCGCTCGCGGAGGCCGCGGCGGCGCACCGCCGCATGGAAGGGGCCGGTCAGTTCGGCAAGATCGTGCTCAGCACCGCCTGAGGGCGCCTCACTCGACGACGCGATCCGCCCGCCGCACGAGCGCCGGCGGGATCGTCAACCCGATGGCTTTCGCCGCCTTGAGATTGATGGCCAGCTCGAACTTGGTCGGCTGCTCGACGGGCAAATCGCCGGGCCTGGCGCCCTTCAGGATCTTGTCGACGTAGACGGCGGCCCGCCGCCAGAGCCCGGCCGGATTCGATCCATAGGCCATGAGGCCTCCGGCATCCACGAAATCGATGCCCGGGTAGATGGCGGGGAGCCTATTCTTCTGGGTGAGCTGTGCGATCTCGCTCCGGTTCGAGAACGCGACAGGATTCGGCCCGGTCACGAACAAGGCTTCGGCGCGGCTTGTCGTCATCGCCGCGAAGGCGCGATCGAGCTCGCCGGCCCGGGTCGCCTCGACAGATATGAGCTGCAGGTGAAGAGTGCGGGCTGCGCTCTCCGTCTCCTTGTAGTCGAGGACGCCGCCCCGGAGGTCCGGATTCCAGAGAATTGCCACACGGGTGAGGCCAGGGATGACCTCCTTCAATAGCCCCAGTCGCTTTCCCGCGAGCTCCGGGGACATGCCGCTGTTGCCGGTGATGTTTCCAGCCGGGCGCGCCAGACTGGCGACGAACCCGGTCCCGACCGGATCGCTGCTGTTGGCCATCACGATCGGGATCGTCTGTGTCTGTTGCTTGACCGCGGCAATCGCCTCATCGGTCCCGGTCACGATGATGTCCACCTTCAGGCGCACCAGCTCGGCCGCCGCCTCCGCGAGACGCTCTCGTTTGAATTCGCCGGATCGCATCTCGTAGACGACTTTTTGCCCCTCCACGTAGCCGCGCTCCCGCATGCCGTGCTTGAAGGCCTCGACGAGAGGAGCGACGCTCGCCGGAGTGCCCGGGTTGAGGATCCCGACCCTGGGGATCTTCGTGGCGGGCTGCGCCGCCGCGGTGATCGGTGCGAGGAGGACGCTCAGGGCCAGGGTGACGAGCGCGAGGACCACGGTGACTAGCCGGCCGGCTCGAGGATGAAGTTGCCCGCCTCGACCTGGACCATGGCGCAGGTCGGGTCGAAGACCACGCCCAGCGGATCGCGGCCCGCCTGCACGGCCTCGATCTCTCGCCGCAGCAGCCGGCGGAGCAGCACCACGCCGCGGTCGCTGGCGGCCAGCCGCTCCTCGGAGTGGAGGGTGATCGCCCCCTGTCCGACCTGCGCCTCGTAGTCGTGGGGCATCCGCTGGTGCTCCTCCTCGGTGAGCTCCGCCCACGATTTCCCGTTGAACCGCGCCCGGGAGACCCGCTCGCCTCGAGGCGTCCGATAGAGGGTGAAGATCTTCGTGGTGGTGTCGTCGATGGGCAGCGTCCAGGCCACCGAGTCGGTGCGGCCGTAGCGCTTCACGAACGGATTGGCGACGATGCGCAGGTTCGGCATCATCACCTCGGTGACGCGGTGGAAGAGCTTGCCGTCAGGGAGCCGGCGGTCCTGGTGGCTCTTCACGCCGAGGGCCGTATACTCCCACGTCACCTCCGGCAGGAGGCCCATGAGCGGCACGAACTGGTTGCCGCTGTTGGAGGAGTGGAGCACGAAGACGTGGTAGGGATCCATCACGTTCTCGTGGGTCTGGAGCCAGTTGCACGGCGTGGTGTCGCCGGCGAGCCCGATGTTGTTCCCGTCGGCCACGACCTCCTCGTCGGCGGGCACGTCCTCGAACACGTCGTAGCGGCGGAGGACGGGCTTCTTCTCGGGCGGCCCCATGTAGGCGAAGAGCAGGCCCAGATACTCCTGCACGGGATACCAGGGCTGGCGAAAGGTCTCGCGGTAGCGCGCGCTCTCGTTCTTCGCCGGCGGCTCGCACGGCATGTCGAGGCAGCGGCCCTCCACGTCGAAGAGCCAGCCGTGGTAGCAGCAGCGGATGCCCGAAGGCTCGACCTTGCCGTAGTAGAGCGTGGTGCCGCGGTGGCAGCAGCGCGGGTAGAGGAGTCCCGGCCGGCCGTCGCCGTCGCGGAAGAGGATGAGGTCCTCGCCGAGCACGCGCACCTTCTGCGGCCGCGTCGTCACGTCGGCCGCCACAGCGATTGGATGCCAGTAGCGACGGAGCATCTCGCCCGCTGGCGTGCCGGGCCCGGTCTCGACCAGCGTGGCGTCATACGAGGGCTTCGGCAATCCGTACGCTGTCCCGCTGTCCATGAGCGCCCTCCTCACTCCTGCTCGATGCGGCGGAATGCGAGGAGGACCCTCGCGGCCGCGCAAGGATATCACACGCGTCCCATCCGCGGACTCCGCTCCCTCACCTCAGGGGGGGCGGGTGGTGGTGGGAGTGAGAGCGCGTCGCTCGCGGCAGGGCGGCCAGCAGCCCGAGCAGCGCCGCGCACACAGCGGTGAGGAGGTTGAGGGCCGCATCAAAGCCCCCACTCCAGTCGTGGAGGACACCGACGCTCACGGGCCCCAGCACGCCCCCGATCTCGGCCGCGGAGAAGAAGAGACCGCCGGCCGCGCCCAGATGGCGCGCGTCGCCGCGCTGACCCATGAGAACGAGCATGGCCACCGCCGACATGGAGCCACGCGCGACTCCCTGGAGCACGAGAGCCGAGACCAGGAGCGGCCCGACCGAGGTCCTCACGAGCAGGGTGGCCGCCCCGGCGCCCGCGAAGAGCAGCGCCAGGACGAGTCCCCGCCGCCCGGGAGCGGCAAGGCGTGGGACGACCAGGGCCGCCCCGATTCCGATCACGCTCGGCACGGCCGACCAGAAGCCGGCGGCCCGCGCATCCATCCCACCGGCGCGGAGGATCTCCGGCAGCCAGTTGTTGAGGCTGTGATTGAAGAAGAAGATGCCGGCGCTCATCAGGAGCACGATGCGCGTCGAGCGCGCTCGCAAGAGCTCCCCGAAGACCGCGAGCGAGGACTCACGCGGGGCGGCCCGCGCCCCGCGTTCGAGGGAGCGGCTCGCCGGGTGCGCCGACACCATCAGCCACACTGCCCCCGCCGCCAGCACGACCAGCGCCCACGCCGTGAGGACCGCGCGCCACCGGCCGTCGAGCAGCGGCATCAGGACGCTGTTCGTGAGCGACAGCGCGGTCACGTTGCCGAGTGCAGGACCCGTCACGTAGATGCCCATGGCCAGCCCGCGCTCCTCATCCGAGAACCACAGCCCGATCAGCTTGGGCGCGCCGGCCGAGACCAGCGGCCCGCCCACGCCGAAGATCGCCACCGCGAGATAGAGACCGAGGCGATCGTGGGCGAGGGCGCGAAGGAACCCCGAGACTGCGATCAACAGCGTGGCGGCGAACAGCGACCAGCGAAGCCCGATACGGTCCAGGACCATCCCGCACGGCGCGGCGGAGGCGATGTAGACGAGCGGCCAGGCTCCGAGCACGCCTCCCATCGCTGCGTGTGAGAGCCCGAGCTCGGCACGGATCGGCCCCACGAGGGGCGCCAGCGACGCGGTCATCAGCCCGAAGCAGAAGTAGACGAGCCACACGCCGAAGAGCATGGGCCAGCGATACGATCGTGCGTCCGGGGCGAGGGCCTCTCGCGTGACGAGCAGCGGCGAGCGTCCCTTCCGGGCCATGGCGTTCACGGGGCGATACTGGGTCACCGGCCGCGGCCAGGTCAACGGCGCAACCGCTCTAGTGCGCTTGACCTATGATCTTCGCGACTCGATCTCG